>Ga0335078_10011125_pt1 | contig 13342 bp, 12 predicted proteins | sample Lox_Sample_32_FD_206711 | JGI IMG/M metagenome (GOLD analysis project Ga0335078, IMG submission 206711) | Soil microbial communities from Loxahatchee National Wildlife Refuge, Florida, United States - Lox_Sample_3.2 | ecosystem: Environmental > Terrestrial > Soil > Wetlands | place: USA...
GGGTGCGCCGGACTTCTACTCCCTCAAACACATCGCGCGTTTCTCCTTTGGGGCGGCTTGCTGCAAATCTCACGCCGCAGATCGCCGCCGCGGCGATCTCTCTCCGGGCACGACGGTGCGGACCTGCAGGAATTTCTCGATGTCCGCGGCGCGGTAGCGAATCTTGCCGCCCACGCGAATGAACGGCAGCGGGATCGCGCGGCGACCGCGAGTGCGCGATCGCCACTTGTCCAACGTGCAGAGTCTAACGTCGAGCCGCGAGGCCGTTTCTTCGCGGGTCAGCAATTCAGTTTGTGGGGTCATTGTGCCTCCATTTCGGAGGCAGTGTGTCCCAGGCAGGGTAACTGTGTCTCGTAGAACTACGTAGAACTATGAGCGGAGGTCCGGCCGTCCGCGTCTTTCAATCTGGTCCCGATTGTAGAGAGTGTCTTTGATGCTCTTCGCTGTCATGGGTTCGGGTTTTCCAGTCCGCGGATTCCACCAGTCCCACTCTGCACAAGCGCGCTTGAGTGCCGCCATTTCCTGCTCTTTGCTTTTGCCCTTTAGCACGTGGTCTCCAAAGGCGCGCTTGGATTTCTTCCACAGTTTCTTTTTCGGTCCTGCCTGCACACCCGCCAGGATCTTGGCGACTTTGCGCGCACTGGCTTCCGCACTGGCTTCTTCCGCGGCTAGCTTACGTTGGTGGTCCAAATGCGCGACGATTTGCTCGAAGAGGCTAGGCATGTGCCACCGCCGTCAGAAGTTTTTGCTTACGCAGCGCGAGCTTGGTCCGTTTTTTCGCGGCCTTCATCAACTCCAACATTTTTTTCTGTCCCGCTTCGCGAGCTGCGCGCACGCTGCCCTCGTGCAACCGGGCGTACACCTGAACACTTTGCAGCGAACGATGGCCGAGGGACGCCGCGATAGTTGGCAGATTCGTGCCGGCCATCGCCAGGTAACTGCCGACGGTTCGTCGCAAATCGTGCAGGCGCACATCCGGAATTTGCGCCGCCTTGCGGAATTCTTGCCACCGCTTTTTGAGATCGGTGACGTGGCCCGTCTTGCCGACGCCCGGGAAAACGAATGCTTCGCTTTTGGTGATGCCATGATCGGAAAGTTTCGGGGTCGTGTTCCGCGACTCCGATTTATCAGGAGTTTCGCGGCGGCGCCGTTTGAGTACTTCGAGGGCAGCGGGGAGCAGCGAAATTTCGTACGCTTGGCCATTTTTCGGGTAGGGCACGCGCCAAATCGCGCGCTCCCACTGCACGTCTGGCCACTGCATCGAAAAAATGTCGGAGCGCCGGGCGCCGGTGGTGATCGCCAATGTCAGAAAGTCCGCGAGGTCGCGGTGCGCTTCTTTCTTTAACGCTTCATTGAACGCGGCGAGCTCCTCCGGCTGCAAAAATCGCTCTCTCGGAGCCTCTTCGAAGCAGCTCACGCTCTTCGCCGGATTCCCGACGGGCCAAAAATTCACTTTGCCATCCTCGGCTTTCGCGGACCAGTTGAAAACCGTGCGCGCAAACTCCGTGCAGCGGTTCGCTTGGTGCTGGTGTTCCCTGCACGCGTTTTTCACTGCGACCACATCTTTCACGGTGATCTCGTCGATTTTTTTGTCGAGCCACGCGGCGAAGTGTTTCTTGAGCAACCACCGCACGTTGTATTCGGCCTTCTCCGGCCGGTTGGCGTGCTGGCGCACCTGGCGCGTGATGTAGGCTTCGCACATTTCGCGGAACGTCGGAGTGCTCGCCGCTTCGACGGGCATTTCCTTCGCGAAAGGATTCGGCCCTTCGTAGCGGTTCGCTTTCCAATCTTTCAGTTCTCCGTTCCATCGCTCCGCGGTATCGCGCGCTTCCTGCACGCTCGTCTCAGACCACACTCCAATCGAACGAAAAGTTGGCACGCCCCGGACTTTCCTATACCATCCGAAACTGCGGTGGCCGCTCGGCTGCACGTGCAGACACAGACCGGGCAAGTGCGCGTCGTAATAGATCGCGCGCCTGCCCTTCGGAGTTGGCAAGCTTTGTACGGTACGTTCAGTGAAATTCAGGCGGGAATCTGCTTTCGAACCAGAAGGTCTAGGGCTCATTGTCGTCTTACCTCGGTTTTACCTTTTGTGTCTTTTCGGTCTAAGAATGGGTAAAACCATCGAGGACACGCTACTACCAAAGTCCCTATTTGTCTATAGTTGTCTCAAATGGGGACCAGAGGGTCTATGAGCGGGAAATGGCCTTTTTTTGCCTACGAAGCAGAAGGTCGGGTGTTCGAATCACCCAGGGCGCGCCATTCCTTTTCTCCACGCTCCCCTCATCTATTTGCGTTAGGTCCCGTGCTGAAATCGAGATGACCATCCCAACCGAAATTGCGGCGCGCTTTGTCGCAAAATTCAACGCCGAGCCGCAGGTCTACCGCGCTCCCGGCCGCGTCAACCTGATTGGTGAGCACACCGATTACAACGATGGCTTCGTCATGCCCGCCGCCATCGGATTCTATTGCTGGATAGCCGTCGCCCCGCGCAGCGACGCCAAGCTTCTCGTCTATTCTGAGGAATTTTCCAACCCAGTCGAAGTAGACCTCTCGAAGCATCCGAGCCCGCAACCCACCCACACCTGGAGCGATTACCCCATCGGCGTCGCCGTACATTTGCAAAACGCCGGGTTTCCTTTGCAGGGAGCAAATCTGCTCATCCACAGTGACGTTCCGATGGGCGCCGGCCTCAGCTCTTCAGCGGCCATCGAGGTGGCCACGGCCCTTGCCCTCGCCGAAGCCTCCGGCCATGCCCTCAACCGCATGCACATCGCTCGTATCTGCCAACAGGCCGAAAACGACTTCGTCGGCATGAAATGCGGCATCATGGATCAGTTCATTTCCCTCCACGGTCGCCGCAGTCACGCTTTGCTGCTTGATTGCCGCTCTCTGCATTCGGAATTGGTTCCGTTGCCCGATTCCGTCCGCCTGGTTATTTGCAACACTGGCGTCAAACACCAGTTGGCCGGAAGCGAGTACAATCGCCGCCGCGCCGATTGTGAAGAAGCTGTCTACGCGCTAGCCAAGGTCTTGCCGGCGATTCGCGCTCTCCGCGATGTGAACAAACGGCAGCTCGAGCTGCATCGCAGCCTTCTCTCCGAAAGGGTCTTCCGCCGCGCCTTGCATGTTGTCACCGAGAATCAACGCGTGTTAGATGGTGTCGCTGCCTTGCGCGCCGGAAACTTGCAGCTCTTCGGAAAATACATGGCTGAATCCCATCAAAGCCTCCGCGATCTTTATGAAGTCAGTTGTGTTGAGCTCGACTTGATGGTGGAAATCGCCAATCATCAGCAGGGCCTGTACGGCGCGCGCATGACTGGCGGCGGTTTCGGTGGCGCTACCATCAATCTCGTGGAAACAGCTCACGCACAAAAGTTTGCAGCCGACGTTGCTGCGGCGTACCACAAGGCAACCGCAATTTCGCCCCAGACTTACATTTGCGTCCCGGGCGACGGCGCAAGCTTCGTTCCACTAGCCACGCCGCTGGATTAGCTCATGATGGACTGGCGAGAATTTCGCAACGCTCCGCATCGCCGCTGGAACCCGTTGCTCCGGGAATGGGTACTCGTTTCTCCGCACCGCACGCAGCGCCCCTGGCAGGGAAAAGTCGAGAAAATCGCTCCCGTTCCCGTGCAGGAATACGACCCGGAGTGCTACCTCTGCCCGGGAAACACGCGCGCTGGAGGCCATCGCAACCCTACCTATACTTCGACCTTTGTTTTCGACAACGACTACCCCGCCATGCTTCCCGAAGTTTCTCCCAGCGACATCGAGCAAGACGGCATCCTCATCGCCCGCGTCGAGCGCGGCATTTGCCGCGTGGTTTGCTTCTCCCCGCGCCACGACCTCACCATTCCGCGCATGAGCCACCAAGAAGTGCTCCAGGTCGTGCAGGTCTGGACGGACCAATACACCGAGCTCGGCAATCTTCCCTGGGTGAAGCACGTGCAAATTTTCGAAAATCGCGGTGCATTGATGGGTGCAAGCAATCCCCATCCGCACTGTCAGATCTGGGCCAACAGCGAATTGCCCAACATCCCCACACGCGAGCGCGCCGCCATGCGCCGATTCCTCGAACACGAAAAGAAGTGCTTGCTCTGCGAGTACCTGCGCCTCGAAACCGAGGACCGCGAACGCATCGTCTGCGAAAACGACCACTTCGTCGCCCTCGTCCCTTACTGGGCGGTGTGGCCATTCGAAACGATGATCCTAAGCCGCCTCCATCTTTCCAGCCTCGTCTCCCTGGATTCTTCCGGCCAACGTGCTCTCGCGGACCTCCTTCGCAGACTCACCACCCGCTACGACAATCTCTTCGAAACCGCTTTCCCCTACTCCATGGGTTTTCATCAGGAGCCGACTGACGGCGAAGCGCATCCCGAATCACATTTTCATGCGCACTACGTGCCGCCGCTGCTGCGCTCTGCCACTGTCCAGAAATTCATGGTAGGGTACGAACTGCTCGCTGGGCCGCAACGCGATATCACTCCCGAAGGTGCTGCCGCGCGCCTGCGGAACTTGTCGGAGACGCATTACCTCGATGCTCAGTGAGTTGGCAGCGTAAGGACGACCATGTCGGGCAAGGATGCGACGCCACAAAAAGTTCTGAAGCTGGATCCGCAAGACAACGTGCTCGTGGCGCTTACCAATCTTCGCAAAGGCGAGAGCGCCGGCTTGTCCGGAGAGTCTTACGAATTGCTCTCCGATGTTCCGGCCAAACAAAAATTTCTCACCCGCGACGTTCCCGAAGGCGGCGACATCATCATGTATGGCGTGCTGGTTGGAAAGGCGACCACAACTCTTCGCCGCGGCGACCTGCTGACCACGCGCAACATCCGCCACGCCGCCGCCGACTATCACGCCCAGGATAAATCCATGTCCTGGACCGCTCCCGACACTTCTGCCTGGCGCGACCGCACTTTTCTTGGCTATCACCGCGCCGACGGCCAAGTCGGCACGCGCAACCACTGGATCGTCCTTCCGCTAGTTTTCTGCGAAAACCGCAACTTAAACGTCCTCAAGCAAGCCTTCGAAGACGAGTTAGGATTTGCCGTTCCGCAAATCTATCGCCGCCAGGTCGCCGAACTCGTTCGCCTTTACCGCGAAGGAAAGTCCCAGGACCTCGACTCCCTTGCCTCGTCCACCGCTAGTGGCCAATCTCTCGCCCCGGTTGCGCCCAAAGTCTTCGACCACATCGACGGCGTCAAATTCCTGCTCCACGAAGGCGGCTGCGGCGCGACGCGTGAAGACGCCCGAAATCTCTGCTCGCTCCTCGCCGATTACATTCATCACCCCAACGTCGCGGGCGCTACGGTCCTCAGCCTCGGCTGTCAGCATGCGCAAATCCCCATGCTCCAAGACGCGATCAAGGAACGCGATCCGCACTTCAGCAAACCACTTTTGATCTTCGAACAGCAAAAGAGCGCATCCGAACAGGCCATGCTTTCCCGAGCCATCCGCGAAACCTTCCTCGGCCTCGTCGAAGCCAACAAGCTCGCGCGCCAACCCGCCCCTCTTTCGAAACTCAGCGTCGGCCTGAAATGCGGCGGCTCCGACGGTTTTTCCGGCCTCTCCGCGAATCCCGCCATCGGCCACCTCGCGGACATCCTCGCGGCTCTCGGCGGCAAAGGCATCCTCGCCGAATTTCCGGAACTTTGCGGCGTCGAGCAGGAACTCATCAATCGTTGCATCACCAAAGACGTTTCCGATCGCTTTATCCACTTGATGCGTGACTACGCCGCTCGCGCCAAAGCCGTCCACGCCAGCTTCGAAATGAATCCGTCTCCTGGCAACATTCGCGACGGCCTCCTCACTGACGCCATGAAATCCGCCGGCGCGGCAAAAAAAGGCGGCACCTCTCCGGTCACCGGCGTCCTCGACTACGCCGAATACGCCAGCGTGCCCGGCTTGCATCTCCTCTGCACTCCCGGCAGCGACGTCGAGTGCGTCACCGGCCAGGTCGGCGCCGGCTCCAACATCGTTTTGTTCACCACTGGCCTCGGCACGCCCACCGGCAATCCCATCGCGCCCGTCGTCAAAATCTCCACCAACTCCAGTCTCGCCGCGCGCATGTCCGACATCATTGACGTCGACGCCGGCCCCATCATCTCCGGCGAAACTACCATCGAAAAAATGGGCGAGTCCATCCTCGAGCGCGTCCTGCAAATCGCCAGCGGCGAAGCCAAAACCAAAGCCGAGCTTCTCGCCCAAGACGACTTCATCCCTTGGAAGCGCGGCGTTTCCCTCTAGGGTGGCACAGACTTCAGTCTTGCGGCCTTCAGCCAAAGCAAGTACGCCCATCCTTCCGCTGGCCCGCGTCAGCGGGAGCATGACCGCCTCTTCCTTCCCATGCCCTCATGGTTGACCAACCTTACGTTTCGCCGTACGCTCCACACGTATTGCCGCCTAGCGCCTGGCATTGCTGTAGCCGCGGTCTTCAGGTCGCGGGCCTTCCAACTGCTCTTGCGGACGGCTCGCCAATCAGAGGGCTCACAAGTCTCGCTCGGCCTATGATCATCGATGCTCATCAACATTTCTGGCGTTTCGATCCCGCGCGCGATACGTGGATCACCGACGAAATGTCCGTCCTCAAGCATGACTTTCTGTTGCGGGAATTCGCCTCCGAGCGCGAGGCCAATGGAATCGATACCTCCATCGCCGTCCAAACCGATCAGTCCGAGGCCGAAACGCTCTTCCTTTTGAATCTTGCCGACCATAGCCACCACCTCGCCGGCGTCGTTGGCTGGGTGGACCTACGCTCGCCCCATCTCGCAGAACGACTGCACTACTTCGCTCAATTCAAAAAGCTCCGCGGCTTTCGCCACATCGCCCAGTCCGAACCCGACGACCGCTTCCTCGTGCAACCCGCTTTCGTGAATGGCGTCGCCTGCTTGCGCCAATTCGGCTTCACTTACGACCTCCTCGTCTATCCCAAACAGCTCCCCGCCGCGATTGCCCTTGCGTCTCGCCTCCCCGAACAAGCATTCGTCCTCGATCATCTCGCCAAGCCTGTGATCAAAACCCACACCCTCGAACCGTGGGCCTCGCAAATCAAAACCCTCGCGCAAAATCCCAACGTTTTCTGTAAACTCTCCGGCCTGGTCACGGAAGCCCGCTGGCACCAATGGAAGCCCGAAGACTTTCGTCCTTATCTCGATGTCGTGTTCGATGCCTTCGGCCCCGACCGCCTCATGTTCGGCTCCGACTGGCCCGTCTGCCTTCTCGCTGCCAGCTTCGCGCAGGTCAAACAACTCATCGGGGACTACGTCGATAGCCATGCTCCTCAGCACAAAGGAAAAATCTTCGCCGCCAACGCCATTCGCTTCTATGGTCTAGAGGCCGCTCACCATGGACTTGCAGCTTAAAGACAAAATTGTCCTCATCACTGGTGGCGCCAAAGGCATCGGCGAAGCCATCTCCCGCGGCTGCGCCAAAGAGCAAGCCATCCCCGTCTTCGTGGACAAAGACGCCGATGCCGGCCACCGCCTCCGCTCCGAACTAGAATCCTCCGGAGCAACCTGCCTCTTCCTCGAAGCCGATGTCCTCCCCGCCGAAAACTGCCGGGCCATCGTCGAACAAACTCTCCAGCGATTTGGCCGCCTTGACGTGCTCATCAACAATGTTGGCGCCAACGACAACGTCGGTCTCGAATCCGGCTCTCCCGAAAAATACGTCAGCTCTCTTCGCCTCAATCTCTTCCACTACTACAACATGGCTCACTTCGCCCTTCCTGCTCTCAAAAAATCCCAGGGCTGCATCCTCAACATCGCCTCCAAAGTCGCTGTCACCGGGCAGGGCGGCACCTCCGGCTACACGTCCGCCAAAGGCGCCATTCTCTCTCTCACCCGCGACTGGGCCGCCGAGCTCCTCCCCTATGGCATGCGCGTCAACGCTCTCGTCCCTGCTGAAGTCATCACCCCGCTCTACAAATGGTGGGTCAGCCAATTCCCCAATCCCGAGGAAAAACTCGCCTACATCTCTTCCAAAATTCCTCTCGGCCGCCGCATGACTCAGCCCCACGAAATCGCCGCCATGGTTCTCTTTCTCATCTCCCCGCAAGCCTCGCACATCACCGGACAGCACGTCTTCGTTGACGGCGGCTACACGCACCTAGACCGCGCGCTAACCTAAATCACTCATAAACTGCCGCCATGAACATCCCTCACCCACCCGCGCCACTCACGGAGAAAAAGTACGTTCTCCCCTTCACCCTCGTTACCAGCCTCTTCTTCCTCTGGTCCATCGGTGTCCATCTCAACGACGTCCTCGTCCCCCACTTCAAAAAAGCTTTCGACCTTTCCGACTTCCAATCCTCCTTCATCCAGGTCGCCTTCTTCGGCGGCTATTTCCTCGCTGCCCTCCCCGCTGGCCGCCTGATGGAAAAAATCGGCTACAAAAACGGCATCCTCACCGGCCTGCTGATCTGCGCCGCTGGCACTCTTCTCTTTCTCCCCGCGGCCAGCTCCCGCCAGTACGTCTTCTTCCTCCTCGCCCTTTTTGTCATGTCCTCCGGCCAATCCTTCCTTGAAGTCGGCGCCAATCCTTACGTCACTGTGCTCGGCCCACCGGAAACAGCTGCGCGCCGCATCAATTTCGCGCAATCCTTCAACGCCGTCGGGAGCACACTTGTCCCCGTCTTCGGCGCTGCCTTCATCCTCTCCGGCGTCGAGTACACCGCTGCCCAGCGCGCCGCCATGACTCCGCAGCAGCTTCAGGCCTACATCACCTCCGAAGCCAACATGGTCAGAGTCCCTTACCTCGTCATCACCGTCATCTTTCTCTCTGTCGCCGCCCTCATCTACTTCTCCCATCTTCCCGAAGTCCACGCACCGCAATCCAGCGTCTCCAAGCCGACAGCCAGCGCCAACTCGACCAACCGCAAGGATCGCCTGCTCGCGCATCCTCATTTATTCAAAGGCATCCTCGCTCAATTTTTCTACGTCGGCGCGCAAGTCGGCGTCGCCAGCTTCCTGATCCGTTATGCCAAACAAACCATGCCCGACACTCTCGTTCGCATGGCCGACTGGGGCGCGCAATTTCACTCCGCCCATCAAGGCGCCCACGCCACCTTCCTCGCGCAGGTGATTCCCACCAGCCCGGAGAAAATGGCGGCCGCCTTTCTGGTCGCGCATCAAATCGGCTTCATGATCGGCCGCTTCTCCGGCTCCTGGATGATGAAGCGCATCGCCGCCCCGCGCCTCCTCGCCATCTTCGGCCTCGGCGCGCTCCTCTGCGCCGCCATTGGCATCGTCAACTCCGGCCTCTTCGCCGTTCTCGCCATCGTTCTCGTCGGCTTTTTCAACTCCATCATGTTTCCCACCATCTTCGCTCTTAGCCTCACGAATCTCGGCCCCCTCACCAAGCGCGCCTCTTCCTTCCTCGTTATGGCCATCATCGGCGGTGCTTTGATTCCCGCCGCTATGGGCCGCGTCTCCGACGCCAGCAACATCCAAAAAGCTCTGGTCGTTCCTCTCGTCGGCTATCTCTACATCATTTATTTCGCCGTGCGCGGCTACAAACCCACTCCCGTCGCCGCTTTCCCCGAATCCGCCAACACTGCCGCCGAAGCCAAGTGAGGGGAATCCGCAAATGAGCAAAACGAAGCGCAAGGCCCAAGCGAAGCGCAAGACCCAAGCGGAACAAAAAGCCACCAAGCGCTACTGCCTCGCCCTCGATCTAAAAGACGATCCCGCGCTCATCGCCGAATACCAGCGCTATCACCGGAAAATCTGGCCCGAAATCACGCACAGCATCAAATCCTCCGGCATCGCCGACATGCAAATCTATCTCCTCGGCACCCGCCTTTTCATGATCATGGAAGTCAACGACGCCTTCAGCTTCGCAGCCAAAGCCAAGTCCGACCGAGCCAATCCAAAGGTTCAGGAATGGGAACAACTCATGTGGAAATTTCAGCAGCCCTTGCCCAACGCCACGCCCGGCGAAAAATGGCAGCTCATGCAACAAATTTTCCAGCTTGAAAAATAGTCCTTCTGGCCCGATGATTCCGCTGACTAAGGGCTGCAGCTACGAACGGCCGCATGTAGCGCCACCTTCTTTCCTGCTGTAGCCGCCCTCTTTAGAGGGCGGGCTTTTCGTAAGCTGCAAGCACCACGCGTGGACCGCGCCAAAAAAGGCTTTCAACAAGGAGCACAACCATGAACCCCACTCGCATCCCTCGCCGCAACTGGCTCCTCGGCACCACCGCCTCAGTTGCAGCACTCGCCGCCTCTTCCAAAATCTCCGCAGCCGCAGCAACGACCTCGCATGCTTCGGCAACTCCTGAACCCAATTCACAAACTCCTTCCGATTCCCCCGACCCCACGCGCGCTCGCCGCATGCAGTGGTGGCACGAAGCCCGTTTCGGCATGTTCATCCATTGGGGCCTCTACAGCGTCCTCGGCCGCCACGAATGGGCCATGGAAGAAGAAGGCATTCCCGTCTCCGAGTACGAACAGCTCGCCAAGCGCTTCCAGCCGAAGCCTAACTCCCCGCAAGCCTTCGCAAAACTCGCCAAAGCCGCCGGCCAGAAATACATGGTCATGACCTCCAAGCACCACGAGGGCTTCTGCAACTTCGACACCAAGCTCACCAACTACTGCGCCCCCAAGCAAGGCCCCGGCCGCGATCTTCTCCGCGAATACGTCGAAGCCGCCCGCGCCGCAGGCCTCCGCTTCGGCTTCTACTACTCGCTCATGGACTGGCACCATCCTGACGGCGCCCGCTGCGCCACCGATCGCGATGCGCGCAAACGCTTTGTCGAATATACCCACGGCCTCGTCCGCGAGCTCATGACCAACTACGGCAAAGTCGACGTCCTCTGGTACGACGTCGATTGGCCCCTTAACGCTGAGCAATGGGAATCCGAGCGCATGAACAAAATGGTCTTTGAACTCCAGCCCGACATCATCGTCAACAATCGCAACGGCCTTCCCGGCGATTTCTCCACGCCGGAACAGGAAATCGTGGCCGAGAAGGGAACTCGCTCCTGGGAATCGTGCATGACGCTCAACGACAGTTGGGGCTACCAGGCTGCCGACGACAACTGGAAAAGCACCAAGACGATCATTCGCAATCTTGTCGAGTGCTCTCGCGATGGTGGCAACTATCTCCTAAACATCGGCCCGCGTGGCGACGGCTCCATCCCCGGCGATTCCGTTCGCGTCCTTAGCGAAGTTGGCGCGTGGCTCTCCCGCAACGGCGAAGCTATCCACACCACCGATCAATGCCGCGTGCACGCCTCCGAGTTTGCCGGTTTCACCCGCCGCGGCAACACTCTCTACATGCACGTCCACTTCTGGCCCGGCGACACCATCGCCCTCGGCGGCCTCACCAGCAAAGTAAAATCCGCGCGTCTCCTCGCTTCCGGTCAGGAAGTCCAATTCGACCAGGAAACTTTCCGCGTCCGCTTCACCGGCCTCCCCGCCGACGCCCCCGATCTGCCAGTCACCACGTTAGCGATTGAGTGCGACTCCGAGCCCATCCAGGACACGCGCAAAGTCCGCACCGACCGCCCCCGCAACCAAGTCGGCCTCTGACGCGCTTTCGTCGGGGCGCGACATGTTGCGCCCCATCTCGGCGAGATCGTTACACGTGGCTTTTGCCCGGCGTAACCCAGCAAGCAAGACTAGAAATGTAGGGGCGCCTTTAGTGCGTGCCGCTTGTGGCGCTACCCTTGCACTCTGCTACTGTGTCACCCGCAACAACACCACCCCATGCCCCGGCACATGCGCCGCATACTTCCCGCTCAACGTCCCCAAATCCTTCCCCGCCCAGACATCTCTCACCTTCACTCTGTCCTTCAATCCGAACCGCACAAAAGACATCTCTATTGTCTGTGGCCACTCAAACCTGTTAAAAATCGCCAGCGCCATCGCTCCCCCCTCCAGCTCGCGTCCCCAAATTTCCTGGCTCCCCTGCGCCCACATCCGATCCCCCTGCTTCCCCAACTTGTCCTGATCAATCGCAATCACTTCGCGATTCGTCAAAATCGCAATCGTTTCCGGCGACATGGTCGTCAAGTCATTCCCCGCCAGCAGCGGCGCCGCCAGCAAAGCCCACAGCGCCATGTGTGTCCGGTATTCCTCTACGTTCATTTTGCCGTTGCCCACTTCCAGCATGTCCGGATCATTCCAATGCCCCGGCCCCGCAAACTTCGCCAGCCCCGCTTGCTGGAACCCAATCACGCTCATGCGGTCGTAGCGATCGGAAATATCGTCCGTTGTCCTCCACAAATTCCCGCCCACCGAAGCGCCCCACTCCCACACGTGGTCCGCCCCATACTGGCAAAGGCTGAACACCATCGGCCGCCCCGTCTTCACAATCGCTTCGTGCATCTTCGTGTACGCTTCCAGCATCAACTTGTGCGCCACTTCCGGCGAGCCGGCTTTCTTCATGATCTCGTCGAAGCTGCACAAATCATATTTCAAATAGTCGATTCCCCACTTCGCATACGTCGCCGCATCCTGCTCCTCGTGTCCGTAGCTCCCCTCATAGCCCGCGCACGTCTTCGGTCCCGGCGATGAATAGATCCCCAGCTTCAATCCCTTTCCGTGCACATAGTCCGCTAGCGCCTTCATGTCCGGAAATTTCTGATTCGTCTGAATCTCGCCGCTCGCGGCCCGCGTCCCCTCCCAAGTGTCATCAATGTTGATGTACACATATCCTGCGTCGCGCATCCCGCTACTGACCATGGCGTCTGCCTGCGCCCGCACCGTCGCGTCATCAATCTTCTCCGCAAAGTGGTTCCAACTGTTCCAGCCCATCGGCGGCGTTGCTGCCACCGTCGTCTGCTGCGCCTTCCCGCTGCCACAAGCCAGCATCATCAGCACCGACGCCACAACTGCTTTCTTGATCATCCCGCCACCGAAACTCGATGTCATCGCATCCTCCCGGATCTCGCGAGCGAAGGTAAACCAACCTGCTGCTCTCCGCAATCTCTAACCATCCATTCTTCTGTTCCTGCCTCGCCAGCGGCTATCTCTTGCGAAGGTAACTCTTTTATCAGCAACACTTACAAGAATCGGCGGGCGGCCTTGCAGCAGTTGACCTGCGGAGGCGGACACCCAACGGCTCCCAATCTATGAAGTGCGGCGGCGCGACGCCGCTTTTCTGCTCCGAACCCCTTGCGCTGCGCGGCCGCCAGTCCACCGCCGTCGCGGTCGCAACGCGCGCCTCACAGCGAAGCTAACTCCTTTATCAGCAACACTTACAGAAATCGGGGGGGCGCATCATCGGGAGCAGAGATCCACGGCAAGGAATCTAACGATCGCCGCCAGCCCACGGCGCAACGCGCCGGAACCCGCCGCGCTGCCACGCGCAGCTCCCTTTGCGAACTTAACTCCTT
>Ga0335078_10011126_pt1 | contig 13342 bp, 10 predicted proteins | sample Lox_Sample_32_FD_206711 | JGI IMG/M metagenome (GOLD analysis project Ga0335078, IMG submission 206711) | Soil microbial communities from Loxahatchee National Wildlife Refuge, Florida, United States - Lox_Sample_3.2 | ecosystem: Environmental > Terrestrial > Soil > Wetlands | place: USA...
GAAGGCTACCGCGGTGAGGCCTTCGCCGGCCACAAACAGCAGTCCGAACATCGTGGAGAACCAGTGGGAATTGATGGACAGAATCCAGTCGATGGCCATGAAGGTCACGCTGAATGCAAAAAAGATTAATCCCGGGCCGCTTAGGGCAGCCAGGCGGCCGGCGGCGCGCGTGTCGCCGCGATCCTGGTCGCCGGACCACTTATACAACAAGAAGGCGATGAGCATCCAACCGAAGAAATAGACAGCGGCGCGCACCAGGAAGAAAGGCACGTTCAGGTACACCTGCTTATGTTGCAGGATGGCGTCGTGCGCCACTATCTCGGGATGCGCCCACTCGTATAAGTGCGGGATGCCGAAGGCGATAGGGACGAACAGAATCAGCATCAGGGGCAACGTGCGGGAGGCTGCTTCACACGAGCGGCGGATGACCACCCCCCACGCGCCTCCGGTAAGATACTGCAACATCAGCAAGGCCGTGGGTCCCAGTGCCAAGCCGATATAGAACATGTAACACCAGATATATGAACGGTAGAACTGAGTGGGGTTGAAATAGCCTCCAGCGATGGCGAGGATCAGGGCAGCCGCGCCGATGAGCAGGAAGCGGGTGCGCCAGCCGCGCATATCGGCCAGCACGCTGGGGGGGATAACGAAATTGCTTTCATGAGCCGCGGCCTGCATTTACTTCATCCCTCCCTTGGTCAGCCCCTGGCTCAGTTTGTCGCGCTCCTCCTGCGGCACATCGGTGAGCGGCGCATCCTGGCTCAGTTGCAGCACGCGCACATAGGCCACGATGGCCCACCGGTCGCGAGGCTGGATCTGGGCGGCGTAATCCGGCATGGGGCCGATGCCGTTGGTGATGACGTCGTATAGGTAGCCCACGGGAACCCCGCGGAGACGATCGATGTGGTAGGACGTGGGCTGCCGGTACCCGCGCCGGACGATCATGCCGTTGCCTGTCCCTAGGCGGTCGTGGCAGGGCGAGCAATAAATGTTGAAGCGCTGCTGGCCGCGTTCGAGCAGCGCGCGCGTGACCGGCAGCGGAAACTTGTCGATCGCCTTGTTGTCCACTTTGCCGGTATAGAACGCCGTGTCGGCATCCAGATGCCCGCGCGCCACAGTGCCTTCCACCAACGGGCGGGCGGAACGCCCATCGTCAAAGAACGAACTGGGACGCAGCGGGATGTACTTGGGCTGATCCTGCATATCCTGGCGGCAGCCGGCCAGCGGCGCTGCGAGGAGCAGCAGAGCGGCGTACAGCCAACGTTTCCTGCCGGGGGGGGGTTGCGACGGAATCCTAGTGTGTCGTCCCACATACCGCTTGCTAACGCGCGCGGCTCTGGAGCATTGATTCTGAGCCACGACCGTCAGGGAGTGGCCGTCAAGAAGTGGCCGGGACAGCAAACTAGTGCGCAACTTCGCTTACCTCCCGCGCATTGAGACTTTCGAGGAAAGTCTCGGTATTCTTGCGGTCGAACAACGGATCGATGGCTTCGATGCACAGGAAAAACCGGTTCCGGGAAGCCAGCGCGAAGCGCGGCACGTTGAATACGGGGTGATAAGGCATTGGGAAGCCGCAGAGGGCCAGCAGGCCGAACACGGTCGAAAGGGCGGCGAACAGGATAGTCAGCTCGAAGGTGATCACGATGTACATCGGCCAGCTATGCAACGGCCGCCCGCCGATGTTGATGGGGAAATAGATGACGGTGACATAGTATTGCATCAGATAGCCGGTCAGCCCGCCGAGAATGCCGCCGATCAACACGATCAGGGGCAACTTACTCCGGGGCAGTTTCAGCGCTTCACTCAAAGCTTCGATCGGGAACGGCGAATAGGCGTCGAGCTTGGTGTATCCGCGGTTGCGCGCCTCTCGCGCCGCGTTCACCAGCGACGTGGGACTGTCGAACTCGGCCATGACGCCGTAGATCGGGGGCCTTTTCATGACGCCTCCTCTTCGACCTTGGCTTCCGGCAGCAAGGTACGCACCTCAAAGATGGAGATCATCGGCAGCAGGCGGATGAAGATGAAGAACAGGAAAGTGAACAGACCGATGGTGCCCACGAAGGTGGCCCAGTCCCAGCGCGTGGGATGAAATACGCGCCAGGAGGAGACCAGGAAATCTTGCGCCAGGCTGGAAACGATGATGACGTAGCGTTCCAGCCACATGCCCATCAGGACGACGATTGAGGACAGAAACAGAAGGGCCGGCGTACTGCGGACCTTCTTGATCCACAGGGCTTGCGGCGCCACGATATTGCAGGTAATCAGGAACCAGTAAACGGAAGCGTAAGGTCCGGTCATGCGATGCCAGAACGCGGCGGTCTCGTAGACATTGCCGCTATACCAGGCGGTGAAGGTCTCCATAATGTAGGCATAGGCGACAATCAGTCCGGTAGCCAGCATGACCTTGGCGGAGTTCTCCAGGTGTTTGTCGGTGATCAGGCCCTGCAGACCGTAGACCCAGCGCAGGGGGATCGCCAGCACCAGCACCATGGCGAAACCGGAATAGATGGCGCCCGCCACGAAGTAAGGCGGGAAGAAGGTGCTGTGCCAGCCGGGCACGATGGCGATGGTGAAGTCGAAGCTGACCACTGTGTGCACGGAGAGCACCAGCGGCGTAGCCAGGCCGGCCAGCAGCAAGGAAGCCACTTCGTGATTGGCCCAATGCTTCGCGGAGCCGCGCCAGCCCATCGCCAGAATGCCGTAGATGCCACGCGCCAGGCGGTTGCCGGCGCGGTCCCGCAGAGTCGCGAGGTCGGGCATCAGCCCGACGAACCAGAACAGGAAAGATACGGTCGCATACGTGGATACGGCGAAAACGTCCCACACCAGCGGGCTGCGAAACTGGGGCTGCACGCCCATGGTGTTGGGGTACGGAAACAACCAATAGAACAGCCACGGGCGGCCCATGTGCAGCAGGGGGAAAAGGCCGGCGCACGCCACGGCGAACAGCGTCATGGCCTCGGCGAAGCGGTTGATGGAATTGCGCCAGGTCTGATTCAGCAATAGCAGGATGGCGGAGATCAGGGTGCCGGCGTGTCCAATTCCGATCCACCACACGAAGTTGGTAATGGCGAAGCCCCAGCCGACCGGGATCTTGATGCCCCAGATGCCGACGCCCTTGGTGAACAGCAGCGCCATGGACCACAGCAGCAGCAGGAGCAGGCTAAAGCCGGCCGCGAAGCAGGTGACCCAGAAAAGGGGCGTGCGGCGCGTCAGGACGACCGAAGCGATCTGGTCTGTGACCGTGCCGAACGTGTAGCCGGGAGCGATGATCGCCGATGGCCGTAACTCTTGGTCCGCGGTTTGTTTTTCGTCAGCCATATTCAGTTCGTCACGAGTTGTGAAGCGGGCAATTGTGGCTGCCTCCGCATTATGTTTCTATCTCCGGGTTCGGGTTGCGCAGCGCAGCCAGGTAGGTGGTGCGCGGCCGGGTGTTCAAATCGGCAAGCAACCCGTAATTCGTCTTCTGATTCTTCATCTTCACCACGCGGCTGTCCGGCTCGTTGATATTGCCGAAGATGATCGCCTCAGTGGGACAGGTGGCCTGGCAGGCCGTCAGGATCTCACCGTCGTGCACTTTGCGGTTCTGCTCCTCGGCATCGATCTTGGCGCGGTTGATACGCTGCACGCAGTAGGTGCACTTTTCCATCACGCCGCGGCTGCGCACGGTCACGTCCGGATTCCGCTGTAGCTTCAAGCTGGGCGTGGTCCAGTCCGAATACAGGAAGAAATTAAAGCGGCGCACCTTGTACGGGCAGTTATTCGAGCAATAGCGCGTGCCCACGCAGCGGTTATAAACCATGTCATTCAGTCCCTCGCTGCTGTGATTGGTGGCCTGCACCGGGCAGACCAACTCGCAAGGCGCGTTCTCGCACTGCATACAAGGAACCGGCTGGTTGTAGATCTCGGGATTGCGGATGTCTCCGTGGAAGTAACTGTCCACGCGCAGCCAATGCATATGGCGGCCGTGGTGAACTTCCACCTTGCCCACGACGGCGATGTTATTTTCGGCCTGGCAGGCAACCACGCAGGCGCCGCAGCCCATGCAGGCGGTCAGGTCGATGGCCATGCCCCAGGCGTACTTATCGTAAGTGAATCCGGGATACAGCGTCAGGCTGGGCGGCGGCGCTTCGACGGCTTCCTGGATCAGGTTGGGGTTCTTGCGGTAGTCGTCGATGTCGGCCTTCTCGATGGTGTGGCGTGTGGTGTCGAGCGCGTGATAGTCCTGAATGGAAACCAGCAGGTAGTCGCTGCCGACTTTGCGGGCTTGCAGGCCGAAATCCTGCCACAGGGCGGAAGAGGTCCGCATACCATAGGCGTTGAAGCCGATGCGGGTGCCCACGTGTCCCGCGCGCGTGCGGCCGTATCCGAGGTGCACGGTGACGGAGCCATCGGCGTGTCCCGGCTGGATGTAGACCGGAGCCCGCATCTTGTAGCCGCGGTAAGCAACTTCCACCAGGTCGGTGGTCACCACTCCCAGGTTCTGAGCCGTGGTGGGACTCATGATGGCGGCGTTGTCCCAGGTCAACTGCGTGATCGGCCGCGGGAATTCTTGCAGCCACCCGTTGTTGGTGAAGCGGCCGTCGTACACGGCGGGATCTAGACGGAAGACCACTTCCAGTCCCTGGGGTGGGGGGGGTGCGGGCAGGGAATCGGCCCAGCCCTTCCGCAGCGTGACCGCCTTGGCCGCCAGCGCTGTATCCGGAACCACGCCATCGTGCACAGCCTTGCGCCACCAGGCTTCGAAATCAGCGCTTTTGTGCTGCGCGGTCCAGTAGTCTTTCACGATCTGGTAGGAAGTGCGGTCGGGGCGCCCGGCCACGGTGGCCAGGATTTCGTGCGCGGACTTGCCCTCGTAGAGCGGCGCGATCAGGGGCTGCATGATGGTCACCGTGCCATCGTGTGCCCGGCAGTCGCTCCACGTTTCCAGATAGTGGGTCATGGGCAGGTGCCACTGGCAATACTGGCTGGTTTCGTTGTCCAGAAGGCTGAGGTGGACGCGCAGAGTGGCCTTGATCATGCGGTCGCGGAAGCCGAGTTCGACCGGCGCGTTATAAACCGGATTGCCGCCCACCACGAGCAGCACATCCACGGCGCCGGCGTCCAGATCTTTGACCAGGTCGTAGAGCGAGGCTACCTGGTCGGACGGATCGGCTTCCACAGGGTCCGTGTACATTACGGTCTTGCCCACATTGCCCAGAGCCGCATTCATGGCATGCGCCAGCGCATGCACGGCGGGGCCTTGTTGCGGACCCGCCATCACCAGGCTGGCGCCGGGATGCTGCCGCAGGTCTCGCACGATGGCAGCGATCCAATGATCGGCCGCCGTGGAAGTGCCCTTGCGCCCGCCTGTATCCGCACCGAGGGCCGCCGCCAGGCTCCAGGCAAACTGCTCCACGTCGGCTGCGCGGAGCGGCATGCGGTGATCGGCTTTGGTCCCGGTGGGGGTGGGCATGGGCTCCACCATGTAGAGCCGGTTCATCTCGGTGTGATCGTCGCGGACGCGCCGCCGCGCGGAAAACTGCCGCGCGTAGCGCAAGCTGCCGGGACCGGAGGCCAGGAAGTCCGCGTCCAGCGAAACGATCACATCCGCGCCGCGCAGATCGTACACCGTGTTGATAGGCTGTCCGAAGGCCATGCGCGCACCGGCGTTGACGGTATGCGCGGCCGCCGGTTCCCATTGGTGCCACTTGGCCAATGGCAGGTCAGCCAGCATTTCGTGAATCTGATTGGCCAGAGTCGGGGAGGTCACGGTCTCCGTGAGAATGCGCAGGCCCGCGCCGCGCTTGCCTTTCTGCTGCGTTACGGCGTCGTGGATGACGCTCAGAAACGCGCCCCAGGACCGGATCTCGCCATCCAGCGTGAGCGCCTGCGAACGGTCCGGATCGTAGAGCCCCAACACGGATGCTTGCGCATAGACATCGCAGCCGCCCAGGGCCGGGTGGTCCGGATTGCCTTCGATTTTGGTGGGCCGCCCTTCGTGGCTCTCCACCAGCAGTCCCGTCGATCCGGCGCCCAGCGGCATGGCGGTGGCGAAGAACAGCGCCCGGCCCGGCACCACTTCCTCGGGTTGGCGGGCGTAAGGAGCGATGTATTCGGTGGGCTGCCGCGTGCACGCGGTCAATCCGGCCAACGCCAGCGACGCGCCCATGAGCTTGATAAAGTTGCGGCGGCTTTCGCCATCCTCCCACTCGGAGGCGTAGCGCGGGAATTCGCGATGCATCAGGTCCTGGAAGTCATCTGTCTGGGCCAGGTCTTCCAGGCTGCGCCAGTAGTCGCGTCCGTGCGATTTCTCGAGCAGGGCGCGCACGGCCGGCAGGTCGAGCTTGCGCCCCGCTTGCGGAGCGGTATCGCCGCCGGCGGCGATCTGAGTTAAAGGCTTCTTCGTTTCACTCATCGATGGCAAGTTGAACAACTGGTTAGGGTCCGCGGGTCTTGGATCTTGTACTCGGCTACCAGGCGGCGTCCCATGACCTCCTGGTCCTCGGTGGGCCGGTAGCCCATGGTGAACACCTCCGAGCGCGGACGCACGTAACGATACGGATGCCGGTGGCAGTTCAGGCACCATTGCATCTGCAGAGAATTCTGCTGATAGATCAGCGGCATGCGGTCCACGCGTCCGTGGCAGGTTTCGCAGCCGATGCCCTTGTTCACATGAATGCTGTGATTGAAGTACACGAAGTCCGGCAAGTCGTCCACGCGCGTCCACAGGATGGGCTTCCCGGTGCGGTAACTCTCGCGCACAGGTTCCAGCGTCGGGCTGTCCTTCCAGATCTGGCTGTGGCAGTTCATGCAAGTCTTGCTGGGCGGAATGTTGGCGGTGTTGGAGATCTCGACCGTCGTATGGCAATAGCGGCAGTCGATGCCGTCATCCGCCACGTGGTGGACGTGGCTGAAAGGGATGGGCTGATCGCGCACCATGCCCTGGCGCGTGGAGTAGCCGGAGCTGTTCAGCGTCGCTAAGGCCCACGTGAGAAAGCCAATGATGAATACCGCGCCGTATATCGTGATGCGCGCGAAGGTATTCGTGCTGTGATGAAAGATCTGAGCCATTAGATCTGTTGGTTAACCGCGCTGTTCGAACAGGTATGCGGCCGCTTCCAGACGTGCGGCGCCGCCGTCGTGGACGGTGTAGCGTGCGGGCTTGAGGGTCCCCCCCCGCATCTCCCCGTTCCACAGTGATGCGCTGGCGTGCTCCCCATCTTTGCGCAGCGCGTAGAAATGCAAATCCACTTTTTCGAGACGCGACATATCGTTGTCAAAATTCCGTGCTACCCGTTTCAGGGCGTCCAGACAAGCTTCCCGCGGCGACATCCCATGCCGCATGTTTTCGACCACCGTGTGCCCGCCGGCTATCCGGATATTCTCCTCCCCTCGGCCGGTGGACCCCGCTCCGCCGACATCCTGGTCGAGATACAGGCCGGCGCCGATGATCGGCGAATCCCCCACCCGCCCGGCAATCTTCCAGGCCATCCCGCTGGTGGTCGTGACACCAGACATCTCACCTTTGGCGTTTCGCGACATGCAATTGATGGTGCCGGTGGTGGGATGCAGGGCCATTTCCCAGGCCCAGGCCAGAGTGCGTTCGTCGGCCTGGGGGAACATTTCTTTCAGCATCCCCATGGTCTTTTTTGGCGGGGCGTCGAGGCCCGGCCCCCAGTTGCTCTGCCCGTCCGGCCCGCGCTGCAGGGTCTTCCAGGTGAGCCATGCCAGCCGCGATTTCGCGGTCAGCAGATCCTCTTCCGGGAATCCCATCTCGCGGGCGAACTTGGAAGCGCCCCCCCCCACCAGCATGATGTGATCGGTCTGCTCCATCACCAGCTTGGCGATCTTGGACGGCGTCTTCACACCGCGTATCGCGCCCACCGCTCCAGCCCGCCGCGAAGGCCCATGCATCACGCACGCATCCAGCTCCACCACGCAATCTTCGTTGGGCAGCCCGCCGAAGCCGACGGCGGTGTCTTCCGGATCTTCCTCGTTGATGTTCACGCCCGCGATCACGGCGTCCAGCGTGTCGCCGCCGCCTTCCAGAATCTGCATGGCGCGATTGCAGGCACGTTCGCCGTTCGCGCTGGCGATCACGATGTTCCCCGGGGATTGCGCGACCGCGGCTCCCAGCGCGGGCAGCATCGCCGAACCGAGCACAACCGCCCGGCGGCTGATCCCCCTATCGTTCTGCATTCTTCCGTTCCACCTGCGCCCGTTAGTAAATGTGACATTATGGCACAGGTCTACCAGGAGGGTGTACTCTTCTTTTTTCGGGCAAGTTTTGCGGTTGCCTTCCAGGCGCGGTTGCACCATAAAAGCTGGCCATGCGAAAAGACGACAAGCTGACACTCATCGCCATATCGGCGCTTGCATGCATCCTCCAGGACTGTCTGCATGAAGGCCTCGGACACGGCGTGACCGCTTGGCTGAGCGGAGCACATCGCCTGACGATCAGCACCGTGGCGCTCCAAAGCGACATCACTACACGATGGATTTCCGCCAACGGAACGCTGATAAATCTGATTTTTGCGGCGGTCTTTTGGCTTCTTCTGTTGCGTCCGCAACGGTACCAGCCCGCCACCCGCTATTTTCTGGTACTGGCTTTGGCGGGCAATCTGTTTACGAGTACCGGCTACTTCTTCCTTTCCGGCGTCTTCGATTTCGGCGACTGGGCGGCGGTGATTCGCGGCTGGAATCCGCACTGGATGTGGCGGCTCGGACTGGTGGTGGTGGGCGCCGCCGCTTACTATGCTTCGATGCTGCTGGTGGGCGCACAACTGAATGCGTTTCGCGGAGCGGACGGCAGTCCGCTAAGGCTGCGCACGGTGTGCTGGACGCCGTACCTCACAGACGGGGTTCTGGCCGGAGTCGCCGCGTTGTGGAACCCGGCGGGATTGTTCTACGTTGTCGCCTCGGCTTTGCCCGCGACCTTGGGAGCCAATGCGGGCCTGTTGAGCCTGCCGCCCATAATGCAGGGAAGGCCGTGCGCCCGCGAGAAGCAAGCCGCGCATGTGGGGCGAGGCATTGGCTGGATCGCGGTTGCCGCTGTGGCAAGTTTGTTGTTCATTTTCGTGCTGGGGCCGGGGATCACGTGGCTGCGATGAGTGCGGGTGCTACTGCAATTGGTGGATTGCCATCTTAGCTCCGCCAGCGGATGCCCACTCCCAGCTTCTTCTTGACGTATTCGAAACTGCGCTCCAGGTCCACCCGCTGTTGCTCTTTGAGAGCCGCTTCCAAGGCCGGCGCGTTGTTGGACCATTCGCCAACCACCATGTCGCCCATAAACGGGTGGCCGCTCTTGGCCAGCGCCACGAAACGCGCGAACTCCCAGGCGGGAGTTTTTCGAAACGCGTTCCAGAAATCCGGTTCGAGATACGGCAGGATTTCCGGCGGCCGTCCGGTGATGATTTCCAGTTGCATGGCCGCGCCCGGGCAGCGCGCGCGGAAGATGCTGACGAAGCGCGCGAAGTCCACCGACCCGTCGCCCATGGCCACCCATTGCGCCGCCGCGCCGCGCGGATGCTCGAACACGGCACTGTCGCGGATGTGCGAAGTCAACACGTACGGCGCCAGTATTTCCAACGTCAGCAGCGGATCTTCGGCCACCCACATGGGGTTGCCGGCATCCAGGCACGATCCCACGAAATCCTTGCCGGCTTCCTCGATGAGCATCTTCACCTCGCGGGCCTGCATGTCACCCGCGTGGTTTTCGACCGCGATGTGCACGCCCGCATCGAGCGCTTGCGACCGCACGCCGCGCAGCACCTTCACGGTGTTTTCGATGTGCCCTTCGAGCGGTAGCGCCGTGTGCCGGTTCTCCCGCGTGCCCATGTAACAGCGCATCACGTTCGATCCCACTGCCTGGGCCACGCGTAATCCGCGCGTCACGTACTCGTGCGGCTCGCCTTCCTTTTTGTCGTAGGCGGGCGATGACGGGCAGATGCAGCCGATCCCGGCGTCGATCGAGACGTTCACGCGCGCGGCGTGGTCCTTCACCTTCGCCAGGTATGCGGCGTCCAGGCTCTCGTAGTCGCCGAGGCTTGAAAGCTGCACCGTGTCCAGTTTCTGGTTCGCTGCGTAGTTGAGCAACTCGATCGCCTTCCAGTGAAATGCGCGGATCGAGTAGGAATCGAAGCCCAGCTTGATGGGGGTAGCTTCCGCGGCCGGACTCATGGCTGCCACCGCCGCCGTGGAGGCCGCTTGCAGAAATGTGCGCCTATGCATAGGCACCGTTGTATCACGGCTTCGAAAACGCGATCGCGCCGAAGCTGACCACGCTCTGCGGGTCGATATTCCACTGTTCGTAGTCGAGCAGCTCGCCGCGTGCGCCAGGCAGCGATTTCAGAAACGTGTACAGCGGCGAAGAACCGCACCATCTCAGGTCGTCGTGATTCCGCTGGACCAGGTCCCAGAATCCGCTCGCATCGGATTCCACCACCCGCGCGATGCGCTGCCGGTCGCGCTCGGCAACCTCGGCCATGATGCCGCGATCCGCATGGGCCTCAAAACTGTCCTGGTAGCGCACGCCCATGTGAGCCATGTCGATGCCCAGGATCCAGAACAGGCGGTCGCCCTCGCGCGCGGCCATTTCACCCAGCGCCGCGAAGAAGCGCCGGACGCCTTCGTCGGCCTCCGGCGCGCCGCCCAGGTACAGGCTATGCGCGAACTGGCCGCAGAGAATGGGAACGATGCGGATGTCCGGCCCATAGACGTGCTGGAGGAAGACCACCTGCAACTCGACCGTATGCTCGAACGAGTGGCAGTAGTCTTCCATCGCCACCGCCGGACCGCCGTGCGCCTCCAGCCAATCCACCAGGCGCGTGTCGGTAGGGGTTTCGCCGAACGGCGTGACAAAAGGCTTGCGCGTCAGCCCGAAGCGCTCTGGCTCGCCGTAGTGCGAGGTGGCCAGGATCACGAAAGTGCGATCCCTGAACTCCGGCGCAAGCGTCTGGTATGCGGCTCGGTAAGATCGCCATCCGCCTGCGGGGCTCACGTGCGGCGCCGCGAAGCCGAACAACCCGGCGGGTCGGGCGATCGTCCCGCACGCGCCGTCCATATAGCCCGCCATGGTCTGGCGCAGAGCGGTGATCTCCAGCGGATACGCGCCTCCCGCGTGCGCCGGTTCGCGCTTGGCCGCCCCGGCAAACTCGCGCTGCCGGCCGGCTTTCATTTGAGCGAAAGTCTCGTCCTCCAGGAAACCGGCGGAGCACAGAGTGCCCACCAAGTGCTGCTCCAGTTCGCCGACCTGCAGGTCGCCAGTGATGCGCACCAGCAGCGCGCGCAGGTCAAGGTCCGTCTGACGGCCATCAAAGCACTCCAGGCATTCGATCAGGGGCGGCGGAATCACCAGCACCGCGTCGGAGTAGCGGTATGGGTCGCGCATGAGCAGGCCGGGCCGCTCCGGGGCGGGGCAGGGCATGATGTCCAGGGTGTTCCTGAGACGCGGGAGAGGTTGAGGCAAATTTCATGGTAGCAGGACGGGGAAGCGCGACATGCTGAATTGTCATCATGGAACCGCGCTGAACAGCCGGCCCGCTGCCCCCTGTTTCAGCATCTCCTGGACCTGGTTCTGCGGCACGATCAGCGATAGCTTCGCCACCTGTCCATCAGCCGTGACATCCACGTTCTTCAACAACTCCGCCGCCGGGCGAAAGGTATTTGGTGCGACAACAGCCATCTGGGTCAGGAAAGACTTCACCGTTTCCACCAGCGTGGCGGCATCCTGTGCGGTCGGCAGAAGAACCTGCATGTTCAGAACCAGGTCCGTTCCCAGCTTCAGCCCTCCGCTGGCCTGCTGCACTTTGTAGAAGACAGCCATCGGGTTTTGCACTTCTTTGCCTGGTTCCGCAGCCGGTGGCGGGTACAACTGGCTCAACGGCGCAGTGCAGACAAACCATATGTCCTCGCTGGCGCTCAACTGGCTCACCTGCGCCGCCAGCGCCGGGCTGATTGCCGATGGCGCCGCCCGGCGGTCGATTGCCGCGCGCACTTCGGCCGCTTCCCCCGCAATTGCAATAGTCGAATCCGGAAACCCAACCGCTTGCTCTTGCTGCGCCTTCGCGTGAATCAAAGTGACGCCCTTGTAGGTCTCGCTGGAACCTCCGGCGCCAAGCGCCGCCTCGGTAATTCTCGGAACATCGAAAGTACCGTGCGCCAGCAGCACGCCGGATTTTGTGCCGGGCCGCGCGGCCACCAGAACTTCCCGGATATCGCGGCGCGGATCGAACCCGGTCGCATCAATCAGCTTTTGCAGCCCGCTGTCCGGCGCCTTCCCGACGGTCCGCGTCAAGAGCAACTGGCCGATCGGCGAAAGCTTGGCCTGCTCCACGTTGACGCCTGCCACCACCTGGGCGTCCGGCGGGGCCAGGCTCAGAAGTTCCGAATCCGCAGCCGGTAGGGAGCCCGCCAGCGCAATCGCGCCGGCAAGCAGCCATAGACGCATGGGTATCCCCTTTCTGACACCTATGGTAACGGAACCCGCGTATACAAAGTTCAACTGGATAAAAGCTCTACTATCGATATGATATAGACATGGCTACTGTCGCCGCGGAAACCTCCGCCAAGATTCTCGAAGAAAAAATCACCTCGCGCCGCGCCCGCGTGGGCATCGTGGGTTTGGGTTACGTCGGCCTGCCCCTGGCCGTGGAATTTGCCAGGGCCGGCTTCTCCGTCACCGGCATCGATCTGAATGCCGCCAAGACCGAACGCGTCAACGCGGGCGATTCCTACGTGGGCGACGTGCCCGCCAGCCTGCTCGCCCAGCTCGTTCAGGACGGCAAGCTCCGCGCCACCACCGATTTCGACGTCTTGCGCGACCTGGACACGGTGAATATCTGCGTCCCGACGCCGCTGCGCAAGACCAAGGACCCCGACATGAGCTACATCGTGTCGTCCTGCCAGGAGATCGAGAGCCGCATCCATCCCGGCATGCTCATCATCCTGGAGTCCACCACCTACCCCGGCACTACGGACGAGTTGCTGTTGCCCATGTTCGAAAAGTCGGGCCTGCGGGCCGGCCAGGATTTTTTCCTGTGCTTCTCGCCGGAGCGCGTCGATCCGGGCAACCCGAAATACCAGACCCGCAATATCCCCAAGGTCGTGGGCGGCACCACGGCGGCCTGCACGGAAATGGGCCGCCTGTTCTACTCCCAGGCGCTTTCGACGGTCGTCCCGGTCAGCTCCACGCAGGTGGCCGAGATGGTGAAGCTGCTCGAGAACACTTTCCGCATGATTAACATCGGCTTGGTCAACGAAATGGCCATGATGTGCGACCGTATCGGCATCAACGTATGGGAGGTGATCCAAGCCGCGGCCACCAAGCCCTTCGGCTTCATGCCGTTCTTTCCGGGACCGG
>Ga0335078_10011128_pt1 | contig 13342 bp, 11 predicted proteins | sample Lox_Sample_32_FD_206711 | JGI IMG/M metagenome (GOLD analysis project Ga0335078, IMG submission 206711) | Soil microbial communities from Loxahatchee National Wildlife Refuge, Florida, United States - Lox_Sample_3.2 | ecosystem: Environmental > Terrestrial > Soil > Wetlands | place: USA...
AGGTGGCGATCGCGGTATCCCTTGGCGACGGCCAGAATTTCATCCTGCGAGCGGTAGCGCTGCTTGCACTGGATGTAGCCATAGGCGGCCTTGGGCAGCAGGGGCGTGGCGCCGGTGAGCAGACGGTAGCCGGCGTAGATCTCGTCGGTGGTGTTGCCGGCGATGACGAAGAAAGAGACGCGGTCGCCGACCTCGGACTGCCAACGCGTCTGCTCGTTGAAGCCGGGCTCGATGGTGGTTTTGGACGGGTTGTCCCAGATCATGCCGTAGCCGCGGTTGGTGACCAGGAAGGGAATGCCCATGCTGGGGCCGCCCGTGGCGTTGTAATCGTGCCAGCAGCGCACGGTGTGGCCGCGATGATCGAGAAAGCCCTCGTGATTCTGGCCCAGGCCGTAGTAGTGCTCGTCGGCGGGGGAGGCGAAAACGGCGCCGACCTGGTAGAACTCGGGGTCGGAAGGCCGGCGGTCGGCCAGGATTCCCGCGTTGCCGTCCTTGTGATTGGGCAGGGACATCGACCACTCCTGCATGTCAACCAGCGTCTTGCCCTCGGGCGTGGCGATGAGGATGTGGGTGGGCGGAGCGGAGCCGCCGAAGAATTTGGCGATGTCCGACTCGGTGGCCATCAGCTTGCGTGGGCGGTCGGCCTCGACGGTCACGACCAGGCGCGAGGAGCGGTAGACATCGCCGGCGGCGGTCGCTTCGGTGGTCCAGCCGAGGGTCGAGGAGGAAGCGACGAATCCATAACCGGGACCTGCCAGCGCGGGCCTCCTGAGCAGGCTGACGGTCACGCGGATGATGTTGGGGGCGTACGGCTCAAGGGCGATGGTGCGGCTGCCCAGTGTCAATACGACCGGTTGCTGCTGAGCCGTTGCGGCGGAGGCGACGAGGAGGAGGGCCAGGCAGAGTTGTCGAGACATGATGCCCGATTGTATCGCGCAGGGGCGGACGCCCGCCCCGTCAGCCTTCTAAATACGTGTACCCGTTCAAGCCCTCTTCGTAGAAGCGGAGCAGGCGGCCCGATTCCTCGTAGCCGATCCTGCCTTCGCGCAGGGCGGCTTCGACGTCCTTGCGAAACTGGCCCAGCAGCGATTCGGCGCGGAACTGAACGTAATCGAGGACCTCGCGAACGGTGTCGCCCTTGATCACGTTGTCGAGGATGATCTCGCCGTTGCCGTTGAGGCTGACGTGGACGGCGTTGGTGTCGCCGAACAGGTTGTGCAGGTCGCCCAGGATCTCCTGGTAGGCGCCGATGAGGAACGCGCCCAGGTAGTACTCGCTGCCGTTGAACGGGTGCAGCGGGAGAGTGCGCTTGACGTCGCGGCGGTCGATGAACTGGTCGATTTTGCCGTCGGAATCGCAGGAGATGTCCCCCAGGACGGCGGCGCGCGTGGGCTTCTCGGCCAGACGGTGAATGGGCATGATGGGGAACAACTGCTTGATGGCCCAACTGTCGGGCATGCTCTGGAAGATGGAGAAGTTGCAGAAATACGTATCGGAGAGCATGGCGTCCAGGCCTTCCAGCTCTTCGGGGAAGAACTCCAGATCGGCGGCGAGGCGCTTGATGCGCCGGCACATGGCCCAGTACAGGTTCTCGGCCAGGCAGCGCTGCTCGATGGGCAGGTAGCCGAGGCTGAACAGGTTCAGCGCCTGATCGAGCGCCTGCTGCGCGTCGTGGAAGCTTTCCAGCAGGTTCTTGGTGCTGAGGGCGCGGTACGTTTCGCGCAGGTCGATGAGCGGCTGCTCCATCTCGTCGGAGATCTCGGGCGCGGTATCCTGGTCGCCGAACCCACTGACGCCGAGGACGTCGAAGACCAGCATGCTGTGGTAAGCGACCACCGCGCGGCCGCTCTCGGTCACGATGGTGGGGTGCGCCACGCCGGCCTCGTCGCACACGTTCTGGACGTGGTAGACCACGTCGTTGGCGTATTCCTGGAGGGTGTAGTTGACGCTCGACTCGAAGTCGGTCTGCGAGCCGTCGTAGTCTATGCCCAGGCCGCCGCCGACGTCCAGGTACTTCAGACCCGCGCCGGCGCGCGCCAGTTCGGCATAAATGCGGACGCCTTCGATCACCGCCTGCTTGATGTGGCGGATGTTGGTGATCTGGCTGCCCAGATGGAAGTGGAGCAGCTCGAGGCAGTCCGCCATTTCGAGTTGCTTGAGCTGATCGAGGGCGCGGACGGCCTCGCTGACGGTGAGGCCGAACTTGGAGCGGAAGCCACCGGAGGACTTCCAGCGTCCCGATCCGCGGCTGGCCAGCTTGAGGCGCAAGCCGATGCGCGGGCGGACGCCGATGCGCTGCGCGTGGCGGGCAACCAGGTCGAGCTCGGTGTACTTTTCGATCACCGTGGTGATCTGCCGGCCGATTTTGGTGGCGAGCATCACCATCTCGATGTACTCGTCGTCCTTGAAGCCGTTGCACATGATCGGCGTGTCGTTATCGGCGATGGCGAGGACGGCCAGCAGTTCGGGCTTCGATCCGGCTTCGAGGCCGTACTTGAAAGGCCGGCCGAAGCGGAAGACTTCTTCGACCACCTGTCGCTGCTGATTGACCTTGATGGGATAGACGCAGCAGTAACTGCCCTTATAGCCATGCTCGGCGATGGCGGCCTGGAAGGCGTCGTGGACTTCGCTCAAGCGGTGGCGGAGGATCTCGGCGAAGCGGATCAGGATGGGCAGGGAAATACCGCGCAAAACGAGGGTATCGACCAGTTCCTTGAGGTCCACCGAGCGGGCCGGATCCTTGGAGGGATGGACGTACAGGTGACCGTTCTGGCCGACGGAGAAATAGCCCTTGCCCCAACTGGACACGTCGTAGAGCTCGCTCGAGTCCAACGTGGTCCAGCGGTCGGTGGGCTCGCGCACCAGGGTACTTTCGGACACTTTCTGGCTCAACGGTCCTCCCGTTACTCAAGTGTCCAACGAAATCTACTGGCGGGCAAGTAGCAATCGCTCTTTTTTGTGACCTTAGGGCTGGGGTCCGGCGTCGCCCAAGCTATAATCGCTACTGGATGTTCTGGCGCTGCCGCATCGCCTTGCCCGTGGTGGCCATGGCCATCTGCGCCTGGGCTCAGGAGGAACAGCCCGCGCTGTTCCACGCCGAGGCGCGCCTGGTGGTGCTCAACGCGTCCGTCATCGACCGCGCCGGCAAGATCGTCACCGATCTTCCCCAGACGGCCTTTCACGCCTACGAGGACGGGTCCGAGCAGCAGATCAAGCTATTCAAACACGAGGATGTGCCGGTATCCCTGGGGATCATCATCGACAACAGCGCCAGCATGAAGAATAAGCGCCAGAAGGTGGAGCGTGCCGCCCAGGACCTGGTGGCCAATTCCAACCCTCAGGACGAAGTTTTCGTCATCAACTTCAACGACGACGTCTACCGCGACGTCGATTTCACTTCGGATCCCAAGAAGCTCGCGCAAGGTCTGGCGCGGATCGATTCGATGAGCGGAACGGCGATGCGCGACGCGATCCGAGCCGGGGTTCGGTACGCCAAGGCCAAAGGCAGGCACGACAAGAAGGTGCTGGTGGTGGTCACCGACGGCGACGACAACATGAGCGAGACGACGCTACCGGAAGTGCTCCGCGAGGCCCAGCAGCGCGAGGTGCTGGTCTACGCCATCGGCCTTCTGTCGGAAGAGGAGCACGCCGCGGCCAAACGCGCCCGCGAGGCGCTGGGCGAAATCACGCGTTCGACCGGAGGCGCGGTCTGGTATCCCACCGACGTGGACGCCGTGGGCCGCATCGCCCTGGAGGTGGCCCGCGACATCCGCAGTCAGTACATCGTCGCCTACACGCCGTCGAACCCCAAACTCGACGGCAGCTATCGGCAGATCAAGCTCTCCGTCAGCGGCCCCAATCACCCGGTCGCGCGCACCCGCACCGGCTACTACGCCGCATCCGACCTCGGCGCCAAGCCACCCGTCCCCAAACCCGTCATCAAGCGCTGACGGAAGCGCGCCCCTCAAGCCGGCCGTCATCGAAACTTGTCGTACCGTTCCGCTGTCCAGGCGCGTCCGAGTGATTAGGAGGGGAAAGATGCAATTCGGAAAGTTGTTCGCTCCCGTTGTTCTGGCGGCACTCGGCGCGGTTTCGCTCGTCGCGCAGACCCCGGAGACGCTGCAGGTTACGGTTCCGTTCCCATTTACGGTCAACGGAGTTTTCTTGCCCGCGGGCGCGTACTCGGTCAGCCGTTCGGGCGCCGAAAACAGCGCGCTGGTGGCCATGCGGCGCAGCGACAGCGGGCATACGCTGTTCTTCGCGGGAAGCAGCGCGGGGCTGGGCGGCGCAGCGGCTCAATCGAGCCTGGTCTTCCGCCACGAAGGCAGCGAGTATTCGCTGGCCGACATCTGGTGGGGCGGTTACAGCTCCGGAGTGCAGCTTGCGCCGACGAAGGAGTCTCCCTCCACGGCAGCGCTTCACAAGCCCGAAGTGATGGTGGTGGTGTACCGCTAATTCGCCCGAAGCGCGGCCATCGGATCGATTTGCGACGCCCGGCGTGCCGGCAAGTAACTCGCGGCGGCCGCGACGGCGGTCAGGATTACTAACATCCCGAGGAAGGTAACCGGATCGGTCGAACTGACTCCGAACAGGAGTCCGGTAAGAGTCCGAGTCATCATCCAGGATGCCACGACCCCGATCGCCATCCCCAGGCCCGCCAACTGGAGGGTTTGGAGAAAAATGCCCTGGCGCACCTTTGCGGCCGATGCGCCCAGCGCCATGCGAATCCCGATCTCCTGCGTGCGCTGGTTCACCGAGTAAGAGACGACGCCGTAAATCCCGAGCGAGGCGAGGATCAGGGCAAACACCGAAAACCCGCCCAGCAGCAGCACCACGAAGCGGCGCGGCGAGACCGCCTTGTCCACGATCTGCTGTAAGGTGCGGTACTCGTTCGCGGCCAGGTTCGGCTCAATCGGCTTTAGCGTGGCGCGAATGGCGGAAGCAAGACCGCTAAGTGGCAAGTTAGTCCGAACCACGAGGTCCACCGAAGAATAGTCGTTGGTTTGCCGGATCGGCAGGTACATCTCGCAGCCCGATCCCTGCTCCAGCGCGAGATGCCGCACGTCGCCTACGACGCCCACCACCTCACGGTCTTTGTCCACATAGGTAACCGTTCGTCCAATCGGATCGCGGCCGTGCCACAAAGCCCGCGCCAGTGTCTCGTTGATCAGGATCACGGGCTTACCGGATGGGCTATCTTGCGCGGTGAAATCACGCCCGGCGCGCAAAGGAATGCCCATGGCGTTGAGATAGCCGTCACTTACAATGCGGACGAACGCATCGGGCGGGGGATGATCGAGCGAGTAACTCTGGTCCTTGGCGCCCGCGCTCCAGGTCCGGTTATGGCCCAGGGGCAGCACATCGGTTAGTCCCACGGCCTGGATTCCCGGCACGGATTTCGCGAGGCGCAGAGCCTCGTCGTAATAGGCGTTCCGCCTGGCTTGGGTGGAGTACTGCGAGCTGGGATCGATCCTGAGCGCCGCTGCACGCTCGGGACGGAATCCCAGGTTGACATCCAGCACCCGCAGAAAGCTGCGGATCAGCAGTCCCGCGCCGACCAGCAGAACGCAGGCGAAGGCAATCTCGGAGACCACGAGCGAGGCGCGGATCCAGTTATGGCGCTGGCCTTCATTCGATCCGCGGCCGGCATCCTTCAAGGAATCGTGAACGGCGCTGACCGGGACGCGAAGCGCCGGCGCCAATCCGAAAACCAGGCCGGTCACAACGGCGAACAGCAAGGTGAAAGCGAGCCCGGCGAAGTCTACGCGAACGCTCTCCCGCAGGGGAAGACTGATGGCGTCCAGATCAGCCAGCACGCGCGTGCCAGCCACTGCGAGAATGAGGCCCAGCGCCGCGCCGGAGCAGGCCAGCACCACGCTTTCGGTCAGCATCTGACGGATCAGCCGGCCGCGCCGGGCGCCCAGGGCGACGCGGATCGCCATTTCTTTCTGCCTGGTCGCGGTGCGGGCCAACTGCAGATTCGACAGATTCGCGCACACGATCAGCATCACCACGCCAACCGCGCAGGCGAGCACGAAGAGCGCCGGCCGCATATGGCCGCGCACATGCTCCCCGAGAGGGGCCACCCGGAAACGCAACTCGTCGCGGTTGTGCTTCAGCCGGATCGGTTCGCTGAGGACGCCGGCCTCCGCCTGGGCCTGTTTGATCGTCGCGCCTGGCTTCAGGCGGCCAACCATCGACAGAGTGTTTCCCCTGCGGTCGACCTCAGGAGTAAGTGGAAGCGGGAGGAATAAGTCGATCTTACTGCCGGGAGCGAACACAGAGCCGAAGTCGAAGGACGGCGGCATGACGCCGATCACGGTGACCGTGGCGTCGTTCATGGTGAGCTTGCGTCCCACGATGGCGAGGTCCGACGCGAATCGCCTCTTCCATAACCCGGCGCTCAACAGGACTACCGGCTGGTTGCCCTGACACTCCTCCTGGGTGAACGAGCGCCCCAGTTGCGGCTGAGCGCCGAGCAGCGGGAAGAAGTTCTGCGACACGGGCACGCCGGTCAGCCGTTCGGGTTCGCCGTAGCCGGTCAGTTTCTTGTCTCCCTCTTCGTAGAAAGCGTAGTAAGCAGCCACGTCGGAATAAGAGCGGCTGTCATCCCGCAGGTCGAGGAAAGGTCCGACCGGCACGGTCAAACCGGACAGATCGTTCTCCTTCCCGTCATTGGCGATCCAGACCAACCGGCCCGGATCGCGGAAAGGGAGAGGACGAACCAGCAGGGCGTTCACGACGCTGAAGATGGTTGAGCTGGCGCCGATTCCCAGCCCGACGATGAGGACCGCGAAGGTGGTAAAGCCGGCGTCGCGGCGAAGGGTGCGGAAGGTGTAACGCAGATCCTGGAACAGCGCATCGAGGAACGGCAGACCCCTCACTTCCCGGTGAGCCTCGCAGATCTGGGTCACCCCGCCCAATTCCAAGCGGGCCTGCCGTTCGGCCTGCTCAGGCGTCATGCCGCGCGCGGTGGCATCCTCTACCCGCATGGCGATGTGCGACTCGAGTTCCGCCTCGAGGTCCCGATCCATGTCGGCCCGCCGGAAGAATGCGCGCACACGCGCGGCCAGCCGCCTGATCCGGGTCAGCATTCGAGCAACCTCCCGATGACGCCCGAGATGCGCTCCCAATTCGCGGTCTCGGCAACGAGCTGTTTGCGGCCAGCTTTCGAGATGGAGTAGAACTTGGCCTTGCGGTTGTTCTCGGAGGCGCCCCATTCGGCCTTGATCCAGCCCTTCTGCACCAGCCGCACCAGGCACAGATAGATGGTCCCCTGGTTCACCACCAGCGCTTCCTGGCTGAGCTGTTCGATGCGCCGGGCGATCCCGTAGCCGTGAAGCGGGCCCATCGCATCCAGCGTTTTGAGAACCATCAGGTCCAGCGTGCCTTGCAGAATATCGGACTTGGTCTGGCCCATTTGGTCTCCTGTGGGTTGTATAGAGGAAGTGTGCCACTCTTCCTGTGGGATGTCAAGAGGTGCGCCCCAGGGCTGCCCTCCCCGTCTATACTGCGAATGAGCTGAGTTCCCATGGAGCAAAGGCCGGCAGCGGTGGCCATCGTCGCGAGCTTCCTGTTCGCCGCCGCCGCCATTGCCGCCGTGGTCGGCTGCTCGCTGCTTTTCCCAGGCACGCTGCTCGACCGGCTATGGAACCTCAACAAACCGGGCGCGGCGGCGTTTCGCGCCATGGGCAGGATGGCCGGGGTCCTGTTGCTGGGGGTGGGCGCGGCGGCGCTGGCCTCGGCGTTCGGCCTGCTCCGACGCCTGAAATGGGGCTGGTGGCTGGCCGTGGTCCTGTTCGCGACGAATGCCGCGGGAGAGGCGGCGAGCTTCGTGGTCACCGGAGACTGGGCGAGGAGCGCGCTGGGCATCCTGATCTCCTGCGCCTTCCTCTATGCTCTGGCCCGGCGTCCGGTGAGGCGCTACTTCACACACGAAAGGCAATGACACAATGCAAGTAGATCGGCGTGAATTTATGAACGTTCTCGGTGGTTCGCTCGCGGCGGCGTCGGCGCTCCCCGCCGCGGGTTCGCCTCGAATCAAGTTCGCGGTGGTGGGGATAAACCATCCCCACATCTACGCCCAGGTCGACGCCGTCATTCGCGGCGGCGGCGAGCTGGTCTGGCTGCATGCCCCGGAACCCGATCTGGCGGCCGAGTTCCTGAAGCGCTATCCGCAGGCGCGCGCCGCGCGGACCGAGAACGAGGTCCTGGACGACGCGTCGATCCAACTGGTGCTCAGCTCCGCGATTCCCAACCAGCGCGCGCCGCTGGGCATCCGGGTGATGCAGCACGGCAAGGACTACATGTCGGACAAGCCCGGCATCACGACGCTCGATCAACTCGCCGAAGTGCGACGTGTGCAGGCGGAGACGCGGCGCATTTACTCGATCATGTACAGTGAGCGGCTGGAGAACCGAGCCACGGTCAAGGCCGGAGAACTGGTGAAGGCGGGCGCCATCGGCCGCGTCATCCAGACGTTGGGCTTGGGGCCGCATCGCATGAGTCTCAACCAGCGGCCTCCCTGGTTCTTCGACAAGAAGCAGTACGGCGGTATCCTCTGCGATATCGCGTCGCACCAGGCCGACCAGTTCCTGTTCTTCACCAACTCGACTACGGCCGAGGTGGTGGCCGCCGAGACCGGGAATGTGGCCCATCCGCAATATCCGGAGTTCGAAGACTTCGGCGACGTCATGCTGCGCGGCGACGGAGGGGCCGGCTACATACGGGTGGACTGGTTCACGCCGGACGGCCTGGCCACCTGGGGCGACGGACGGCTGACGATTCTCGGCACGGATGGGTTCATCGAGATTCGCAAGAACATCGACATCGCGGGCAGGCCTGGCCCGAGCCACCTTTTCCTGGTGGATCAGAAGGAGACCCGCTATATCGACACCTCCAGCCAGGCGCTGCCTTACGGCGAGCAATTGGTGTCGGACGTTCTGAACCGCACGGAGACCGCCATGCCGCAAAAACACTGTCTCTATGCCATGGAGTTGGTTTTGAAGGCGCAGCAGCAGGCGCGGAGGCTGAAATGACCCGCCGCAAGGTGCTGCAGAGCGCCCTCGCCGCGGGCTTCCCGGCCATCGTGCCGGCCTCGGTGGTGGGCAAGACCTCGCCATCCAACCGGATCAATGTCGGCGCGATCGGCAACGGCCGCATCTCTCGCGGGCACGATATCCCGGGCGTGTGGAAGTTCGCCCAGGCCCGCATCGTGGCCGTGTGCGACCTCGACCGGAAGCGGATGGAGGATGCCAAGGCGCTCGTGAACGGCCACTACAAGACCCAGGACGGCGTCAGGGGATACCTCGACTACCGCGAGTTGCTGGCGAACAAGGACATTGACGCGGTGATTGTCAGCACGCCCGACCACTGGCACGCGATCATCGGCATCGCCGCGGTTGAGGCGGGCAAAGACGTTTACCTGCAGAAGCCGGCCTCGCTCACCATCGCCGAGGGACGGGCTCTGAGCAACGCCGTCCAGCGCACGGGCCGCATTCTGCAACTGGGCAGCCAGCAGCGATCGGCCGCACAGTTCCGTTACGCCGCCGAACTGGTGTTGAACGGGCGCATCGGGCAGTTGAAGACCGTGCAGATCGGCCTGCCCGGCGACCCATCGGGCGACGACGAGCCGGAGATGCCGGTCCCCAAGAACCTAAACTACGAGATGTGGCTGGGCTCGACGCCGTACGTCTACTACACCGAGAAGCGCGTGCATCCGCAGGAAGGCTACGACCGGCCGGGCTGGCTCCGGTGCGAGCAGTTCGGAGCGGGCATGATCACGGGCTGGGGCTCGCACCACATCGACTCGGCCCACTGGGGCATGGGGACCGAGTACACGGGGCCGGTAGAGATCTGGGGCTCCGCCGAGTTTCCGAAGAAGGGGCTGTGGGACGTCCACGGCAGGTTCAAGACCGAGGCGCTTTACCCGAACGGCGTTCGTATGACCGTGAGCGGGGACTTCCCCAACGGCATACGCTTCGAAGGAACCGAGGGCTGGATTTTCGTCTCGCGCGGCAATGAGGCCGCGGTCACGCCGGGCGACCCGGGATCGAAGATCAAAGACGCGCAAGCGCTGGCGGCCAGCGACCCGAAGATCATCGCCTCCGTCATTGGGCCGGAGGAGATCCACCTCTACGTAAGCAACGACCATCACGGCAACTGGCTCGACTGCGTGAAGTCGCGCCGGCAGCCGATCGCGCCGGTCGAGGTAGGCCACCGGTCCTGTTCCGCGTGCCTGCTACACCACGCGGCCATGAAGCTGCGGCGGAAGCTGTACTGGGATCCGGCCAGGGAACGGTTCCATAACGACGACGAAGCGAACGCGCTGCTCGCGCGCCCACAACGCTGGCCTTGGAGGATCGAACCATGATTACGCGTCGGAACCTGATGGTGGCACTGGCCGCGGCAGGCGCGCCCGAGCCGGCGGCTTCCGTGATGGGGTCCTCGGCGTTCGATTGGAACAGCATTCCGGTGAAGGAGACCGAGGTCGGGAGCGTGAGGTCGTTCTTCAAAGCGCCCACGGCGACGCTGGAAGAATTGGAGCTGCACGTGACCACGCTGAATCCGGGGCAGGAGCCGCATCCGCCGCATCGCCACCCGAACGAGGAAATGGTGATCATCCGGGAAGGCACGGTGGAAGTGCTGGTGAACGGCGACTGGAAGCGGCTGGGCCCGGGTTCGGTGCTCTTCAACGCGTCGAACCAGTTGCACGGGCTACGGAACGTCGGGGCCGTGCCAGCGGTTTATCACGTGATCAACTGGAAGACCGCGGCGACGCCGAAGGCGGCCGCTTAGACCTCACAGATTCCCCATCCCGCCATCGATCTGGATCTCGCTGCCCACGACATAGGCGGATTCGTCGGACGCCAGGAAGACCACCGCATCGGCGATCTCGCCCGGCTTCCCGAGACGTTTGGCCGGAACGCTGGCGGCAAGCCCCTTGAGATCGGCATCCGCGAGGCCGAGTTTGTCATAGAGCGGGGTCGCGATGGGACCGGGGCTGACTGCATTCACGCGGATGCCGCGCCCGATCAATTCGCCCGAGAGGGTGCGGGCGAGTGAAAGGAGCGCGGCCTTCGTCGCTCCGTAGACGCTCGTGTTCGGCATGCCGATATGCGCGTTCACCGAGGCGTTGAGCACGATCGAGGCGGGATTCGCGAAGACCGGCAGCAGCGCCTGGATCAGGAAGAACGGCCCCTTCAGGTTGATCGCGAAGGACCGGTCGAAGGCTGCTTCGTCCCACTTCTCGACCGGCGCCAAGGCGGCGACGCCGGCGTTGACGAACAGAACGTCGAGCCCTCCAAACGCCTGCCGGAGCGTTTCGGCAACCGTGTTCTGTTCCGCCGCGTTGCTGGCGTCGGAGGCGATGGCGACCACATCGCCTCCCAGTTCCTGGCGCGCCGCTTCGAGCGTCGCCGTGGTCCTGCCCGTGATGGCGACCCGCGCGCCTTCGTTCAAGAAATGCCGGGCCGTTTCCAATCCGATGCCGCTGGTCGCACCCGTAATCAGGGCGCGTTTATCCTTGAGCCGGTTCATGCTGTGCCCCTCCGTATGAACCGATCTTCGCGCAACCGGGGTATTCGGTGCTCAGCGGGTCGCGTCGGGCTGGCCGGCGGCTTCCAGCCGGCGCACCACGGCGTCGGTGAACTTGGTGGTGGTTCCGGTGCCGCCGACGTCCGGGGTGGTGTGGCGGCCCTCGGCGTAGACCCACTCGATAGCGGATTGCAGGCGCCTGGCGGCGTCCGGCTCGCCCAGGTGGGCCAGCATCAGCGCGGCCGATTGCATCAGCGCGGTGGGATTGGCCAGGTCCTTCCCGGCGATGTCCGGCGCGCTGCCGTGCACCGCCTCGAACACCGCGTGCTCGGCGCCCAGGTTTGCGCCCGGCACGATGCCGAGGCCTCCCACCAGGCCCGCCGCCAGATCCGAGATGATGTCGCCGTAGAGGTTCGGCATCACCAGAACGTCGAAGGTCTCGGGCCGGATCACCAACTGCATCGCGGTGTTGTCCACGATCAGCTCTTTGTAGGCGATGTCGGGGAAGTCCTTGGCCGTCTCGCGGCAGCAGCGGAGAAACAGGCCGTCGCCGAGTTTCATGATGTTCGCTTTGTGCACCGCGGTGACAGTGTGCCGGCCATTGCGGCGCGCCCAGCCGAAGGCGTAGCGCGCGATCCTCTCGGAGGCGAAGCGGGTGATCACCTTCAGGCTGGTCACCACGTCGGTCACCACTTCGTGCTCCAGGCCGGAGTAGAGGTCCTCGGTGTTTTCGCGAAAGATCACGAGGTCGATGAATACGTCGTTGAATCGCGAGCGGATGCCGGGGAAGCTCTTGACCGGCCGGAAATTGGCGAACAGGTCGAGCTTGCGGCGGAGTTGAACGTTGAGGCTGACGTGCCCGCCGCCAACCGGCGTGGTGGTGGGGCCTTTGAGGCCGGTCCGGGTGCGGGCGAGAGAATCGAGAACGTTCTGGGGAACTTCGAAGTTGGAGTCCTGGATGGCCTTGGCCGTTAGTTCGACCGATTCCCAGGCTATGCGGACGCCGGTGGCTTCGACTGCGCGAACTGTGGCTTGAGCCACCTCGGGGCCGATGCCGTCCCCGGGGATGAGAGTGACTGGATGGGGCACGGTCCTATTGTAGCCGCCGACCGGGCCCCGGGCCTGGACAGTCTTATCTCATGCAAGATGAGCCTGGAGGAAGGATTGGATTCTCACACAAGATGAGCCTGAAGGCCAGGATCGGGATGCTGGGGATTGACCATCAGCATGGACGATTCGGGACGAATGAGCCTGGAGGGGATGCGCGCCTTCCTGGCTGCCAGCGAGCCGGTGGAGTTCGCGGCCGAGAAGCGGGAGCAGATCTACCAGTGGGTGGAGCGGACCCTCCGGGAACAGGACTATGCGCGGCTGGGCCGGGCCGACAAAGGTCTGGTGCGGCGATACCTGGGGAAGATGACCGGGCTGAGCCGGGCCCAGGTGACACGTCTGATCGGCAGCTATCAACAAACGGGCGCCGTGACGGCGCAGCCGTACCAGCGGCACCGCTTCGCGGCGCGCTACACCGCCGCCGACATCACGCTATTGGCCTATGTCGACCGCATGCACGCGGGGCTCAGCGGCCCGGCCACGCAGCGGATCCTGGAACGCGAGTACAGCGAGTATGGCCAGGCCGCGTTCGAGCGGCTGGCGGGGATCTCGGTGGCGCAGATCTATCGCTTTCGCAAGACCGCCGCGTATCGCAAGCACAACACCACCTATCAACCCACCCGGCCCACGCCGGTGTGCATCGGCGAGCGGCGCCGGCCCGACCCACGCGGCCGGCCCGGTTATCTGCGGGTGGACACGG
>Ga0335078_10011129_pt1 | contig 13341 bp, 14 predicted proteins | sample Lox_Sample_32_FD_206711 | JGI IMG/M metagenome (GOLD analysis project Ga0335078, IMG submission 206711) | Soil microbial communities from Loxahatchee National Wildlife Refuge, Florida, United States - Lox_Sample_3.2 | ecosystem: Environmental > Terrestrial > Soil > Wetlands | place: USA...
GTCCGGTGACAATCGGGGGTGGCGACGCGTTCCTTCACGTTCCCCCGGAAGCCGGGTTTCAATTGCCGATCTCATCGCAGACATTCAATCAATATCGTCTTCTACTCGGCTACGGCCATACCAACAAACCGGGCTTTAGCGCTGCCACCAACGTTGGTGTTGACGCAAACTTGAATTTTCTTCAATATGCGGCCGTGCAAACCACCTACAACTGGGATTGCTGCGGGATTAACCTGGAGTTCCGCCGCTTCGCTCTGGGTTCTGTTCGAAACGAAAATCAGTACCGCTTTACGTTCGCCCTGGCTAATCTCGGAGCCTTAGGAAACTTACGCAAACCGGAACGATTGTTCTGAGAAGGCCCTCCTGGTATTACCATATTGGTTGATCATGGCTATCTCCGATGATCTCGCCCTGAAACGCGCTGCCTTGGACGCCTGCATCCGTGGGCTGGGGCGGACTCTCGTTGCTTACTCGGGAGGAGTGGATTCGGCATTTCTAGCTTGGGCGACATGGCAAACCATTCGGTCGGACATGACAGCAGTGATCGCCGACTCGCCCAGCCTGGCGCGTACCCATTTGGCGGATGCGATCGCTTTTGCGCGCGAGCAAGGCATCCCGCTCGAGATCATCGGCACACACGAACTGGAACGCCCCGACTATGCCCGCAATGATGGCAGACGCTGTTACTTCTGCAAGGACGAACTCTTCGATGTCATGGAGGACTATCGCCAGAAGCACGCGTTCGATTCGATTGCCTATGGCTTAAATGTCGATGATCAGGGGGACTTCCGGCCGGGTCAGGTGGCTGCCCGGGAGTACAAGGTTGCTGCTCCTCTGATGGAAGCTGGCTTAGGCAAGTCGGAAATTCGCGAGCTTGCGCGGCAAGCAGGCCTTCGCTTGTGGGACAAACCCGCTTCCGCTTGTCTTTCGTCGCGAATTGAATACGGTCGTCCGGTCACGCTCGAGGCGCTGAGCGCCGTTGAACAGGGAGAAGATGCGCTCAGGGAACTAGGATTCCGTCAATTTCGAGTCCGGCATCACGGAGAGATGGTGAGAATTGAAATCGACCGGGACGAGATGCCGGGCGCGTTGAATGCCGGGATGGCCGCCAAATTTACGGAAATCTTCAAGAGACTTGGCTTCAAGTTCGTCACCCTCGATCTTGAGGGATTCCGTTCGGGCTCGATGAATGTTTTGCTATCTGCCGAGAGCCTAACCCGTAAGTCATAAATGCCGCGGAACTGAAAGGTGCGGCCCAATAGTGTGTTCACGCCACATTTCAGCTGCTCCGCGTGTGAGATAATCAAGCCATATTCTCAATGTACAGGCGGTTTTTGGTGATATTTTGGCGAAGGTCAATTCTTGTCCTGGCGCTGGTTTGCCTGGGATGCTCCGCGCAATCTGCTCCTCAGGAGCAGGTCCAACGTATTGAACGCGAAGTGCGATCGTACTATTCGATTCCTCCTAATGTGAAAATCACCGTTGGCCCTTTGCGTACCAGCGATTTTCCGAACTATGACGCGCTGACTATCAACATGGATGGAAACGGAAAGAAGCAGGACTACGAATTTCTGCTGTCCAAGGACGGCAAAACGCTGCTGAGGATGACGAAGCTCGACATCAGCAAAGATCCCTATGTCGAGACCATGAAGAAAATCGATCTGAATGGCCGGCCCGTGCGGGGCAACAAAGACGCCAAGGTAACCGTGGTCAACTTTGATGACTTCGAATGTCCTTACTGCTCCCGCATGCATCAGACCTTATTTCCTGAAATCCTCAAGGAATACGGCGACCGGGTTCAGTTCGTGTACAAAGATTTTCCATTGTCCGAAATTCATCCGTGGGCGATTCATGCGGCCGTAGACGCGAACTGCCTGGCTGCGCAGAACAGCGACGCGTTCTGGGATTTCGCCGATTACATCCATGCGAATCAGCATGAAGTCAGCTCGGAGAAAACCCGGGAAGGCCAATATGCCGCGCTTGATAAGCTCACGACGGACCAAGGCCAAAAGCACAATCTTGACTCGGGCAAGTTGCAGGCCTGTATCAAGGCGCAAAACGAAACGCCGGTGAAAGAGTCGATCAAAGAAGGGGAGAGTGTTGGCGTGAACGCGACGCCGACGTTGTTCGTAAATGGCGAGGAGATGGACGGCGCTCTTCCACTAAATGAATTACGGGCAGCGCTAGACCATGCATTGGAGCAGGCCGGAGTTCCGGCGCCCGCCCATCCGGCGAGTACGCCTTCTACGCCGCCGCAGGCGCCCAGCAAGTAAGATTCGAAGACAATGCAGTTAGCTGCGTAAGTACTTGTTGCAGCGGAGGAGTCAATTGAAAACGCTCTATAGCCGCGCCTTGGTGATTCTGCCCCTGGCGTTTGGAATTGCATGCAGCACCAAGCCCTCCGGCAACGATGTTGCTGCCGCAGTCGATGGAAGGAAGATTTATTACGCTGATCTGGACAAGTATTACCAGAATCAAACTACTGGCTCGGACCAGCAGCCCACGGGAGAGCAAGCCACGGCGCTTCGTCTTAAGATCCTCGGCACTCTGGTGGATAACGAAATCGTGATGCGCCGGGCAGAAAAGCTTGGTCTTCTCGCGACCGATGAAGAAGTGGACCGAAAAGTAAACGAAATAAAATCCCCGTTCACCAAGGAAGAATTCGACGCCCGCCTCAAGGAACGAAAGCTAACCTTGGATGATTTCAAACACGACCTGCGCCAGCAGTTGACAGTCGACAAGGTCTTGAACAAGGAAGTAACCTCGAAAATCAACATCACGGACCAGGACATCACGAGCTACTACACAGCTCATAAGGCAGAATTCAATCTCGTCGAACCGCAATACCATCTCGCACAAATTTTTGTAACCACCACTCCGAATCCGCAGGTTCATAACCTGAAGAATGACAAGGCCCAGAACGAGGCAGAAGCCAAGCGCAAAATTCAGATGCTTTTGAATCGTCTCGACAGCGGCGACGATTTCGGATCGCTGGCTACCAATTACTCGGAGGATCCAGAAACCTCAGGAAACGGCGGCGATCTTGGCTTTGCGCCTGAGTCCTCCCTGAAAAATACCGATCAAACCACACGCGACATCGTGATGAAGCTCAAGCCAGGGCAATATAGCCAGATCATCGGCCTCGTGAATCCGATGACCAAACAGATGGCGGCGTTCCGGATTGTGAAACTCATTGCCAAAGAACCAGCCGGGCAACGCGAACTGGCGGATCCTCGAGTGCAGGAAGCCATCCGGTCGCAGCTTCGCGACCGCCGCGAACAGCTTTTGAAGTCTGCCTACTACGAAGTCCTACGGGACCAGGCGAAAGTGGAAAACTACTACGCCGAGAAAGTATTGGCCGGAAACGGAACGGCTCCCTAAGGCTATCTACAGAACTCTGCGCTCGCCATTATCGAATCTACTGCGTGTATAGACAAGGCTCCTGATATGCGAAATCAGGAGCCTTTTTTATGGCGCCAAAACAGGCTATCCCGTCCGTAGTAAGCTAAGGTGGAATGTCTGCTGACAAGATCTTGGTGGTCGACGATGAGCGCCTGGTGCGGTGGTCGTTGCGCCAAAAGTGTGAGGAGTGGGGTTACACCATTCTCGAGGCGGATGCGGGCGAAGCCGCTCTAAAGATCGCTCAGCAGGAGAGTCCCGACCTCGTGCTGCTCGACGTACGTCTTCCCGATATGAGCGGCCTGGAAGTCCTCGGAAATCTAAAGCGCCACGGCGATGCGCGAGCCGTGATCATGATCACCGCCGACCCACAGCTTGACGATGTCAAAGCCGCGTTGAAGCTCGGCGCTTATGACTTTGTTGGCAAACCGGTTGAGTTCGATGAACTGAACGTCGCGATTAAGAATGCCCTCGAAGCTACTCGGCTGAGAAATGAGGTGCAGTCGCTCCGCGGCGAAGTGCGGCGGCGCACCGGATATCACGAAGTCATCGGATCTTCGGCGAAGATGACCGAACTCATGTCGTTCGTGCGCAAGGTCGCGGCCAGTGAAGCGACGACGATCCTGATCCAGGGCGAAAGTGGAACCGGCAAAGACCTCATCGCGAAAGCCATTCACTACGAGAGTTCCCGCCAGGAAAAACCGTTCGTAGCGATTAACTGCTCGGCGATTCCTGAAACTTTGATGGAGGCGGAACTTTTCGGGCATGAAAAGGGTGCATTCACCGACGCCAAGCAGATGAAGAAGGGCCTATTTGAGACGGCCGATGGCGGAACTCTTTTCTTGGACGAAATTGGAGAGTTGTCGCCGCTCCTGCAAGCCAAACTTCTACGAGTGTTGGAAGACCAGGTGATTCGCCGCGTCGGCGGGGTGCGTGATATGCAGGTCGACGTGCGCGTGATCGCGGCGTCAAATCGCGATCTCGAAAAGGCGGTTCGAGAGGGCCACTTCCGGCAGGACCTTTATTATAGGTTGGCAATCATCGCGATCTTCATTCCGCCGCTACGCGACCGCAAAGACGATATCGCTCCCCTCGTGGATTTTTTCATCGGGCGGTACAACCGGAAGTTCAAGAAATCCGTGCAGGGGATTGCACAGGATACCCGGCGGTTGTTGATGGGTCACAACTGGCCGGGAAATGTGCGCGAACTGAAGAACTCCATCGAACGCGCCATGATTCTCGAAGAGGAGTCTTTGCTGCGTTCGGTTTACCTGCCTTTTTCTGTAGCTGATTCCGGCGGGCAAACTGCCTTCGAGCGTAGTTCGCATCCGGATGGCGAGCAACCCTTGCCCAATGGCCGCATGCTTCCCCGGTTGTACATTCCCGAAGGCGGTACTTCGCTCGAGGAAGTCGAGCGGGCGATGGTAGAAATGGCGATGAATCAAGCCAACAATAACCAGACTCATGCCGCAAAGTTACTCGACATCTCCCGCGACGCATTGCGCTACAAGCTGAAGAAGTTCGGCCTGATCCGGGCGGAAGACGAGGAGTCCGAACCTTCCCCCGAGCGCACCACGCAAAGTTGAGCTCAGTTCCGCTCCTCTTACGATCTTGCCCCCACATCCTTGATGTGCGATGCGATGTACCAGGTGTTGCCGAATGCATCCTTCACGCCCGCATTACGATCCCCATAGGGCTGATCTGCAGGTTCAAACATTGAAGTTGCACCGGCTTGAACTGCTCGGCGGTATGTAGCGTCAACATCTGGCACATAAAGATAAAACGTACTTTTGGTCGGCTGATAAGGCCCGTGTGCCTCGCCCATCTCTAATATCGAGGTTCCAACACGAACTTTGGCGTGATGAATGACCCCATCGGGCGAGGAATATTTTTCCAGTTCTTGCGCGCCAAACGCACGGGTCAAGAACTTGATCACAGGTTCTGCCCGCAGAGGATGCATATAAACGTTTACGTCGTTCACGCCCTCGGGAACGTAATTCGAACCCTGGTAAGTTGCCATGTACCAGTAATTCCCAGCGGGATCCTGCACGCCTGCGGAACGCTCCCCGTATTCTTGATCCATCGGTTTGTGAATGGAAGTTGCTCCAGCCGCGAGCGCCTGCTGGTACACAGCATCTGCATCTTTCACATAAACATGGAGCGCCACCGTGCTCGGCGTCGACCGGAACTCCCTTCCCGGAATTCCGCCGCCGACCATCAGCATGGAGTCGCCAAGCTTTACCTCGCCGTGGAGACCTCCGGCTGATCCAGTGTCGCGGAACATTTCTTCTGCCCCGAATGCCTGCTTCGCAAAGTCCATCAGCGCCGGGCCGTCTTTGGCGATCAGATAAGGAGTAATAGTCCGGAATCCCTTGGGAATCGGATCCACCGGCGGTTTCTTGGTCGGCCTTTGCTCGGCGTTTAGTCGGCGATGCATCTCTTCTACCGACATCTCTTCTTTGACAGTGCTGATGTTCCACGTGTACCCGAAGGGGTCGACAAAGCTGCCCTCACGGCGGCCGTAGAATTTATCTGAAATCGGTGCGATTGACTTCAATCCAGCGGCGACTGCCCGGGCAGCAAATGAGTCGACGTCTTCAACGTGCAAATTCAACTGTATGGGCGACTCGCCCAGTGTCTCGGCGCTGAATCGACCACCCTCTGGCCACTCTTCTGACAGATGGATACGGGACTCTCCAATCTTGATCTCCGCGTGCGCGATGCCGGCACCAACCTCGAAACGGAACATTTCATCGGCGCCGAAAGCTTTTTTATAGAATTCGATTGCTTTGGCGGGATCTTTAAACGTCAAACGTGGCGCGGCGATTGTGTGCACCGCCGCGACTGACTCAGTTGCGGTTGCCATGGTTCTACTCCTTTGTAAATCAGATTTGAGTTTTGCTTTGAATGCCGCACGAGGCAATTGACGAAGTTCGCTCGCAATTCCTGCCAGCGTTCTCAACTCTCGATCCGATGGCGGTGGTGTCTCAGGGCGCGAGAGGACGTCCTGAACAAGCTGGTCGAGTTGTTCCGCCACGCTCCGCTTAGCCATTCTTGCCACCAGAGATCGTTTGTGTTTTCTTCGTTCTGTGCACTCTCTTCGGCTGCCGCGACGAACCGCCCTCCAGCGCTGCTTTCAAGTTCCTCAGTCCGCGCAACTGGAGTTGCTTGATTGATCCTTCGCTGCGATTCATGTCGGTTGCGATTTCGCGAATGCTCTTTTCTTCCGCGAAGCGCAGCACAACAACGTTCCTTTGGTCCTCGGGCAACTGGTTGACCAGGCGAAACAAGCGAGCGCCATCCTCTAGTTCGTCAAAATCCGAAACAACACCGAGTTCGGGCGGATCCTCGACCAGGAGTTCACGGTTGCTTCGCTTGCCGCGATCGGTAATTGCATTGGCGGCGATTCGAAGCAACCATGCCCCAAAGGGGGCACCGCGCCATTCAAACTTCTTTAGATTCGAGAGTGCTTTATGAAAGACATCGGAGGTCAGGTCCTCGGCGATATCGCGGTCGCCAACCCGCCGGACGATGAAAAGATACACACGATCAAAATGGAGTTCATAGAGCTCGGCGAAACCGGATGGATCGCGCTGGGCAGCTTCCACCAGCGTGCGTTCATCCGCAGGCGCGGGAGACAGCGTCGTTGCCGGCGCTCTAAGAACCATTGCTCCTCTAGAGTTATAAACGACGCAGAGAGATGGAGGTTACGGCGAAAAAGGAGCTGAAAACCGCCCTAAGGCTTGGGAACGATCGACTCGATGGTGCGCTTCACGTCGAAACTTGCACTCGGTGTACAGGTGGTATATCCCACCATCGTGGTTTCGTCCGAATCTGAGCTTTGCCGGGCCATCAGATAACTGCGCATTTTGAGGCAGGTGACGGTTTGCGGGTCTAACTTTACATAACGGTGATTAGGATCTTTTGCTTTTACGATGCCTTCCGTTCCGCTGGGATGCAGAATAGCCCCACTCGTTAAAGCACTTTGGTCGACGAAAGTTCCGGGCTCTTCCCCAGGAATGAGTCGTGGGTTTTCAGTTGCAAATGCAGCGACGGCGAAACCTAGGATCAGTAGGAGACGAAACGAATTCATAAGCTCTCCGGATAAGGGGCATTATAGCTCCGAACCAAACTGTTAGTGTCGGACTGCATCGAATGGACAATGTCGCTGGGGTTGCAAGTTGCGTGGCTTCTACTATTGGCGCTCCCAATAGCTTGCGTCGCCTGGACGGCTACGCACGAGGAAGTATTTCGCGAACCGCGGGACTATTGCAAACGGCAGAGCGCGTCCGGCAACTTCGCGCGCCGCAAACTGTTCTACGTATTTACCTGCGAGTATTGCTTCAGCCACTACGTGACACTCGCTTTCCTTGTCATCACACGTTACAAACTTCTGTTTCCGGATTGGCGCGGATATCTCCTCGGTTTCTTCGCGCTCGTGTGGATCGCGAATCAATACATCAGTATTTATTCGCGTCTGCGTCTCGACATTCAGCATGAGCGGGTGGAGATCAAAGCGGAAGAACAGAAGATCGATCGTAAAAAAGCCGCATAAAAAGGGGGCCCTTCAGTCTTGCAAGAGGGGGTGCGCAAGTTAAGAGCCCCGTCCTTGGGGGAACTCGGCCTTATACAATGAGCAGGTGGGTTCTGAAAAGCAAAATCTTTTCATGTTACAAATTCAGAACGCGACACGGTCCAATCACCTGGAAGGCTCCTCGTGAACGACACGGAATGAATTGTGACAATGCCGAAATAACGTCACATCGATAGCGCCAAGGAGAGAAATGATGATCAAACACGTACTAGCATCGGGACTCTTATTTGCGGCACAGTGCTTCGCTCAAGTGGCGGACAATGCGGCTGCAAAGCCGCTTGGATCCTTTGAGCGTGACCTGATCAATCACTCTAAAGCTTTCATGGCAGAACTCACCGCGAGAAATCTAAACAATGTTAAGCAGTTCACCACAGAAGACTTTCACCGTGTCGGCAGCGACGGTCGATTGCAAGACCGTGGAGAGTTTCTCGAGGATGCGGCGGAAGGGAACCTAAAAAAATCCAGACTGTATGAGTTCGTTGTCATCGCTGTTGATGACGAAGCTGGGATCGTCACATATAACGCAGTGATCGAAATGGCTGAAGGAGATGATGGCCTCGCGCCGAAATATCAGCACTTTTCCGATGTGTGGGTGAAGCAGGGAGACCAATGGCGGCTGCGCTTTGAGCAATCGACTCCAAGGCGTTCCATCGATTAACTCGCCGCAGGCACATTTCGCGCATTCTTGACTCTTGGGGTAGGATAGACATCGGCCTTGGGGCGCCTCTCTGTGCGGCTCCCGAATGCGTTCGTTGCAGTTGGGGAACGCCACAATGAAACTCTTCTGGATTGGCAGCGCCGTTGGACTGGCCCTCGGCGTTGGGTTGACGTTCATCTATTACTCTCTTGCAACGTTGTTTTCTGCCAACGCCAAAGCTGGCCTCAGGCAGCGGAGTAATCCTCTACCCGGGGCTGACGAACAGACGGCACAAGCAGGAAAAGACGAGGAAAAAGCGAGAAGCGTGGGAGTCTGAGAACTCTGCGACTTCCACCAATTTCCTACAACCGACCGGCCAGCTTGTTACAAAATCCGAAATCCCACTCCTCTTTTTGACCAGAGTAGCAGCTACGATCCGAGATCCGGTCTGCTTTGAGTTAGATACGGCTCATTCTAGCCGTTACGTTGGTTACCTATCGCTGCTCTACCGGGTTGGCGAAAATAGCCCACTATGAAGCGGTGGGGATTGCTGGCTTTGCTGTGGGTCGTGGCGGCCGCAGGTTTCGCCGAAGCCAAGCAGTTTGCAGTTGTAATCGATTCTGCGAATTCCACCAACAACATTACTTCGACCGAGCTGGGGAAGATCTTCAGCGGGCACAGCCGCAATTGGCCGGATGGCAAAGCCATCACGGTTGTCGTGCGCGATCCTAGCCTTACCGATATGCAAATTGTGGCACGAAAGCTCTTCAATATGAGCCCGGATCAAGCTCGCGCTTTTGCTCGCACTCATTCGGGATTCATCGTCGTCGTCGATTCCGACGATGCCGTCATTCATTCCGTTGCAACGACGCGCGGCGCCATCGGTCTGGTGGATCTTTACTCGCTTACCAAGGATGTGAATGTGGTGAAAGTCGATGGGAAACTGCCGGTCGAGCAGGGCTACGCACTGAGAGGGAACTGAGCCATGATTTCGCGAAAGCTGGGCATTCGAATTTCATTCGTAGCACTCTTGCTCCTGGTTGGCATCGCCGCCGTGGCTCGTGACTCGCAACCGAAGGGCTCGTTGCCACTGAGCACGAAGTCCCGTGAAATCCGCAAGCTGCTGGATGAAGTATGGCGGCTGAATTTGGATGAAGTGAAGAGTGAAGACGCGATCGACGCGATGCGCAAGATCGTGAAAATCGATCCGAACTTCGCCTTTGGGCACGAGTTGCTGGCGCAGTGCAGCCTCGATCCAGCCGAGCAGGTACGCGAACAGCAGAAGGCATTCGCCACCAGGAACCATGCTGGGACGGGCGAGCAAGCCGTCATCGATTGGTTTCAGGATGCCACGGATCACAAGCTGATTCCTGCGATCACCAAGATGAACGAAGTGCTCAGCCAATATCCGCACGATCGTTGGGTTGTGTTTCTGGCGAACTGGTGGCTAACGCAGCAAACTCAATATGAGCGAGCTGTAGCGGTGTATGAGCGGTCCGGAATTACGGATTCTCCGGGGCTGATGAATAACACAGCGTACACATACGCCTACATGAGGCAATACGATCGCTCTTTTGAACTGATGGAAAAGTACGTTGCCGCTCTGCCCAAAAATCCCAACCCGCAGGATTCTTACGCTGAGATTCTGCGTATGGCGGGCCACTTCGATCAAGCTATTCAGCATTATCGCGCAGCGCTGGCGATTGATCCGCAATTCTATTCGTCACGATTTGGCATCGCAGATACTTACTTGCTGATGGGGGACGAAGTTCGCTCGCGCAAAGAATATGCCGCCGCCTTTGCAAAATTCAGTGACATTCCTGAGCTTCACCTGATTCAGTGGCGGACGCGAGAAGCGATTACTTACGTACGGGAAGGCAACTACCCGGCAGCCGATCGCGCGTTCCAGGCCATTGCGGATCGTGCGCATACGAAGCATCTGAGCCAGGTGGAAGCCGATGCCTACCGCCAAATGGCCATCTATCAGAGCAATCCAAAGAGCGCGTTGGTCTTGCTGAACAAGGCGGAGATTGCGATCAACAAGGGCGAGAATACAATGCCCTTCGCAATTCATCAGGAAACAGCTCAGATTCTGAGGGCCCGTGTCGATATCGGTTTGCAGATGCAGGATAAGAAGAGCACCAAGGCCGCGCTCTTGAAACTGACCAAACTTTCCGAGATTGCGAACGACAAAGTGATCGATACCGAGTACCACGCCGCAGTCGGGGCAGTTCTCTATTCAGATCATAAGTACAACCAGGCTATGTCTCACCTGGAAGAGGACACGAATAATCCGCTCTCGATCAAACTGCTGGTTTCCGCTTACCAGAAGGTTGGATACGGAGCAGAAGCCAAACGTACCAGCGAGACACTGGCAAATCTTAATGCTCCCACTCTGGAGCAGGCGTTGATCGTGCCTGATTTCAAGAAGTGTTACCAGAGTCCTACTTGCGGCGGCAGCCTGAAAAACGCAGCGCTGAAGAAATAGGCAGACTCTGCAAGCTCCGGGCCTACTCTGCCCACGGGGCCACCTTAGGCAGACGACCCGCATTAATCTCAAAAAATGCGCGGATCACCGGATAGAGATATACGCCCGGCGGCAGTAGTTTCTTAATTCGACCATCTCTTGACCTCAAACCAAGCTACTCATCATCGCTTTTAACCCTGGAGGAAAATCATTCTATGTATCACCACATAAAAAAATTGATGTACACCGTCAATGTCGGCACACCCGACCCGCGGTTCGGCAACATGTTGCTCGAGCAATTTGGGGGTGCGAATGGAGAGCTGGCTGCCGCGATGCAGTACTCCATTCAGGGACTCAATTGCGAAGACCTGGATCGTAAAGACCTTCTGATGGATATTGGAACCGAGGAACTCAGCCATCTGGAGGTCGTCGGGACTCTGGCTCGAATGCACCTGAAGCCAATGAAAAAGAAACGCGACGCCGCCGAGGACGACCCACTCGTGGCGATTGCCGGCGGGGGAGGGGTGAGCCTTTTTAACTCCATGGGAGACGCGTGGACGGCGGATTATCTGAAAATCACAGGGGAATTCGACGTTGATTTGCGGAGCAACATTGCGGCAGAGGCGCGCGCAAAAATCGTTTATGAGCGGTTGATCAATTTCTGCGACGATCCCGGCTCAAAAGACGCCTTGCAATTCCTCATGACCCGCGAAATCACACACATGAAGGCTTTCTCTGCGGCATTGGAGAGCATGGGCAAGAAGCCATTCTCGATCGGACAGATCGCCCCAACACCGGGCCTGGTCGATGAGTATTTCAAGGATTCCACCGGCGTCGGAGATCATGGTGAAAGAGAAGCGAGAGGTCCCTGGAACCAGGGTGGAAGCTGGAAGATCGTTGAAGCCCCGCAACTCAAAGAGGGAGTGGCGAGAATCGGTGCCCACGGCGAGGGCGAAGAAACCAGGACCAGGACTAAGAAACCCGCCTAGAGCAGCGGTTCTTCAGGAGGCCGCGCACCAGCTCCGCAACCTCCCGTGTTCTTTGCTGCGGTCTCCGGCTATTTCTTGATTTCGTCGCGCGCCACGACGCCGTCTTTAATGTGGATGATACGATGCGCGTATTCCGCGATGTCGTGCTCGTGGGTCACCAGCACGATAGTGTTGCCTTGGGCGTGGAGCCGGTCAAACAAAGCCATGATTTCATTGCCGGTCTGGGAGTCTAGATTTCCTGTCGGTTCGTCAGCCAGGATGATCGACGGATGGTTCACTAAAGCACGCGCAATCGCTACGCGCTGACGCTGACCACCCGACAATTCATTGGGCTTGTGCATCATGCGCTCGCCCATTCCCACCGCCTGCAGCGACTCTTTAGCCCGTTCAATGCGCTCTTCCGAAGGAAGCCCGGCATAGATCAGCGGCAACTCAACATTGTGAAGAGCGGTTGCACGAGCTAGCAGATTGAAGGTCTGGAAAACAAATCCGATTTCCTTATTTCGGATTCGAGCCAATTCATCGTCATCCAATTCGCTTACTTGCTGCCCGTTCAGCCAGTATTGTCCCTTGCTCGGGCTGTCCAGACAGCCGATCAAGTTCATAAGCGTTGACTTGCCTGAACCAGACGGTCCCATAATCGCTACGTATTCGTTACGGCGGATATTCAGGTTTACGCCGCGGAGAGCGTGGACCTGCTGTTCGGAGCCCATGTCATAGGTTTTCCAGAGATCAATGGTGCTGATGATGTACGATTCCGGAGCTGGTGACTCCGTCGGCTGGGTGAAATTTAACACTTCAGCGGTTGCCATTTTTCTCTCCTGATCCTGTTGGGCCACCTGCACGCTCTCCAGTTCGGTGCTCATCCGGACACCTCGGCGGGCTCTTTATTGGACGAGTTACTCCGCCAAAGGTTATATGTTATGTCTCTTCTTCCTTCTTGGGCACGGAGTTATCGACTTTGACACTGGCACCTGGTCGCAGGGTGCGCAGCACCTTGTAACTCCCGGTGACGATCTCATCACCATCCTTCAGCCCGCTCAGTACCTCGATGTCGGTGGTTCCCGCGATTCCCGTCTGGACCGGCACAAATTCTGCCTTATGATTGCGCAGGACAAATACGCCCTGTACCTCTTCTTTACTATTAGACACAGGCTTTGCAGGCGATGCCGCCTGCACTGCATCTTTTTCGTTTTTTGGAACAAGGTCCTCTTGTTTTCGCACAGTCAGGGCCTGAATCGGGATCGTCAACGCG
>Ga0335078_10011130_pt1 | contig 13341 bp, 12 predicted proteins | sample Lox_Sample_32_FD_206711 | JGI IMG/M metagenome (GOLD analysis project Ga0335078, IMG submission 206711) | Soil microbial communities from Loxahatchee National Wildlife Refuge, Florida, United States - Lox_Sample_3.2 | ecosystem: Environmental > Terrestrial > Soil > Wetlands | place: USA...
CGCGAGGGCCTGCGCGAGTTCCACTCGCGGCGTCCCGATCTCGTCATCCTCGACGTCTCGATGCCGCTCATGGACGGGTGGCAGGTGCTCGACCGGATCCGGGACATGTCGGACGTGCCCGTGATCATGCTCACCGCCCGCGCCGACGAGCTCGAGCGCGTCCGCGGCCTCCACGCAGGCGCAGACGACTACGTCGTGAAGCCGTTCGGCAAACAGGAGCTCGTCGCCCGGGTGCAGGCGCTCCTCCGCCGGGTCGCCCGCACCGGACGCGCCGAGCAGCAGGACTCGTACGGCGACGCCTTCCTCACCATCGACTGGGGCCAGCACAAGGTGATGGTCGCCGACCGCGAGGTCCAGCTCACCCCGCTCGAGTTCCGCCTCCTCTCGACCTTCGTCCGCAACCCACGACAGGTGCTGAGCCGCGAGCAGCTGCTCGAGCTCGTCTGGGGCGACGTGTACGGCGTCGGTGGCGACCAGGTGAAGCTCTACATCGGGTACCTGCGCCGCAAGCTCGCGCCCGACGAGCCCGACACCGTCCCGATCGAGACGGTGCGCGGCTTCGGCTACCGGTACACCGCGCCGGCGAAGTCGGTCTAGTCGCGGATCGCGAGCAGCGCGCGCACCCGCTCCGTCAGCTCCGCCGGCGAGAACGGCTTGCGGATGTATGCGTCCGCACCCGCCTCGAAGCCGCGACGGACGTCGGTCTCCTGCGCCTTGGCCGTGAGGAGGAGCAGCTGCATCGAGCGGAGCTGCTCGTCGGTGCGGATCCGCCGGACGACCTCGATCCCGTCCGGCGGCGGCATGCCGATGTCGAGCACTGCCACCGCCGGCCGCTGCTCCTGCGCGATCGCGAGCGCCTCCTCGCCGCTACGCGCGGTGACGACGTCGAAGCCGTCGCGCTCGAGGCGGGTGGCGACGAGCAGGAGGATGTCCTCGTCGTCCTCGGCGACGAGCACGAGCGGCCGGTCGCTCATGCGACGAGCTCCGGTGAGGGAGCGGACGCGCCTGCGACGCGCGCCGGCAACTCGAGGTGGAAGACGGTGCCGCCCGCCGGGCGCCGAGCCGCGGTGATTCGTCCTCCGTGCGCCTCCACCACCGCGCGCACGATGAACAGCCCGAGCCCCGTCCCCTGTACCTGCGCCTTGATCGCGCCGGGGGTCCGGTAGAAGCGGTCGAATACGCGGCTCTCCTCGCCGGGCTCGATCCCGACCCCGCTGTCGAGGACCTCCATAGTCGCGCCGTCGGCGGTGCGCTCGACGCGGATCTCGACCGTGCCGCCATCGGGAGTGAACTTGACGGCGTTCGAGAGAAGATTGTCGAGCAGCTGCAGAAGGCGGCGCCGATCGCCCTGGATCTCGACGTGCTCGTCTGCGTGACACGACACGTACACGCCCTTCTGCTCGGCTCGCGCCTGCATCTCGAGCACCGCCTGCTCGGACAGCTCCACGAGATCGATCGTGTCGAGGTTGAGCATGAGACGGCCCGACTGCAGTCGCGCGGCGAGCAACAGGTCGTCGACGAGACGTAGGAGCCGGTCGGAGCTGCGCGATACGACTTGGAGGAAGCCGCGGCGTTCCTGGTCGAGCGGCTCGCCGTCCTCGTCGAGCGCGAGCTCGACGTAGCCGATGATCGACGTGAGCGGTGTGCGCAGGTCGTGAGAGACGAGCGCGACGAACTCGTCCTTCAGCTTGTCCGCCTCGACGAGGCGCGCGTTCTGCTCGACGAGCTGATGGCGCGCCGCCTCGACGCTGAGGCGTGCGGCTACCTCTCGCGCGCGGATGCGCTCGAGCGCGCGGAGGATGCCGGCGAGCCGCGCGACGACGAGCAGCGCGAGGACGATTCCGAGCAGCGCCACGACGTACACGCCGACGGTGTTTCCCCGGAGGTCGGCGATGAGACGCGCGACCGGCGCGGAGACGAGCGCCGCCGCGAGCGAGGCGATGCGCCAACGACTCACGTGCTTCGCCGGCGAGCGGCTCGGGCGGGAGAGCTCGCGCATCGAGGGATGGAGTGCCGCGAGGCCCCAGAAGACGTACGACAGCGCCCACGGCACCGCGGCCCATGTGCCTGTCACGTTGTGGCTCGGCTCGGCGAGGCCGGTGGCCTCGTCCCCGAGCAGCTGCATCCCGGCTCCGAGGACGAGCAACGCGAACGCGGGCGTCCGCCACGCGGGCGACGCGAAGAACCCGGCATACGCGCCGATCAGGAGGATATCCATGAAGGGATAGAGGCCCCCGAGCACGATGCGCTCCGTGAGCTGCCGGTGCTCGTGCAACGCGGGCGACATGACGAAGATCCACTGGAAGACCGCGAACGCGAGCGTGACGATCGCGCCGTCCGCGATCGCCCCGATTCGCCGGTAGCCGCCCGACGACACGACGAGCATCACCGCCATTGCCGCGAACAGCGGATACGCCGCGAGATAGAAGCCGTCGGCCGGTGACGGCGACTTCCAGTGCGGGAACACGTCGGTCAGGACGTCGCCGACGATGAAGAGGACGATGCCGGCGGCGAAGACGAGCCACGGCACCTCCGGCCGCGGTCGGTAGTGCTTGACCCCCCAGAGCACCGCGGCGAGCGCGACGCCCGCGAAGACCTCGTAGACGGCGTATCGGCCGACGGTCGAGGACGTGAGCACGTAGGCGCTGCTCACGACGAGCTCGGCGGCGAGCACGGTCGCGCCGAGCCGGAAGTCGCTCAGCCTGACCATCGATCCGTCTCTCACTGTAGATCGGTTCCGAGGAATGCGAGCATCGCCGCCGCGAGCTCCGCCGGCCGGTCCTCCTGCAGGAAGTGGCCCGCGCCCTCGAGGATGACCGGCTCTCGGGCGCCCGGAAGGAGCTGCGCGAACGCGTGCGCATGCTCCACGGGAAGCACGCCGTCCTCCGCCCCCCAGACGACGAGGGCCGGCTTCCGCCATGAGCGAAGCGCTTCTCGGACGCGGTTCATCGGTCCGGCGTTCGGATGCTCGGGCTCCGCGGGGACGAGCTCCGGGAATGCGAGCGCTCCCGCCTTCGACTCCGGCGTGGGGAACGGGGCCGCGTAGGCGGCACGGACGTCGTCGGAGAGGCCGCCGACGGTGCCGGCCTCGACGAGGCGCACCGGGTCGATCGCCTCCGCGGTCCGGCGGACGACCTCGCGGAAGCGGAGCCACGTCTCGCTCGGCGGACGGCCGCCGCCGATGGCGGTGTCGAGGACGACGAGACGGTCGACGAGCGCCTCGCGCTCGACCGCGAGGCGCAGGCCGATCGGCCCGCCCCAATCGTGGACGACGAGCGTCAGGCCCCGCAGCCCGAGCTCCTCGACGAGATGCTCCACCGAGGCGACGTGCCGGTCGTACGAGTACCAGGAGATGTCTGCAGGCTTGTCCGACAGGCCGAATCCGATGAGGTCGGGCGCGATCGCGCGATAGCCGGCGGCGACGAGCGGCGGGATGACGTTCCGCCAGAGATAGGACCACGTCGGCTCGCCGTGGAGGAGCAGGACCGGCGGCCCGTCGCCTTCGTCGACGTAGTGCATGCGCAGGCCCTCGACCTCGAGCCACCGGGACTCGAACGGATACGCGCGATCCATGTGCGGACGCTACTCCAGGTCGAGGAGCTCCTGGTAGAGCGCGAGGGACGCGCGGGCGATGCGCTCGACGAAGCGCTCGCCGGGCAGCCCGACGTCGCCACAGCGGCTGACGTTGACCACGAACTCGCGCTCGATCCTCCGTGCGAGCTCGTCCGGCACCCGTGTACGCCCGGCCCTGGCCGCGCCGGCCGCGCCGTCGCTCACCCAAGCGCGCGTGCCGCGCCGCACGACCCGCACGCGGACGGGGTCGCCGCGGCCGTACTCGAGCCCCGTGTCGACGACGCGCTCGTCGCGCTCCGTCGCGCGCTTCAGCTCCAGCCAGGTGCGATATCCCTGCTCGGAGGCGACGACGTGCTGCGCGTCGCTCAGCAGGAACCGCGCGTGTGCGCGCGCCCCGAGCGCGCGCTCGGCCCGGAGCCCCGCGTCCGGGTGGCCGTCGCGGAAGGCGCGCAGGAACGCTTTCGCATCCCTCCGGTGATGGTCCATGACGTCCTCCTCGAACCGCCCCGGTCGCCCGCTTCACCGGGCGGGAGAAGGTCGTCTCCGAAGCCCGCTGCGCTGTGATCGAGGTGGGACGACCCTTCCCGCGGACCGGATGCGCCCCCGCGCGCACCCGGAAGCATGACGTGCGGCATCCCTGCGTCAGTTGAGGCCGGACGGGCTGCGGCCCACCGCCCGGCCTCAAGACGTAGAGATGCCCGTTCCTGCAGAAACTTGCGCCACCGAATGGGGGATTTCGATCCTCCTCCGCCGTAGCCCGGCCCCGGTCGCCACCGCGCTCGCGATTCCGATGATCCCGGCGAGGACGAAGGCGAGCTCGGTGCCGCCTTCGGCGCAGAGCCAGCCGGCGAGGAGGCCGCCGAGCGGCCCGGTGCCGTTGAAGGCGTAGAAATACAGGCCGATGATGCGGCCGCGGAGGTGATCCGGCGCCGCAAGCTGCATCGTGGCGTTCGAGTTCGCCGACCAAGCGGTGAAGCCCGCACCGACGAAGAAGAGAAGGAGTCCGGCTGCGAACTCGTTGTGCGCGGGCCCGAGGAGGAGCTCGGCGGCCGTGAACACGAGCGCGCCGGCGACGAGCACGCGCGCCGACGCACGTGCACGCGATGCTGCGAACAGCGCTCCCGCGAGCGCTCCCGCGCCGAACACCGCGGACAGGAACCCGTAGACCGTGCCCTGACCGTGCAGCGTCACCTTCGCGAGCACCGGCAGCGTGACGTTGAAGTTGAAGCAGAACGTGCTGAGCGAGAGCGTCAGGAGGAGCACGGCGATCATGCGCGGCTGACGGCGGACGTATGCGACTCCCTCGCGGGTCCCGGCGATGATCTCCGGTCGCTCGAACTCGGGAAGCGGGAAGAAGTCCCGCACGCGCATCGCGAAGAGCCCGAACAACACGGCGAGAAAGCTCACGGCGTTGACGAGGAAGCAGGCGCCGACTCCCGCGAAGCCGAGCATGATGCCGGCGACCGACGGCCCGAAGACGCGCGATGCGTTGAAGAGGCTCGAGTTCAGCGCGATCGCGTTTGGCAGCGAGTCGCGACCGACCATGCGGTACGTGAGCTGCTGGCGCGACGGCACGTCGAGCACGAGCACCGTCCCGTTCACGAACGCGATCAGGTACAGCATCCACGGGCGCGCGACACCGGCGATCGCGATCCACGTCAACACCGCCGCCGACACCGTCTGCGCCGCCTGTGTCCCGATCACGAGCCTGCGCGCGTCGAGCCGGTCGGTGATGACGCCCGCGAACAGGCCGAAGATCGTGTACGGCAGGAACTGCGCGAACGCCATGATCCCGACGGCGAACGCGTCGTTGTGCGTCAGCGTCAGGACGTACCAGCCGAGCGCGATGCGCTGCATCCACGACCCTGTCTGCGAGACGAGCTGGCCTGCGAAGAAGAGCCGGTAGTTGCGGTAGCGGAGGCTTGAGAAGGTGCGCCGGTTGAAGCGCGCGAGGGCGGCGGTCACAACCGGGCCTCCGCGGGCAGGAGCTTGGTCAGCGGGAGCACGGCGGCCTCGAGTGCCGCGAGCTCCTCGGGCGAAAGCTCCTTCAAGCGTCTCGTGAGCCAGACGGTCCGTCTCGAGCGGACGCGGCGGAGCACCCGGTGCCCCTCCTCCGTGAGTGCGATGCCCACGCAGCGGCGGTCGTCCTCCCGCGTCGTTCGCGTCGCGAGGCCGTCCCGAACGAGTCGGTCGACGTGCTTCGTCATCGCCGGCGGCGACACGCGCTCGCGCGCGGCGAGGGCGCGGATGCCGATGCCCGGCGCGTACTTGATCGTGACGAGAAGAGCGACCTGCTCCGGGGAGATGCCGGAGTCGCGGCCCTCGCGACGCAGCTCCCGGCCCACCTGGAGGAGGGCCGGTCGGAGGGCGTCGGCGAGCGTTGCCGGATCTGTCTTCGTCTCGAGCATATCGTTAACCAGGTTAACGATAGCACGAGATGTCAATGAGTGGTTGCGACCTCCGAGTTCACGATCGCCCCGAACGGCACGGGATTCGCCGTGAGCTGATTGCCGCGCAGATCCGCCTCGGACTGGAAGCTCGCGAGCACGCCGTAGCCCGATCCCGAGGTGTCGACCACCGTGTTGTGCTCGATCGAGCACATCGAGCGGTCGTTGCACCAGATCCCGATCCCGTGCGCGGCGCGCACCTCGTTGTCCATGACCATGCCCATCGACATCTCGGTGACGGAGATGCCCCTCATGGTCGTGCGGCTGACGTGGTTGTCCATCACCTGCGTCATCGAGGAGTGGGTCGTGATCCCCTCCATGCCGCCCATGATCGTGCAGCCCTCGACCATGCTCATGCCCATGTCCATGTTGTAAGAGATGTCGATGCCCTGGCCGAGCGGGTTCCCGAGCATGTCGACGGTGCAGTTCTTGATGACGACGCCGGCAAGTCTGACGTGGATGCCGTCGAGCTTCGCACCCGAGACGGACACGCCGTCGAGCATGGTGCCGCGATAGCCGTCGATCGTGATCCCGTTCACGCCCCCGACGACGGCGACGTTCTTGATGGTGACGTCCTTCGCATGCACGACGATGCCGCCGCGGACGATCGCGCCGGGATCCCCGACGAGCACCTCGCGCCGCGTGATGACGAGCGGCCCCTGGTGCACGCCGGCGGCGAGATGCACGACGGGTGGCCGAAGCGCATACGCGGTCGCGCCTGCGCCGGCCAGGAGCGCGCCTGCGGCGACCGCGGAGGCGACTCCCAGACGGCCGAGCTCGCCGCCGTCCTCCATGTACGAGAGGCGCAGGAGGGGGAACCCCGCGTGCCCGAGCGCCTGCGCGACCGTCCAGCCGCCGGCGAAGAGCGCGACCGCCTCCCAGATCGGCGCGGCAACCCCGGCCGCACGCATGAGCACGACGAGGATGCCGAGCTCGAGGAGGCCGAGCGGAAGCGCCGCCCAGCCGGGCTGGTAGGGAAGCAGCCGGTGATATGCCTGCACGTCGAGTGCGACTCCGAGTCCGAGCATGAGGCCCGCCGCCTCGATCGGCCACCAGCGGTGGAGCACCGCTGTCAGCACGCACGCGGCCGCCACCACGGGCACGAGCGTCGCGAGGCGCGACTCGACGCGTCCCCTCAGCGAGTACGACACGCTCTCACCCTCCGGAGGAACGCGTGCGCGACGACCTTCGCTCCGCCGATCGAGTCGGCCCCCGGATACGCCCACTGCGCCGGCGCGCCTGCGAGCGCGAGCGTGCGGCCGACCCTCGTGAGCGAGGGGACGGTGCCGTCCGGGTCGAGCACGATCCAGTCGCCCACGGTCTCGAGGCCGTACGCGTCGACGAGGTTCGAAAGCAGCGCGTCGTGGCGGAAGCCGTGGAGGAACCCGGTCGCGCAGATGACCTGAGCGCTCCCGTTGACCGACTGCTCGACGCGGAACCGGCCCTCCACTTCGGCGTGCGCGAGCGGCTCGTCCCACTGCCTTCCGGGCGGGTAGCTCGGCGTCAGGAGCGTCCGCAGCCGTTCCGCGCGTTCGTGCCCGGGAAGGCGGTGGAATCCGGCGAGCCCGCGGCGTGTCAGCAGCTCGCGGGGCACGTTGAGCGGGCGACGCAGCGGCTCGCGGCGGCGGACGGAGACGACCTCCGCGCCGGCGGCGAGCGCGTTCAGCCACTCGGTCGCAGCGGCGAGACCTGCGCCGACGACGGTGACCGTGCAGGCATAGTCGTGCGGCTCGTAGGAATGGACGGCGCGCGGATCGTCGCGAAGCTCCTCGGGCACGTTGAGACCGGGGTGGCCGGGGGCGAGGAGCACGTGCTCGAACACCCCGTATCCATCGAGCTCGAAGCCGCGCTCCACCGCGTGCACGCGCTCGATGCGCCCCCGCACGAGGCTCCGGCTCCAACCGCTCCGCTCGCGCAGCCGCTCGACGTGGTCGAGGAACTCGGGCACCGTCGGGTGGAAACGGTCCGTCAGTGCGCCCGCGAGCGGCGCCGGCGAGCGCCGCCGGACGGCGGCGCGGAGCGAGAGGCCCGGAAAGGAGACGGGGCTGCAGTGGCCGTCGCTCTCCGAGCGCATCTCGCGCTGACGGATCGCGGTCGCGCGACGGCTGAAGGTCGCGGCCGGATCGTCCTCGACGCCGAAGACGGCGATCTCCTCCGGCGCGAGCTCGCGGCGCAGGGTCTGGTACGCCGTGAACCCGGCGAGGCCGGATCCGACGACCGCGACCTTCATTACTTGACGGAGCCCGCCAGCAGGCCCTGGACGAAGTAGCGCTGGAACGCGAGGAAGACGCAGAGCGGAATGACGAGCGAGATGAACGACGCGGGCGCGATGATGTCGATGCTCGTGCCGAACTCGCGCAGCTGACCGGCGATCCACACCGTGATCGGCGTCGTGTTCTGGCCGAACGTGAGCGCGACGAGCAGGTCGTTCCAGGTCCACAGGAACTGGAAGATCGCGAGCGACGCGATCGCCGGCAGGCCGAGCGGCAGGATCAGCCGCAGGAAGATGACGATCTCGTTCGCGCCGTCGATGCGCGCCGACTCGAGGATGTCCTTCGGTAGCCCGACGAAGAAGTTGCGCAACAGGAAGATCGCGAACGGGAGGCCGAAGGCGGTGTGGAAGAGGGCGATGCCCTCCCAGGTGTCGAAGAGATGTGTGAAGTCGTAGAGCTTGAACATGGGGATGAGCGCCATCTGCAGCGGCACGACGAGCAGCCCGATGACGCCGATGAAGGCCCAGTCGCGACCGGGGAAGTCGAGCCACGCGAAGGCGTACCCCGCCATCGCGCCGAAGATGACGACGAGGAAGGTGTTGCCGACGGAGATGTACGCGGTCGTCTTCAGCGCCTGGATCAGGCCCGAGTTGTGGAAGAGCGCCGAGTAGTTCGCCCAGGTGGCGGTGCTGGGTTTCGTGAAGATCTGCCACCAGCCCGCCGACGCGTCGGCAGAGGCGGGAAGGATCGAGGTGATGAAGAGCCCGATCGTCGGCACGAGCCACGCCGCGCCGAGCACGATGAGGACGATGTGAACGGGGCCGCGCGCGACCGCTCGCACGATCTTCGCCGCGACGCTGTCGCGCGGCGCCGGGATCTCGATCGCTTCTGCGGCGGCGGCCATCAGACCTCTCTCTTGAAGCGGCGGATGTTGAGCGCGAGCACGGGAATGACGAGCAGGAAGAGGAAGACCGCGATCGCCGACCCGACGCCGAAGTCGCCGGCGCCCTGGAAGGCCGTGAAGTACATCGCGAGCGCGATCACGTTCGCCTTCGCGTACTCCGACTCGGGCGCGAGCGCGTAGACGATGTCGAACACCTTGAGGACGTTGATGATCATGGTGACGAAGACGACGCTCAGCACGGGCATGAGCAGCGGCACGGTGACGCGCCGGAACGTCTGCCACTCCGTCGCGCCGTCCGTGCGCGCAGCCTCGAGCACATCGCGCGGCATCGCCGCGAGACCGGCCCCGATCACCACCATCGCGAACCCCGCCCAGATCCAGATGTACGCGATGAGGAGCGACGGGACGATGAGGCTCGGCCCGAGCCAGGCGAAGCCGCCGAACGGCTTCGCGAACGTCTGGGCGCCGATCGCGGCGTTGTAGGTGCCCGCGGGCACGTTCGTGAAGTCGAACGAGCCGTCGGCCTTCGTCTTCGCCGACTTGATCGTCTTCCCCGCGGCGGTGCGCAGCTGCACGGTCACGCCCGGGAGTCCGAGCTCGCCCTTCTCGACCACGCCGGGCTTGCCGCCGCCCGGCTTGAAGTCGCGCCAGACGGTGCCGACGACGTCGCCCGGCTTCGCCGAGGGCGTGACGGCCTGCACCGAGCTCTTCGGAACCTGGTCCGGTGCGATCCCGGTGAGGCCGAGGAGCGCGACGCCGCCCGGATGAACGGAGGTCTTCAGGACCATCGCGCCGCCGCTCTGCTGCAGCGTCGGTGTCGAGGGGAGCGCCGTCGAGAGCACTCCCGCAGGGCTGAAGACGCCGGAGATCGTCTTGCCGAGGGCGTTGATCGCGCCGAGGCCCGGATCCTGCTGGTACATGATCCGCCACGTCACGCCGGTCGCGAAGGCGGAGATCGCCATCGGCAGGAAGACGGCGGTCTTGAACGCGACCGCCCAGCGGACGCGCTCCGTGAGCACCGCGAACACGAGGCCGACGGCGGTGACCATCGCCGGCACGACGGCGACCCAGATGGCGTTGTTCTTGATCGCCGTCGTGAGCGTCGACGTCGTGAACAGCGTCTTGTAGTTGTCGATCCCGACCCAGTGGCCGACGAAGCCGGTCGGGCCGAAGAAGCTGCGGATGATCGTGTAGACGGCCGGGTAGACCATCCACACCCCCAGCATGAACAGGGCGGGCGCGAGGAAGATCGCGCCCATGAGGTAGCGGCCGAGCCTGCCCGGCTCGGCGGAGGGGGGCGGAGCCGCCGCGACCGGCGGCTCCGCGGTGATTCCCCCTGCGCTCAACTCGCTACTTCTTGTACGCCGCTTCCGCGGCTGTCTCGAGCTGCTTCTGGACTCCGGTCACGTCGCTGGGGTTCTTCAGGAATGTCTGGAAGAGCCCCCATTCGCCCTGGCCGGTGGTTGCGCCGAACGCCGGCGGCTGGTTGTCGGACATGTCGAACACGACCGACTTGGCCGTGAGGATCGGAGCTTCGCTGGCCCTGGTGATCGGATCCGGATAGATGCTCGGCGGCACGTTCTTGTTGCCGGTGCCGAAGCCGCCCTGCTTCGCCCAGATCTCCGCGGCCTGCGGCGTGGCGAGGTACTTCACGAACGCCTCGATCGCCGGGTTGTCGCGGAACGTCACGAACAGGTCGCCCGCGATCTCGACGGCGCTCGCGTCAGGCCCCGGGGTGATCGACGGCCACGTGAACGTGTTGAAGCCCGTTCCTGCCTTCGCCTTCGTGGACGAGGTGATGACGCCGCCCACGAAGTCGGCCTCGAACACCATCGCGGCCTTCGCCGGCGAGCTGAAGGCGTTCGTCACCGAGTCGTTGAAGCCGTACTGCAGCGCGCCGCTCGTCCCGCCGTAGATGTTCGACGTGTCGCCGATGATCTTGGCCATCGTCTTCAGCGCCGTGGTCACCGACGGGTCGGTCCACTTGATCTTGTGCTGGCTCAAGGCGTCGTACTTCGCCGGCCCGAACGTGCGGAGATAGATGTTCTCGAACATGTCGGTGAGCGTCCAACCGTCCGAGCCGCCGATCGAGTACGCGGGCGTGCCCGACGCCTTGATCGTCTGCGCGTCCTTGAGCAGCTGCGCGAACGTCTTCGGCGGCGTGACGCCCGCAGCCTTGAAGGCCGGGACGTTGTACCAGACGAGAGACTTGTTGGCAGCCTTGAAGACGAGCGCGTACAGCTTGCCGTCGAAGGTGCCGAGCTGCTTCCACGCGGGCGCGAAGTTGGCCGAGATCACCGACGATGCGTAGGTGATCGGCTTGAGCTTCCCTTCCGCGGCGAACTGCGCGATCGTGCCCGGCTGCGCGATGTCGGCCATGTCGGGCGGATGGCCGCCCGCGACCGCGGTCGCGAGCACGGTCGGGAGGTTGTTGCCGACCGGCTTGTAGTCGACGTGCACGCCCGGGTTGAGCTTCTGGAAGGCGTTGATCACGTCCTGGAACTGCTTCTGGCCCGAAGACGACGTCCAGATTCCGTCGAACGTGATCGTCCCCTTCACCGCGGCGTTGCCGTTGGTCTTGGCGGACGTGCTCGTCACGGCGAGCAGGCCGACCCCGACGGCCGCAGCGGCGACGACCGCGATCCGAGTGCGGTTCATGCGGCTCCTTTCTTGGATTGTTCGTCGTAGATCCCGAGACCCGTCTGCGGGTCGAAGAAGTGGAGCGAGCGGGTGTCGACGGCGATCTCGACCGGCTCGCCGGGCCGCACGCGCGAGCGCGCGCCGAAGCGCCCGACGAGCGTCGCCGAGTCGCCTTCTGCGGCCTGGTCGATCGCGCGCTCGTCGCCGACGTCCTCGGCCAGCTCGCGGACGTCCTCGGTCATCGCGTGCTTCGCCTTGATCGCGAAGTGGACCATGATCTCCGAGCCGAGCGCCTCGGTGAGCTCCGTCGTCCCGCGCAGCCGCTGCTCGTCGGGGGAGCTCGGCACGAGCGCCGCGTCCTCGAGGTCCTCCGGGCGGATCCCGAGCACGATCTGCCGGCCGACGTAGGCGGTGAGGCCCGGACGTGCCTTGACCTCCTCGGCTTCGATCGTCACCGACTGGTCGCCGACCTTCGCGGCATACCCGCCGTTGCGCGCTTCGAGCGTAGCCTCGACCAGGTTCATCGCCGGGCTGCCGATGAAACCCCCGACGAAGAGGTTGACCGGCCGGTCGTAGAGCGTCTGCGGGTCGGCCACCTGCTGCAGCTCGCCCTTGCGCATGACGGCGACGCGGTCGCCCATCGTCATCGCCTCGACCTGGTCGTGCGTGACGTAGATGGTGGTGACGCCGAGGTCGTGCTGGAGGCCCGCGATCTCCGCGCGCATCTGCACCCGCAGCTTCGCGTCGAGGTTCGAGAGCGGCTCGTCCATGAGGAAGGCCGCCGGCTCGCGCACGATCGCACGGCCCATCGCGACGCGCTGCCGCTGGCCGCCGGAGAGCGCGCGCGGCTTGCGCTTGAGGAACGGATCGAGCCCGAGGATCCGCGCCGCGTTCTGCACGCGCCGCTCGATCTCGTCCTTCGGAAGCTTCTTGATCTTGAGGCCGAAGGCGATGTTGTCGTACACCGAGAGGTGCGGGTAGAGCGCGTAGCTCTGGAACACCATCGCGATGTCGCGGTCGCGCGACGGGACGTGGTTCACGACCCGGTCGCCGATCTTGATGACGCCGCGCGAGATGTCCTCGAGCCCTGCCACCATCCGCAGCGCTGTCGTCTTCCCGCAGCCGGATGGGCCCACGAGGACCATGAACTCCCCGTCCCGGATGTCGAGGTCGAGCTCGTCGACCGCGGTCGTGCCGTCGGCGTACCTCTTCGTGACGCCGTCGAATGTCACCCCGGCCATGGGGCACCCTCCTCCGCTCGACTTCCAGGCGATCCTATGCAACACCGGGTGCCCGCGTGAAATAATGTGCCGATCGTCACAGGTGGAGGGGAGGCGGGATGCAGATCGGCGGGGTGATGCGGGTGCAGCTGGTGACGGCGACGCCGGAGCAGACGGCGGCGGAGGCGATCCGCGCGATGCTCGACGCGGGCGTCGGGTCCGTGGTCGTGGTCGAGGGGAGCACGCCGGTGGGCATGTTCACCGAGCGCGACGTGCTCAAGCTCGCGGGCGCCGGCGTGAGCTTCGGCTCGATCCTCCTCCGGGACGTCATGACTCCGAGCCCG
>Ga0335078_10011131_pt1 | contig 13339 bp, 6 predicted proteins | sample Lox_Sample_32_FD_206711 | JGI IMG/M metagenome (GOLD analysis project Ga0335078, IMG submission 206711) | Soil microbial communities from Loxahatchee National Wildlife Refuge, Florida, United States - Lox_Sample_3.2 | ecosystem: Environmental > Terrestrial > Soil > Wetlands | place: USA: Florida...
ACAAATTTGCACTTGGCGTCCACGGCGTTCAACATTTTGTCGAACGGCTCTGCGAATAGCTTCACTGCCTGCGTCACCAGGTCGTCGGTGACTTTCTTCATCGAAATGCCGACGCGCTCGAGCGTGTCCATGGTGTCGTGCGCGGCGTCGAGATCCGCCTCCAGGCTCGGCTTGGCGCGTCCGTGATCGCGAAACGCATCGAACGTGGCCGGAGGAATCGTGTTCACCGTGTCGGCGCCAATCAATTCCTCGATATACAGCACATCCGGATAGCTGGGATCTTTGGTGCTGGTGCTGGCCCACAACACGCGCTGCGTTTGCGCGCTTCTCTTCTGCAAAGGCTCCCATTCGGGGCCGGAGAAAAGCTCCTTGTATCGCTGGTAAGTCAGCTTGGCGTTTGCGATCGCCACCTTGCCTAACAAGCTCTTGAGTTGGGCCTGCTCCTTCGGGTCCGACGTCGATTTCAGCCGCGCCTTGACGATCGCATCCACCATGCTGTCGATGCGGCTGATGAAGAAACTCGCGACGCTCGCCACATGGCTCGGATCGCCGCCACCCGCGGCATACGTCTTCAACCCCGCGATGTAGGCCAGCGCCACCTTCTCATACATCTCCTGCGCGAACAGCAGGGTGACGTTGATATTAATGCCTTCACTGATGAGCGTCTGGATCGCCGGGATGCCCTCGGCGGTGGCCGGCACCTTCACCATCAGGTTCGGACGGTTCACGGCTTTCCATAGCCGCCGCGCATCCTTGATGGTGCCCTCCGTGTCCTTGGCCAGGAACGGCGAAACTTCCAGGCTCACGTAACCATCGCGCATTTTCGTCCGGTCATATACAGGCTTCAGCGTGTCGGCGGCGTCTTGGATGTCCTTGATCGCCAGGATCTCGTAGATGCCCATCGCATCCAAGTCCTTGCGCTTTTGCAGCTCGATCAGCGCATCGGTGTAATCGCTGCTGCCCGTAATCGCCTTCTCGAAGATCGCCGGGTTGGAGGTGACACCCGCCAAGCCATCCTGGTCGATCAAGCGCTTCAGTTCGCCGCTCGAGATCAGGTTCCGCCGGATGTAATCCAGCCACGGCGACTGACCGTATTTCGACAGTTCCAGCAGCGGATTGGCTGTCTTTGTCTTGCTCTCTGTTGGGACACTCATGCCTTGCGTTCCTCCTGCCGATCAGTACAAGCTGTCTTCCGACTCAGCGCCCGCATCGCGGCGCTGGCTCACTATCTATCGCGTTCTGGCGATTTCTTCTTTAGCGGCCGTTACTACGGCGTCCGGCGTGAACCCGAATTTCTTTTGCAGTTCCTTGAGCGGAGCCGAAGCCCCAAAGGTGTGCATTCCCACCCGCCGTCCGGCGTAGTGATCCCAGCCGAACGTTGATCCCTGCTCCACCGAGACGCGCGCCTTTACACTCGCCGGCAGCACTTTCTCGCGATATGCCGCAGGCTGATGCTCGAACAGTTCCCATGAGGGCATGCTCACGAGCCGGGTTTTGATTCCCTCCGCGGTCAGTTTTTCGTACGCATCCACGCATAGCCCAACCTCGGTTCCGGTTCCGATCAGAATCACGTCTGGCTTCCCGTCTTTCGTATCCGCGAGAATGTAGGCTCCATGCGCCAGACCGGACGCCGGGGCGTACTTGGTCCGATCGAGCGTCGGCATGTTTTGACGCGAAAGGATTAAGCAGACTGGCTCGTGCCGGAACTTCATGATGAGGCGCCAAGCTTCCGCGACCTCGTTGGCGTCGCCCGGGCGCAGCGTGATCAAGCCCGGAATCGCGCGCAGCGAAATCAACTGCTCCACCGGCTGATGCGTCGGTCCGTCTTCGCCGACACCGATGGAATCGTGCGTGAAAATATAGATCACGGGAATTTCCATCAGTGCGCTCAATCGAATCGGCGCGCGCATGTAGTCGCTGAAAATCATAAAGCCCGAGCCGAACGGCCGGATCTTCGACAACGACAACCCGTTTAGGATCGAGCCCATGGCGTGCTCGCGGATGCCGAAGTGGAAATTACGGCCGCCGTAGCTTCCGGCTTGAAAATCGCCCGCGTCTTCGAAAGTCAACCGCGTTTTCGTCGAGGGCGCAAGATCCGCCGCCCCGCCGATCAACCACGGCACGCGCTTGGCGATGGCGTTCTGTACTTTGCCCGAGGCGTCGCGCCCCGCCGCGCCCTTCGGATCCGCCGGAAACACTGGAATGTCGGCATCCCAGCCCTCCGGCAACCCGCGCTGCTGCATTTTTTGCAGGTGATCGGCGAGTTCCGGATATTTTTGCTTGTACTCGGCGAACTTCGCCATCCACGCTTCGCGCGCCGTGTGCCCACGCTTACCCAGGAACTCGCCAAACCGCTCGTAAACGCCATCCGGCACCAGAAACTTGGCGTCTTCCGGCCAACCGTAATTGCGTTTCGTCAGCCGAATCTCAGCTTCGCCCAGCGGCTCGCCGTGCGCAGCGCTGGTGTCCTGCTTGTTGGGCGCGCCGTACGCGATGTGGCTGTCCACGATGATCAACGTAGGCCGGTCTGAAGTCGCTTCGAAGGTCTTGAACGCGCGCATCAGCATGTCGCGATCGTTGGCGTCGCCCACGCGCACCACGTTCCAGCCGTAGCCCAAAAAGCGCGTCGCCACGTCGTCGCTGAACGCCAAGGCTGTGTTGCCTTCAATAGTGATGTGGTTGTTGTCGTAGATCCAGCAAAGATTGGAAAGCTTCAGATGCCCAGCCAGCGACGCAGCCTCGTTGCTGACGCCTTCCATCATGCAGCCGTCGCCGGCCAACGCGTACACGTTGAAGCCGATCATCTCGAAACCGGGACGGTTGAAGTACTGTGCCATCCACTGCGATGCGATCGCCATGCCAACGCTGGTGGCAACGCCTTGTCCTAGCGGTCCGGTGGTGGTCTCCACGCCCGATGTCCAGCGGTATTCCGGATGTCCCGGACACTTGCTGTTCAGCTGCCGGAAATTCTTGATGTCCTCGAGCGTGACGCTCAACGTGCCCAGCGTCTCATACTCCGGATTCACGGCCTTCACCTGCGCCAAGTGCAGCATCGCGTAGAGCAGCGTGGAGGCGTGGCCCGCCGACAGCACGAAGCGGTCGCGGTTGGGCCAGATGGGATCGCCGGGATCGAAGCGCAAGAAATTCTGCCACAGACAGTACGTCACCGGCGCCATCCCCATGGGCGTCCCCGGATGTCCGGAGTTGGCTTGCTGTACCGCATCCATCGCCAGCGTCCGAATCGTACTGATCGCGATCTGGTCGATGTCGCCTGCGGTCGTCAGTTGCGTCTGCGTGGTAGCGGACATGAGCCTCCTTTGTGCACGTTGCCGCAACCCTTCAGCGAACCGCGGCGGCGTACGGGCTTATTGAATTTGCGCGCGTCCGCTTCGAGCAATTGTAGCCCAGCCCGGCAGACGCGCGCGAACAGATTTTTGCCTTAGGTTTCTACTTCTTCAAGCTTTGGACGTACGCGACAACGTTGTCGAGGTCAGCTCCGGTCACGCTAGAAACCGGTTTCATCTTGCCGACACCGTCCGTGATCGCCTTCTTCACGTCAGCGCTGCTTTCGCTGAGCGGCTTGAGCTCCACCTTAAGCGCCTTCGCCATGTTTGGATTGCCTTCGCCATTCGCGCCATGACAGGCTCTGCATTTCGCCGCATACACTGCTTTGCCGGCGGCCGCGTCCGCCGCCCAGGCGCCGCTGGGTGCAGCAATCCAACATGCGGCCATCAGTCCAAGAACTGTTTTGCTGAGTCTCAAAATGGTTCCTCTCCTTCTCATCAATTCTAGTTCAGGAAGGTGAGCGAATGTAAAGTCACTGCTAAGCAAGTGACCGGTTCGTTGCAACGCATCTGTAATCCAGCGCCAACTAAAATATCCGACGCCTGCTAGAATCACCTTTGGAGGGCGCATGAAAACCACTTGGCTTGCACTGACACTGGGAACAGCAGCTCTGCTGCACGGCGCGGTAGCGACGGATCGGCTCGTCGATGCGGCCGACATGATGAACGAGATCATGTCTGCTCCCGACAAGGGTATACCGCAGGACCTTCTTGCGAAGGCGCAATGCATCATTGTGGCGCCAGGCGTTAAGAAAGGGGCGTTCATCGTGGGTGGCAAGTACGGCAAGGGTTTCATGCTGTGCCGTAAAGACAGCGGTGTGGGCTGGTCCGCGCCCGCGGCCATTCGCGTGGAAGGCGGCAGCTTCGGATTTCAGATCGGCGTCTCCGACACCGACGTAGTCATGCTGGTGATGAATAAGTCTGGCGCTAAAAAGCTGCTCGAGAGCAAATTCACACTGGGCGCCGACGCTTCCGTCGCCGCCGGACCGGTGGGCCGCACGTCCTCGGCGGAAACCGACGCGCAGATGCACGCCGAGATTTTGACGTGGTCGCGCACGCGCGGCGCTTTCGCCGGTGTTGCGCTGCAAGGTGCGACACTACGTCCGGATGACGATTGGAACAAAGAGATGTACGGCAAGGCCATGTCCAATCGCGAGATCGTGATGGGCAGCGTGGCTCCACCCGAGGCCGCCGGAAAATTACTCGCGCTGCTCAACAAATATTCCAGCCGCCGGGGCTAACTCCGCGCGGGTAGTTTAAGCGCTGGCGGACGGCGTCAGCTCGATCCAGCCATCCGGCGGGATCTGCTCTAGCGCGACGTCATCAGCCATCAGCGCCACCCGAAACGACAGCGGCTCGTTTTTGGAAATGTTAAGCAGCTCGAACGGGACGCGCGCCTCGAAGACTCTGCGCTGCGCTTGCTCCACGCCGCGGCCGCTTGCGAGCGGGATGGCGGCGGCCGCGGTTCGCAGCTCGATACTCGTGAATTCCGGCGCTCCGTCAAAATCCAACCGCAAATACAGATTCGATCCGTCCGCGCCGTAAAACAACTCCCGGGCCGTGTTCCTCGGTCCGTGCATCGAGCCCGATCGCGAATCGCTGCGGTACCGTCCCGCGCCCATCCATTCGAAGTATGACGTCACCTCGCCGTCTATGGTCGCCTGGATGGGATTCATCGGCGGCTGGTGCGAGTAGGCCGCTTGCGTCATCAGAATCGGCCGCGACAATTCTTCCGGAGCCACAACGTTTAGCGCCTCGTAAACATTCGCCAGATGCTGCCGGTACAAGGCGTCGAACTCTACCCGATTCTCGGAGTGGTGTTCCGGTCCATACCACCAGCACCAGTCGCTGCCTTCGGCGATGAGAAGCTCCTCGAAAGCCAGGCGGCGCGCGTCCTCGCTGGCTGAGTCCGCAAGTTCGTCGAACTTCTTGCGCGCGCGCAGCAGATACTCCCAGGCCAGATTGTCTTCCTGCGCGCCGATCCACACGTCGAAATTCGCGTTGATCCAGGACCCGGGGAAAATGTGATCGAGCGGCCGTGCCCGGTCGATGCGCAGCGCTTCGCTCACCGTGAGGGCGTCCAAATCGTCAGCGCTGCTGATACGGGCATACAATTCGCGCAGGAATGGGCGGCCGTTCTGGTAATAGTATTCCCATGCATTCTCGCCGTCCAGAATGATGGGAACCAGGACGTCGGCGCCGCCCGAAGCGAGCGGTTGCGCGTTGGCACGAATCCGATCCAGGAACTGGTCCGCCGCTTCCGCCGCGCTCATTTTCGAATACACGAACCCCACTTGATCGCTGAGGAAATGGTCGCGAAAAATCAGACGCAGTTCGCGCCCGTTCTGTCTCCACAGGTAGGAGCGATAGGTCGAGTCCGCGCCCGCGGTCTTGTGCAGTGTTTGAGCCAGCACGCCGTTGTCGCTTGCCGCCCACTCGAATCCAACTTCCGCGGCGAGGGCCAGGGCCTCATCCGACACCGATCCTTCCGACGGCCACAGCCCCACCGGCGCGCGCCCGAACTCACGCTCGATATATTCACGCGCCGTTACCAGTTGATGCCTGGCGTCCTGCGGATATTGGAAGCGGCTCGGCAGCGGCACATGCGGATGCGAGATGGATGCGATGTTGGAATCGCAAACCAACGGCAGAATCGGGTGATAAAACGGCGTCGTGGAAATCTCGATCTGTCCGCGCGCGGCGAATTCGCGATACACCGGCACCACGCTCCCTAGAATCTCGCGCTGCTTGCGCGCCATCAGCGCCTGATCGTCGAGCGTGTAGCCGCGCTCCTTGGCGATCAGAGCCTGCACATCGGGGTCGTGCTTTTGAAACTCTTCGTCGAACCACGCCAGCTGCGAAAGCACCTGAAGATCCGTCAAATCCTGGGGGCCGAACAACACCCGGGCTCTCTGCGGCTCGGAACCCGCGCGCTGAAAAGCGTCGTACAACTCGCCGTACCGCGGGTAGCGATAGATCAACCGCCCGGCATTGGCTTGGAAGAAATACTGAAGCACAAAGATCTGCTCGGCCGGTGTTAACTCAGTGGATGGCTTCAATGCGCATTCCAGAAACGGATCCGCCGCTTTCCCGGCGGCGTACTCTTCGATCTGCACGATCATCGATGGCACCAGGTTGAAGGTCTGATGCACTTTCGGAAAGTCTTCGAGCACCTTCACCATCCCGTAGTAATCCTTGAGCGCATGCATGCGCGTCCAGGGAAGATGATATTGCCCAGTCACCAAATCCTTGTAAAAAGGCTGGTGCATGTGCCACACGAAGCAAAGATGAATCCGCGCCATTCTGTTAACCGCCAATCTAGTGCGCCCATCCATCCAGTGAAGCCGCTGCTCTCAACCTGGTTGGACGCACAACCGTGGCGCACGCACTCGTGCGTGCCGTGTTCACATTCTCGTGAACACTCTGAAGAGACCTTTTACCTGGTGAAAAAACTCCGCACCGGCGCCGGCGGATCCGTTCCCCGAATCGCGAGCCACAAAATGTCGTTCAGCTCGTCGTCGTCGATTTTATCCGCCTCGTCGAAATCCATCCTGGCTGACCGCGCCGCGGTCGGGGAATTCCCCGGATTCTTTGTGTCCAGCGGGATCCGCGGCTTCTCCACCTGATACGGCGTCAGGTTGGCTTGCTGCGAGAACGCATTGATCATCGGCCGGGCGCCCGCGTCAAAATGCGTCATCGGACGAAGATGCAGAATCAACTCCATGGTACGCAGCACCGACGTCGTATTGTACATCGTGCTATCGATCTTGCCCGTGTGCGTGTAGGGCGACAGCAGGAACGCCGGCGAACGGTGTGAATCCACGTGATCTGGACCGTTCTGCGCGTCGTCCTCCACGACAAACACCGCCGTGCTTGGCCAAAACTTGCTGCGCGACAATCCCTCCACGATCATTCCGAGCCCGTAGTCGTTATCGGCGAACGACGACAGCGGCGCGATCTTGCCCGGCGCCGTCCCATTGGTGTGATCGTTGCCCAAGCGTAGAATCATCAACTGCGGCATGTTCCCGGTCTTTTCAAAATCCGCCAGATCCGCCAGAAAAACCTTGGCGCGATCCACGTCCGTATAATCCAGGTCGAAACTGCGATACTTCATGTTCGTGACTTTCGTCAGCACCGGATCGCGCACTTCCTCGATCTGCACTCCATCCGGCCCGGGATTCCTCTTATTCTCCACCCAATAGCCGTAATTGCGGAGCGACACGCCACGCGCCGCCGCATTCGTCCACAGGAAACCAGCTGGTGGATACCCGGCCGGCTCGCCGCCTTCGAACGCGTAGACCTTGCTGCGACCGGCGTAATTCGTCGGCCACAGCTTCTCCACAAAATCGTTCGCGATCGCCGACGTCGTCCAATTGTGCCCGTCCGCGCTCACGTCGCTATTCACGTAAAAGTTGTCGAACAGCACGAACTCGCGTGCCAGCTTGTGATGATTCGGCCCGGTCTTCTCATCGAACAGGCATAACGACGGATCGCTTTCGCCTTTGCCGAGGTCGCCCAGCACCTGATCGTAGGTGCGATTCTCTTTCACGATATACAGCACGTGCTGAATCGCCGCCGGAATTCCGGCCGGCTCCGAGTCGAGCATTTCATCGCTGTACGGCGAGTTGTGGATCACTTCCGCCGTGTAATCCCTGAGCGAGTCTTCCGTAAGCGGCGAAATGAAGGATGCCGATCCGTTCTGAATGCTCGCGACATACTGGTCCGTCCGCTCGCCTTCGTGGCTGCGCGCGACGCGCTTGGCAGGATTCGGTCCTTTCGGATTCGGAAAGCTCCGTGACCCTTTACCATTTAGGATCACCACGCGGCCGTCCGCCAGCGTCCTCACCGCGGTCGGATACCATCCTGTGGGAATGAATCCCAGCACGTGGCTGCGCGCTTCTGTGATGTCCACAACGCCGGCCGCGTTTGCGTCCGAGCAAACTACGTACAGCTTGTTTTTATCGCTGCTCAACGCCAGCGCGCTCGGCGTCATTCCCAGCGGATGCAGTGGCGACGTCGAGACGTTGATCGTCTCTACCAGTTTCAAGTCGCCATTGTCGGAAACGCCCACCGCGTACACATTATTCGTGTTCGCAGCCGCGACAAAAATGCGCGCTTTATACGCCACGCCCTCGCCCGATTCTTCCGCGCTCATGCGATCGCGCCAGAGCATATCGGTGGCATGCGCGCCTATCCGCAATACCTGTTGTTGCGACCCGTCGCTCGCCTGATGCCGGACAATTGAGCCATCCGCCCAACTAGTCACGTAAAACGTTTTGCCGTCCGGCGCGAACAGAATGCGGTACGGCCGTCGTCCGGTCTTATAGCGCCCGATCACCGTGCCCGACTGCGTGTTCACCACCACCACGCTGTCATTGAACAAATCGCACGCGTATAAAAGGTGACCGTCCGGCGCAATCGCCACGTCGCCGATAAAGTCATGCGGCTTGCGGTCTGCTTCTTTCACGATCTCGATTGTCCGCGCGGGCTGAAGCGCTCCGTTGGCGTCAAACGAAAACTCGAAAATCGAGGCCTTCGATCCGCCGCCGACCCACAGCGTGCGTCCGTTGGGCGCCAGCGCCAGGCCCTGCCAGCCATCCGGCACGGGTGTTCGCCCCACCTCATGGCCATCTTTCGTGTCGAGCACGCTCACCGACGGCATCTGATAGCCGCCGTTCAAAGCGATCAGGAACCGGCCGTCGTTCGAAAGCACCGCGTTCATCGGCAGCGTGCTGAGCTGCACCTGCGTCCCGGCCGGCTTGACGCGCCAGCCGCTATTCAACAGGAATCCTCCATCCGGCAAGAACCCGACTTGCTCGCGCGGCGCTGGCTGCGAACGGGACACGGCCGCAACCGCGAGCGCAATCCCGGCCAGCAAAACTTGACGAAGCACATGGCTCGATTTCATTGACAATGCCCCATTCGGAAAACTCGCGCCAACCGGCTTCTCATTCCGAGAACCGCTGTGCGATCGGGAAACGGCGTCCGATCCCGAACGCCTTGGTGGTTACTTTCAGACCCGGCGCGGCCTGCTGCCGCTTATACTCGTTGCGGTCCACTTTGTTAACAATATCTCGCACCAGCGTTACATCGAGATGAAGCGCGTCCGCGATTTCGCGCACCGATTCGTTGTTCTCGACATAACCCCGCAAAATCTGATCCAGCACTTCGTATTCGGGAAGCGAATCTGTGTCCTTCTGATCCGGCCGCAGCTCGGCCGACGGAGGTTTAGTGAAAACACTTTCGGGAATCGCGTTCTTGTGACGATTGTTCGCCACGCGCGAGAGCGAATACACCAGCGTCTTCGGTACGTCACTGATCACCGCCAACCCGCCGCACATATCGCCATACAGCGTGCAATATCCAACCGCGAGCTCGCTTTTATTGCCCGTGGTCAGCACCAACGCGCCCCATTTGTTCGATAGCGCCATCAGCGTCACGCCGCGCAATCGCGACTGGAGATTCTCTTCCGTCACGCCCATTGCCGCGCCATTAAACACCGGCGTGAGAGCTTTCAGGAATGCCTCATACTGATCGCGGATCGAGATCAGCTCGAACCGGATTCCCATATTGCGCGCCAACTCGCGCGCATCCGTCACGCTGTGCTCGGACGAGTACGGACCCGGCATTCCGATTCCCGTGACGTTCTCTTTCCCTACCGCATCCACGGCGATCGCCGCCGTCAACGACGAATCGATCCCGCCGCTCAGGCCGATGATCACCCGCTCGAAGCCGCACTTCCGGATGTAATCGCGCGTGCCGAGCACCAGCGCCTGATACGCCGCCTCGCATTCCTCGGGAAAATTGTCATGCCGGTCGCCGCTGTCCGCATCCGTATCCACCAGCGCCAGGTCTTCTTCGAATGATGACCCCACGGCAATCAGCCGCCCTTCGCGGTTCATCGCGAAACTGCTGCCGTCGAAAACCAGTTGATCGTTTCCGCCCACCTGGTTCACGTACACAATCGGAAGTTGGAACCTGCGGGCCGTCGCCGCGAAAATCTCGTGCCGCTGCGCCCGCTTGCCCATGTGATACGGCGAGGCGTTGATACTGATCAGCAGCCGTGCGCCTCCCTGCGCCAGCTCCTCCACCGGATCGCGGCTGTACAGCCTGCGCTCCCAATATTGCTTGTCGTTCCAGGCATCCTCGCAAACCGTGAGCGCGGTCTCCGACCCCTGTAAGCTAAGCTCGCATTGCTTGGCCGCCGGCTCGAAGTAGCGTTTCTCGTCGAACACGTCATAGCTCGGCAGCAGCATCTTGTTCTGCCGGAACCGGATTTTTCCTCCTTCGATCACCACCGCGCTATTGAAGATCGGATTCCCGCTCGATGAGCCCGTCCGCGTCACAGTACCGCAAATGATCGCCAGCTTCAGCTCGGCGGTGTCGCGTGCAAGCTGTTCCAGGTGCTGCTCGGTCTCATCGAGAAAACTTTGCTTCTCGAGCAAATCCCGCGGCGGGTATCCGGTAATCGTAAGCTCGGGAAACACCGCCACCTGCGCCCCGCACCTCGCTGCGCGCTTCGAAAACTCCAGAATCTTCCGCGCATTTCCGCCGAGATCCCCGACGGTCGTATTGATCTGTGCGAGCGCAATCCTCATGCGATGATTTCCCATTGTAACTGGCACCGACAGGCAGTAGATGCCCTATAAATAAGGGCGCGTTCAGGACCCAGTGATTGCCGCCATCCGCTCCAAAATGAGGCCCGCTCTCTGTTGGCTTGCCATATCGGCAAGCAGGTGTCCCGGCAAAGCATCCAAGAAATCGCGCGTTTTGAGAAGAGCGTTGAACTCGGACGCGACGTTCTGCCCCGGGTCCGCGGGGGCTCATCGTCACTTCGGCCACCAACTCAACCCGTCCGTCCGGAGCGGTGACGATATCCTCGAGATCGGAGCTGCTCCAAAAGTCATTACGTTTGTGACGCATAGTTTGAGCAGTGGAACGATGTCCTGAGGTCTGAGGGCCACTTTCTATCTTGTGTTCGGAATTCGCGAATACCGAATGGCAAACCTCAAGCCCAGGTGAACGCTCGGGTTATACGCAAGTTGGCCGCCAGCAAGACCAACCTGTCTAGTGGAAACTGCTCGCCGCGCCGCCCAGTGCCTGGTAGTAGGCTGATTTCGGCCGCGTCCACAAGTCGCTTAGTACGACGTCGCTCAGCCACCGGGATCTCCGAATGGGTGTGGAACGTACTCGAATTGCTGGAAGCGCGAAGTGGTTTGCGCTACTGATGAAGCAAAGAGCTGCTGCGTTGCTAGCGTATCTCTTCGCCGCCCTAACCCTGTGGGCGACTCGTTGGCGAGCTTGTAATGCTGATAATTGCGAGCATCCACTGCCTGACACAAATCTGGCTGTGGGTCCCACCGGGCTCGCGGAGTCGAGCGCACCGAATTAGCCGACTTCCCAGTGCTTCGGCGCCACGCTATGATAGGGACTAGAACCCTATTAATTCCTGCCATGTCCGAATCACGCCCACACGATCTTGGTATCAATAGCTGGCTCGAGGACGAGCTCTATCAGCAGTATTTGAACGACCGCCGCAATGTCGACGACAGTTGGAAGAAGGTCTTCGAATCGAACGGTTCGGCGCATACAGGCAACGGGACCTCCACGCCCTCCGCCGTCGCTGCTCCTCCTTCGGAAACGCTGGCCATCCCCGTGCCGGAGCACCGTCCCATCACCGGTGAAACTCTCGTCCCCCTGCGCGGCGCTGCGGCCCGCATCGCCGAGAACATGAATGCCAGCCTGAGCATCCCCCAGGCCACCTCGCAGCGCACCATCCCGGTGAAAGTGATCGATGAGAATCGCCGCATCATCAACGAGCACCGCGTTCTCACGGGCAAAACGAAAATCTCCTACACCCACATCGTGGGCTGGGCCATCGTCAAGGCCGTCGCCACGAACCCGACCCTGAACTACGCCTACGCCGAAACGCAAGGCCAGCCGTTCCGCGCAGTGCGCGAAGCCATCAATATCGGAATCGCCGTGGACGTCGCCGGCAAAGATGGAACGCGCTCGCTCAAAGTTCCCAACATCAAGCACGCCGGCGCGCTGAACTTCGCGCAGTACATGGAAGCGTTCGACGACATCGTCGCCCGCGCCCGCAACAACAAACTGACGCTCGAAGATTTCGACGGCACCACCATCTCGCTCACCAACCCCGGCACCGTCGGCACGCTCGGCTCGGTCCCGCGCTTGATGCCCGGACAAGGCGCCATCATCGCCACCGGCACCATCGATTATCCGGCCGAATATCACGGCGCGGCCGACCAGCTCCGCGCGCTCCTCGGCCTCAGCAAGGTCATGACCGTGACTTGCACCTATGACCACCGCGTCATCCAGGGTGCTGAATCCGGCATGTTCCTCGGCCGCCTCCAGGCTCTGCTCGAAGGCGCCGACGATTTCTACGAAGAAATTTTCGCGGATCTCCGGATTCCGCACAAACCCCTGCACTGGCAGCTCGACCGTCCCGTTTCCATGCCGGGTGCCCGCGGCGGGCAGCTCGACGAAGTGGCGAAAGAAGCCGCCGTCCTCCAGCTCATCAACGCCTACCGCGTACGCGGCCACCTGATCGCCGACTTCGACCCGCTCGGCTCGGAGGCCGTCTATCATCCCGAGCTCGATCCAGCCACCTACGGACTCACCATCTGGGATCTCGATCGCCAGTTCATCACCGGCACGCTCATGTCGGCCGGCGAGACGCACGCGAGCGAGCCGCCAAAGATGGCCACGCTCCGCCAGATTCTCGAAACTCTGCGCCAAACGTACTGCGGAAAGATCGGCTGCGAGTTCATGAACATTCAGATCCCGGAGCAGAAGCGTTGGTTGCAGCTCCGCATGGAGCCAACCGGAAATCGCTGGCCGCTCGATCAAGCAACGCGTCTTCGTGCGCTTGAACGCGTGGTGGAAGCCGAAGAGTTTGAGCACTTCCTCCATACCCGCTTCGTCGGCCACAAACGCTTTTCGATGGAAGGCTCGGAATCCGCCATCGTCATCCT
>Ga0335078_10011132_pt1 | contig 13339 bp, 10 predicted proteins | sample Lox_Sample_32_FD_206711 | JGI IMG/M metagenome (GOLD analysis project Ga0335078, IMG submission 206711) | Soil microbial communities from Loxahatchee National Wildlife Refuge, Florida, United States - Lox_Sample_3.2 | ecosystem: Environmental > Terrestrial > Soil > Wetlands | place: USA...
TAACCGGCAGAGACTCAATCGTATCCGAGGTAAGAGTGCCGCCGATCTCAGTAGATGTCGTTTCCACCTGAGGCAAGAGCTCACCCGAAACTTCCACCTTGGTCGTCACTTGGCCCGGCCTCATCACGGCGTCTACGCGGCGTTCGCTCGAAACACCCACCTCGACACCGGAGGTCACAGAAGTCTGAAAGCCGCTCATCGTAAGTGTTACCGTGTAGGTGCCGATAGGCAGTTCGGGCAGCGCATAGCTACCGTTGGCGCTGGTTTCGGTGGTGCGCTCGAGTCCTGTGCCCGCGTTCTTGACGGTCACTGTGGCTCCACCCAGGACAGCGCCGGAAGGGTCAGTCACCGTGCCGAGAATCGTACCGCGGAAGGTTTGTGCCCAAAGGCTGACCGCAGCCAGGAACACAATCGCGAGCCCAATGCGCACTTTCATAAAATCTCCTTTACGGCGACTCAACTTGAGGAGCGGGGTCGGCTGCCGCAGGCCAAGTTTTCAGGGAACCCCACTCGAAACGCGCGCAATCGCTTGCTGAAGATACAGGCCTGAATCGGACAGCAAACCGTATCGAAACCCAATTGCAAGAGTCAACCATCGAAGTTCGGAGCTAGGCAGCAGCGGTAGGTCGCGCACGCAGCAAGAATTCACAGTTTGAGAACTACTCTTGGGAGCCTGAAGCTTTTTTCAGCCGTATCCGCTACGTGGGGCGTTGGCAGAATTTCCGAGAGCGATCGAGTTCGATACCGCGGCCTGGCTGGGGACCGATCACTTCGCGCGGGGCTAGTGCGATATGCCTGCTAAGTATTGTTCCAGTTTGGCGCTGTCTTCGGCACTCATGCTAGTAAACTGAATGCCATTCCCCACTTGCACGTCACAGGTTACGATCACCCCATCGACATTCAGCTTGACATCATCGATCCACAGCGCCAGCTTGAGCTTGGTGCCCACCGGCAGCGTGAACATCATTTCCAGGTAGCAACCGCCGAGGCTGAGATCAGCGGTCTTGGACCTGAGCGGCGTGGCATGTTGGTCCGAGTACAACTCTACCTCGACCGCGGTCTTGGTTCGCTCATACCGCCTGCGCTGCGGGCGCGACTCTGAGGGCTCGGTAGGACTGATCATTGGCCTCCCGCTGCGATCGAAACCGGCTGCAACTCGACTGGACGGCAGCGATCGATCCTCAAATTCTACTGCTAGTGAAGAAGTCTTTCCCTTCCCAAACCTAGCCACTTCCCTGGTGGTCCTTCTCCTTGGCGTCGACGCGATAAATCGATTCGATTGACGTTTCTCCCCTGACCGACCTACCATTCCCACCAATAGCCGTATATGCCACTCGGGCCGGCCACCTGGCTCGCTGGGTGGGCAGAAAGCTTAGGCTGGGCCGTGGGCGGTTGCTTTGCGACCGTCAGTCAGGACCCAGGCCTGGTGTGCCCGCCGCAATTTCTTGCGATGAGGAGATAGCCGCCATGTCAGCACAGCCGCAAGCGTTGACGAGGGAGAATTCCTCGATCGTCATTCGCCGGGCCAGCCCCGCCGATGCCGAAACCTGCGGAAGAATCTGCTTCGAAGCCTTTAAGACGCTGGCCGATCAGCACCACTTCCCCCTGGATTTCCCGGCGCCCGAGGTCGCGATCGGCATCCTTTCGGTGATATTTTCGCATCCCGGGTTTTTCGCGATCGTCGCGGAGCAGAGTGGAAAAATCATCGGAAGCAACTGCTTGGACGAGAGAACCCCGATTGCCGGCCTTGGCCCCATTACGATTGATCCCGTCACGCAGAACCGCAACGTCGGCCGTCGACTGATGCAGGCGGTCCTCAAACGGGCGGAGCAAAAGAAATTCGCCGGAGTCCGTTTGGTGCAGGCGGCCTACCATAGTCGATCCCTAGCGTTGTACGCGAAACTGGGTTTCGTGGCACGTGAACCGCTTGCCTGTATGCAGGGTCCAACCCTCCGTAAGACTCTGCCGGGCTATCGAGTCCGCCCGGCACAAGCGAGCGACCTTACGGCCTGCAACGACCTTTGTGTTCGCGTCCACGGGCACGACCGGGGAGGCGAACTGAGCGATGCGATGGGGCAAGGAACAGCGGTGGTGGCCGAATCGGAAGGTGGGATCAAAGCCTACGCTTCCTCGATCGCCTTCTTCGGTCACGCCGTCGGCGAGGCGAATCCGGACTTGCAGGCATTGATAGCTGCCGCCACTGAATTCCAAGGACCAGGGATTCTCGTCCCGACTCGCAATGCCGGCCTGTTCCGCTGGTGCCTTGAGAATGGACTGCGTGTCGTCCAGCCAATGACATTAATGACCATGGGCCTATATAGCGAACCGGCAGGTGCTTATTTGCCTTCGATTCTGTTTTAGGGCGAACCCGGCTTTGGGACTGGGAATCTCCGTCCCGGCCTCAACACGCCGACCGGAGAGCTCCGCTCTTGGAAAAATCGACAACGCCGGTTACTATTGAGTTGCTCTTTCGCATGCTTCTGTGCGGTTCCCTGCGAAACTTGGCAACGGTTCGTCACCGTTGGGGAGTTGTTATATTTATTCGACCCTTACGGCAGGGAATGTCGTACTTCGTTAGCAGCATTGCCTGACTTCGAGCTCTACGCAGAAGCTATCCGCGAAGCACAAGGCTGAACGCCGGGGGAATGCCGTGGAGGAATCAACCATTCGCGTGCTTGTGGTGGATGATTACCACCCTTGGCGTGATTCTACGCGGTCAATGCTAGAAGACGATTCGCGATTGAGGGTCGTGGGCGAAGCGGCGGACGGACTCGAAGCGGTTTGGAAAGTCCGGGAATTGCAAGTTGAACTGGTCCTGCTCGATATCGGCCTTCCAACCCTGAACGGCATTGAAGTTGCGAAGCAAATAAGGAAGCTCTCGCCCCAAACAAAAATACTGTTCGTGAGCCAAGAATCTTCTCCCGAGGTAGTCGAAGAAGCCCTTAGCCTGGGCGAAGGCTACGTGGTGAAACAGGATGCCGGACGAGAATTGCGGGCCGCCGTGATCGCGGTCGTTCGGGGCGAAAGATTTGTAGGCACGAGATTCGGGAATCATGGTCTTGAGGAAACACCCGAGAGCGGAGTGCTGGAAAGCGTCGGGATCAATAGTGTTTCCGCCCCGCTCCGGCCAGACAAGCAGATCGCCCACCGCCACGAAGTGGTCTTTTATTCGGATGAGGGGTATTTCTTAGACAGTCTTGCGCAATTCGTAGAGCGCGCTCTCCAAGGCGGGAGTTCGGCGATCGTGGTGGCCCACGAGTCCCACCGAAATAGAGTGCTCTCGAGATTACAAGCCAAAGGCTTGGACATTGCGGCGGCTGCGGAACAAGGCAGATATACCGCCTTGGATGCGGCGGATACGGTCGCGACATTGATGGTTCCAGGCACCCTGGACCCAGCTCGTCTTTTGCAAGGCTTAGGTAGCCTTCTTTTGACAGCGGCGAAGGCCGCGAAGGGGGAGCCCTCCCGGGTTGCCGCTTGCGGACAGATTGCGCCTCTGCTGTGGGCGCAAGGTGACGCAGAAGCAGCGATTCAAATCGAAAAGCACACCAACACTCTGGTCGAGAGCCATGGTGTCGATATTCTGTGCGGATATCCGCTCGATAGCTTTCACAGCGACATGGGCCGCGACATGTTCCAACGAATCTGTGCCGAACACTCCGCTATCCATTCCCGGTAGGAACGTCCAATCCCCTTCTCAGTGAGCGGAGTGAGAACCGTTACGGCGGGAAGAACAGCCTATTCGCCTTGCCGTTTGGTGCATGGACGCTTTATCCGGCGGCACACTGGGAGTCGGCCCTAAATCTGACTGGAACTCGAACCTCGACGGTGGTTCCGCCCATCGGTTTCGATTGAATCAGCACGGTTCCGTTCAGCAGTCGGACGCGCTCGTGCATGCTGGTGAGACCGAGGCCGCGGCCTTGCATGGCGGCGTTGAGGTCGAATCCCTTGCCTAAGTCGCGAACGCTAAGCTGAATCTCATCCGGGGTTCCGCGCAGTTCGACCTCCATGTGTCTCACACCACTGTGTTTGGCAGCGTTCTGCAGAGCTTCCTGGAGTACTCGGATGAGGCAAAGGGAAATCTCCGGCGGCAAAGGGGCCGACACATCGTGGCTCCGGAAATCGATCTCTACTCTCTGGTGATCGCCGAACTCGTTGCAAATGCTACTCATGGCGGCAACTAAACCCAGATATTCCAGCTTTGGCGGGTGCAAGGCGCGGGACATGGTTTGGACATCGGCCGATAGGGCCTTGCTCTGCTTTTGCAGCTCACGTATTCGATTCAGGACTTCCGCTGGCAGTGATGGGGCGATTTGTTCGATCTGATCGCATCCCATTGCCAGGAGAGCCAGCCGCTGTCCGATATCGTCATGAAGTTCTCTGGCGATGCGGGCGCGTTCCTGCTCTTGCGCCTCAATCAGCTTTTGACTGATGCTTGAGAGCGCCTCTTCCGCCAGCTTACGTTCGGTGATGTCCACTACCATTCCGATCATGCTCACCATCTTGCCGCTCGCGTCGAAGAATGCCCGCCCACTCTTCTCCAGCCAGACTACGGCGCCATCGGGACGCAACACACGAAAGCTGATCTGGGTGGCGGGTGGTACGTTCCGACTCAGTCCTCAAACCAAGGATATTGTTATACTCCGGAGATTTCCTAACCTCGTCGGTTCGTACGTCCCACTTGTAGGCGAACATCCTTCCGGCCTGCGCCGCTAAACGCAGGCGTTCTTCGCTCTCTCGCAGTGCCTCTTCCGCCCACTTGCGCTCGGTGATGTCAACAACCATGCCAACCAGGCATTGGATCTTCCCCTGGCCGTCAAAATAGGCGCGGCTGTTTCGCTCCCACCAAATGATCACGCCATCGGGGCGCATGAGCCGGTAGGTGATCTGGAGATTTGGCCTTACGGGAGTTAGCTTCGCAATTGCGGCTCCGAGTGTTCGCTTGTCATCGGGATGGACCATGGCCGATACCGCCGCCCCGGTGGCTACCGCTTCCCGGTCGACGCCCAAAATCCTCGCAAACTCTGGCGAACACTCGAGAACATCCGTGGTGGCATCCCATGAATAGGCGAACATCTTTCCCGCCTGGGCCGCAAGACGGAATCGCTCTTCACTCTCCCGCAGCGCCTCTTGGGCTCGCTTTTGCTCCGTGATCTCCACGCAAATTCCGAGCATCCGCTCAGCCTGCCCATCCGCCCCGTAGAAGAACTGCGCCTGGGATCGTAGCCAGTGCACTGTTCCGTCCTGCCACACCACCCGAAACTCCGGGGCGAACTCCCTATGGTTTTGGATAGCCTCGCGCTCGGCGTCCTGCAACCAAACACGATCCTCCGGATGCACGCGATCCCAGAATTCCTGAATGGAGGACGAGTACTGCTCGGCGGGAATTCCTACCAACTCGTGCGACTTCCCGAACCAGAGATTTCTTCCGCTCTTAATCTCCCATTCCCAGCCCCCGGCCTTGCCGGCCTCCAGGGCGAGACGAAGCCGTTCGGAGGCTCGAGTGAGGTTCTGTTCCGCCAGTTCGCGATCGCTAACATCAATGCCGATACCCATATAGCCGGCAAACGAACCATCCCGATTGAATCTGGGCACACCAATGTCGCGAATCCAGCGATACTTTCCATCGTGTCGGCGGAGTCGATAGTCCATCCGAAAGGTCTCTCGCCGATCAAAAGACTCGGCGTAGGCCTCGAGGCATTTCTGCTGATCCTCAGCGTGAACGCCTTTTGCCCAGCCGTTTCCGAGCTCCTCCTCCAGGGATCGCCCGGTGAAATCCAACCATGGCTTGTTGAAGTAAGTGCAGAGTTTGTCGGTTCCTGATATCCACATCAACACCGGAGCAGTGTCGAGCATGGCCCGAAAACGCGGTTCGCTCAACATCGGCTCTCCCGGTAAAGGTTCGTTGGTGGTCATGCTCGTCGTCGGCTCGGTTTACGTTTTGCCAGGCAGAATCAGACGCGATATCACAAGTCCGGCGAGATGGACCGAAGAGGATAGTCGCCAGTGGCGAATTCTATTCAGCGAGCCCGGTAACTCGCTTTTGAGATGGGATGGGCACTAAGCTCGCCAAGCTATGCCGCCAACCGTCACCCCAGAGCCTCGCAATTTTCGTGCCAGTATAAAACGCCATCCATCACCGCGCTAGCGGAAAACGCTGCCACCTCAAGTGTTTTTAGACGAGCAAATCGAAGGACCGCAACTCGAGGTATCGGCCTGCACATCACACCGGCTCGACACTATCAAACATTGACAGTGCAACGAGGGTGAGTCGCGGTTTTACACATGAATAGACACACTCGCCCGGAGCAATGCCCGCAAGGGTGAATCAGGGCGTGAACCGCAAACGCAAGATTCAGCCGCGTTTCTGAAGGAGGAACCGACCATGTTTCTTTCCGCCGAACAACGTGAACAGGTAGCAACTGAACTGAAGAGATTCGCAACCGATTTGAATCTCTCGGAGGACCAGAAGCAGAGACTGCACTACTTCCTGACAGACGCCTACCAGAAGGTGCAAGAATATCGAGAGCAGAATCCAAACGCGTCCAAGGAAGATCTAATCCGGCGAGTGGACGAGAATCGCACTGGGATCCGCGAACGTATTGTGAGTTTCCTGACTCCCGAGCAACTCACGAAGTGGGATGCCGAGGTGGCAAAGGCCAAGGAATTCTTGGGTCAGAAGATCGCCGCTTAGTCGGGCAACGTCAACATTTTCCGGGCTTCCTCTGGTCGGGAACCGGCGGCTGCCTGGCTTGGAAAGCGCGAGTCGCAAACCATCCAGGCTGCCGTCGTTTCTAAAGCCGGATGGGGTAAAACAGCAGCCCAAACAGGCGCTTAACTTCTTCGGCTAAGGCCCGCCCATTGCTCTTGCGGACGGCCTTTTCCCCTGTGTACGGATCGGTGCTGAAGGCAGCGGCATTCGAGCCAAGAACTAAGACTTACCACACTGTGGCATTTCAGATGGCTGGCAGTTTATCCTGCCGCCCGTTGCGCGGCAGGTTCTGACCTCACGGGTATGCGAACCTGGATGGTGGTGCCACCCATCGGCTTGGATCGAATCGCGACCGTTCCGTTCAACACCCGCACGCGCTCCTGCATGCTCGTGAGACCGAGACCGCGGCCTTTCAAGGCCAAGTTTAGGTCAAAGCCCTTGCCTAAGTCAGTGATGGTGAGTTGAACATCCTCTGTGGTTCCGTTTAATTGGACATTCACATGTTTTACCCCGCTGTGTTTGGCGGCGTTCTGCAGGGCCTCCTGCAGAACACGGCTGAGGCAAAGGGAAATCTCTGACGGCAACGGGCTGGGCAAATCGTGGCCCCGGAAGTCAATCTCCATTCTCTGGTGCTCGGCGAACTCATTGCACATGCTTTTCATGGCTGCCACTAAGCCCAACAGTTCCAGCTTCGGCGCATGCAAGGCGTGTGACATGGTTTGGACATCGGTCGACAGCTCCATGGTCTGGGCCTGCAGCTCCCGCATGCGTCGCAGTACCTCAGGGGGCAGGCCGGGAGCGCGTTGTCGAATCTGATCGAACCCAACCGCGACCAGGGCCAGGCGTTGGCCGATATCGTCGTGCAGTTCCCTGGCAATGCGTTGGCGTTCTTGTTCCTGCGCTTCAATTAACTTTCGGCTTACGCCCGCCAGCAGCGCCTCGGCCTCCTTGCGCTTGGTAATATCCAGGACCTCACCGACGAAATATTGTGGAACACCCTCGCGGTTGCGAATCAAGGAAGCACTGCTTTCCGTGTATACGATCCGCCCACTCTTATGAAGGCAGCGTTTCTCAAACCTTTGGAAACCGCGCCCCTCGCTGAGGGTTTCACTCAACCGTTTGGAGAAAGCGGGCCAATCTTCAGCGGCTGTAACCGATTGCACGGTCTTGGCGCGAAGTTCCTCCTCCGTAAAGCCAAGGTAACTGCAAAACGTCGCGTTCGCCGCGAGAAAACGTCCTTCGGGTGAGACGATAATCATGCCCACTCCGGCGTCTTGAAAAACACTGCGGAATTTTTCTTCACTTTCTCGCAGGGTTTCCTCCACCTGTTTTCGCGCCGTGATGTCCACCGAAGCACCCAGCATGCGCTCCGGGGTACCATCTGAGGCGTAAAAAAAACGCGCCTGCGACTGTAGCCAGCGCACCGTCCCGTCGGGCCAAATCACGCGAAACTCGACCCTGAGCTCCTCTCGGTTCCGCATGGCTTTTTCCACAGCGTCGTGCAACCGGCTGCGATCCTCCGGATACACCCGATCCCAGAAGCCCTCCGCGGAGATTTCGGATTTGCCTCCGAGCTGGGCGTGCTTCTGACCGAACCACAAGTTCTTCCCAGTCTTGATCTCCCACTCCCATCCCCCGACTCCGCCAGCTTCCATGGTGAGAAACAGTCGTTCGTTGGACTGCGAGAGTTCTTGTTCGGCGCGTTTGCGTTCGGTGATGTCCTCCACCATGGCGACAACCATCGGAGAGGCGCGATCGTTCAGCAAGGAAATACTCAAGCGTCCCCAGATCAACGAGCCGTCTCGTCGAAAGAAACGCTTGTCGAGGTGATAGTGATCGATCAAACCGGCGCGCAATTGCTCAAAAAGGGCCCAATCCTTCGCGGCGTCTTCCGGAGGAGAAAAATCGACGCAATGCTTGTTGCGCAACTCCTCTTGGCTAAATCCCAGCATCGAGCAAAGAGCCTGATTTACGAAGAGAGGCTGCCCTTCCAGGTTCTCCAAAGCGATCCCGATCGGACTGGCTTTGAAAGCGTCATAGAACAGTCCGATAGGGCCTGCTATTTGTGCTTCGGTCTGATCCATCTGATCCATAGGTAAAAGGTATACAGGACTCCACTATGACGTGCAAGGCATGCGCCGATGATTCCACCGCGGAAAACCGACGAATTCTAATTTGCAACAATTTCCAAAGATTCGCGGGGGCGGCTAACCTTAGCTAAGTGGATGGGATCCCAAGCGCACAGTGAGTCGGCCATCGGGCTGCCACTTGCTATGTCAGATGTGGCCGGAAGCACCGGCTGGAACCAGCGAGGCCGCATGAAAAAAATCTTCCACTTCGACGCTCCACGCGATGAGTATCGTTGCGACGCAGCCGTCCGGTGGTGTTTCGATCACCGTTTCGAGCTCGGATTCCGAAAATTTCTGAAATGCATGGGTGTGAAGACTCCCGATCCCATCAAGATCTCTGGTGGAGCAAAGCAAATCCGCAAGTCCAGCGGGCTTCATGGCACCCGGCGGGTCATCTTGATGGTGCATTCCGATTGTGGCGCCTACGGCGGCCTTATGGGCCGATTCGGCGGGGACACGGCGGCCGAAGCCGCACATCATCAGCGCGAATTGCATCGCGCCGCCGCCTATCTGAAGACCGAGATACCGGGCCTTGAGGTGCAGGGATATTTTGTCGACTTCGAAGAAATCTGGGATGCTGCAGTGGGAACGATCGAGATAGGCCGCGTGGTAGGCTAGCGCTGAAAAGAGAATTCAAAAATATAAGGCTTACTTGATCCCACACCGCCCAGACTCTTCCCAAATCCGGGTGAGTGCGAATTGAAAGGCGGTTCACTTTACTTTTGCCGCGCCCGCCTCTTATCTTGTGTTGATTCCGATGTCCGCCTACTTTACTCCCGAACTCTTCCGTTTCCTCGCTCGCCTCAAACGCAACAACAATCGCGACTGGTTCCTCTCCCACAAGGACGAATACGAACGGTCTGTCCGCCAGCCGGCGCTCACTTTCATCACCGACTTCGCGGCGCCGCTCTATGAAATCACCCCGTATCTGGTCGCCGATCCCCGCCCTTCCCGTGGGTCCCTTTTCCGCATTTATCGTGATACGCGATTTTCTCCCGACAAACGTCCCTACAAGACCCATATCGCGATGCGCTTCTCGCACCCGGGTAAAGACGTTCACTCTCCGGGATTCTATCTGCATCTCCAACCGGGCGGTTGTTTCGCAGCATGTGGATTGTGGCATCCGGAGCCACGAACTCTCGTTAGAGTGCGCAATGCGATCGTATCGCAGCCAGAACAATGGCGCGCCGTTCGCAAACTGCTCAACTGGGACGATGCCGCCAAGCTCAGCCGCCCTCCGCGCGGCTTCCCCGGCGACCATGAGTTCGTGGAAGACCTGAAGCTTCGCGATCTCGGTACGGCCGTGGAGTTCACCGAAAACCAGGTGTCGAGCGCGAAGTTCATGACGCTCTTTGTCGCCGCATGCCGCAAGATGTCTCCGGTCGCAGCTTTCCTCGGCAGCGCGCTCGGGCTGAAGTTCTAACTTCTAACCCGCTAGGCACTAGGTCGGAGTAAACGGGGCCTTGGATGATCCGTTGGCGGCGATTCTTTCCGCTTTGGGAAGAACATCTCGGCGGTCCAGAATCGCTCGCGATGTCGACATCCACATCTTGCTCTACGCCGACCGAGCCGGACAGGCCGGCAGCTTTGTAACCGACGAAAGTGGCGCGGTACCAACGCCGATCCAGTTCGAAAAACTTTACGGTTGCTGAGGCTGGGATTGCCGAAGATGGAGATACGATTTTCGATCAACGGAATCGCGAATGGGTACTTCTGTCTCTGAAGGACGGGAGCATTAAGCCCGTCCCTTCCATTCAGCCGGATGAGATACCGATCAGCTGGGCAGAGGACAAAGGCCACGCTTTCGTCGAAAGCCGCGATAGTTTGAACATGGCCGTCTCCATCTACAAGGTAGACCTCAGCTCGGGAAGGCGAGAATTGTGGCAGTTGATAAAGCCATCCCTGACGAGCTTCAATATGTCGGTGAGTACGCCCGCAATCACGCCTGATGGCCACTGGATGGTACACGCCTACCGTCTTAACGCCGGCCAACAATACATCAGCGCTAACTTGCGATAGAGATTTGGATGCCAACCAGGGTTCGATCTGGGGATTCGACCTCTGACTCCACCGTGTGAGTCCGCCTCGAATCCTAGAAGCCGGGCCTGGTCAGATTACCCTCCCTGGGCATTGGCGCCCTTGGGTAGGTTGCGAAAGGTCTCGCATGCCGCCAGCGCGTCGTGCAAGGACGGAAAGATCGATTCTGAGCCGATCACATCCAGAAGGCGGTGACGAGCCAAGTCTGATTCGAGAGAGGTGGCCACGCGCGCCAAGGCTAAGCGGACACCGGAGGTTTTCAACTGCGCCTGCAGGTCGCGTACGACGTGCGCAGCGGTGTAGTCGATATTCGGAATCGCTTCGGCATCAATCACCAGCCAACGCAACCGAGATGACAGGCCATCGCCGGCCAGTTCGCGTATCTCCTCCGACAGCCGTCCAACATTGGCGTAGAACAACGCCGCTCCGAAGCGATAGATGGCCACACCCGGTCGTGTGACCGTTCCCGGGAGAGCAGGTTTTAAATGCCATGCGCCCTGTTCGTCCACCGTTAACACTCCAGTTTGTGGATGATAGCTGTGCTTCACCACCCGAAGGAGCGACAGAACCATCGCGATCACGATACCTTCCTCGACACCAATGAGCACGACAATTGCCGCCGTCAACAAAGCGAGAGCATATTCACCAGGACTTTCACGCCGAATATCGCCGAGGCTGCGGAGTTTAACCAGTTGCAGAGCAATGACAAATACAATGGCGCCCAAGACACAGTGGGGAAGATATTGGAGTGGCTTGGTCAAGAAGAGCAGAACCAGAGCGACCATTGCCGCCGTGGCCACTTGTGCGAGTTGGCTTTGCCCGCCCGAACTTTCGACCAACGCCGTCTGGGTCGGGCTTCCGTTTACGACGAAGGTACCGCTAAAGGCCGCCGCGGCGTTGGCGGCCGAAAGGCCGATCAAGTCGGCGTCCTCGTCCAATTGCTGGTGATGGCGATCAGCATAAAAGCGCGCCGTCGCTGCGCTTTGCGCGATGATCATCACCAAGCAAGATCCGGCCAGGGGAAAGACCGCAATGATGTCATGCCAGGTAAGCGGGGGCAGGCTGAACTGCGGTAGCCCTCCCGCCACCGGACCAACGACGGCGACGCCTCGTCCTCGAAGATCCCACTCTGCGCTAACGGTGATCGCACCGATCACCGCAAGCAGTGCAGCCGGCACCTTGGGAGCAACCGAGCGAAGTCCCACCACGATGACGACCACGGTTGCGGAAATCAGCACGGTCAGCAGATGTACCTGCGACAGGCCGCGAAACACTTCCAGCAGCTGCCCTATGGTTCGCCGCGAGCGAATTTCCAGACCCAGCATCTCACCCAACACGGCGATCCCAACCTGAAAGCCAACGCCGGTAAGGAATCCCACTAATACGGTTTGCGAGAGGAAATCGGCCAAGAAGCCCAACTGTAGAACTCGCGCTAGTAGCAGCAAGACGGCTGTCAGCAGGGCGACAAGTCCTGCTAGCGCAACGTATCTTGCAGTCCCCAGCGGCGCCATGTCGCGAAGTCCACCTGCCAAGATGGCCGCCGTCGCAGAATCGGCGGACACCACGAGATAGCGCGACGAACCGAATACGGCAAACGCCAGCAGAGGCAGCAATAGCGTGTAGAAGCCAGTTACGAGGGGAGTACCGGCGATCTTGGTGTAGCCCAGTGCCTGCGGGATATTCATCGCCGCCAATTGGAATCCGGCAAACGCATCGCGAATCACTCCCCCGCGTGTGACCGGACGTATGCCCCCGCCCAGCTTCGTCCAAATATCCTCATGCGCAGAGCTGCGACTGCCGGAACGATTTAGCGGTGCTGCTCCTTGGGTAGGAAGTTGATCCACAATTGTCCGTTCTATCAGAAAGCCTGCGCCGCTACCTCGCTTGTCAAACCTCGATCTCCGTCCGCAACAGCTGTCCGGGTTTTCACTCTCCGGTTCGCTTTCGGCCCTGCTCCTCTCACTTCTTGCGGTGGGCCATCTTGCTCGCCGCCTGGTGATATTCCCTGCGAATCATGTCGAGATCGACTTGCGGCTTCGGCATCTTCATCCCAAGATCTTCCATCGTTGCGGCAACGATTTCCGAGACCGCCAGGTTGCGAAACCATTTGTGATTGGAAGGAATGATGTACCAAGGAGCGTGCTTGGTGCTGGTTTGTTCGAACACCTCTTCGTAAGCCCTTGTGTAATCAGCCCAAAGTTCACGCTCTTTGTAGTCACTATCGCTGATCTTCCAGTTTCGTGCAGGATCATCGAGTCGTTGCTTGAAGCGCGCCAGTTGCTCTTCCTTGCTGATGTGCAGGAAGAACTTAATAATGTGGGTGTTGTTCTGCTTGCGCAACAGCCTTTCGAAATCATTGATCAGCTCATACCGTTCCGACCAGATTTCCTTTGGGACCAGTTTGTGGACGCGAACAATCAGCACGTCCTCGTAATGGGAGCGGTTGAAAATCGCAACCGCC
>Ga0335078_10011133_pt1 | contig 13338 bp, 15 predicted proteins | sample Lox_Sample_32_FD_206711 | JGI IMG/M metagenome (GOLD analysis project Ga0335078, IMG submission 206711) | Soil microbial communities from Loxahatchee National Wildlife Refuge, Florida, United States - Lox_Sample_3.2 | ecosystem: Environmental > Terrestrial > Soil > Wetlands | place: USA...
TCGTGGCCGCGCTGATGTTCCTGCTGGTGTTCGTGCACATCCGGACCCGGCCGGGCCGGGCCTGGGCGGCGGTCCGGCAGAGCGAGCCGGCCGCGCTGGCCGCGGGGATCAACACCTGGCTCTACAAGCTGTGGGCGTTCGCGCTGGCCTCGTTCATCACCGGCGTGGCCGGCGGCGTGCTCGCCGGCGCCGACCACTACCTGTACTCGATCGACTTCCCCACCTACTACTCGATCACGCTGCTGGCCGTGGTGCTGATGGGCGGGGCCTACAGCCTGTGGGGCGCGATCGTGGCCGGGCTGCTGTGGCAGCTCCTGCCCTCGCTGCTGCAGAACTGGGGCGTCTCGGCCGACTGGCTGACGATCCTGTTCGGCGTCGGCGTGCTGCAGGTGCTGACCACCGCCCCGAGGGGGCTGGCCGACCAGGTGCCCAAGGACCTCGCCCGGCTGGGCCGCCTGCTGCGCGGCCTGGCCCGCGGGCGCGCGGCGGCCGGGACGGCGCCGGGTGATGGCGAGGCGATGACCAGGTGATCGAGGTTAGCGGCCTGACCGTCCGCTTCGGCGGCGTCACCTCGCTCGACGGCATGGACGTGACCTTCGAGTCCGGGACCTGCGGGCTGATCGGGCCCAACGGCGCCGGGAAGACGACCTTCTTCAACGTGCTCAGCGGGTTTGTGCGCCCGGCCGCCGGCACGGTCCGCGCGTTCGGCGAGGACCTGCTGGCGATGGTCCACTTCCGCCGCGCGCGGTGGGGGGTACGCCGGACCTTCCAGACCGAGCAGGCCATCGAGGAGCTGTCGGTCTTCGACAACGTCGCGATGATTCACGAGCACGCCCGGCTGGGCGGCAACCGGCGCCAGGACGTGCTCGACGCGATCTCCTTCGTCGGGCTCGACGCCGACCCGTCGGCCCGGGTGGGCACGCTGGCGGCCGGCCAGCGCCGGCTGGTCGAGGTCGCCCGCGCCGTGGTCGGCCGGCCCCGGCTGGTACTGCTCGACGAGCCGGCCGCGGGGCTGCCGGACACCGAGACCGAGCACCTGAGCGAGGTGATCCGGCGGATTCCCGAGCAGGCCGGGGCCCTGACGATCCTGGTCGACCACGACATGAGCCTGGTGTCGGCCTGCTGCCAGACCACCGCCGTGCTCGATTTCGGCAAGCTGATCGCGGCCGGCCCGACCGCGGAGGTGCTGCGGGACGAGCGGGTGGTCCAGGCCTACCTGGGCACGGCGGAGGCCTTGTGAGCGAGACGCCGCAGGCCCCCAGCCAGACGCTGCCGCCGCCCGCGGAACACGACGGCGACGCGCTCGTGCTGCGCGGCATCACCGTCGAGCGCGGCCGGCGCGCCGTGGTCAGGGACGTCACGATCGAGATCCCGGCCGGGGAGGTGACCGCCCTGCTCGGGCCGAACGGGGCCGGGAAGTCGAGCCTGGTGCTGGCGGTCGGCGGGGTGCTCGGGATGCAGGCCGGGGCGGTCCTGCTGAACGGCCGGGACCTGGCCGGGCGCCGGCCCGAGCGGATCCGCGGCGCCGGGATCGCGATCGTCCCGGAGGGCCGGCGGCTGCTCGGCGACCTGACCGTCGAGGACAACATCCGCGTGGCCACCTACGCCCTGGCCCGCGACCAGGCCAAGGCCGGCCGCGAGCGGGCGCTCGAGCTGTTCCCGGAGATCGGCCGGCGGCTGTCGGCCCCGGCCCGGATGCTGTCCGGCGGTGAGCAGCAGATGGTGGTGCTGGCCCAGGCGCTGGTCTGCGAACCGCGCTACATGCTGATCGACGAGCTCTCCCTGGGGCTGGCGCCGGTGATCGTCAACCGGCTGGTGCCGAGGATCCGCGCGGTCGCCGAGTCCGGGATCGGCGTGCTGCTGATCGAGCAGTTCACGACCATCGCGCTGGGGCTGGCCAACCAGGCGCACATCATGGAGGGCGGCCGGCTCCGGTTCTCCGGGCTGGCCCGGGAACTGCGCGAGAAGCCGGAACTGCTGAGCTCGGCCTACCTGCTGCGGGGCAGCGCCCGTCCGCCCGGCCCGCCCGGCCCTCTCCCTCCGCCCGGCTCGCCCGGAGCGCCCTGATGCGTGCGGCGGTCACCGAGGGCGCCGGCACGATGACGGTGCTGGAACGCCCCGAGCCCAGGGAGCCCGCTCCCGGCGAGGTCGTGATCCGGCCCGAGGCGGTCGGGATCTGCGGGTCGGACTATCACTTCTTCACCGGGGAGCTCCCGGCGGCCGCGGGCGGCGCCCGGTTCCCCCGGGTTCAGGGTCACGAGCTGGCCGGCGAGATCATGGCGGCCGGCCCTGGCTGCCGCCCGGACCTCGAGATCGGGCAGCGCGTCGCGGTGTGGCCGCTGCATCCCTGCGGGCAGTGCTATCCGTGCGGCGCGGGGCGGCCGAACGCGTGTGACCGGCTCACCCTGACCGGGATCCACCTGGACGGCGGCCTCCAGGAACGGCTGGCCATCGGGCAGCGGCAGGTGTTCCCGATCGCGGTCAGCGACCCGGCGATAGCGGCGCTGGCCGAGCCGGTGTCTATCGCCGTGCGCGCGGTGAACCGCGCCGCGGTCAGGCCCGGCGAGCAGGTCGTGGTGCTCGGAGCGGGCCCGATCGGGCAGTGCATCGGCCTGGTCGCGCGGGAGCGGGGCGCCCGGACGCTGCTGGTCGATCTCCAGGAGCGCCGCCTCGAACTGAGCCGCCAGCTCGGCGCGCAGGCGCATCCGTGGCAGGACGCGGACGAGGTGGTCGCGTTCGCGCGCCAGTGGGCCGGCCCGGCCGGGCCGCCAGCGGTGTTCGACGCCACCGGGGCGGCGGCGGCCACCGCGGCCATGGTCGACATGGTCGCCTCGGCCGGGCGTTGCGTGCAGGTCGGCATGTCCAATGAGCTGGCGCCGATCCGGGTCGGCAGCCTGACCGAGAAGGAGCTCGACCTGCTCGGGGTGAGCTGCTGCGGCGAGCAGGAGTTCGCCGAGGCCGTGGCCGTGACCGAGCGCAACACGGCGCCGCTGGCCCGCCTGGTGAGCCACGAGTTCGGGCTGGACCAGGCGCCCGAGGCCATCCGCTTCGCGATCAACAACCCGGCGGAGGTCATGAAGGTGGTGATCAGGGGCACCTGAGCAGCGTGTCCTCGGCCAGGCAGGGCAGGAGCGCTCCCGCGGCGGCGCCCGGGAGCAGAAGGGAAGCGTCATGACCGCCACAGCAGAAGACGTCATCGCCGGCTACGCCGGTATCGAGGCGCGCGTCGACAAGATGCGGGACAAGTACGCGCTGAAGGAGGGCTACGTCGACGGGGACGGCTCGCCGTGGGTCCCGTTCATCCCCAACGTGTACATCAAGCACCTCACGTTCGACGTCCGCAGCAGCAGCGCCGCGAACGTGCTCTGGGTCCAGGCCGGGGGCGAGCTCGGGCGGCACCGCCACCGCGGGCCGGTGTCCGGCTACGTGCTCGAAGGCTCCTGGCTGTACCGGGAGTACTCCTGGGTGGCCAAGGCCGGCGACTTCGTCCGGGAGAGCCCGGGCCGGACGCACACGCTGTATTCGGAGAAGGGCATGAAGACGTTCTTCTGGCTCAACGGCCCGCTGGAGTTCCTCGACGAACAGGACCGGGTGATGGAAACCGTCGACGTGTTCTGGTTCATCAACCACTATGAGACGTACTGCCAGGAGCAGGGCATACCCATCGATGAGAGGCTGTACCTCTGATCAGCCCGATGCCAGAATGCTAGGACCGCGGCACCGGGTTCCGCCTGCCGCTAGCGGCCGGACCAGGCCAAACATCAGAAGGCGAGCGACTACATGAGCATTCTCGGTACCAGGGTGGTACGGACCGAGGACCCACGGCTGCTGACCGCCGGCGGCACCTACGTTGACGACCTGCGGGTGCCGGAGCTCTCGGACGTGGCGCGGGTCACGTTCGTGCGCAGCCCGGTCGCGCACGCGAGGATAACCGGTATGGACACCGGCGCGGCCCGCCAAGCTCCGGGGGTGGTCGCCGTGCTGACCATCCAGGACATGGACGACCTGACCCCCCCGCCGCCTCCCGAGCCGGGCAGCGAGGTAAGCGAGGGCGCGCCGCTGCCGCTCGGCGGCCCGTGGTCCGAGCCGCTGCTGGCGGTCGACCGGGTCCGGTACGTCGGCGAGCCGGTCGCGATGGTCCTCACGGACGACAGCTACCAGGGCGAGGACGCCGCCGAGCTCGTCAGCGTGGACTACGAGCCGCTGCCGGCGGTGGTGGGCATCGGCAGCGCGCTGCAGACCGAGACGCTGCTGTTCCCGGACACGGAGTTGAACGTCTGCGTGACGTCGGGCGAGGCGACGGATGACGCGATCTTCGAGGGCTGCGACGCCGTCGTCGAGCGGACGATCGTGAACCAGCGGCTGGCCCCGATGCCGATGGAGGGACGCGCCGCCGCGGCCCGGTTCGCCGACGGCAAGCTGACCTATTGGGTCAGCACGCAGAACGCGCAGATCACCCGGTTCATCCTGGCCGGGGCGCTGGGCATGGACCCGGGCACGATCAGGGTGATTGCCCCCGACGTGGGCGGCGGGTTCGGCGCCAAGGTCGGCATCGACCGGGACGCGATCCTGATCGCCTGGGCGGCCCGGCGGACCGGCCGGGCGCTGCGCTGGGTGGAAACGCGCAGCGAGAACCTGGTCGGCATGACGCACGGCCGGGCCCAGGAGCAGACCATCAAGATCGGCGGGACGAGGGACGGCCGGGTCCTCGCCTACCGGCTCGACGTGGTACAGGACACCGGGGCTTATCCGCGGATGGGCGGTTTCCTGCCGTTCCTCACCAAGCTGATGGCCGTCGGCCCGTACGACATCCCGAACGTGCAGACCGCGTCCCGGGTGGTGGTGACCAACACCACGCCGATCTCCGCCTACCGGGGCGCCGGCCGGCCCGAGGCCACGGCCGCGATCGAGCGGGCCATCGACCTGTATGCCGCCGAGATCGGCATGGACCCGGCCGAAGTGCGGCGGAAGAACCTGATCCCGCCGGACAAGTTCCCTTACACCACGCCGACCGGCGCGACCTACGACACCGGGGACTACGCTACAGCGCTGGATAAGGTCCTGGCCGCCGCCGGGTACGGTGAGCTGCGCGCCGAGCAGGCCCGCCGCCGGGAGCGCGGCGACGTGGTCCAGCTCGGCATCGGGCTGGCCAGCTACGTGGAGATCACGGCCGCGGACGCGGCGGCGGGCGAGACCGCCCGGCTGGCCGTAAACGGCGACGGCACGGCCACCGTGTACACCGGCAGTTCCGCGCACGGCCAGGGCCATCACACGGCCTGGGCCATGCTCGTGGAGTCCGAGCTGGGGATCCCGATGGACAAGGTCACCGTGATCCACGGCGACACCGACCTGATCCCCGAGGGCGTCGGGACGTACGCGTCGCGGTCGCTGCAGCTCGGCGGGGTGGCGGTGCACAAGGCCGCGCTGGACGTCAAGGACCAGGCCCGGCGGGTGGCGGCGGACATGATCGAGGCTGCCGAGTCCGACCTGGAGCTGGACACCGAGACCGGGAACTGGCAGGTGCGCGGCGACCCGGGCACGCGCCGGACCTGGGCCGAGGTGGCCACTCACGCCGGGGCGGACGGGCTGGTGGCCTTCGTCCAGTACGTGGGCGGGGCGCCCACGTTCCCCTTCGGCACGCACCTGGCGGTCGCTGAGGTCGACACCGAGACCGGCAAGGCCCGGCTGATCCGGCACGTGACCGTGGACGACGCCGGGACCGTGGTCAGCCCGGTGCTGGCCGAGGGGCAGCGGCACGGCGGCATCGCCCAGGGCGTCGCGCAGGCGCTGCTGGAGGAGATGGTCTACGACGCCGACGGCAACCCGCTCACCGGCACGCTCGCGGACTACGCCGCGATCAGCGCGGCGGAGCTGCCGAGCTTCGAGCTGATCCCGAGCGAGACCCCGACGACCATCAACCCGCTCGGGGTCAAGGGGATCGGCGAGGCCGGGACGATCGGCGCCACGCCGGCCACGCAGAATGCCGTCATCGACGCGGTCAGCTACCTCGGCGTCACCCACATCGACATGCCGACCACGCCGGCCCGGGTCTGGGCCGCGATCAGCGCGGGCGCGGACGGCCGGGACAACACAGAGAACGGGGAGGCCCAGTGAAGGTCACCGTGACCGTCAACGGCAGCCAGGTCGAGGCCGAGGTCGCTGACCGCACCCTGCTCGTGCACTTCCTGCGCGACGTGGCCAACCTGACCGCGACCAACGTCGGCTGCGACACCACGTCCTGCGGGGCCTGCACGGTCCTGCTGGACGGCAAGTCCGTGAAGTCGTGCACCGTGCTCGCGGCCCAGGCCGACGGGCGCGAGGTGACCACGGTCGAGGGGCTGACCGACGGCTCGGGCGAGATGCACCCGGTGCAGCGCGCGTTCCGCGCCGAGCACGCGCTGCAGTGCGGGTTCTGCACCCCGGGCATGGTGATGGCCAGCGTCTCGCTGCTGGACGAGAACCCCTCGCCCACCGAGGAAGAGGTCAGGTCCGCCCTGGAGGGCAACCTGTGCCGGTGCACCGGCTACCACAACATCGTCCGGGCGGTGCTCGCCGCTGCCCCGGGCGCGAGCGAGAGGCGGCCCAGTTGATTCCGGCACCGTTCACCTACAAGCGGGCCTGGTCGGTAGACGAGGCGCTCGACCTAGCGGCCCGCGACGGCGACGACGCGAAGTTCCTGGCCGGCGGCCATTCGCTGCTGCCGCTGATGAAGCTGCGCCTGGCCGTGCCAGAGGTCCTGATCGATATCGGCCGGCTGCGTGACCTCAGCTACGTGCGCGACGACGGCAGCCAGATCCTGGTCGGCGCGCTCACCAGCCATGACGACCTCGCCCGGTCGAGCCTGCTGGCCGGCCAGCTGCCGCTGCTGGCCCACGCGGCCTCCCAGGTCGGTGATCCCCAGGTCCGTCACCGCGGCACGATCGGCGGCTCCCTGGTGCATGCGGACCCGGCGGCCGACCTGCCCGCCGTGGTGCTGGCGCTGGACGCGACGCTGGTGGCCCGGGGACCGTCCGGCAGCCGCGAGATCCCCGCCGGCAGCTTCTTCAACGGCCTGTTCGAGACCGCGCTGCAGCCCGGTGAGCTGCTGGAGGAGATCCGGATCCCCAAGCCGCAGGCGGCCGGCTGGTCGTTCCAGAAGTTCACCAAGCGCGCGATCGACTGGGCGATCGTCGGCGTCGCCGTGCAAGGCGGCAGCGTGGCGCTGGTGAACATGGGCCAGACGCCGGTCCGGGCCGGCGCGGTCGAGCAGGCGCTCGCGTCTGGCGCCGGGCCCCGGGACGCCGCGGCCCACGCCGCCGAGGGCACCAGCCCGCCGGACGATATCAACGCCGACCGCCGCTACCGCGAGCACCTGGCCCGGGTCCTTGTGGGACGCGCACTGGAAGAATCGGCGGCCCGAACCTGATCCCGGGCCCGGCACCGCCCGGGCCGCCGGCCAGCTCGTGGTTGTACCTCCGCACGTGCCATGGGCCATGCGGAGGTACAACCACGGCCGCGCTCAGTGGTCGTGGATCAGGACACCGCGGATATTCCGCCCGTCTAGCAGGTCCTGGTAGCCCTGGTTGACGTCGTCCAGCCGGTACCGGGCGGTGATCAGCTCGTCCAGCTTGAGCCGGCCCGCCCGGTAGAGGTCGAGCATCAGCGGGATGTCATCGAACGGGTTGCCGCCGCCGAAGAGCGCGCCCTCGATCCGCTTCTGGAACAGGGTGAGCTCGAAGCTGGACAGGTGGATGTTCTTCTGGCCCGGCCCGGCCAGCCCGGTCACGACCACGGTGCCCCGCTTGCGGATGGCCGCGAAGGCCGCGTCGATCACGTCCTCGGTGACCACGCCGACGGTGATCAGGGCGTGATCGGCTCCCACCCCGCGGGTGAGCTCGGTGACCAGCCGCTGGGCCTGTTCCGCGTCCGCCGCGCTGTGCGTGGCGCCGAGCGACTCGGCGATCTCGCGCTTGTTCGCCAGCGGGTCCACCGCGATGATGTTGATCGCGCCGGCGATCGACGCGCCCTGCACCGCGTTGATGCCGACGCCGCCGATGCCGTAGATGACCACCGTTTCGCCCGGCCGCACGCCGCCGAGGTTGACCGAGGTGCCGAAGCCGGTCGGCACGCCGCAGCCGACCAGCACCACGGTCTCCAGCGGCAGGTCGTCATCCACCTTGATGCACGAGTGCTCGGACAGCGTCGACCACTGGGAGAACGTGCCGAGCAGGCACATCTGGCCGAAGTCCTGGCCGCCGGCGTGGAACCGGAACGTGCCGTCGGGCAGGCAGTTGTCGACGAACAGGGCGCCAAGATCGCACAGGTTCGTCTGCCCCCGGGCGCAGAACCGGCAGTGGCCGCACGCCGGGAGGAACGAGCAGACGATGTGATCGCCCGGCTTCAGCCGGGTGACCCCCGCGCCCACCTCCTCGACGATCCCGGCGCCCTCGTGACCTCCGACGATCGGGTACCTGACCGGGATGTCCCCGGTCCGCAGATGATCGTCGGAGTGGCACAGCCCGGACGCCACGAAGCGCACGAGCACCTCCCCGGCCTTGGGCGGGTCGAGGTCCAGCTCGACGATCTCCCACTCCTTGCCGACATCGCGAAGGACCGCTGCCTTGGTCTTCATCCACTCTCCTGCGGGCTACGGCGTCCCGGGCGGGGACGCTGACGTCATCGTTCGTTGCCGGGACCTGGTTCCGCGCCCGGCTGCCCTTTTGGTTTGCCATCCTGCGCGGCCACAGGCAAGGGGTCATTGTGAAATAGCCCAAGAAACCCGCCGTCCGGTTGTGCTCCGCGACGCTTGCGATGCCTGCCCGCGCCCCGGCCGGACGCGACCCGCCGAACCGGGCGGCCGGCGCGCTGCCGCCGGCGGGCTGGGCGGCGAAGGTGCGCACCGCCTCGGCGCTGCGGACCGAGTGACGCCCGGGTTGCCGGACCGGGGACGGAGCCGGCCGCCCGGCGGTTAGGCCCGCGGCAGGCCGAACCCCCAGTTCAGGACCTTGGTGGCGGCGTCGGCACCGGATGCCGGGCCGGTCGCGGGACTGCCGAGGACATCCCCGATCAGGGTCAGCCCGCCGCGCGTGGCCTCGAAGAGCAGGCAGTGCAGCGCGGCGTTGGTGAACCCGGTCTTGATGCCGTCGGCGCCGGGGTAGGTGCCGATCAGATCGTTGGTGTTGTTCCACCAGTAGGCGTGATGGCCCGGCCCCTTGCGGATCTGGTAGAAGCTCTGCCCCACGATCGAGCGGAAGGCCGGCAGCTTCATCGCCGCCAGGCCCAGCCGGAGCAGGTCGGACGGGGTGGAGAAGGTCGAGTACTCGGTGGGGTACGGCAGCCCGTCGGGACTGGTGAACTGCGTGTGCATCATGCCCAGTTGCCGGGCGGTGGCGTTCATCTTGGCCAGGAACGCGGGCATGCCCGGCCCGTAGGTGACGGCCAGGGTATAGGCGGCATCACAGCCCGACGGCAGCAGCATCGCCTCCAGCAACTGCTGCGCGGTCAGGACGTCACCCGGATGCAGTCCCGCGCTGTCGGCGCCGTACTTGTCGACGTAGGGGATCACGGCCGCCGGCACCCGGATCTCCCGGCCCAGGTCCCCGGCGCGGATCACCACCAGCGCGGTCATCACCTTCGTGATGCTGCCGATCGGCCGTTCGGTGTCCAGGTCGCGGCTCCACAGCATGTCCCCGGTCGCGGCATCGGCGAGCACCCCGCCGCGGGCCTTCACGTCGCCGGGCGCCCCGATCACCTTGACGGCCTGCGCCGCCGAGCCGGTCGCGGCCCCGGCCTGGCCCGGTGAGGCCGCCGGGCTGGCCGGCCGGGTGGCCGCCGGCCGGGTGGCCGCGGGCCGGTCGCCGCCGGCCGGCGAGGCGGGTGCCGGGGCGGGAGTAGCGATCGCCCAGGCGGTCACTCCCCCGGCGACGATGCCTCCGGCCGCGGCGATAGCCAGCACGCGGACGGGGATGCGCATGTTAGTCAGGTCCTATCACCGGTAAGCCCATCACATGACAGTATCGTCCCCCGCCGTCCCCCGGAATCGCTAAGGCACGAGGCGGGCGGCGTCCCTGACCCACGCTAGCGGATCATGATCCGGTCAACCACGCGCGTCAGTGAATATCCCGGCGTTTGCGGGCAATTCACCTGGCCGGGACCAGCCTGCGGCACCGGCCGTGTCCCCCGCGCATACTGTGCCCATGCCAGTGACACTGCACCATGTCGTAGTGGACACCCACGATCTGCCGCGGCTGGCCCGGTTCTGGAGCCAGGCGCTCGGCTGGCCGGTCCTGTCCGAGCGCGAGAACGAGATCGTCATCGGGCCCGACGAGCGCGCGCCGGTCGGCATGTGCTTCATGCCGGTCACGGACGTGAAGACGGTCAAGAACCGAGTCCACGTCGACCTCACCGCCAGTGCCGAGGAGCGCGACAGCGAGATCGAGCGCCTGATCTCGCTGGGCGCGCGCCGGGCGGACATCGGGCAGACCGGCCAGGAGTCCTGGACCGTCCTGGCCGACCCGGAGGGCAATGAGTTCTGCGTGGTCCGCCCGAAGAAGACGCTCATCGACTGACCGCGCGCCCTGGCAGGCAGCCACCGCGACGTGACCGGCACGGCACCCGGCCGCACGTCCCGGTCGACCTGGCCGCCGGGTCCGGCACCGGGGTGTCGGCCGCCGAGCGGGCCGCGACCGTGCGCCGCCTGGCCCATCCGGGCGCGCGGCCAGCCGACTTCCTCCGCCCGGGGCACATGTTCCCGCTGGCGGCTAGGCCCGGCCTGCTCGCCGAGCGGGCCGGGCACACCGAGGCGACCGTGGCGGCGTGCGTCGCGGCGGGCCTGGCGCCGGTCGGGGTCTGCTGTGAGGTGATGAACCCGGACGGCACCATGGCGGACGCCGCCGACCTCGAGTCGGCGGCGTTGTGCTGGGGCCTGCCGCTGGTTGAGGTGGCCGACCTGCGCGCCTGGCTGTGACCGGCCGAGTCCGGGGCGAGGACGATCAGGCGCCGCGAGCCGCCCGGGCTGTCTTACAGCGCATCCTGGTCGCGGTCGCCGGTCCGGACTCGCAGGACGCTCTCCACCGGGCTGACCCAGATCTTCCCGTCGCCGATGCTGCCGGTGTTGACCGCCTTGGCGATCGCGTCCACCACCGCCTCGGCGGCCTCGTCCTGGACCACGGCGTCGACGCGCAGCTTGGCCACGACCAGCGCCCGCGTCTGCGCCGGGCGGACATGCCCACGGTGGCCGTACTGCTGGCCGAAGCCCCGGACCTCGGTCACGGTCAGCCCGTCACCCCCGCCGTCAATCACGGCCTGGATGACGTCGTCGAGCCGGTCTGGCTTGACGACCGCGGTGATCAGCTTCATTTTCGTCGCCTCCCGGTCGGTGGTTGCGCGAGCCAGCCGCAGTCGGAGCAGCCGGGCCCGTCCGCTGCCAGCTTCGCGTCGCCGCCCGGCGCCGCCGCAGAGGCGAACGTCCCGGCCAAGGGCCCGAGATGCGCAGACCCTAGCCGGCGGGAGCCGGGTGGTGCTCCACCATGGTGTCGGACGAGGGGAAGAAGACGCTTTCGCGGTCATCGCGCCAGCGAACGAGGTAGGGCGGTGCCCCGTTCTCACCGTGAACCTCGATGATCTCGCCGTGGCGCTCCTCATCACCCTGGTGACGGCCTTTGACCGTCAGCTCGTCGCCCACTTTTGCTTGCATCGTCATTCACCTCCTGGCAGGTCGTACCACCATGCTCGAACGGCATTTTCCCGGCTGCTAGGGCCGAAGGTCCGCCACTGGCCGGCCACCGCGAACCGCCGGCCAACCCGGGCGACGGCTACCCGGCGCTGCCCGCCAGCATGGCTCCCCGGCGATTCCGCGAGGCCGTCCTGGGCCTGATCCTGACCCCTGGCCACGGGAAGACCAGCGCGTCATAGTCGCCGACCACCCAGTGCACCAGGTACGGGGGCGAGCCGTCGCTGGTCCTCACCCCGACGATCGTCCCGACCCGGCCACTCGCTCCGCTGCCCGCCTTCTCGACGATCAGCTCATCGCCGACATTGGCTCTCATCGAACGTCCCCGTCCCATCGTCTGGCCGAACCCGGGACCGACGATCGCAGCCGGGACGGCAGGCGGCCAGGGACCCCGGACCCGCGCCCGCACGACCTTGGTCCCGCGGGCCGCGGGACCAACGCCGGCCCCGCGGCCGCACGCCCGGCCCGGCGGGCATGGACCAAGGACCTATTCCTCCGGTGCCCTATGCCCCTGCCCCCGAGGCCCGGGCTGACGCACCCTGGCTGGAAGGAAGAGCCGGAGGTAGTCAGAGCCGGAGGTAGTAATGTCTGGCAAGGTTGACGCTGCGGGGCGGCCGATGTACCGGCTGGTCCGGCTGCTGATCGGCCGCAACACGCTGCGGCGAACCTCGGACCGGATAGAAAGCGCCGTGGTGGTGCTGCTGGCAGCGGCTTTCGTGGCCGCCGTGGCCGGCTCGGCCCTGCTCGGCCTGCACATCTACCACTCCGACCGCGTCGCCGCCTCTCGCCTGGATCCGACCGTCGCCGTGCTGACCCAGAACGGCCCGTACAACGACGGCCTGACCGGGGACGGGCAAGCTGCCGCCCGCTGGCGGGCCCCGGACGGGCAGCCGCGATCGGGCATGCTCAACACGATCGCCGCGCCCGCGATCTGGGGCGCGAGGGCCGGCGCCCGGGTGCCGGTCTGGCTGAATGACTCCGGCAAGCTGGTGAACCCGCCGCTCGGCAAGACCCAGATGCTGTTCACGGCGATCATCATGGCCGTTTCGGTCGGCTGCGGCGCCGGGATCGTCCTGGTGCTCTGCTACTGGCTGCTGCGGGTGCTGATCGACCGCCGCCGGCTGGCCGGCTGGGAGCTGGCCTGGGCACTGACCGGCCCCCGGTGGACGTCCCGCCGCTAGTCACCGCTCCGGCCGGCCGCCTTGTCCAGTGCGGCCGATGCCTTTCACGCCCCGGCCCGCGCTACCCGTGAGCTAACAGGTGTAAAGTAGAAGCGTGAACCTGCCAGCCGGGCCGGCCGCCCCGCCCTCGCCACCGAAGCGCCAGCGCAACGCGCGCGGCCAGGGAGCGCGGCTGACCGGCGAGATCGTGTCCGGCGCACTCGCCCTCATCGACCGGACCGGATCTGACGAGGCCGTGACGCTGCGCGCGGTGGCCCGAGAGGTGGGCATCGCCGCGCCGTCGATCTACGCGCACTTCCCCGACCGTGACTCGATCATGGCCGCCGTGGTCACCCGGATCTTCGACGAGCTGACCGCCGCGATCTCCCGCGGCATCACGCAGGCCGGGGACGACCGGGTCGACCGCCTGATCGCGGGCTGCGAGGCCTACGTCGGCTTCGGCCTGGC
>Ga0335078_10011134_pt1 | contig 13338 bp, 14 predicted proteins | sample Lox_Sample_32_FD_206711 | JGI IMG/M metagenome (GOLD analysis project Ga0335078, IMG submission 206711) | Soil microbial communities from Loxahatchee National Wildlife Refuge, Florida, United States - Lox_Sample_3.2 | ecosystem: Environmental > Terrestrial > Soil > Wetlands | place: USA...
GTGCGCGCGTAAAAGCAAGGCTTCGGCGAGCCTTTTCCGCTCGAAGATCACGACGACCACAAGGGCGAAGAGGAGCGGCGCGATCAGATAGAAAAGGCGCCATACGAGAAGCGCCGCGAGCACCTGCACCTGCGGCGCGTCCGGGGTCAGCTTAATGAACAACAGCTCGAAGACGCCCAGTCCGCCTGGCGCATGCGACACCAGCGCCACGGAGAAGGAGAGGACGAAGGCGCCGAGCACGACGGCGAATCCCGGGTTGCCGACCTCCGGAAGCGCGAAATAAATGATGCTTCCGGCGCCGATCAGCTCGAGCGGCGCCGCAAAGAGCTGTTGCACCATGACTCCCGGCCGCGGGTAGACGATTTCGAAGCTGCCGATGTGTAGCGGCTTGAAATGCATTAACGAGCCGATCACGTAGAGCACCACGCCGGAAAGGCAGATGAGGCCGACCGCGCGCGCCGTGTGCGGATTGGTGAAGACGTCCGGCAGGAACCCGGCGAGCCGTTGCATGAGCGTCGGGTCCCAGGTCAGTAGAGCGCCTCCGAGCAGCACGCAGCCAAAGCCAAAAGTATAAGAGCAGAGCACGACGAGCATGGCGACCTGAGCCGCCGTCAACCCTTTGGTCGAATAGGCGCGATAGCGCACCACCGCGCCGGAGAACATGCTCGCGCCGATATTGTGCGAGAGCGCGTAAGTCGTGAAGGAACAAAGCGAGATGAAGGGCCAGGAAATATGCGTCACGCTTAGGTGGAGAAGCGCGATCCGGTCATACCAGGCGAGCGCCGCATAGGCGAGCAAGGTGCCGAGCGCCGCGAGAAAATATCGATGCGGCGGAATGGCCCTGAGAGCCGCCCAAACCTCTCCGCCGAGCGACTCGCTGCGGAATTCTTTGTTGAGGAGATAGAGGGAGGCGATGACGGCGGCGACGCCCAACACCGGCCAGAGATAGTCGAGCAGCTTTTTCATGCGGCCTAACGCATTGGATCGCGCCGCGTATGAGCGGCACCGCTCAAACGTAGAATACGCGAAGGATTTCAGCATTCTAGAGCGCGCTTCGCGCGAAAAGCTGGATTCCACTTTTTCGCCCTGCGCTCTAGTGAGCGATGAAGCTCGCCCGGATCGGCCCGCAGTATGGCCCTTGGGCCTTCCCTGACACAGCGTCGCGAGGCCCGCAAGTCCCGCCGGTCCAAGTCTCGCTCTCCGCGTCCGCAGCGCTTGCCTTGTAAGGCGTCCGTCGTAGTCTACTCCCATAACGAACCCGGCGCGGGGAGAGACGGCGATGGGCATTCTGAATCGTATCAAGGGCTTGCTTTTCGATCCCGATCGCGAATGGGCCGCGATCGAGGCCGAGGAGCCGAGCATCCTCGCAATCTACCGGGACTATGTGTTGTTGCTCGCGCTGATCCCGCCCGTCGCGAGCTTTCTTGGCGGCTATTTCTTCGGATTCGGCCCGTCGTCGCACGAGGTCGCGCATCTGACCTTCTGGGGAGGGCTTATGCGCGCGGGTCTACAATATGCGCTGAGCCTGCCGCTGCTCTTCGCCGTCGCCTTCGTGCTCTCGAGCCTCGCGCCGCATTTCGAAGGCGAAGCGAACGATGCGCGCGCCTTGGCGCTGACGGCGTATTCCTATACGCCGGCCTGGCTCGCCTCGCTCTTCGGGCTCATTCCGGGTCTGCGCTGGCTCGACATTCTGGGCCTCTACGGCCTCTATGTCTTCTATCACGGCCTTCCGCGCATGCTGAGGTGCCCGAAAGACCATGCCGACATTCTAACGCTCGTCGCCTTGGTCGTGTCGATCTCGGCGGCCGCCCTGCACGCCTGGCTCGTGCATCTCCTCGCGCCCTGGCGAAGCATCGCCCTCTGAGGCGCATGCATCCCAGCGGGCCAGCGCCGCCTCGTCGATCGTCTTCGCGTCGACCCAGCCGCCGTCGGTCCCGTCCGCGAGAAGCAGCCGCTTCCAGAAGGGCGCGCGCGATTTCAGATAGTCCATGACGTATTCGGCCGCCGCGAAGGCCTCGGCCCGGCCCTTCGCCGCGGCGAGCACGAGCACGATTTTCTCTCCGGGGCGCAGACGGCCGTAACGGTGCAGGACTGTGAGGGCGAGGAGAGGCCAGCGCGTCACGGCGCGCTGCGCGATTTTCGCGATCTCCCCTTCGGCCATGCCGGGATAGTGCTCGAGCTCGAGCGCCGCGACCGCGCCCGCTTCGCTGCGGCAGACTCCCGTGAAGGTCACGAGCGCGCCGATGTCGGCTCCCGCGGCGAGAATCTCCCGCTCCTCCTGCGTCGGGTCGAAGGGCTCCGCGCAGAGACGAATCACAATTCTCGGCGCTATCCGCATTGGCTCCATCGGCGAGGCCCTTTTCGTCGGCGCTTTCTCGGCGCGCCGCAGAAAATCCCTTATTTTTCAGGTGATTCCAGCCAGAATCCGGGCTCCGTTTTTTAGGAATTCCCGCTCAGGCGTCCTGCCAGTCCAAGGTGACGACCTTGCCGTTCTCGACCGCGAGCGCGAGGCGCCCGCGCTTCAATTCCAGCGCTTTCTCGCCGAACACGGCGCGCCGCCACCCTTTGAGGGCCATCACGTCAGCGTTGTCGTTGGCGGCGATCGCTTCGAGGTCCTCGACGGTGGCGATCATCTTCGCGGCGACGCCGGTCTCTTCGCAAACCTGGCGCAACAGCACCTTCAGGAGTTCGACCGTCGCGCCGTTGGAGGTGCGCCGGTCCCGCTCGATCGGCGGCAGCGAGGCCGGGTCGCGCGCCATCGCCCGTTCGATCGCCGCCAGGATCTCCGCCCCCGCGCGCGAGCGTTCAAGGCCGCGCGGGATGGCGCGCAAATTCGAAAGGGCCTCCTCCGTGCGCGGCGCGGCGAGCGCGATCTCGACGAGCGCGTCATCTTTGAGCACGCGCGCGCGCGGAACGTCTCGCGCTTGCGCTTCGGCTTCGCGCCACGCGGCGAGCTCGATCAGCGCTGCGAGGTCGCGGGGCTTGCGCGCCCGGTGGCGGAGACGCTCCCAGGCGTCGTCCGGGTGCTGCGCATAGGTCGCTGGGGAAGTTAGCGCCTCCATCTCGTCGGCGAGCCAGTCGAGACGGGCCGAGCGCTCCAGGCGGCCGCGCAGATCGAGATAGATGTCGCGCAGATGGGTCACGTCGGCGATCGCGTAACGGACCTGGGCCTCCGAAAGCGGACGCCGCGACCAGTCCGTGAAGCGCGAGGATTTGTCGACGTTGACCCGGGCGATCGACTTGGCGAGCTCTCCGTAAGAGGCCTGATCGCCAAAGCCGCACACCATGGCAGCGACCTGGGTGTCGAACAGGGGCTTGGGGATAAGTTCGGCGAGCCGCCAGACGATCTCGAGGTCCTGGCGGGCGGCGTGAAAAACTTTCACGACCGCCTCATTCGCCATCAGTTCGAAAAATGGCCTAAGATCAATGCCTTCTGCAAGAGCGTCGATCGCCGCCGCCTCCTCCGGCGAGGCGAGTTGAATGACGCAGACCTTTGGCCAAAAGGTCGTTTCCCGCAAGAATTCGGTGTCGACCGTGACAAAAGGATGTTGGGCGAGCCGCTCGCAGAGGGCCGCCACGTCTTCGCTGGTGGAGAGGAGACTCATTGCAAGAATTCTAAATCATTTCCCTGTGGTCCTGAAGCCTTTTGCGGAGCGTGGACTCAGTTCGGCCTTCTGCATTTCGGCGGCGGCAGCAGCGTGAGGCTCGAGGTTTTCGCGCCGAGGACGAAATCGCCATAGTCGAGCTTCATCGAATAGGTCACGCCATTCTCGAAGAGCTCGAGCGCGAGCACGTAGCTCGGCGGCTGGTCCTTTTGGTCCAGATCGAAATAGGAAATCGTGATCGGCCAGCGCCGCAGATTCTTGAAGGCCTCGGCTTGAAAGGGCTTTTCCTGGGCCTCGCTCTTGAGCGGCTCGCCGACGATCGTCAGCGTGTCGAAGCGCTTGGAGCCGTCGCCCGAGGCGTCATAGACGCGGGCGGCCAGCATTTTGCCGCCTTCGCGCGCCGTTTGGAGAATTTTGCGCATGTGGTCGGTGGGGAAGAGGATCGGCCCGGAATAGTCGAGCTTGCCGCGCTTGGGCTTGTTGAGATCGACCTGCACGTCGCCGGTCTTGTTCTTTTTGGCCACGCCGTCGGTTTCCTCGGTAGCGCCCGAGGATTCCGCGTTGCTCACCTTCGTCGTGATCTTGAAGCGGAAATCGGAGCCGTCGGCCGCCTCAAAAGTGGCCGAGCGCATGTCGGAGACCTGCGCCTCACCCTCCTGGGGTTGCAATTGCGTCAGTTGGCGGACGTTCTGGATATAGCCGTCGCAGGCCGAGCCCGAGAAGTCGAAGGTGATTCGCCCGCGCGCCTCGCTGGGCGCCTTGGCGCCCTCGGCCTTGAGCAAGGAGAGATCATAAACCGCGCGGTGTGGCGCAAGCGCCGGCGGCGGGGTTTGCGCAGCGGCCTCCGACCCGAGGAACGCAGCTAAGACAGAGGTCAAAGCGGCTAAGCCAGGCGCAATTCGCGCGAACGCCATGGACGAAGGTCTCCCGGTCAAAGCCGACGTTGCGTCGGACGCCGCGGGAAACTACGGTTTCGCCTACAAAGGCGCAAATCTTATCTCCAAGCGAGGTTACGATCATGAATGACAGCTCGCCGCTCGCCCGGCTCGCGGCGCTTGGGCTCGCGCTTCCCCCCGCCGCCGCGCCGGTCGCCAATTACGTTCCCTTCGCGCGGAGCGGCAATCTGCTCTTCATCTCCGGACAATTGCCAATCGCGGTCGGCAAGGTCGATTTGGCGCATCAGGGCAAGCTCGGCGGGGCGGTCTCGCTCGAAGCGGGCCAGGCGGCGGCGCGCCTCGCCGCGCTCAATGTGTTGGCGCAGGCCAACGCCGCCGTGGGCGACCTCGCAAAGCTGCGCGCCGTGCGGCTCGGGGGCTTCGTCAACTCGGTTCCCGACTTTCAGCAGATTCCTCAGGTCGTCAACGGCGCTTCGGACCTCTTCGCCGCCGTGCTCGGCGAAAATGGCAAGCATGCGCGCGCGGCGGTGGGCGTTGCGCAATTGCCGCTCGACGCGGCGGTCGAGATCGAGGCGACCTTCGAAATCCTGGGCGCGTGATCCTGCGCCGCAGCGTCACGCCTCTTCCTGTCCCTCCGGCGTGACGCGCAGCGAGGTGATGCGGTTGCGCATCTTGCGCAACACCTCGAAGCGGAAGCCGTGGAAGCGGAACACCTGGCCGGCCTCGGGGATGGCGCCGGCCTCGTGAATCACGAGGCCGGCGATCGTCGTCGCCTCCTCGTCGGGCAGGCGCCAGTCCATTGCGCGATTCAAGTCCCGCAAGGGCGACGCGCCGTCGACAATGACCGAGCCGTCCTTTTGCGGGCGCACCCCGGGCATCGCCGAGTCATGCTCGTCGCGGATGTCGCCGACGATTTCCTCGAGAATGTCCTCGAGCGTCACGAGACCCATGACCTCGCCATATTCGTCGACGACGAAGGCGAAATGGGTCTTGCGCTTCAAGAAAGCTTGCAGCTGATCCTCGAGCGTGGTCGCCTCCGGCGTGAACCAGGGTTTCAGCATGATTTCGTCGATCTTGAGCCGCGAGGGATCGCCGCCCGCCGCGTCCAGCGCGCGCAAGAGGTCCTTGGCGTGCAGGACGCCGATGAAATTGTCCGGGCGCTCGCGCCACAGCGGCAGGCGCGTGTAAGGCGAGGCCAGCACCTCCTTGATGATTTGCTGCGGCGGCAGATCGGCGTCGACGGCGCGCATCTTGGTGCGGTGCACCATCACGTCCGAGACATGCATGACGGTGAGATCGAGGACGCCGCCGAACATGTCGCGCGCGCTGCGTTCGACATTGCCTTCATGGTGCAGGATGTCCACCGCGCTCATCAGCTCGTCGTAAGGCGAGAGCACGGTCCGGCCATGGCCGAGCTCGACGCCCGCAAGTTTCAGCAGGGCGCGCACCAGAAGTTCGACGCCGGCGAGCAGCGGGCCGAAGATCGAGACGAAGAGATGGACCGCCCGCGCCACCGTCAGTGAAAAGCGGTCGGGATGATTGATCGCCAGCGTCTTGGGGAGCACCTCGGCGAACATCAGCAGCACGGCGGTCATAAGGAAGGTCGCGTAGACCGCGCCGTTCTCGCCGACGAGCGCAATGAGCACGCTGGTCATGACCGCGGAGCCGGCGATGTTGAAGAGCGTATTGCCGAAGAGCAGCGCGGCGATCATCCGGTTCTTGTGGCGCAGAAGCTGTGTGACCACTGCCGCGCGCCGGTCGCCCTCCTTTTCGAGCGAATGCATATGCGCGGGGGACGCGCCGGTGAGCGCCGTCTCGGAGCCCGAGAAGAACGCCGAGAGCAGCACGCAGCCGAGAATGACGAGAAAGGCCGCAAGGACGTCGACGTTGCTCAAGATTTGTTCCCGCTGCGCGAGCCCATCACATCTCGCTCTTCAGGAAGGCCAGGACCTCTTTCGCGTCGACGTTCTTCGCGACGAAGGCGCCGCCGATCTCACGCGCCAACACGAAGGTCAGCGCCCCGCGCTCCACCTTCTTGTCCTGCCGCATCGCCTCCAGAACGGCCTCGGCGTCGGCGCCGAAATCGGGAATGTCGGAGATGCGCGTCGGCAATCCGACCCGCTCCAGATGGCGTTCGACGCGCGTCGTGTCCTGCCCGTTGCACAAGCCGAGCCGGTGCGAGAAGCGGTACGCCTGTGCAAGACCGATCGCTACGGCCTCGCCATGCACGAGGCGACGCGCGTCATAGTCCACGAGCCGCTCCAGCGCGTGGCCGAAAGTATGGCCAAGGTTGAGCAGCGCGCGCTCGCCCTGCTCGGTCTCGTCGCTTCCGACGATGCAGGCCTTCATCTCGCAGCTCACCGCAATAGCGCAGATCTGCTCCGGTTTGCCCGAGAAGACGGCTTCGCCGTCGGCCTCGAGCCAGTCGAAGAAGCGGCGGTCGCGAATGAGTCCATATTTGAGGATTTCGGCGTAGCCGGCGCGAAACTCGCGCTCGGGCAGGCTTTCGAGCGTGTCGATGTCGGCGAGGACGAGCGAGGGCTGGTGGAATGCGCCGATTAGATTCTTGCCTTGCGGAGAATTAATGCCCGTCTTGCCGCCGACCGAGCTGTCGACCTGGGCCAGCAGCGTCGTCGGAATCTGCACGAAGCGGCAGCCCCGCCGCAGGCTCGCCGACACGAAGCCGGCCAGATCGCCGACGACTCCGCCGCCGAGCGCGATGACGACGTCGCGCCGCTCGATCTTCGCGGCGAGCGCCGCCTCGAGCACGCGGCCGAAGACGGGGAGCGATTTCGAGCCTTCGCCGGGCTCGACGACGATTGCGGTCGAGCGCAAGCCGCTCGCCTCCAGGCTCGCCTGGAGCGGCTGCAGATAGAGCGGGGCGACGTTGGAATCGGTCACGATCGCGCAGGCCGCGCCCGGCGCCAGCGCCGCCATCCTCTCACCGGCCTCTTTGAGAAGGCCCGATCCGATCAGGATGTCGTAGGAACGCGGACCGAGGTCGACCCGGACCGTTTCAAGGTGGAGGGGCTCCTCGCGGCGCGGCGCGTAATGGTTCATCGAGGTCGGCAGGTCTTCGAGGGGGCGTCTCGCGCCAAAGGCCAGCGTCGGCAGGCGCTCGGCGAGCAGCGCCAGCGTCTGCTCCACCATCGCGTCATGAGGAACGTCCTGGGAGAACAGCTTGAGGTCGGCGGTGGCGTAGACAGGATTGCGCTCGTCCATCAGCCGACGCAACGTCCCCGCCGGGTCCTCCGTTTGCAGCAGCGGCCGGTCGGCCTTGCGGCGCACGCGCCGCAGCAATGTTTCGTGGTCCGCGTCGAACCAGATCGAGACGCCGCGCTCGGCGATGCGCCGTCTCGTTCGCGGGTCCAAGAACGCGCCGCCGCCGGTCGCCAGCACTAAGGGACCGCCGTTCAGAAGCCGGCACAGCACGCGCCGTTCGCCGTCGCGAAAATAACCCTCGCCGAATTTCGAGAAAATCTCGGGAATAGACATGCCCGCCGCGGCGGCGATCTCGGCGTCGGCGTCGACGAATTTGAGGCCCAGTCGCTGGGCGAGCTTCTGCCCGACCGAGCTCTTTCCCGATCCCATCATGCCGACGAGCACGATGCAGTTGTCCTCGAGAAGGGCCCGGATCGCCGCCGGACGCGGGTCTGCCGGCGCAACGGCCGTTTCGGCGCAAGGACTCGTCGTCATGGAGCCGATCTATACCGCGCCGGGAGGTTCAGCCGCAAATGCGCCCGACGTCCTTCTGAGCCTATGGTCACGGCCCCGAGCGTAAGGCTCCGTCAAATTTTGCGTTCCTGCGCAGTTAGTCCGCGAGCACGCTCTCGAGGAATCCCTTCGTGAAATGGGCGAGGCGCGGCTCGGCGAGATCGGCTCGCCGCCTGAAGACGCGCATCCCCGCAAGCTCGGGCTGTTGCTGCGAGCGGATGTGGCGCAGCGCCCTCTCGACCTCGCTTTGCGCATCGCTCGCGAGATTGACGATGCGCAAGCAAGCCCTCTGCTTTTTATAGGATACGATGCGCCAGACCGGCGCGAGATCGCGCTCGTCGATCTGAATTCCCGTCTCCTCGGCGAGTTCGCGGATCAGGCATCCGGTGAGATCGACCCGGCTCCCGTCGAGGTCGTCCCTGTCGGGCGTGCCGCAGGGAAAATAGATGAGGCCCGGCTGAGAATGCTCCCGGCCCATCTCGCCGGCGAGAAAGGCCCCGTCGCTCGAGCGCAGCGCCGGCGCGGAAAAGCAGTTGAAGACGCCCCAGTCCGGCTGTCCGAAATGCTTCCAGGCGAAGTAGCGAGAGAAGGGCGCCTCGAAGAACTCCACCTCGAGCGTTCGCTGGCCGGAGTTGTTCACACGGATCTCGGCCCGCCGCGCCATAAGGACGCGGCCGTCGTATAGCGACGCATTGCGGCTCACCTGCTCGCGCCAGAACTCCTCGATCCTTTGCTCCTCGGCCTCGGAGATATCCAGCCGATGCTCGACCAGGCGGCAATCGAGGCGATCCGCCTCGACGATTTGGCAGGCGGCGGTCATCGGCAAAATTCCCCCCTGGCGACGAAGGCGGTCTGAGCGCCGGGGCTCAGACGTTTTAGCGCGCCGTCGGCGATCTCAAAGCGCAGCGTCACGCGCGCGCGCCGCTCGCGCGAATGCAACAGGTCGATGAAGCCTTCATGCGCCCGTCACCGAGCTTCCAAATCGCCTTGCATTTCCAGGATCCTCACGCTGTCGCGATATTCGACGAGCTCGACGATCTCGCCGTTCTCGAAGCGGACGAATTCCGCGAGCTCCACCACGCCGCGGCGCCCCGTGCCGCGATGCCGCCATTCCACGCTGCGCCGGCAGGCGAGCGCGCCGCCGTCAACGAGAATGTCGGAGAGAGAAAAATCCAGCTGTTCGAAGTCGACGTCGATGGCTCCGACGATGTTGATGACGGCTTCGACGCCGATATGACGGCCGGCGTAGGGAATGCGCATGCGGTCGCCCACGAATTCGCAGACGATGTTGGGCGCGTAGTAAAGCCGCAGCAGATTGAGGTCGGGCCCTCGCGGCGTATGATAATCCGCGAGCCGCTGCACGCGATCGACCATTTCCTCGCGCGTCAGGCCGGGCTCCGGCGGAGTGATGAGATTGGCCAAGGGCCGCAAGACGCTGAAGGCGTCGGGCGTCGAAACGGGCGTATCGGTGTATTCGTGCATTTCGACGATGAGGCCGTGACGCCAACGTAGGAAATGCGCCGTATCCAGGGGCCAGAGGCGTCCCGTGCCGCGATGTCGCCAGCGCGTTCGCCACCGCATCGCGTTGAGCGGCCCTTCGACCAGGATCTGCTGAATTTCGCCGTCGACCACCTCGAATTCTTCTTCGGACTCCCTGAGGTCGGCCGCATAGGCCTCGCGCCCGTGGCTCACCCCCGACGTTGAAAACCCATATCTTTTCAAGCAATTACGATGAATAAGGGCATCGGGCGAGAAGTGACTCAGGATGAGATCGATGCGGCCATCGATCCGCGCTTTCGTGATCTCCAGCAGCCGCTGGCGAATCTCCTCGCCTGTCAACTCGGCCTGAGGTTTCGCCCGATCCTGCATGAAGCCTTTCCCCCCAGGGGCATGACGACTTCGGGATTTCCGCCGCCCGGTCGGAATGTCGCGAGCCAGCAAAGACTTGCCGGCTCGCTCACCTTATCTTTTCGTTGCGCGTTAATTCCGGTCCTTGTCGACAAGCTTATTCTTGCCGATCCACGGCATCATGGCGCGCAGGCGCTTGCCGACCTCTTCGATCGGATGGGCGTTATTGCGCGCCCTGATCGCCTTGAAGGAGGTTTGATTGACCTTGTTCTCGAGCATCCAGTCCCGCGTGAAGCGGCCGGTTTGGATGTCGTCGAGGACGCGCTTCATCTCGGCCTTCGTCTCCTTGGTGATGATGCGCGGGCCGGTGACGTATTCTCCGTATTCGGCGGTGTTCGACACCGAATAATTCATGTTCGCGATGCCGCCCTCATAGATCAGGTCGACGATGAGCTTCACCTCATGCAGGCACTCGAAATAGGCCATTTCCGGCGCATAGCCCGCCTCGACCAGGGTCTCGAAGCCGGCGCGGATCAGCTCCACCAGGCCGCCGCAGAGAACGACCTGCTCGCCGAAGAGGTCGGTCTCGCACTCCTCGCGGAAGGTCGTCTCGATGACGCCGGCGCGGCCTCCGCCGATCGCGCTGGCATAGGAGAGCCCGAGCTCTAGCGCGTTGCCGGAGGCGTTCTGATGCACCGCAATAAGGCAAGGCACGCCGCCGCCCTTGAGATATTCGCCGCGCACCGTGTGGCCCGGGCCCTTCGGCGCGACCATGGCGATATCGAGATCCTTGCGGGGCTCGATGAGGTTGAAATGAATGTTGAGCCCATGCGCGAAGAAGAGCGCCGCGCCCTGCTTCATATTGGGGGCGAGATCCTTCGCATAGATTTCGCCCTGCAGCTCGTCGGGCGTCAGCATCATCATGACGTCGGCGGTCTTGGCCGCCTCGGCGACCTCGAGAACCTTGAGCCCGGCGCCCTCGGCCTTGGCCGCGGAGGCCGAGCCCTTGCGCAGCGCGACCGACACGTTGGGAACGCCGCTCTCCTTCAAATTGAGCGCGTGCGCGAAGCCTTGGCTGCCGTAGCCGATGATGACGACATTCTTTCCCTTGATCAGATTGATGTCGGCGTCACGATCGTAATACACGCGCATTTCGTTCTTTTTCCCCTGTCATTGGCTTGGCCCGCCCGCGGAAGCGGACGATGGTCGCGTGAAGCGAATTTTGGGGCCCTTGTAAGCGGCGTCGCCCGGAAGGTCAAAGGCGCGGGCCTCGCACGGCAGGTTGCGCGGCCCTCCCGCGGATTCGGCCAGTCTCCGATCGCTCAAGCGCCGCGTTCACGCGCGCTCTCGTGCCAATCCCGCAGCGCAAGATAGCTGAGCAAGGATAGCCCGCCATAGATCGCCATGCCGGCGAACGAAAGAAGCGCCAGCGCGCCGAACATGCGCGGGATGTCGAGGCGAAAACCCGCCTCGACGATGCGAAAGGCGAGGCCGGTTCCCTGGCCCGCCGCGCCCGCGGCGAGCTCGGCGACCACTGCGCCGATCAAAGCGAGCCCCCCGGCGATGCGCAGACCCGTCAGAAACTGCGGCAGCGCCGCCGGCGCGCGCAGATAGATGAGCCGATCCCAGGCGGAAGCGCGGTAGAGGTCGAAGAGATCGAGCAGGCCGTGATCGACCGAGGCGAGCCCCAGCGCCGTGTTGGAGAGGATCGGAAAAAAGGCGACGAGAAAGGCGCAGACGAGCACCGCGTTCTGCGGCGAAAGATAAATCAGCAGAAGCGGCGCGATCGCGACGATGGGCGTGACTTGCAGCATGATCGCATAGGGGGTGAGCGTGCGCTCCATCCATTTCGAGCGCGCCATGAGGAGCGCCAGGCCGACGCCGCCGAGCGTCGCGAGCGCCAGCGCCTGCAAGGCGATGTTCACCGTCACCCATAGCGACGAGGCCATCAGCGCGCGGTCTTGGTACAGGCGCGCAAGGATCAGGCTCGGCGCCGGCAGCACATAGGGCGGCAGGCCCCGCAGCCGCACCACGGCCTCCCAGATCGCCAAAAAGACCGCGAAAGCCACGAGCGGCGCGATGGCGTTCTTCGCGAAGGCTTTGAAAATAAGAGGTTGCGCCACGCGCGTCTCCGTCATGTCCCGGCGCCGACCGGGGCCCGCGCATTGGCGCGACGCAGAGCATGCTTATATAACTTCGGGGTGGCGCAATCTTTGGAGAATCGCTGTGGGCGATCGAAAATCCGAAAGAGCCGAAACGCCGAAGGGCGAGGTCGAGATCCTGCCGCCGGAGGATCGCAGCGGCCCGTGGGGCGACGCTGTCTATACGACGAAGCGTTTCGGCACAGTCAAGATCGTGCGGCTCGGGCCCCTCGGCGGCGCGCTCCTGGGGCTCGGCCTGCTCGGTATGATGACGCTCGGCTTTCTCTTCCTTAGCGGCGTGATGCTGCTGCTCCTGCCGATCGCCGGCGTGCTGGCGCTCGGCGCGGTCCTCTCGGGGGTGCTCTCCAATCCTTTCAAGCGGCTGCGTTAGCGCCGCCTCACGCCTTCCATTTGATCGAGCAGCCGATCGTCGGGATTTGCGCTTTCGGCGTTTCGCCGGTGCGGCCGATCTCGCGCATCGCTTCGAGCAGTTCGCGCTTCGCGCCCTTAGGCGGCGGGGTCGTGCGCCCCTCGTCGAGGCGCCCGCGATATTTGAGCTTGCGATCCTTGTCATAGCCAAAGAAATCCGGCGTGCAGACCGCACCATAGGCCCGCGCGACTTCCTGGGACTCGTCGTGGAGGTAAGGAAAGGGAAAGGCGTGAGCCTTCTCGAATTCCTTCATTTTGGGGAAGGAGTCCTCTGGATAGACCTCGGCGTCGTTCGAGCAGATCGCGGCGAAGCCGAAGCCTTCCTCGATCAGCGCGCGCGCGTCGGCGACCAGGCGGTCGATGACCGCGATCACATAGGGGCAGTGATTGCAGATGAAAACGATCACCGTCCCCTTTTCGCCGGCGACCTCGGCGAGCGCATAGGTTTTGCCGTCGGTTGCGGGAAGACGGAAATCCGGCGCGGGCGTATCGAAGCTGGTCTTCTCGGGACTTGCCGCGGCCATGATTGAACCTCCATGCACGATGAATGCGCCTCGCCCTGCGTGCCACCGAAGACCGGACGCTGACCGAGATCCACGCCGAATGGGAAAAGGGGCCCATTCTCGGCGAACCGACGCGTATCCTGTCGGTTCAGCGTCTCTGGGTCGAAATAGAGGATTTTCGACCTGTGTCCTAGGGTCCAGA
>Ga0335078_10011135_pt1 | contig 13338 bp, 12 predicted proteins | sample Lox_Sample_32_FD_206711 | JGI IMG/M metagenome (GOLD analysis project Ga0335078, IMG submission 206711) | Soil microbial communities from Loxahatchee National Wildlife Refuge, Florida, United States - Lox_Sample_3.2 | ecosystem: Environmental > Terrestrial > Soil > Wetlands | place: USA...
GGCCGAGCCTGCTGAGCCAAAGTCGCCGACATCGGCGTAATAAGGGCCTTTCTCGTAATTCACCCGCTGCACCAGTTCCGGGATGACGATGTTCATGTCCGCGTACCCTTCGCCGTGCGCGTGCGACGGGAGATTGAGAGGCATATCGTCGAGGTAAACGGCGAAGTCCGTGCCATGATCGAGATTGAAGCCCCGAAGGAAATATTGATTGGCCTTGCCGCCTCCCGCGTGTTGCGTGATGATGACGCCGGGAACCGTTTCCAAGACCTCGCCCGAACGGAGAATGGGACGGTCCTCAAGTTCCTGCGCGCCAACCGTTCCCTGTGTGGCCGATTGAGCAATTCCGGTTAGGTCGTCCGCGCGGCCTTGCACGTTGAGGGTCGTGCTTACCGATCCCAGGGCCAGAGCGATGCGGAAGGGCGCCGGCGCCTCGGCGCCTATCGTGACGGAAATTTCTTTGGTTTCGAAATCGGGGCGAGATACCACAAGCCGATAATTGCCGGCCGGGAGCCCGGAAACGGTGAAGGAGCCGTTCGTATCCGACTCGGTCGTTCTGAGCACGGTACGGTTCGCCCTTTGAAGCTGCACGCTCGCGCCGCCAATCGCCGCGCCGGTCGTGTCAACAACGGTTCCCGTCACTGGAAAGTCGGCTGCCCAAGCACACCACATCGTTGCGAATAGGACTGAAGTGATGACGGCCGGGCGTCGGGGCATAGGCTCCTTTCATCCGTGCTACGTAATTTTGAAACGTGCTACTAGTCTAAAATGGTAGCACTAAATTTCAAAAGGTGTTACGCACCAGGCGGGCGCCCGGCCCCGGCTATGTGTGGATTAACGGGTACCACCGCTGGGATGGCAACACTTACACCTGGAACGCGGGAAGGTGGGGACAGCCGCCACGGCCGCATGCCCGCTGGGTAGCGCATCGCTGGGTTCACCGTAGGGGCGGCTACGTTTTCATGGAAGGTCGCTGGCGCTAGGTCCGAGTCACGAAAGCTCAAACCGGCCGGGTTTTGTGGCGGCGGATGCCTGCGCCGCCAGCCCGGCTTTTGTGCGAACCAGGCTCCAGGTTTCGCTCCGGATCATGCGCGCGCATACCGCATGGCGGCTGCTGGCTGCGGACATTCCGCCCATAAATGCGGCTCAATCATTGGGCAACTACAGGTGACCGACCGGCTCCCGCATGTTCAGGCTGGACGTCTTTCCGACCTCGCGATCTAGAGATCGGCTCACGAGTTCCTTGGATCCGAGGCCCACGGCGAGCGCCAATGCCAGGACAATCCCGCCAAACAGGATGCCGAACGCCAGACGGATGATGCCGCCTCCAATGCTCAGATGCTCCAGGGCCATGGCTACGGCGAGAACCGTGACCAGCCATTTCACGCCCGCGCTTAGCAGCCGCGCATATTGCAAATTCATATTGACGGCGCCGATGAGGACGCTGCGCGCCAGGAATCGGGCGACGATACTACCGGCGGCCAGCACCACGACTGCTGCCAGCACGTTCGGTAGATAGGCGAATAGGCGGATCACAAACTGCGAGGTCAGCGCCACGTCAAACGCCGAAATGCCGATGAGGAACCCGATGAGCACGACCGTCCATGCGATCGCCCGGGTGGCCAGCCGCGTGGGGCTCTTAGCGGGCGCCCACTCCGCCAGCGCCGGGAAGCCCCATTGCGCGGACCGCCGGTCGAAATCGATTTTCGTGAGCGACCGGCGCACAATGGCCGCCAGAACCCACGCAACTAGAATCGAAACCAGCAGCGCCGCGATCAGCGCCACCGCGCCAGGCAACAGGCTGGCCATCTCGCTTAACATTCTGTTCATCGATTGATTGAGCGCTTGTCCAACTTGATCCCACATCTTATCCTCCTCGTATTCCCCTGAAGCCCGGCTGTTACGGGTTAAAACGGTCAGGCCACCTCCAACGGGAAACCAGGTACGGCTTGCCGACCTCATATGCCTTGGCTAGGAGCTCGATTCGCGCTTCGATTTCCGCGGGCCCGGCCGATTCCATTTCGAGCGCGTAAGAAGCGATCCATCCCAGGTAGAGCGGCGTAATCGATCGGAGAAGATGATCGCGGCTAATGGTCCGCAGCCGGTGTCCGAGCGCGAAGTCGTAGACGATTCGCACCCATAAGTCGTCGCGCATCCGGAACTGGTCCGGAGGCAGGCGCGACAATTTCCTCAATTCCAGCAATGTCGTGGGCGGCAAGATCAGTCCCCAGACATCCCGCAGGCCTTGGGTCCCGAGCTGGAACGATTCGAGCATGCGGCGTACATCCATGGCTCCGGCGTCCTCGGAAGCAGTTTCGGGATAGCCGAATGCCGGCACGGCGCTCGATCCCCGGATGCGCTGCCAGAAGGCTGCTTGCCGCTCCATTTCAACGAAAGCCGGTCCTAGAACCGTCGCCAGAAGAGAGCTCAGATTCATCCAGTCGGTAGGCGGCTGGCTGCGCGCGCCCAAATGCGTTTCGCAAACCCGAAAACCGCCAGACGCGGCGGTGGGAGCGATGGAGGCCATGGGATCGCGTTCATACCCGCGCAGGCTGCCCAATTCCGGTCCCAGAGTCCGCTGCAGGAACTTTCCCGAGAGTCCGAAGTCCGGCCCCGCCGGATTCTGAAGCTGCATGCCGTAGAGCGCCCGGTGCAGCGGAGCGAGTACGCTCCGGTTGAGGAGTCCCTCCAGCTTATGGCGGGTATAGCGCGGCGCCACCAGGTCGAAATCCAACTCCAACGCCGGCTGGATCAAGCGGTAAATCCACTGGGGAGTCACAGCCGCGAGATGGGACGCGATCACACCGCAGGCACGAACTTCGAGCTTCCCGGCCGCTCCGAAGACGCTTCGATATGCGTCGGAGATGCCGCGTTGAGGCGACTCCGCCGGGCCGGGGGCGGTTAATGTGTAAGAGAAGACGGTCAGAGGCTGCCCGCCGCTGCCGGCCTCCGGGGCCGCCGCCGGGCTTTGCGTACCGTTGTTGCAGAGCACCACTGCCCGCGCGACCCTGTTCAAATCGGCGCATAATGCTGCAAGTGCTTCGCGCACCATGGCGACAGCGGCGCCAGGCTCGCCGTCGTGATCCGCGTCGAGAATCCCGACCACCAGATCGGCGCCGCCCGCTCGTTGAATGCGTTCTAGCTCCGGCTGCGAGACGGCATCCATTTCCATTGACGCCCTCCGGCTTCCAGGGGAAGCGATAAGATTCCCATTAAGGGGATGCGCACCCAAGTGGGCCGATTGTTCAGCTCGTACGAGAGTTCATTTAGAGCTTTGTCAAGCAAATGAATCGCGAGCAGCCTCCGGAAGTTCCCGTCGGCCGGCGGCACAAGCGGGGCATTCTGGACCGCACTACGATAGGCGCGCAGGAACTCCGCCCCGGCGGATCGCTCCCAAAGCCGCGCCCAAGGTTCCAGGCTCTCCCAATCCTCCGGCCTGCGCGCCGTATAGCCGATCAGCCCGGCATAGGCAGCGTAACCCAAGGACCGCAGCATTCCGGCCACATCTTTCAGCGGAGAGTGTTTGACGTGCCGCTCGGCGATGGGACGCGCGGGCTCGCCTTCGAAATCGAAGACGACATAATCCGTTTTCGCCTGCAGGATCTTGCCGAGACGGTAGTCGCCGTGAATCCGGATGCGTTGACCGAACGCGCCCTCTCCCGCGGCGTGTCCGGCGGCGTTTCCTCCCTCGTTCCCCGAAGGCAGGCGGAAGCTGTCCAGAATCTGTCTGCGCAGGCCGAGCACTAATCCCGCAAGGTCGGTCAGATCGTCCGGCAGGCCGGCAATGCTGTCTTTCAGGAGATCCAACACAGCGGAAGACTCCTTGCGAAGACTCGCCAACAGGCTCTGCACATCGCTGGCCGACATGGGTTCGGGTGTAAATGCGGGATCGTCGGTCGGGGAAGCGAGCGCCAGATGCAACTCGGCGGTGCGGCGGCCGAGCCGGGCGGCTGAATCGAGCGCGATGCCGACATGGTTCCGCGCGACCTGCGACGGTTCTTGTTCCGCGAGGTCCATCACATCGCCGGCCGCCGCACTGCCGCTTTCGGGAAACGCAACGGTGGCGCAGTTCTCGTAGTAACGCGCCAGTTCCTCGAGAGCCAGCGTCCAGCCGTCTCCCTGGTTCGGCGCAAAACCTTCGAGCATCGCCAAGGCCGCCCGCTCTCCATTTGCCGGGACATATGCGAGGGAGCCGGCAAATGGCGGCACGCCCTGAAAATGCACTTTCTCCGTCAGGTATTTTCCGACTTCGCAATCCGGATTTCGACCGGCTTGTGGGCGCCGAAACAGCTTGAGAACGATCTGATCGCCAAAAAACATCAGCGTATTGTGATGCTCCGCGGAGCCGCGCCGGACAGGCAAGGGAGTGTCCGCGGAACCGCGTACGGCCTCGAACTGGGCGCCTTTCTCTCCCCGGATCGATCCATGTCGTGCCGCCGCGTCTTGTGCGTGCTCGATGAAGGAAAGCAAGGCGGCACCGGTGCTCTCGTCGAAGGCGGCGTCATACAGGAGTCCGGGTCCGCCGCGGGAAATGGTTGGGGAAAGGACGGTCGCCGGAGCCTTCTCCCGCACGGTATCCGCATCCTTGCCAAAAGCCAGCCCGAGCGGAAGAAAGTAAGTTTCCGGCTCCCCTACTTCGTACTGGACTTCCACCAGGACCAGAGCGGCCCTGGAATCCTGAAGCGCCGCCCAGTCCAGGATCCTGGCGGCCCGGATGCGCCGCGTCTTGGCGCCAAACCAGCTCTGCTTCCTCAAGTACTCCGGAAGCATGGATTCGAGCTGATATCGTCCGGCACGCTCCAAAAAGCTTTCCCAGCCGTCGGCCACGATGGGCGGTGCGAACTGGCTGACTGCGGCTGCCTGCTGCTCGGGTTGGCCATGTAACTCCAGCCACAGGAAACCGTACGGTCCCAGCGTGAGGCGGTAAGGCTGCTTGCCGATCGGCGGGAAATCCACATACCCGAGCATCTCCACGGGTGTCGCGCCCTCCAACTCCGGCAACTCCAGATCCACGGGTTGCGCAAATCGCGACAGATTGGCAACGCACAGCACCTGCTGCTCCTCGTAACGCCGGAGATAGGCCAACACTTTGCGATTGGACGGATTCAGAAATTGCAGCGTGCCGCGGCCGAACACGCAAAACAGTTTGCGCAACGCGATCATATTGCGCATCCAGCTCAGAAGCGACGACGGATCGCCCTGCTGCGCTTCTACATTGACCGCCTCATAACCCCAGATCGGATCCATAATTACCGGGCTGTACAGTTTGGCGGGCGTGGCCCGCGAGAAGCCGGCGTTCCGATCCGCATTCCATTGCATGGGCGTGCGCACGCCGTTCCGATCGCCCAGGTAAATGTTGTCCCCCATTCCGATTTCGTCGCCATAATAGAGGACCGGCGTGCCTGGAAAAGAAAAGAGCAGGCTGTTCAAAAGTTCGATGCGGCGTCGATTGTTGTCCATCAACGTCGCCAAGCGCCGCCGGATGCCAAGATTGATGCGCATGCGCGTGTCGGCGCTATAGGCCAGGACCATGTAGTCGCGCTCGTCGTTGGTCACCATCTCCAGCGTCAACTCGTCGTGGTTTCGCAGGAACAACGCCCACTGGCAGGTCTCGGGAATTTTGGGTGTCTGCGCCATGATGTCGACGATCGGCAGACGGTCCTCCTGGCGCAGCGCCATGTAGATCCGCGGCATCAGAGGAAAGTGAAAGGCCATGTGGCATTCATCGCCATCTCCGAAATAGGGGCGCACATCGGTGGGCCACTGGTTTGCCTCGGCCAGCATCATGCGGTTCTCAAAGCTGGCATCGATCTCCTCCCGCAGCTTCCGGATCAACAGGTGGGTCTCGGGTAGATTCTCGCAGTTGGTCCCCTCGCGCTCCACCAGGTACGGGATGGCGTCGACGCGCAACGCATCCACCCCCAAGTCCAGCCAGAAGCGCATCACGTTGAGCATTTCCTCGACGACTTTCGGATTATCGTAGTTCAGGTCCGGCTGATGGGAAAAAAATCTGTGCCAGAAATACGCCTGGGCCACCGGATCCCATGTCCAGTTCGATTTTTCAGCATCCGTGAAGATGATGCGGGCCTCGCCATATTTCTGATCCGTGTCGCTCCAAACGTAATACTCGCGTTCCGGCGACCCTTTGGGAGCTTGGCGCGCACGCTGAAACCAGGGATGCTGGTCGGACGTATGATTCATCACCAGTTCGATCATCACCTGCAGCCCGCGCGCGTGTGCCGCCGCCAGAAAGGTGCGAAAGTCCTCCATAGTTCCGTACATCGAATGCACGTTCAGGTAATCGGAAATATCGTAGCCATCGTCCTTCAACGGGGATGGGAAGAAGGGCAGTAGCCAGAGGCATGTAACACCCAAGTCCTGAAGATAGTCGAGCTTCTGGATGAGGCCCGGGAAATCGCCTATGCCGTCATTATTGCTGTCGAAAAATGCGCGGACGTGCAGTTCATAAATCAGCGCATCTTTGAACCAAAGCGCATCTGTTGTGCTTCCGGGCTTCTTCATCGGCGTGCGGTGTTCACTCTCGAAAGTCGTGCCCTTCTTCCATCGCCATGTTCGTCCTGTACGTGAAGATACAGAGTCCTCGGTTAGTACGTCGTTAGAGCAAACGAAAGACCAAACCCTGGAATTTCTGGCATCCGCTGAAGGACAGCCTGGATCTGGCGCCAGACCCGGGAGGCCGCGCCGCCGCCGACCCTATGCCGATCCAGGCCGGTTAAGCCTGAAGCAACGGGCTGTGCCGAGTGACAAACGGGGCGCCAAGCAATCGTTACGGAGAGCTGCTAACCGGCTAACTCACCCAGTAAAAAACGCGAGAAACGGCCGAATTATGGTCATTTTGCCCATGGCGAGACCAAGCACAGCGGTGGACCCACGCTGCGGCGGCAACGATCGCGGGTCGCCCGGTGGGCGGCACGTCCACGCGAACAACCGCTTTCACGGCAGGCCCTTCAACTCAACGCTGAACGCCTAAGAAACAGTTCGCAGCCCGCGGTGCGGAGGGCATGTTAGCCTGTCGCCGAGGCCTGCGAACTGCACCCCCGACAAGAGCGGCGCAGCGGTCGTGTCAGCCGCTCCCGCCGTCCGCCCCTCCCGGGCTTATAATCACGGCGATGGGCAACCTTCCGCATCATGCCGGCCAGTCCCCACTCCGCACAGACCGGCAGGACCCCTACCTCCGCATCCACGCCGTCAACATTTTTGTGCGCGATCAGGATCGCAGCCTGCAATTCTACCGGGATCAACTCGGCTTCGACCTGGCCTTTGACGCCCGGCTGCCCTCCGGCGGACGCTGGGTGGCCGTATCGCCTCCCGACGGCACGGCGGTGCTCACACTGGTGGCGCCCAAGCCTAATTCGAAAGAGTACGGATTCATCGGACGCGCCACGCAAGTGGTGTTCGTCACCGAAGACGTGACGGCGAAGTTCCACGAATGGCGGCTGCGCGGGGTGCGCTTCTCGCACACGCCGCGGCTCAGGCGTGTCCGGTACGCGCGTGCGGCCGGTCCAGCCTCGCCGGCCTCCGGGGAAGCGCCGGTCTGGGGCGGAGTGTTCACGCGATTCCAGGATCCGGATGGGAACTCGTTCGCGCTGGTGGGCTTCGACGAGGTCAGCCGGAAGTGGAAGCGCAACGCCGCGCGGCGGCGGCGAAAGTGGAAGCGGAACGCCGCGCCGCCTATGAACTGGAAATCGCCAAACAGGTGCAGGGCCGCCTCTTTCCTCAAACGTTGCCGCCCGTAAGCAGCCTGGAGTACGCGGGCGCGTGCATCCAGGCACGGCAGGTTGGCGGCGATTACTACGATTTCCTGGATCTCAGCCGCGAGCGCCTCGGCCTGGTGATCGGCGACATTTCCGGGAAAGGAATCGCCGCCGCTCTTTTGATGGCCAATTTGCAGGCCAATCTACGCAGCCAGTGCGCCACTTCGGGCCGGCCGCGGAGCTTCCTGCGATCCGTGAATCAGCTCTTTTACGAGAACACGGCCGACAGCTCTTACGCCACCCTCTTCTTCGCCGAGTACGACGACAAGCGGCGCCGGCTGCGCTACGTCAATTGCGGGCATCTGTGCGCGCTTCTGCTCCGCCGCGACGGTACGCTTGAACGGCTCGATTCCACGGGCACCGTGCTGGGGCTCTTCAAAGAGTGGGATTGCGCGATCGGGGAACGCCGCCTCTCCGCTGGCGACACCCTGGCGCTCTACACCGACGGCGTAACCGAAGCGTTCAACGATGCCGGAGAAGAATTCGGAGAACAGCGGCTGGTCGCGGCGCTGCGGCGGCATCGGCAGCTTCCTTCGCAGGCCCTCTTGGCGTCGATCGTCGCCGAGGTCCAGCAATTCAGCGCCCGGGAACAGCACGACGACATTACGCTGGTGGTCGCCAGGTGTACGGCGAGTTAGAGGCCGGCGCACCTCTTTTCGTTAACGCGGCTCCTCGACCTCGCGCCCCGGCGTGATCCTGGTCTCGGCGCGGAACTTCTTATAGTCCCGGTAGGTCACGTCCTCATCGATGTTGAAGTCTTTCAGCAAGGCCAGGCGTGCGGCCAACTTCAACACCACGTGCTGCGGCAGCCAGACCTCGTCATTGACGCGCGTCTGTTCGATGACCAGGCGGGAGCCTTTGTGCAGTCGCGCCACGAACAGTCCATAGGAAACCGTGTCGATGCATTGAATATCGAGCTTCCGCCACTGCGACTCGCTCTTGTCGATCCAGGCGCGGAAGCGGAATTTGGGCAGCATCCGGGCGTCCTTTGAATGCGGCCGGTATCCCGGCCGGGGATCGCCGTCGATCACGTAGGTCTCGCGGCCGTCCGGGGATTCGATGCCGGCCAGGCGAAACAGGTAGGCATCCGATACTTCACGAACGAACTGGCGGTCCTGCTCGCGCTCTTTCTCCTCTTTCTCCTGGCGCTTCCGGCGGTCCTGCGCGGATTCGCCCGCGCGTCTGGAGACTACCTTCTGGATGCGTTCTTCTTCCCTCCGGACATCGTCGCCGGAGAGTGGCTGGTCGTTCCTGGCGATCAGCCGCCGCACTTGTTCGCCGTAGAGTTCCATCACCTCGAAGGTCTTCGACTCGGTGGTCTTCACGCGCCCTTGGCCATCCAGCTTGTGCTCCACGCGGCGCATCGTGTACGTGTAGTCGCGCTGCTTCTTGTCGTTTTGCAGGTCCGCGTCCGCCACACGCTGGACCAATTCGCGGAGCTGATCCTGGGAAAGGGAGGGGATTCCGGCATGCGGCGCCGGGGTTGTTTGGCCCGGAGCCGGCGGCGAGAAAAACACAACGGCCAGGGCGATGCCGATCATGGTTTGGCCTTGCGCGTTACGAATCTTTACCGCAGCCACTCGCGCAGATCCGCCTCCTCCTCCAAGCCTGCCGCGGCGCGCTTGATCTTTCCATCCGCGCCGATCAGGACGAGTTTGGGGACCCCGCTCACACGATAGCTGCGGGCTGCGCGGCCATCCGGATCGACCAGGTTGAGCAGATGCAGGGGCCGCATGACCTCGCGGGCGCCGTCCACGTCTCCTATGTTGACGCCGGCGAGTTCCACGCCGTTGCGGGCGGCTTCGCTATACAGCCGGTCGAGGATCGGCAGTTCGTGGCGGCAGATACTGCAGGAGGTGGTCCAGAACACCAGCAGCAGAGGCCTGCCGTGAAACGAATCGAGGTGGTACTGTCCACCGTAGGCGCCCTGGAGATCGAAGTCCGGGGCGGCGCGTCCTACTTGATCGCGCCGAAGGAAAACAACGAGCGCCAACCCGGCGGCAACCCAGATCAGAGCGGATGAGGAGCGGCCCGGCATCCAGGACTCAGCCCCCCGGCGCGGAACCGCGGCCGCGCGAGGGGCCTGCGGCGAGGGTCTGCAGCAGGCGGTCGGTAACGGCCGCGACTTCCCGCACGGCGCCGTCGAATACTTCCTGATTGGCCTTCGAAGGTTTATGGTAACCGCTGACTTTTCGGACGAATTGGAGAGCCGCGGCCGAAATCTCCTCAGGAGTTACCGGCGTATCGGGACGCCGCAATACTTTGATGCTTCGGCACATGGCCAAGGGGACTAAAACCTCATTATATACGGGCGCGCCGCTCGGCGGAGTCCAGTCCGGGAGAGACCGGCGGGCTGACGGGTTAAGATATAATACGCTCTTAAAACCTGTTATGATTTGGCTGGCAAGGAAGGAGCCAATATGGACCACACCGTGAGAGGAAGGTTCGCCAGGATCCGCGAGGCGGCCACCCAAGTGGAAGAAGATGCCGGATACGGCAGATGGGATTCTGCCCTGGCGGGCGCCGTGACGCTGAACCGCGACGTGGCGTTTATCATGGGTTGGCTGCGCAGCCAGGCGGATCATCGCGTGGCCGGCGGCGCCGCGGCCAGCATGGCCGTACACATGACGGCGGGCGTGGACACCTGGGAGCCGCCGGCGGAACCGCCGCTCGAAAACGTCACCGAGCCCCTAAGCGGGACGCTGGACGCAGACCTGCCTGGCGCCAGAGATTAGAAGCGCTATTTCCGGGAGGCCAGGTTTTCGGTGACGTCCCGCACGATCTGCTGTTCCTGCGGCGAAAACTGGCTGCGGAACGTTTCGCTGCTCAGCCGGGTGCGGCGCGCGCCTTCCGGCAGTGCGCGGACCGACTTGATCTCCTGGCGCACGGCAAGACGGCGCGCCGGCGTCAACTCGCGGAATTCGCGCATGCGCTGGCGGACGATCTCCTGCTTCTCCGCGGGAAGCTGGGTGAAAGTCCGGTAATCATCCAGCAACGCTTCTTTCTCCTCCGGCGGGAGCTGGTTGTAGTGCCAGATGCGCAGGCGGATCAGCTTGGCTTGCTCGGGCGGCAGCTTGGCGAGCTCGCGTTCGCGCTCCTCGGGGGACATCCGGTTCCACCGGTCGATGGGATTCCCGTTCGACTGCCGCTGGGCCGCCGGCGCGTCGTCCGGCGCCGGCGCCGGCCCGGCCGCCCGGGCGGACATCACCACGATTGCCAGTCCGAAACCGAGAACCAAGGGGCGCGCCAGGTCACATCGCATGGGAGTGCACGCTTTCAGTTTGATTCATGCCGACCTGGCCCAACAGTTCCAGATCGTCTAGCGTACGTTCTACCTGGTCCACGCGCACGGTTTCGCGGTGCGGCGCAACCGGACCGGTCTTTCCCGGGCGCTCGATCACAAAACCCGCCATCAGCAGCAGGCAGGCGCTGACGGTCAGGGGCAAGGCCTGGCGGAGCGGCATGGGGCGGAACGGCCGCAAAATACGCTCCCACCAGGAGAAGTGCACATCCTCGCGGATCCGGCGATAGAGGCGCCGGTCGAAATCCGGCGCGATTGGGGGCGCCTCCCAGGCTTCCAGGTTCTTCCAAACCGCGGCTTGTTCGGCGGCCAGCAACCGGCAGGCAGAGCATCCGGCCAGGTGCGACTCCAGCTCAGCGGCGGTTTCCAAATCGAGCTCGCCGGCGGCATACGCCACCAGCATCTCCGGGCTCCGGCTATCCATCGGGCAAGTCATATTCATTCCATATGCGCCAAGCGGGCGCGCAACGATTCATAAGCCCGGAACAACAGAGACTTCACGGCTGACTCCGAGCATCCCAGCACCTTCGCGATCTGGGAGTATTCCATCTCTTCATATTTGTGCATTAAAACGGCCGCGCGTTGCTTGCCGGGCAGCGAAGCTACCGCCCGCCGGACCTCCAGCAGTTTGACCTCGTACACCATTTGCTGCTCCACCGAAGGCCGGCGATCCGAGATCTGCCGTGCGGGCGCGTCCTGCGTCGAGTCATCCAGGCGCTGTTGTCCCCGCTCGTATTTGCCGTCCCGCAGCCAGTTCAACGCCAGGTGCGTGGCGATGCGGAACAGCCAGGTCGTGAACTTGGCAGTCGGCTCATAGCTGGACCGCGAACGGTATACGCGCAGAAAGACCTCTTGCGCCAATTCCTCGGCTACGGGCTGCTCCTGCACCAGCCTGTAGAGAAAGTGAACCACCGGGGCCCGGTGTTTGTCGAGCAGAAGACCGAAACTGGCGCCATCCCCCTCCTTGACGCGAAGCATCAACTCGGCGTCGTAGTCCAGGGCGGCTGCGGCTACCCCCATGTCAGATTTAACCCTCGGTTCCATACAAGGTTGCGCTGCGCCGCCCAAATGTCGCGGTTACTCGACTTTGAGCGAGCGCTCCATCAACCGGCGGATAGCCTCTTTGGGTGATAGTCCGAAGTGCAGCATGTCAAACATTTGGCTGGAGATGGGCATTTCCACCCGATGGCGGCGGGCCAAGTCGACGGTCGCGCTGGTCGTTTTGATGCCTTCGGCCACCATCTTCATCGAACTGACGATCTCTTCCAGTTTACGCCCGCGAGCCAGCTCCAGGCCAACCGTGCGGTTGCGGCTGAGCTCTCCGGTACAAGTGAGCACGAGGTCGCCCAGCCCCGCCAGTCCGGCGAGGGTCTGTGGGCGCCCGCCCAGCGCGATGGCCAAGCGGGTCATTTCGGCTAGGCCGCGAGTGATCAGGGCGGCCTGGGTGTTGCTGCCCAGCCCCAGACCATGGCAAACTCCGGCCCCGATGGCCACTACATTCTTCACCGCGCCGCCGATTTCCACTCCGGCGGGATCGCCGCTGGAGTACAGGCGGAAGGTAGGTCCCGAAAAACAGCCTTGCACGGTCTCGGCCAGCCCGGAGTCCGAGGAGGCGACTACCAGCAGTGTAGGATCGCCGCGCGCCACCTCGCGGGCAAAGGTCGGCCCGGAAATGACTGCGACGCGCGGCTCGAAACGCGTGGCAACCACCTCGCGGATGACTTCGGAAGCGCGCAGCAGGGTGCCGTTCTCCAGGCCCTTGGTGGCGCTCACAAAGACCATCGAGGGAGCCAGGTACTCCAACATTTTTTGGTAGAGGAGCCGCACCAGGTGGGAGGGCATCACGCTCAGAACGATTTCCGCGCCCGGCAGCGCGTCCGCGAACTCCGTCTCCACCGCCACGTTGGCAGGCATCTCGAAGCCGGGCAGGTAAACGTCGTTGATACGCGTGGCGCGCATCCGCGCGGCGAGGTCCTTTTCATAAACCCATAGACGAATCCGTGGGAAGCGGGGCGCCAGGACAATGGCCAGCGCGGTGCCCCAACTGCCCGCGCCGGCGATCGCGAGCTCCGTCATTTGCGGCTCCCGAACGTGAACACGCTTTCGGTCCCGGCGCGCAGGCGGGCGATGTTTTCGCGGTGCCGATAGATAATGAGAGCGCCGCTCAGGACCGCCGCGATCACGACCGTGAGCGGCGGATGCTCGATCAGCCACACCGCCAGCGGAAACGTACCGGCGCCGACGATCGAGCCTAGGGAGATGTGA
>Ga0335078_10011137_pt1 | contig 13337 bp, 13 predicted proteins | sample Lox_Sample_32_FD_206711 | JGI IMG/M metagenome (GOLD analysis project Ga0335078, IMG submission 206711) | Soil microbial communities from Loxahatchee National Wildlife Refuge, Florida, United States - Lox_Sample_3.2 | ecosystem: Environmental > Terrestrial > Soil > Wetlands | place: USA...
GGATCGCACTTGCCTCCAAAGCCTCCTCCATTCGGTGTGGCGATCACGTGAACATGGCTGGCCGGGAGCCCCAGCACTTTGACCAGCGCCTTATGCAGGTAGTGCAGGTCCTGGGTGCATGTGTAGAGGGTGAGCTTGCCGTCGTGACTGAAATTCGCGACGCTGGCATGTTGTTCCAGAGCCAGATGGGTGCTGCCTTCATAGAACGTCAGGTCTTCCCGAATGAAATCGGCCTCGGCGAAGCCCACCTCCACGTCGCCGAATTCATACACTTGCCTCCGGTGGATGTTACCGATTTCGCCATGATCGTGGACCCGGGGCTCGTTGTGTTCCAGCGCGCTCTGTATGGAGGAAATCGTGGGGAGAAGCTCATATTCGACTTCTATGAGTTCCAAGGCTTCGCTCGCGACATCCTCATCCACCGCAGCTATGGCGGCCACCGGCTCGCCCACCATCCGGACTTTGCCGATCGCCAGAGCGTGTTCATCCTCGCTTACGGGCATGGCTCCATACGCCGCTGGCAAATCTTTTCCCGTGAGCACCGCCTTGACGCCGGGATAACTCTCTGCTTTGGAAGTATCGATCTTCAGAATGATCGCGTGGGGCACGGTGCTGCGAAACAGCTTGGTGTGAAGCATTCGCGGGAACACGATGTCATCCGCGTACTTCGTCTCTCCCGTGCACTTCGCGGTGGCGTCCACCTTGCGGAAGGGCCTGCCCACAACCCGCAGGCCGGCTTTTTTGCTGCCGTTATTGCCAGCCATAAACACTCTCCTCGGGAGCTTCCGCCTGATCGCCAGCCATCCAGGCGGCGGCCAACTCCACTGCCTCGAAGATCTTGATGTAGCCGGTACAGCGGCAAATGTTTCCCGCCAGAGCCGCCTTGATCTGATCACGCGAAGGCCGCTGAACCCGCTCCAGCAGGGCTTTTGCGGCCAGGAGCATCCCAGGCGTGCAATATCCGCACTGCGCGGCTCCCAGATCGGCGAACGCTGCCTGCAATGGATGAAGCTTGTTCCCCTCCGCCATGCCTTCGACCGTGGCGACTTCGTGCCCTTCCACAGCGATTCCCAGGGCCAAACAGGAAAGGACAGGCCGCCCGTCCAACAGCACCGCGCAGCATCCACACTCACCCAGCTCGCAGCCGTGTTTCGTGCCCGTGAGTCCCAGGTCCTCGCGAAGCACTTCCAGGAGCGTTTTGTGGGGGGCAAAAGCAACTTCGACTGGCTCGCCGTTCACATGCAAGTTGATGTGCGCTTTTTCAGGCTTACGTTTACCTTTCTTCGTGATCGGTTTCATTGCCATGCCTTCAATATCCGTGCGCAGGTCTCGTTACGGTGACGTTTATTTTATCACGGCCGGCCCTTAACGACTTCTCCGCGTTGGGGATGCCGCTCCATCCTGTTGACAGTCACCACCTCGATCATTAGAATGTTTGAGGTTCCGCGCGATAAAGGTCAGCACGACGGACACTCGAAACGCGCCGCCTCTCTCGGGGAGATCTGAAAACGTGACTGATAAAGTTAAAAGTATTGCGGAGGTTGTCCGTAGCATCCCCGACGGCTCACACATAGCGCTGGGTGGGTTTGCGATCGCACGCAACGCCATCGTATTCGCGCACGAAATCATCCGGCAGCAGAAGAAAAACCTCACGCTGTCGCAGGGCGTGATGGGCCTGGAAACGGACCTGATCGTCGGCGCCGGTCTGGTATCGAAACTGATCGTGGGAGGCGGCTCCCTCGACCGCTTCGGCCCCGTCCGCTGCATCAATCGTGCGCGAGACAACGGTACATTGATCCACATCGACTCGAGTAGTCTCTCGCTCGCCTTTGGATATCTGGCGGGAGCTTTGGGCATCTCCTTCATACCGATCAAGTCCCTGCTGGCCTCCGAAATGATGGAACACCTCGAGTCCGCGGCGCCCGACTATCTCCGGCGCGGAAAGTGTCCGTTCACAGGCGAGGAGTTTGTTTTCCTGCGAGGGATCACACCGGACGTGTCAGTGGTCCACGTTCAGGTCTCGGATCGCAGCGGGAATTGCTGGATTCATGGTCCTCGCTGGGAGAATGAAGAACAAGCGAAGGCTGGCAAGAGATTGTTTATCGTCACCGAAGAACTGGTTCCCACCGAATACATTCAACGCTCGCCGGAGCGGACCATCATCGCTGGCCACCGTGTAGAAGCAGTGGTTCATCAGCCTTTCGGCGGCCATCCGACGGGGGTTTTCGGATGCTATGACTATGACTCAGAACACCTGAAATTGTATGCCGAGCACCATAAGACTCCCGAGAAAATGAGTGAGTATTTGCAGAATTATGTGCTTGGTACGCGCGATCACTGGGAGTACCTGGAGAAAGTTGGCGGCTTGCGCCGCATGAATGAGATTAAGGCCGAGGCGATTTTCGGCTATTAGGAGATACATCTATGCCACCGACTTCCACCGAGGTCATGGAACAGCAACTCTCCGACATCACCGCGAGCGAGATTATGGTGACCGCGGCGTCGAAAGAAGTGCAGGACGGTGAAATCGCCGTCGTGGGAATCGGTCTCCCGCAGGTCGCTTGTGTCCTGGCGCGGCGAACGCATGCGCCTCGATTGAGTCTATTGCTGGAGATCGGTGTCGCCGGTATGGAACCGGTCGACACGCCCGTGGGCCTGGCCGATTCCAGGATTTTTTACCGCGCCACCTGCTGGAGCGGATTTCTCGATACGCTCGGCATGAATCTGCACCGCGGCGTGGTCGATGTCGGTTTTATTGGCGGATTGGAGGTCGATCGTTTCGGCAACGTAAATACGACGCTGACGAAAGATCCCGACGGGAAGGTGCATTATTTCAACGGCAGCGCCGGCGGCAATGATGTTGCGTCGCTCGCCAAACGCGTTGTCATTATCGTGCGCGCGGGAAAACGAAAGCTGCCGAATCTCGTAGCCTATCTCACCAGCCCGGGCTTTGTAAACGGCCGTAGCCGCGAGCAGCTGGGCCTGCGCGGAGGCGGACCGCACCGCGTCATCACCGATATGGCTGTCCTCGGGTTTGATAATGCTTCACGGACGGCGTCATTGGTGTCCATGCACCCGGGCGTCACAGTCGAACAGTTATTGGAAAACACAGGGTTTCCACTCCAGATACCCGAGCCGGCGCCGATCACTCCCTTACCGACGAAAGAGGAACTCCGGCTATTGCGGGAAGAGATCGATCCCGGGCGCGTGTACTTGAGATGAAGTCCCGAACACACCCGGCCCGCGCAGCGCATCCGAGACCCACGATCAAATCACCTTCTCATCGCGCCCTTGGAGCTACCGCGAGACGCTGGCGCACATCTGAAGTAAGATGAGCCTTCCTGGCCGAAAAGGATCGTCTCCGGCCATGCGGGAGCGGACGGGAAATGGCGCGAAAAACGGGCGCTGTCCATGTCGTTAAGCCAAGCATGGTTCTTGCGAAACATAGCTGAGAAAAAGCGCACCTGGATCAGTGTCCGAAGCATTTGTTTGCGCGGCGCGGAGGTTCTGGTGCAACGCCCCGCCGACGATCCAAATGCGTGCTATGCGAACTAATGGAGGAGCGGTTGCGCCAAGAGTATCAGGAAGAGACGGGACGCAGGTTGTGGAGGCCGCGTACCTCTTTATTGTGGAGAACCGGTTCCGGTTTAACGGAGCGCTCGTGCACTCCGTCGAACACTTTTTCCGGGTGAGTCTGGATTCCTACAATGTTCAGAGCAGCGAGCGCAGGTTAACTCAACATTGGTTGCCGGTTGGGGATCTTACCCGCTATGATGTCCGGCCCAGGGTGCTACGCCCGGAGGTTTTCACGCATGTTCGCCGAAAACTCACGATGAAGTCCTGAACTCCGAGCCCGTGCCGCCGTTGCGAGACACGCGATCAAATCACCTTCTCATCGCGCATGGTCTGAATCTCTTCGTTACTGTAACCCAGTTCGAGAAGAATCGATTCGGTGTTCTCACCCAACGAAGGAATCGGATCGAATCTGGCAGGACTATCCGATAGGCGCAGTGGACTGGAAGTCACAGGAATCCGTCCAACCGGGGAATCCACTTCGCGAACCATCTCACGAGCAGATACTTGCGGATGAGCCGCCACCTGCGCGATACCTCTCACTTCGCCGTAAGGCAAACGGCTCTTCTCCAACCGGACCAGCCATTCTTCATGGTTCCGCTGCAGAAAGATCTCGTCGATCATTTGTTCGAGAACCGCCCGGTTCTTCCGGCGTAATTCCGACGTCTGGAACCGTGCGTCTTCCAGGAAGTCAGGCCGCTCGATTACTTCGCGGCAAAATATTTCCCAATCCTGCCGCGTCGCCACGGCGAAGCTCACATACACCCCATCGCCAGCCAGAAAGGGTCCGTAGGGAGTGACATAATGATGGCGGAATCCGACCCGCACAGGCTCCTCGCCCTGGTGCCAATAATGTTGTAGAAAATATCCTTGCCAGGCCAGAATGGATTCGAACATCGAAATGTCGAGGTACTGCCCGCGGCCGGTCCTTTGCCTTTGATACAGAGCCATGAGTATGCCCGTAACCGCATACATCGAGCACGCTAAATCGGCAATTGGAACGCTCACTTTGGCCGGCTGGTTTTCGGAGCCGGTGGTGGCGATAATGCCGGCCTCGCCTTGAATCAGCAGGTCGTATGCCTTTACGTCCTTATAGGGCCCCCCCTGCCCGTATCCTGAAATCGAACAATATATCAATCGAGGATTAATGGCACTCAACTCGTCATATCCCAGACCTAATCTTGCAGCCACGCCCGGCGCGAAGTTTTCGACGAATACGTCAACAGTGTTGATCAGGCGCTGAAGTATTTCTAATCCAGCAGGCTTTTTGACATCGAGAGCGAAGCTGCGCTTGTTGTAGTTCAGCCACACATAACCCGAGGATAATCCGCGGACCGCGCTGTCCCAGTGGCGGATCAAATCTCCGTCTTTGGGCTTCTCGATCTTGATGACATCCGCGCCCATGTCCCCCAGAATGCGGGTGCAGTGGGGGCCGGAGACCGACACCTCCAGCGCCAAAACTTTGACGCCGGCGAGAGCTGATTCATCGGTGTTATTTGGATTCATCGATTGTAGGGAAAAGATCCTGCGAAGGAGCGAAGGCGCGCTTCCAGACCATCACCGTGCGTGCGTAGTCGATCACGACTTTGCCCTCCTGCTGGACGCCGCGCGTACGCACCTTGACCAAGCCCCACTGCGGGCGGGACTTGGACTCACGCTTCTCCAGAACTTCCGACTCGGAATACAGAGTATCGCCCGCAAATAGCGGGTGGGGCAATTTGATTTCATCCCATCCTAAGGCAAAGCCGTTCTCGCTAACATCCGCGACGCCCATTCCTGCTACGATCGCGAGCGTCAGAGCGCTGTTGATCAAAGGCCGTTTATACTCGGTTCGCTTGGCGTACTCGGTGTTGAAATGGATTTGATTGGTGTTGTTGGTCAACAGGGTAAACCAGGTGTTGTCGGCCTCCGTGAGGGTCCTACCCAGGCGGCAACGGTAAATATCGCCGACTTCAAAGTCCTCGAAGTAGCGTCCTTCCCAGCCCTGTTTCACGGCCATTCTGATAATCCTCCTCCTTGTGGTTCTTGTTTGATCAAGAACTTGCTGTCGCCGCGCCAAGTTTTGCCGCGAACGCCACGGTGCGCTTCGCCCTCTCCACAATCGGAAGATCGATCAGTTGACCGCCGAAAGCAATAGAGCCGTCGCCGCGTGCAATCGCCGCATCGAACGCCTCGATGACCTTCTGGCAATAAGCCACTTCGTCCGCCGTCGGCCCGAAGAGCTGATTGATCGTCTCGATCTGGCCGGGATGAATCAGCGACATCCCGCTGAACCCGAGTCTTCGAGACTGCAGGGCATACCGCTTGAGTCCCTCGGCGTCTGACAGATCGGGCCACACACCGTCAACGGCCTGAACATTCGCGGCCGCCGCGGCAACCACCAGCATTGACCTTTGGAACAGCAACTCCGACGCTTCCGCTTCTCTTCGAAACGGGAGACCGAGTTCCTTGCCGAGATCTTCCGCTCCGAACATCAATCCGGTCACGCGAGGCGACGCCGTGGCGATGCCGTACGCATTCAGCAACCCTCTGGGACTTTCGATCGCGATCAACAAAGCGATCTTGCCCACTGCGATGCCCATCTGTCGCTCGCGGTCGCGCAAAATCGCATCCACGAGTTGGATTTGCTGCGTCGTTTCGACCTTCGGTAACGCCAGTCCATCCAGCCCGGGCTGGACGATCTGCGCCAGATCTGCCGTGATGTGTTCGTAGCCCACGGCGCTGACTCGCACGAAGCGCGCGGGCGTGGTTCCAGGCTCTCGCTCTTTGACTAAAGAAGCCCCGATTTGCTGGCGGGCAGTCTGCTTTTCCTGCTGAGGAACGCCATCTTCGATATCCAGCATCAAGGCGTCAACCTGGGCCAGGCCAAGCGCCTTGTCGATCATCTTTTGGCGGTGGCCCGGTACAAACATCCAGGAGCGGCGCAGTTCATCGCCCATATGTGTTCACCAGTTTCCAGAGTTCCAAGTCAGTACGACTTCGGCAATCCCAGGACTTTGTTTCCGAGAAATGCCAAGATCAGATTATTACTGACCGGCGCGATCGTAAGCAATCGCGTCTCCCGGAACTTTCGCTCCACGTCGTATTCGCGCGCAAAACCGTACCCGCCGTGGGTGGTCAGGCAGATATTCGCCGCTTCCCAGGCGGCCTCGGAGGCGAGCAGCTTCGCCATGTTCGCTTCGGCCCCGCACTTCTCGTGGCGGTCGAATTTGGCGGCAGCTTGAAAACGCATCAGGTCGGCGGCTTCGATCCGAGCATACGCCTGCGCAATGGGAAACTGAATTCCTTGATTCGCCCCGATCGGTTTTCCAAACAGAACGCGATCGCGGGCATAAGTAACCGCTCGGTTGATGAACCAGCGCCCGTCCCCAATCGCTTCGGACGCAACCAGAATGCGCTCGGCATTCCAGCCGTCGATGATGTAGCTGAAACCGCGGCCCTCTTCGCCGATCAGATTCTCGGCCGGAACCTCCAGATCCTCGAAGAAAACCGAATTCGTGTGATGGTTCACCATCATATCGAGGGGCTGCACGTCCAGTTTCCCCCGAACGTTCCTCATATCGACAATGAAGACTGAAATGCCCTGGGTCTTGTCCTTTACATCGTCGTAAGGAGTCGTGCGTGCGAGCAGCAGCATTAAGTCGGATTGCTTCACTCGCGAGATGAAGATTTTCTGCCCGTTTACGATGTACCGGTCTCCTTTGCGTACCGCGCGCGTCTGAATCCGCGTCGCCTCCGAACCCGAGTTCGGCTCGGTCACCGCAAAAGCCTGCAAGCGGAGTTCACCGCGCGCAATCTGTGGCAGGTAACGGCGCTTCTGGTCCTCACTCCCGTGGCGCAGAAGCGTACCCATAGTGTACATCTGCGCGTGGCACGCTCCTGGATTGCCTCCGGAGCGATTGATTTCCTCCAGGATGATGCTGGCTTCGGTGATACCCATCCCAGCGCCGCCATATTCTTCCGGAATGAGAGCAGCCAAGTACCCGGACTTAGTAACCGCCTTTACGAACTCTTCCGGGTACTCCTCAGCCTTGTCAACCTTGCGCCAGTAGGCATCTGGAAAATCTCTGCACAGCTCGCGAACGCTCTGCCGAATCGCTTGCTGGTCCTGCGCAGTAGTTTCAGCTTCTAATTCCGGTTCTGGCATCACTTCTTACCGCAGCGTTATCAGTCCACCCATATCAGTTTGGCGGGGTTGTCCACCGGCGTGGTCTTCACATCCGCCTTCTTAATTCCGAACGCCAGAAGAGCACGCAAGAAGACTCTCATAGTAAAAGTCGGGAACCAGATCATCTAATTAGCTTTCTTCCAAGCCTCGATAAAACGCTTTGCGTCTCCGAGGACATCTTCCGTCGAGGGTACGTACGGGATAATCAAACGATCCACACCCGCGTTCAAGAAGGGTTGCAGGCGCTCCTTAATTTCCCCGGCCGAGGTGCCAGGCACAACTGGCAGTCGATCCATGTAAGCGTCGGTGATCAGTTCCTGCGCAGCCTTGAAACCTCCCTGACGGAAGGCCTCCTGGACTGCGTTCACTTCCGGCTCGAAACCGGACGCCTTGAGCATGTCGCGGTAATGGTCGGCGATGTTGTAAAAGGTGAGCACTTGACGCAGCTTTGCCCGCGCTTTCGCACGATCGGGATTGAGCGAAACCCGCACCTTCGTAATGATCTGGATGTCACTCGCGGGACGACCGGCTTCGGCAGCACCGGCGCGAACGCGCTCGGCAATCTGGCGCACGGTGTCGGGTATTGCCATGTTGATCATCACCCCGTCGCCGATCTTGCCCACCAGGTGCGTCATCTGCGGTCCCAAGCCGGCAATAATTATCGGAAATCGGGGGTGATCGGGTTTCCAGGAAAGCTGGAAGCGTTTCCCGGTCGTATAGATTTCGCCTTGATATTCGACACGCTCGCCCGCGCTGGTCTGGCGCACAATTTCCACATACTCGCGAATGCGCCGGAGCGGCCGGTCGAAGATCCCCCCATGCCAGGCAGCAATGGTCGTGTTCGCAACTCCTAATCCCAGCAGCAGTCGACCTGCGGACAGATCCTGAAGAGTAGCAGACTGAACGCCGAGGGTAACCGGACTCCGTCCATAGATGTGATAAATGGCAGTGCCTAATTTGAGTTTCTTGGTCCGCGCTGCAATCGCAGAAAGCAAGACCAGTGGATCGGTGCTATTGGATTCACCTTTCCAGAATGCGCCGAAACCGGCTTCTTCGATTAACGGCGACAACTCGACAATCCCGCTGACAGGATAGTGTGCAGCCGAATTCAACTCGATGTCATAGATTGGCATGGTTCACACTTGGTCCCGCATCGCAGAGTTGATTCAGTTGCCGCTTAGAGGGCGCGAGCGGAGGCAACAGAAATGTCCCGCTGACGAGGAACTATGTTATCTTCCACGGGTCGCGCCTGTCAAGCTGCGAATCCCGAATGTCGCGGCAAAGTAGAAATGTCCCCTCGCTGGCAAAGTAGAAACGTCCCCTTTTCGCCGGGGCTGTTGGGAGTGCGTGTTACTCTGCTCGTGCCGGTGAAGCGGAGACGGGCTCTGGTGGCGACCAACCCGATCGAGGAATAGCCGGCCGGAACTCATCTGCGGACGATGAGAAAGAGCGTGATCCTCCCGGCGCGTTCTACTACCCGGGCTCGGGGCCGACCAGCGGGAGGCGGCACGGTCCCGCCCTGGGGTTTGGTTTGGATGTTCAGACCACATCGGACCAGATAGATTCCGCTATGCCTGAAAAACGCTTCCGTATGGTCCGGGCCGTTGCGGAAAGGAAGTGGCGTTGCAGGGATCGTCGCAAATTCTCCAGATCGTGAAAGAAATCCCCCGGCTTACCGGCCGGTCGAGCGGAGAGTTTCCCGGTAGCGGGCGAACTTTGCCTGGGCGCCACTTCCGATCCGGAGCCCTGGTGCGAGGTGCCATTAGATCTTCGCCTCTGGCCGGTGTCCGGATTCCCGTGCCGCTTGCCACACCTTCGGGCCTTTTCGCAAATCGAAATCCTTGTTCCAATCGCTGCCCCGCCGCCGGACTGCACGGCGCTTCCGGGGGGATTTCACCGGCGCCTTTTTCGGCTTGTCCGCCGCGGCGCATTCCTCGATGGGTAAATAGCGTTCGCCATAGCGTGCGGCCAGCGAGCCATCCAGCCGAAGGTCTACTCGCACGTGGGCGCGACGTAATCCCGTCGTGACCGCCGCCCGCTCGATCTGGTATAACTTTCTGTCCCACCGGAAAGTGTAATCATCGCGTACTTGCCTGGTCTCCACATGACTCAATGACGCCGCCAGATGGTGACTCTTCTCCAGCGGCCGATGCGCATCGTCGGAGTTGGCTGCTTCCACCGTCAACTCCCGCTCCCACCACACCAAGTAATCCTCGGTCAGGTATCGGTTGGCCTGCTCGATGGTCGTCACCCCGGCTACCCGCATCCCTTTCACAAGCCGGTCTTGCGCCGTCTGAAAGTTTCTCTCCACCCGTCCTTTGGCCTGCGGCGAGTGCGTCGGTATCCACGCGATTCCCAGTTCCCGCAAGGCGCGCCCGATCTGCGTCGGTGGCATTTCCACCGGGTCCTTCTGCACTCCTGGTTCATCCCGCTTGCGCTTTTCCGCCGTCTGAAAATGGCTCGCCTTATCGGTGTAGAACGTCAGCGGACGGCCGTACTTTTCCAGGTAGCTCCACAACAGCTTCATGTTTTCTTCCCGCGAGTCGTGCCGTACAAAGCGCGCAAACAATCGGCTGGTGGCATCGTCGATCATGGCGATCAGGTACAACTTTTCGCCACGCCCCTCCAACCAGTCGTGCTCACTGGTGTCCCACTGCACCAACGCTGGCCCGGATGCCGTGTTGGTTGCCCAGATACTCTGCGGCCAGGGTCGGCCCGAATCCTTCGTATACCGGCGCCGACAAGATCTTCACCGCTTCGCGCTCGATCTTTTCCTCGATCCGACGGTTGGAGGCCTTCCCACGTAGCCCATGGACTACGGCCTTGTCCCCGCGCTTCTTTAACGCATACAGCAGCCGCTTTACGTGCCGCACGCTCACACCCAGCTCCTCAGCGGCCTCACGCTGCGTAATTAGTTTCTTCTTGGCTTTCTTCAGCGTCACCAGCCGGTCACGGTCGGCTTGGGTCATCAGTAGTTGTCCTTCCTGCATCCCCACAGCCTGGGGGTGTCAAGGGGACATTTCTACTTTGCCCAAAGGGGACATTCTTACTTTGCTGCCACAGCTGCGAATCCCGAATCCCGAGCTCAGTCGGAGGCCAATGACAGGGGCTCACCTGAACAGATCCAACTCCGGCCGGCGAATCAGGGGTGCGGAAGACCCCTCCGCGGGTGGCCACTGAAACCCGTGGATCAGTGCAACAGGCACGCCGGCGGCTTTCTTCATCACCAGCCCGGCGGCCGCGGCGAGCTCGTCGCCACGCGCGACGACAGTGGCCTGCAGAACGCGCCGATCGCGATCGAGCGTACCGCGGCAGTCCTCAAGCGGCTCCATACCGGAGACACCAATGGCGACATTCACCAGCCCCTCGCGCCATGGCCGGCCGAAACTATCGGTGATAAGCAGGGCGCCACAGTTGAGCCGGTTCCGCAGGGCGTGGGCCGATGCATCGGGATCGGAGGGGAGTACCGTCGCGAAGCGCTCACCGGGCACGTTGGACTGATCCGCTCCGGCGTTTGCGGCCACGAAACCGTGATGAGTTTCAACAATCAGGACTCCGCGGTCCATGCGAACGATGCGGCGGGACTGGCGAAGAATCAGTTCGATGAAACGCGCGTCCTGGTCCCACTGCCGGGCCCATCGTGAGGCGAATTCAGAAGGTTGAATTTCACCAAGATCAACGATCGCGCCTTCTGCCTTCGAGACGATCTTCTGCGCGACGACCACGATAGTCTCGGGCGCAATCGTCTCCCGAGCTTGAACCGCTGCGGCCAGAAATCAGCCCCGCGAGGTCGTCGCCCGCGTGAACCTCCTGCAAGCCTTCAAGTCCTACGATACGGATGTCCATTGCTTTTTTGGCCATTGGCCGGTACGCGAATCAGGGCCCGTCTAAGCAAATGATCCACAATCTTCCGGCGTATTGGTATCGAAGACCAGAACGGCGGTCGCGGGGCCGTCGCTGCCACGCCTGGTGCAAATGCGCTCGAACGCTTCCGGGACCGAAACAACGGAGATTTTCATCCGGCGGAGTCCGAACCAGCGCTTTGGTCCCCGTCTGGAGGCGGAACGATGATCACGCCCGGCGTTGTCAAGTCGGTGAGATCTTCGATCTCGGTTCTTGTGACTGAATTCGTCTGCGCGCATACTCGGGGTATACGAAAAGAGCCTCTTTGCACCAAGCCCTTCGGCCGGCTTCCGCAACCGCGATCACCTCGTCCGGAGTCATCGTGTGGGCGCCAGGATCTCCCAAGTCGCGCGCGAAAGTGCGATATTCGCATCGATCGCGGCACAAGTTAGTAAGAGGGTTAAAACCTCGCGCGACAGTGGCGATGCATCCCGTTCGCCGCCTGCGAAATTGCGGGGCTGGAAAAGATCCTTCAGTTTCCGGACCGGTTGAGGCGATAGGAGTCCGAACGTGAGACTCCCATGGCGAGAATGCCTTTGCAGTGTTGCCGTGCTCATGGACTATTCGATCGAGGCGCCCTCAGCGCCTTTGAGTTTTTGATTATACATCGGAGGTCCTGTTACGACCAATGGCACTACACTCCGTGGGCGAGAGGCCTATTATGATGCATGAATGAGTCTAAGGATTCGCAAACCGAGACCTCGTGCGGTCCGCACCGAATCCACAATAGAAACGGAAAGGCAGCGACTAATGCTAAAGAACCGGCTCACGATCCGAATCGAATGGGGAGACTGTGATCCAGCGGGTATCGTCTTCTACCCGCAGTATTTTAAGTGGTTCGACGCCTGCGCAGCGGCTCTCTTTGCAGCTGCGGGCTTTCCTCGAGCAGACCTAGTGGGGAAGCAGGGTATCGTCATCCCGATGGTGGATACACGCTGCAAGTTTTTCATCCCGTTCCGGTTCGACGATGAGCTGACCGTGGAGACGACGATCACGCGCTTTGGCCGAAGCAGCTTCGATGTTCAACATCGGATACTGAAGGGCGCGGATCTCGCAGTGGAATGCTCGGAGACCAGGGTTTGGAGCCGAATTGACTTCACCGGCCTCGAAAAGCTGAAGGCGCAGTCGATCCCGGAGACCGTGATTCGGGCACTATCACTGGACGACGATTAGGTAAGCGGTTACGCCGGTCGGGCCGAGCTCACGCGCCACCTCCTCTCTCCGCGGCGGGACCATATGACTCCCCTGCGGTTGTCGGAGTTCGACCTAGTGCAGCCAATGAGCAGCGGAGATCGAGCGTCAATTATCCGGCCTCCGCTGCACTCTGCAAGACCAGGGCCCTGGGGCCTTCAGGTGTGAACGCGGGGTCTTACAGGGCCCGGAGGAAACGGATTCTGCCATGTAGCGTTGCGCGAGGCGATGCAGCTAGCGCCGCGGCCGACGCAGCATCCGCCCGGTGCGCTGCGCCGCCGCTGCTCACTGCGAGCAAACCCACCGCCGCCTCGCGCTCCGCAGCGGGAAACGTCGGGCGGCGGTGGGGAAGTTTCCGGCCCATCGCCTTGGCACACCCGGAGCCCGGCGAACGTCGAGCGGTGCTTTGGCGTGCAGTTGACGTGGACCGGACTTCCCGGGAGTGACGCCGACCAACCGGCGGGAAGAGACCATTCTCCGAGTGGCCGACCAACTGGCCGAC
>Ga0335078_10011138_pt1 | contig 13336 bp, 12 predicted proteins | sample Lox_Sample_32_FD_206711 | JGI IMG/M metagenome (GOLD analysis project Ga0335078, IMG submission 206711) | Soil microbial communities from Loxahatchee National Wildlife Refuge, Florida, United States - Lox_Sample_3.2 | ecosystem: Environmental > Terrestrial > Soil > Wetlands | place: USA...
AAGAAGTGCATCGGGATGACGAGCTGCGGCTTCAGCGCGGCGAGCACCTCCATCATGCCGGCGAGGTCGAGCGTCAGCGAGCCGTCGACCGGCGCCATCACCACGTCGACGCGGCCGATGTCGTCGAGCTGCTGCTTGGTCAAGGTGTGATGCAGATGGCCGAGATGCGCGATGCACAGGCTTGCCATCTCGAAGATGAAGATCGAGTTGCCGTATTTTTCCGTGGTGCCGCCGAAGCTGCGGATATTGGTCGGCACGTTACGCACGTGCACGTCGCGATATTGCACGTCCCAGATCGCCGGCTTGTCGGGCGTGTCGCTCCAGCCGCGCAGCACGTATTTGATCGCCGGATCGGGATGGTCGGTGTAGTGCGTGTCGTGGGCGTGGTTCATGGTGGCGATGTCGGGAATGACCGCCGGCCGCACATAATCGTTGTAGTCGGTAGCGATGCGCACGCCCTGCGGACTTTCCAGCAGGAACGTGGCGTGGCCGATATAGCTGATGCGCGCCTGATCGGGATTAAGCGCCGCGAGATCGAACGCGGCCGGCACGATCGGCCGGTGCGCTCGGGCGACCAATGCCGGACACGACCGCTCCACGTCGGGCTTCGCCGCCGGCTGCGCGCCCGCAACACCGCCCAGCGTCGTCAGGATCAGCGCAGCCGGCGCCGCGACGATCGCAAGCTTGCGCAGCAGCTGTGCAATGGCGTTCATGCCTCGCTCCGTTCCGGATCGCTTGCCGCGCCCTATATGGCGGCAAGCTTGGCATGGAACGCTGCGGCGGGGCTAGCGTCGCGCGTTGGGGCGATTCGCAACAGGGAACTTTCGAATCCATGATCATTCGCCCGCGCGTGTTGTTCGCCGCCTTCTGGCTTGCATGGCTCGTGAGCTGGATAGCCGCAGCGTTCTGGGCCAGCCGCGCGGAAAAGCGCGCGTTCAGCTGGGGCACCGTGTTCTATCAGATCACCGTCCTCGCCGGCGCGGCGCTGCTGACCCCGTGGGCGGCGCGGCGGCTGCACATGCAGATGCTCTGGCACGTCGGCTATGCCGGTGGCACGCTGCTGGCGTTCCTAACCTTGGCCGGGCTCTCTTTCACGTGGTGGGCGCGCATTCATCTCGGACGGCTGTGGTCGGGTTCGATCACGCGCAAGGAAGGCCATCGCGTCATCGACACCGGTCCGTACGCCCTGGTGCGGCACCCGATCTACACCGGATTGATCTTTGCGCTGTTCGCCACGGCGATTGCGCAAGCCACGATCAGCGGGCTCGCCGGCGCGGCGCTGATCGCATTCGGATTGTGGGTGAAGGCGCGGATCGAGGAGCGCTTTCTCACGACCGAGCTTGGCGCCGACGCCTACGGCGCCTACCGGCGCCGCGTGCCGATGCTGATTCCGGGACTGAAGATTTCAGGGGGTTAGGGATAAGCCGCCTAAACCCGAGGGTATCACGGATTCGAGGAGATCAGCCCGCGCTCGGTCACGACGATCCACGCGCCGTTCTGGCGCTTGATTTCGGCGACGCGGCCGAGCCCGGGCAGCATGCCGCCGGAAGCGACCAGGAACATGCTGCCGTAGCGGGTTTCGACCATGGCGCGGCCGTTGCGCACGTCCTGCACGACCCAGTCACGCAGCACCGGCACGGCAGGCGCCGGCCGGACCGCTGGCGCCGATGCCGGCGCGGGCCCGGCAATCGAGCCGGTGATTTCCGGCGCCGGCTTCTTGCCGAAGCGGTCGACGGCCTCGGCGATATGCGTGAGCTTGTTGGCTTGATTGGCCTGTGCGAGTTCGATGTTGTTGAAGCGGTCGGAGATCTTGGCGAACTGCGCCGCAGTGCTGCGGGTTTCGCTGTCGAGGCTCGTCTTGAGCGCGGCCAGTTCGGCGCGCTGGTTCTTCAAGGCCTGGATGACATCGCGGGAGTCCGCGGTTCTCACGGCGGTGGCCTGCGCGGCGGGCTGATGACTGAGGCCGAAGGCTGCCAGCGATCCGGCGAGCGCGCCAATTCCGGCGGCGCCCGCAATCGTCGCCGCCAAGAGCGCGAAGCGAAGCGAGCGCTGTTGCGCTCCCGGCCCGGCGGCGGATGCCCGCGGCGCCTCGTTCACCCGCTCGGCAAACCGTACCGGAAGTGTAATGGTTTTAGCGGAAGCGCGGCGAACCTGTTCTGCGGCCAGCGAATCGTCGGCGTGGCTGCCGCCGAGTTGCGGCGACTCGATGATCGGCAACTGGCTACCTGCGGAAGCGCTTTCGGCGCTGGCCGGCGCTGCACCTTCGCCGGTCGCTGGCGGCTGATTGGCCGCGGGCTCGTGGTTTTCGCCCGAGGCTTTGCCCTGATCCTGGTCGTGGCGGTCGTCCATGGCGAATGCTCCGGATTGCGCGGATTTTGGCGACCATTCGTTAACTACCGACCGTTAGCAATTCGTTACCGAAGTGATGCTTCGCGCCATGGGACGCGCATATCGTTAATCGGCCGCGCTATCGCGCGGCCGATTGCACATTCAATCTCGAAACGACGATGCGGTGTCAGCCGCGCGCGGCCATCACGCGCTGGCGTGATTGATGAATTTTTCCGGCGGCGCCTCGCCCCACTGCGAGCGCAACGCCTCGTCGGCTGCAATCAGATTGGAGCCATTGCGCAGATTGAGCCGGTCGCTGTCGGCCCAATGCTCGTGCACGCGGCCCCACGGATCGGCCCAGTAGTCGTAGACCTGGCTGCCGAGCACGTGACGGCCGATGCCCCACATGTGTTCGTACTTGCCGGCTTGCTTGAGATAGTCGTGGCCCATGCAGACATCGTCGATGTCGGGGACCTCGAACGAAAAATGGTTCAAGCCGGTCTTCTGATGATTGAGGCAGAAGAACACGTGATGATCCACATAGGTGTCGCCGCGGTCGCAGCGATTGAACGAGCCGATCAGATTGTCCTTCTGCTCGACGTAGACATCGTCCGAACAGATCATGCCGAGCGTCTCGCGGAACCAGCCGACCGTTTCCTTGAATTTCGGCGTCATCATCACGCCGTGGCCGATGCGTTTGACATGCGCCGGCCCGCGCGGCAGCCGCATCAGTTCGCCGGCGCGCGCGGTCGGCGCTTCGCCGGAATTGAGTCTTTGCCGCTTCACCGGGATCGGGGCGAGCTGCTCCATGCCGCAAACCACTTCGATCTGATAGCCGTTCGGCTCAGTCAGCCGCACGCGCTTGCCGCCGCCGGGCTCGTCGATGTTCTCGATGCCGGTTGCGCCCGGCGCCTTGCTGAGCTTCTTCAGATCGTCTTCGCTGTCGACGTAATAGGCGATGCCGACGAATTTCGGATCGCCCTTTTCGGTGACGTGAATATGATGCGCCGGATCGGTGCCGCGCATGTAGAGCGCGTTGGCGGTGCGTTCGGTCCGGTGCATGCCGAAACGCGTGAGAAATTCTTCCATGACATCGAGGTCGGGCGAGCGCAGGCGCCCATACGCGATATCGGTGACTTTGGCCCAGGCCATGTGGTCCCTCCCGAATTGGATATATCTCGGCGACTGAGCGCAATTTGCCACGATCCGCGGGGCGGAGCTAGCTTGAACTCCTGCCGGCTACTCACCGCAGTCACAGCCAAAATGCCAGCCCGCCGGCGCTGGCGACGGCTCGATTCGGCTCCGGGAACCTGAAGCAATGACCATCATCATCACCGACCAGGACGTGCGCCGGCTGTTACCGATGCGCGAATGCATCGACGCCATGCGCGTGGCGTTTCGCGAGTTCGCCGCGGGCGACGCGGTCAACCGGCCGCGCATGCGCTATCTGGCGAAGCACCCCGACCCGGGGCGGCGCTACATGGCCAACGTGCATGTCGGCGCGGTGCCGTCATCCGGCATCGCCTGCGTGCGCGCGGGTTCGCAAATCATGCGGCCGGCGACCGCCGCGCATGAGCGCCGGACCTACGAAAATCCGCAGGCCTTCAACTGGGGATTTGTCATCCTGTTCAGCATCGAGACGGCCGAGCCGCTGGCGCTGCTGCACGAATTCGAGCTGTCCGGCATGCGGGTCGGGGCGACGACGGCGGTCGCGGTCGATGCGATCGCGCGGCCGGACGCGCGTACGCTCGGCCTGTTCGGCACCGGCAAGCAGGCGCGCAACGCGCTTGAGGCCATTGCGCTGGTCAGGCCGATCGAGCGCGTCAATGTCTACAGCCCGAACGCTGAACATCGCGCCGCTCTCGCGCGCGATCTGTCGCGCGACGGTCTCGCCGTTACCGCGGTGGAGGATGCACGCGCTGCAGTCCGCGACGCGGATGTCGTATGCTGCGCCACGAGCGCCATGAAACCAGTGTTCGACGGCGAGTGGCTGGAAGACGGTCAGTTGGTCGTCTCGATCGCCAATTCGGACGTGACCAACAAGCGCTCAGAGGTGGATCGCAGGACATACGAGCGCGCGCGCTGCGTTATCGTCAACGATTGGGAGAGTGTGATCGACAACGACCAGACCGAGCTGCTCGACCCGATAAAGGACGGCGTCATCGGCCGCGACCATGTCCACGAACTTGGCGAACTGCTCAACGGCACGGTCAGCGTCAAACAGGAGCCGCGCGGCAGCGCCGAGAACGGAATCATCTACTACAAGAACAATTCCGGTCTTGCGATCCAATTTGCCGCAGCCGGCGGCGTGCTTTACCGCAAGGCCATGGCTGAGGGATCGAATAAAGTCATCCCGACCGAATGGCTGGGGAGCGACTTGTCCGCCTACTACAAGGCGGGCTTCCGGCCATCGCCATGAGGGGGCTTGCGATGGACTTCGGTGGTATCCGCACACTTAGCAAACTTGTCTGGATTGCAGCGGCGCTGGCGGCGGCGTCAGCACCGGCCCGCGCGCAGGATGTTGCCGGCTTTTATCGTGGCAAGCAGATCACGCTCGTCATCGGCTACGGTCCGGGCGGCGGTTACGACATCTATGCGCGCATGCTCGGGCGCTTCATGGGCGCGCATATTCCGGGCCATCCGACCATCGTGCCGCAGAACATGCCGGGCGCGGGCAGCCGCAGCGCGGCGAACTGGCTGTTTCGCGTGGCGCCGCAGGACGGCAGCGTGATCGCCACCCTGGGCCAGGCCACGCCGACCGATCAGGCGCTCAGCCAGCCCGGCGTACAGTTCGACGCGCGCAAGTTCAACTGGATCGGCAATCTCAGCGTCGTCAACAACATCCTCTACGTCTCGGCGGCGAGCGGCGTGTCGACATTCGCGCAAGCCAAGACCAAATCGCTGGCGATCGGCGCCACCGGCGCAAGCTCGCCTTCGGTGCTCTACCCGCAGGTGTCCAACAATTTGCTTGGCAGCAAGTTTCGCATCATCGCCGGCTACCCGGGCGGCGGCGACATCAATATCGCGGTCGAGCGTCACGAGCTGGACGGACGCGGCAGCGATTCCTGGGCCTCCATCAAGGCGACGCATGCCGACTGGCTGCGCGACCATTTCATCAACATTCTGTTTCAGATCGGGCCGCGGCGCGAGGCTGATCTGCCGGACGTGCCGTTGTGGACCGAGCTCGCGACCAACGACGATCAGCGCCAGATTCTCGCGCTGCTGTCGGGCGACGTCTCGGTCGGCCGGCCGATCTTGACCGCGCCGAACGTTCCGGCGGAGCGCGTCAAGGCGCTGCGTCAGGCGTTCGACGACACGATACGCGACCCGCAATTCATCGAGGCGGCGAAACAGGCACACATGGATATGGCGCCGATGAGCGGCGAAGAACTGCAAAAGACGGTTGGTGAAATCGTGGCGGCGCCACCGCGCATCGTCGCCATGGTGAAGGACGTGATCGCGATCAAGGACGTGAAGAAAAAGGGGCAATAGTGCCAATATCTTGCGTCTGGGCATGCCCCTCGCGGGGCATGCCTAGATCGGGACAGCGCGCCGAATGGTTCACGCCCGATAGTCGGCTGCGCTGGTTTCGTCGGCGCGGGTTTTGCTCATGCCGTTGAACAGCGGCGTCAGCACGATCGCGATGACGATGTTGAGGATGACCGTGTAGAGCGCCGTGTAGCCCGGAAAAGCGTGCCCGGCGATTACCAGGGGATAATTCGGCGCCAGCTTCGCGGCGATGAACATCCAGGTGCCCAGCACGATGCCGACGAACCACCCGATCAGCAGCGCCCAGTCATTGAACCAGCGCGTATAGACACCGAGCATGACAGCCGGCAGCGTTTGGATGATCAGGATGCCGCCGAGGAGTTGCAGATAGATGGCGTATTGCTGCGGCACGAACACGATGAAGGCGAGCGCGCCGAACTTGACGATCAGCGACACCCACTTGGCGATCTGCGATTCCTGCCTGTCTGTCGGATTCTGGTTGATGAACTCGCGGTGGATGTTGCGCGTATAGAGATTGGCCGCGGCAATCGACATGATCGCCGCCGGCACCAGTGCGCCGATACCGATCGCCGCGAAGGCGACCCCGACGAACCAAGACGGGAAGTGGTGCAGATAAAGCGCCGGCACCGCGAAGTTGTTGCCGAATTGCTTGAAGCCCGCCGCAAACTCGGGCAGGCCGCCGAGGCCGCCGGCCAGCGCGAAGAAACCGACCAGCGCCAACAGGCCGAGCATGAACGAATAGCCCGGCAGCATCGCTGCGTTACGCCGCACGGCGTGTCCGCTATTGGCGGCCAGAATGCCGGTGATGGAGTGCGGATAGAGGAATAGCGCCAGTGCCGAGCCGAGCGCCAGCGTTGCATAGACGCCGTAGAGGCCCGTTGTGTTGGCGCCGGGATGAGGCAGCAGCAACTTCGCCGGCGGAATTTTTGCGAAGATCGCCCCGAACCCGCCCATGTGGATCGGCACGACGATGATGGCCGCGAAGGCGGTGATGTAGATTAGGATATCTTTGACGATGGCGATCGAGGCCGGCGCCCGCAATCCGCTCGTATAGGTGAAGGCCGCGAGAACAATGAAGGCGATGACCAGCGGCAGATCGCCCATATAGCCGGTTCCGGATACGCCCATGCCGCCGATCACGACCTGCAGGCCGACCAGTTGCAGCGCGATGTAGGGCATCGTGGCGACAATGCCGGTGACCGCGACGGCCAGCGCCAGCCATCGATTGCCGAAGCGGCCGCGCACGAAGTCGGCCGCGGTAATGTAGTTGTGCTTGTGGCAGACGCGCCAGAGCCGTGGAAAAACCAAAAACAGAATCGGATAGATCATGATCGTGTAGGGCACCGCGAAGAACGCGATGGCGCCGGCGCCGAATGCAAGCGCCGGAACGGCAACGAAAGTGTAGGCAGTGTAAAGATCGCCGCCGATCAGAAACCAGGTAATCAGCGTGCCGAAGCGCCGTCCGCCGAGACCCCATTCGTGCAGCAGGTCGAGGTCGCCCTTGCGCCAGTGCGCGGCAATAAAGCCCAGCACGGTGATAAGCGCGAACAGCAATATGAAGATGGTGAGGGCGGTCCAGTTAAGCTCTTGCACGGCGAGTCTCCCGGTCGATGTCTGTTTGACGTCTGTTTGGCGCGGCGAAAAGGCGCCGCGTCACGCATCGGTCGCGTAGTAGACAATCGCGGTGAGAACAGCTCCGATGATTACCCAGAGCATCTGGTACCAGTAGAAGAACGGAATGCCGATCCAGGCAGGATCCGCCTTGTTGTAGAAGGGCACCCACAGACAGACGATGAATTGGATCAGGAAGAGCAGATACCACCAGCTCCACCCCGATCGCTCGCCGTGTTGATCCATTGTTTTCCCCCAAGTCCCTGCATCTCGAGACCGCCGGTCAAGACTCGCGCCCTGACATTGCGTCCCGATCGGGCTGTTTGATGCCCTTACGAATCAGCATAATCCCGCGCCGCCGCGATGCAAGCGGCAAGCATCGCGGCGATGCTGCGATGTGGCAGTGCAGCAAATACCGGGCAGCTTCACGCCGCGGTTTTTTCGGCCGCCACGGTGCGTTGCATGAAGTCCACGAAAGTGCGCGCGATCTCTTCCTCGTACGGGCCCCAGTCGGGGAACGGAATCAGCGGCACTTCCTGATCGGTGATCGGCAGCTGGTGCACTTGGCTGCCCGGAATCAACTTGTGGGCGACGGCGGCACTGGCGCTGGAATGGGTCTGATCGTTGCCAGGAATGATCATGACCGGCACCTTGATCGAGCGCAGCTCCTGTTCGGTGACGCCCATGACCGGATGCTTGCCGCCCGCCTCGAACACCTCTTTCCAGCGCGTAAACACCTTGATGAATTTGTCCACCGGCAGATTGGCCAGGTAATCGCGGCCGCGCGGGTTCTCCTTGAAACGCTCTTTCCAGGCGTCCATGGCGCAGACCGCGGCCATGCCGTCCTGCCTGGCGGCGGTGAGGAACTGGCCGTAGTAGTTTTCCGGCAGGCGGCCCGCGGCGAAAGCCCCGCCGGTGACGCGCAGCAGCAACAGGCCGCGCACCGCTTGCGGATAATTCAGATAAAATCGGATCGACGTGCGTGCCCCGGCCGACGAGCCGCAGAAGAACGCCGGCAGCGCATCGTTCTGGCGCATCAATTCGTGCATGTCGCCGAGCCACGGCGCTTCCTCGCCCTCGTCACCGTCGATCCACAGATCGGAAGCGCCGGTATTGCGGCGATCGTGCAGCATGACGCGAAAGCCGCTGCGCGCGATCTTCTGCGCCATCGGCACGAATTCATCGTAGCCGCGGCGGCCGCCCGTGGTCGCCATCACCCACGGACCGCGCTCGCCGATGACCTGCCAATTGATGTTGACGCCGTTGATTTTGGTGAGTGGCATTGGACGCTCCCTACCCCGTTATGCGTTACCAACCCTCGCCATGGGCGCACAGGTTGGAGCGGGCGATGGGAATCGAACCCACGACACTCAGCTTGGGAAGCTGATGTTCTACCACTGAACTACGCCCGCGCTGGTGGCAGAATAGCGAAGGCCCGCATCCTGCCGCAAGGGTGCGCCCAGCTGAAGGATCGCACGAATGCCACCCAATGGGGTTGAATTTCTATCGCCGCAAGGCGCGGTCGAGCCGACCGGGCCGTGGAGCCTTGGCGTCCGTGCCGGCGATCTCGTCTTTGTCGCTGGCATGCGCGGGATTGACCCCGCGACGAACATGCTGGTCAAAGGTGATGAGGCGCGCGTTCGCCAGGCCTTTCTGAATATGCGGACCATCGTGGCCGCTGCGGGCGGCGGACTCCGCGACGCAGTGCGGCTCGTGATCTACGTCACCGACATGGGCCGCTACCGTCCGCTCGTGAACAAAATCCAGGAAGAGCTTTGGGGCCGGCCGCCTTATCCGCCTCGGACGATCATCGAAGTGAGTCGACTGAACCAGGACGACATTGTCGAGGTCGAAGGAACTTTCTTTTGTCCGGGCGGCAAGAACAATCAGTAGCAAGCGATTGGTGCGAGGGTACCGGCACAGAGACACAGTTCCATCGAACAGCGCCGCCTCGATCAAACTATCACCACAGTTGCGCGGGATTTCACGCCGGAGTGAGTATGCCTCGGAGGGATGGCGATGACCGGCTGCGTATTCTCCTGTCCGAAGACCGGAGCAGAGATCGATCCCGGCATTGAGGGCGCTGAAGCCGGCGTTGCCGGGTCAGATGGTGTCCGGTTCGCGGCGCTTCATGTCCGCTGCCCGCATTGCGGCGAGCATCACGAAATCAAGATCGGAGCCGACGTGTTGGACGAGGCGGCTTAGTCGCCCAGCGACCACGTCGCGCCGTTCAATGCAATCCGGCGCAAGCGCCTTTTCCGGTTAAGCAACCCTGCGGCCGCCGGAAGCGGATTTCGCCGATTGCAATGTGTCAGCTGATTTAATCGACACCACATTGGCTGAATTGACGTCGCTACGGAAGAAGCTCACGCGCTCGTCCATGTGCGATGCCTGCTGCTCCAGGGTTTTGGCGGTCGCCGCGTTCTCTTCGACAAGAGCGGAGTTCTGTTGCGTGACTTCATCCATCTGGGTCAATGCCTTGTTGACCTGATCAATGCCGGAAGATTGCTCGGCGCTCGCATTGGCAATATCGGCCACGATATCCACCACGCTCTTGATCGATTCCATGATCTCGCTGAGCGCCGTGCCCGCTCGGTTGACCAGCGCGACTCCGTCCTTCACCTGTGTGCTGGAGTTGTTGATCAAATCCGTGATGTCCTTCGCAGCCTGCGAAGAGCGTTGCGCGAGGCTCCGAACCTCCGAAGCCACTACGGCAAAGCCGCGCCCGGCCTCGCCGGCGCGAGCAGCCTCGACTGCAGCGTTGAGCGCCAAAAGGTTGGTTTGGCGGGCAATCTCGTCAATCACGCTAATGATGTCGGCAATCTTGCGTGAGGATTCCTCAATCCGCGACATCGCCTCTACCGCCTGAGCGACGACACTACCGCCGCGAATGCCGACCTCGCGGGTGGACGCGGCCGATTGGCTGGCTTGTTGGGCGTTCTCGGCATTCTTCTTCACGGCAGCAGCGATTTGCTCCATCGACGCAGAAGTCTGCTCCAGGCTAGCGGCCTGTTCTTCGGTCCGTTGCGACAAGTCGGTCGTCGCCCCCGAAATCTCCACCGCGGCGCTGGCGACTTCCTTGGCCGCGGATTTGATTTCGGCAATAGTCCCGGACAGCCGCTGCGCAGTAGCATTGGCGTTATCTTTCAGGCTTGCGAACGCACCTTGATAGGTGGCTGTGATGCGGGAGGTGAGGTCGCCCTGCGCCAAGGCGCCGAGCATCCGCACCAGGTCATCAAATACTTTCCCGACATTGTCGCACATCGCATTCATCGATGCCGCGAGATTGCGGACGACGCCGTCCTTGCCGTCCAGGGGCACGCGCTGCGTGAAATCCCCGGCCATCGCCGCTTTGACGATGCCGCCGACCGCGGCATCGAACTCGCCCATGACCTTGGCGGCGGCGGCTTCGCGTTCAGCGGCAGCTCTGCGATCGGCTTCAGCCTTCTCTTCCATGGCGCGGCGCTCGCGCTCAGCCTTTTCGGCGGTTGCCCGCCGGTCGCGTTCGGCGGTTTCCGCCTCGAGACGCGTCTTTTCAATGGCAGCATTGCGGAACACCAGCACCGCTTTCGCCATGGTGCCGATTTCGTCGCCGCGACTGATCTCGGAAACCTCGACCGAGGTATCGCCACCGGCAAGAAGACCCATCGTTTTCACCAATGCGCCTACCGGCCGCGTGATCGTCAGCGCCACATACACACTCAATCCCGCGGTCGCCGCGAGCATCGCCGCAAAGAGCGCAATGATCAGCCAAAAACTCCAGTGCGCCCCAGCGGCAATACCGCCCACGATCGCGGCCAAGTCTTGCGCTTGCCGGGCCTCGATCGGCCGCAGCGCGTCGATGTATTTGCTGGAAGCGTCGAACCATTTTGCGGCGGTGGTGCCGCCGACGCTGCCCTTGAACGGCGCTTCGGCGCCCGCCGTGCGCAGGCGCGCGAGCTCGTCCAGGCCGCCCGCTTTCAAGGTATCGTTTGCGAAGGCTATTTCGGCCGGCGTTGCGCTCTTTTCGAATAGCTTAGCTTCAAGCTCTTGCATCGCGCTCAGCTGAATAAATTTGCGCTGAAGGCCGGGTTCGAACTCGCCCTTGGTAAAACCAACAACGCCAGCGGCGCGCTCTTGGCCGGCAAGCTCCTTGCGCTCCATGATCGAAGATAAAGCGATCGCCGCCCTTAATGTCTGCGCGTAATAGCTCACGTCGCTGATCGTATCGATAAGGCCGAACAAATGGCCGATCGTGACAGTGTAGTAGGCTGACGTGTCGTCCGCAGTAATGCTAAAGCTGTCGGCGCGTTTGCGAGTGTCTCTTAACGCACCGAGCGCCGATTGGGCTTGATTAAGCTCGGTTTTGAATCTTCCGCTGAGCACGGACGGATCAAGGGCGTCCATCTCGTGCTGCCAATCCGCAACCGCCTTATCCGTCAACGGACGCTGATTGCGCAGCATGTCGGTAAACGCGCTGCCCTTTGAGTTGACGAAGCCCGCAGTCGCCCCTCGCTCCTTTTGCAATTCGTGAATCAGGCCCGAAATTTCCGGCGCAGTGTGGGCAATCGTCGAGATTCGATCAGCGGTCGAATAGGTCGCGTGCCTTTCGACGATGTCTTTTAAGGCAAAAACGACGAACGCCAGCATAGGAACGAGACATGCAATCGCGATACGAACTGGAATTTTCATATTGTTCAGGCGCAGCATGGCGGCATCCTTGGAGTCTCGGCCGGAGGCAGCGAACGATTCGAAATTTCCGATGACGCGATGGGATTCTCATTGGGTAAAATTGCTGGAATCGATTGAAGGATTATTAAATTCTCAAACAAAGCGAACCGCTTTCAGCTGCTCGCACCGGATCTTGTCCGGAGTCATAGCCTCGTTTGCTAATCTGAATTAAAATTCGCAAGCTGCCAGTCGCAGCGAGCTCTGCAGAAAGCGCCCTGCACCATCCGATTGGGTTTACTGCGCCTACATCGGCCGCTCGCCCAGCACCGTGATTCGCCGCATCAGCCGGCGTTCGTCGTTGGAAAAATCGGTGCGGGCGTGCAGCGCGCAGCGATTGTCCCACATCAGGAGATCGTTCACCCGCCAGACGTGCTCGTAAATGAACTCGGGATTTTCCTGGTGCGCGAACAGGAAATTGAGAAGCTCGTCGCTTTCCTCCTCGGGCAGGCCCTCAATGGCGATCGTCATCAGGCGGTTCACATAGAGCGCCTTGCGGCCGGTCGCCGGATGGGTGCGAAACACCGGGTGCGCGAAATGCGGCACGCCATCCTTGATCTGCGTGCCGCGTTTCATCGACGCATTGTCGTAATCGTAGGCGTGCAGCGCCTTGCGCCCCTCAAGACGGCGTTTGATGTCGTCGGGCAGCGTCTCATAGGCCTTGTAGGCGTTGGCGAACAGCGTATCGCCGCCGGCGCCGGGAATCTCGATGGCGTAAAGCATCGAGGCCATCGCGGGTTTTTCCTGATAGCACTGATCGGAATGAAACTGCATTTCGCCGTCCGGCAGCGCGCCGATCTGCTTGCCGTTCTCGCGGATGTTGGAAATCAGCATCACCGCCGGGTTGGCGGTGGTGTAACGGCGCGTGTGGCTCAGCGCGAGCTGGCCGAAGCGTTCGGCGAAGCGGACCTGATCGGCTTCGCTCAAATGCTGGTCGCGGAACAGAACGACGATGTTGTCGTGCCAGCAATCGCGGATGCTTTCGAACAGCTCATCCGTCATCGGCTGGCTTAGATCGACATTGAGGATTTCCGCACCGAGCGCCGGCGACAACGGCCGCGTCCGCAACTGATTAGCCCGCTGCCGGACATTTGCGCCAACGGTTTGCGTCGTGGTCTGCATCGGCGTCCCTCCCTGGGATCGAGGAAATCCTACTCCCGTCCGAACTGCCGGCGCAATT
>Ga0335078_10011139_pt1 | contig 13335 bp, 14 predicted proteins | sample Lox_Sample_32_FD_206711 | JGI IMG/M metagenome (GOLD analysis project Ga0335078, IMG submission 206711) | Soil microbial communities from Loxahatchee National Wildlife Refuge, Florida, United States - Lox_Sample_3.2 | ecosystem: Environmental > Terrestrial > Soil > Wetlands | place: USA...
TGCGCTACCTGTTATTGAAGGCACAACGGATCGCTGCCACCCGCACCGAATTCGTGGCATTCAAAAAGGCGGCCTAAAATGCCCGTCCCGTCACATTCCTGCGCAGAGCCGAAAGATGAGGTAATTATGAAACGGTTGATTCTTGTCGGAATGTTGAACGCTATGTTAGTTCCCACTTGGCTGGCCGCACAACGCGGCGGGGAGTGAGGCGGAGGCCGCGCAACCGGAGTTGCCGGAAGGTTGGCGCCACCGCCCGCAGGACCGATCAACAGAGCGCCGAGGTTAGACGGCTCTGGGCGGAATCTCTTGAGAGGACGTGGTGATTCCAATGCTTACGACGGCTTCGGACGGCGGGATATCCCTACTTCGGCGATTACGGATACCTGGCCGGCTACAACCAGCCAGGCGATCAATCCCCGCCCGCGAACATCGTTGCCGAACCCGTGCAGAATTGGGCGCCCGATCCGCCGGCCCGGCCCACAGTCCACGAGTAGCATTGGCCCAATTCCGAGGACAACCCGGCAGCCGTTTTTTCCATCATCACCAAGGATGGCACAGTCCATCGCGCTATCGCGGTCTGTGCACAGGATGGTGCGGTGTGCTTCTTCACCCCCGAGGGCGCTGGGCGGCCAGTTGCCGATTGGCACCGTCGATCGCGAACGCACTCAACAACTGAACGCCGCGCACGATCTAAAGCTGCCGTTACCCGCCGTGGCCGCGGCGAATTGACTGATACGAAGACGCCGCCGCATCCTGAATGCGGCGGCTGTGTGGACAAACTGAGGGGTATTTAGGACGGAAGCTACTGAGGATCGATGAGGGGAGTTTCTGACATTAACTGCAGATCCATGATCAGGCCAAGGCGCCAGTCGATTTGAAAGAACCGCGCCGTTGCCTGCCCGGATAGAATCTTGCGGAAGATCGGGAAATATCTTAACCGTAGTTTAGTAATAGACTCCTCGACGTCCGCTCGCCCTTTGATGTAACTCTCGGCTTGCTCGCCGGTTATGGAGTCGTAATTCTGCGCATAGTCCTTAAGAAGCGCGTATTTGGAATCGGTGATCGCGGTCAGTTCTTTTGTGTAGCGATCGTAGATGGGCCAGAACTGCAGGGCCTCGCTTTCGCTGAGATCCATATTGAGGGCGACAATCTGTTTCTTAAGAGATCGCAGATCCTGTCGGAACAGTTTGATATCCTCGTCGATTGGGACGGTTTGCGCAGCCCTGTCCTGGGCACACGCCCTGCTCCCGCTCAGGAACGTCAGTCCAACGAGTACCGTGGCTATGATCGCAGTCTTGCTCTTCATTCATCCTCCTGGCCGAACCAGTCGGCTTTCAGTAGATAGGAGTGGCGAGCTGACGCGTTTGTTTGCGCGGCCCCAGGAATCGCTCATTGCGGGGAAGGCCGGGGGACCGGCGCAGCGAGAGCGGCGGCCGAAATCATGGGAACGCCTGCTACGGTCGTGACCGGAAAGCCTCGTTCGCGCCATCCGCGGAGGCCGCCGGCCAGCGGATGGACATGGTCGATGCCTCTCCGTTGCAGAGCCAGCGCCACGCGCGCGCTGGTAAATTCGCCAGGAGACGCGCAATAAAGGACGACTTCCCGAGACGGCGCTATCTCCACATCCCTGTATTGTTCCAGCCTGTGGGGGTTAATCCGGACTGCGCCGGGGATCGCCATCGCGGGCACGGAATGGCGCACCGGGTCTTGCAGATCGATCAGCAGAATGTCCGCGCCTGCATTCAGCTTGTCGTTGAGTTCTTCCGGAGTGATTCGCGCCAACCTGAACTGGCGCACGAAGCGCTGCCAGCGGAGGAGTTTCTTCACAATATAGACGGCGATGGTGGCCGTGACAGCCAGCGCCAAAAGTGTACCCATACGGGCGAGATGGAGGGCCACGCGATCCAATTGATTGCTGAAGACATACCCGAGGACCACATAGGCGGTGGACCAGAAAAAGGCTCCCGCCGCGTCGAACAATACGAAGGTCATCGGTCCAATGCGGTTCGCTCCGGTTAGCGGGGCGGCCACGGCATCGAGTCCGATCACGAACTTGGAGACGAGCAGCGTTCTCACTCCGTGTCGAGCGAAGGTAGCGGTCGCCCTGTGGACGAGAGAGCCCGGATCTCGCGACAGCCCCCCTAGAAAGTGCAACGTCCGCTCTCCCCATCGGCGGCCGGCCCCATACCATCCCAGGTCGGCCAGCACGAAGGTGATCACTGACAGGGCTAGAATGGCCGTTAAACTGAGCTTCCTCGAGTGCGCTAGGGCGCCCGCCGCAACCAGAAACATGTTGGCAGGGATCGGCAGGCACGCTTGCCGGCCCAGCACCGATCCAGCCAGGAGCCAGTAGCCGTGACGCTCGAGAAAATAAACAGTTTCATTCATGATTTGACCCGGCTCAAAGGCCTGCCCGATTCGATGATCCCGGCTCCTTAGGCCGCACGGAGCAACTCCGTGTTGCCCGAGCGCTGGAGGGCCGCTGAGAGCAGAAGCCTTCCCCGGAAAATCCGCGTCTTTACCGCGGGAACGCTAACATGCAGCCGTCGAGCGGTTTCCTGCAGGCTGAGTTGGTTGAGATCGCGGAGGATCAGTGCCTGCCTGTACATCGGAGGGAGACCCACTACGGCCCGGCGGACCGCCTGGGCTCTTTCATCCCGGATAAGAGACTGATCCACCCGTTCACCGGAACAAGCGAGGACCTGCAGGTCAGGGAGTTCCCGGCAATGCGGTTTGGCATGCTCCCGGCGATGTAACATTAACGCCTCATTGATCGCGACGCGAGTGATCCAGGTGCGGAAGCTGGACTCTGCCCGGAAGGTGGACAAATGGCGCCACACTTTCAGCAGGACCTCCTGAAGGACGTCCTCCGCATCGGACTGGTTCCGCAGCATACCGCCGAGGCGTCTCTTTACCACCCCGATGTGGCGATCCATTAGAATCCTAAAGCACTCGGCGTGACCGTCCAGCGCCATTTCGATCAGCTCGCAGTCTTCCATTTCCGCCAGTGGTGTGCGCACCGTCAACTCCTTTGCCCCTCTAAGGACAAGATGGAGGAAAACGTCACCTTGTTTGGCCATTTCTTCCACCCAACAAAACGCACTCGTTACCGGTCGTCTTATTTGGGGCTTGTGATTCTTCCCTGGCAAAAATCGAAACCGGTAACGCTGGATTCAGCCATCCGGGCGCACTGCGACGATCTCGGCGGTAACTGCGCCGTCTCTCTGTCCGGTCGGCTTACGATCGATTCCGCTCCGGATGTGTTGACTTTGTTCCTGCGGCGCCTCGAATCCCCAAGCTGCCACAGCTTGACGATCCACTTTGATGACGTCGCTTATGTAGACACTTCGGGGCTCGCCGTTTTAGTCGAGGCTCTCAAGGCCGCCCGAGCGCGGGGGAAGGGCTTTTACATCACGGGCCTTCGAGAGCGCCCGCGATATTTACTGGAGGCGACCCGTATGTTGCATCTGTTCCAGGAGGTCCATCCCGACATTCCAACCGGTGACGCCACATGAGCGCCTCTGCCGTTGAACGCGTAGGAAATTCGGCCCTGCGGCACTTAGGGTACCTGGGAGCACTGGCGATTCAGTTCCGTCAAGCGTTGGGAGCCCTCGGGCGCGTGCTGCCGCTGATGGGCAATCGGTTTCGCTGGCGATCCGCGGTGGTTCAAATGCTTGTAGTCGGAGTGAACGCGGCTCCGATGGTCGGAATCATGGCGGTTTGCTCGGGATTCATTCTCGCAATGCAAGGGGCTTCGCAACTTCGCCGCATGGGCGCCATGGAAATGGTGGTCCCCCTGGTGACCATTGGCTTCATGCGGGAATTGGGGCCACTGCTCATGGCGATCGCGGTGAGCGGACGGTCGGGATCGGCATTCTCGGCCGAAATCGGCAGCATGGTGGTTACAGAGGAGATCGACGCGCTGCGCACTATGGCGATCGATCCCATTGAATTCATACTTGCGCCGAAATACCTGGCGGCCCTAATTGTACTTCCATGCCTCACGGTCCTCTGCAGCGTGTGCGGAATTCTGGCGGGCGGCGCCTTCATGAGGATCACCACCGGGATGGCTCTGGGGATTTACCTTCAGTCTGTGGTCCACTCGATGACACTGCGCGACATTATGACGGGCATGCTGAAGAGCCTTGCCTTTGCTACGATTATCGTTCACGTGGGGTGTCTGGAGGGCTTCCGCGTGCACGGCGGGCCGGATGCCGTCGGTCGTTCGGCCACCGCTGCGGTGGTGAAGTCCACATTTTTGGTCATTCTCGCCGACGTCGGATTCACGGCCATCTTCTACCTGACGGGGGCACACTGAGGCGATGGCTGGCATACCAATCACAGCGTCGCCCAAGCCCGTAATCTCGGTCCACGACCTGGTGGTGAGTTACAACGGACGTCGCGTCCTCGCCGGCGTGAATCTCGAGGTACTACCAGGAGAAACCATGGTGTTGTTGGGTGGCAGTGGATCAGGAAAGAGCACGCTCTTGCGCCAGATGATCGGGCTGGAGACGCCGGAATCAGGAAGCGTCCTGGTCAACGGCGTTGACCTTACAAAGTGCAAGCCTAACGATCTGAAAAGAGTCCGGCGTTCGATCGGAGTCGCATTTCAGAATTCGGCCCTATTCAATTCCATGTCCGTTGCGGACAATATCGCTCTATCCTTGCGGGAGCACACACGGCTGGCGGAATCTACGATTCGCCTCATGACGTGGATGAAACTCGCGGTGGTCGGTCTGGCGGACGCCGGAAGGCTAAGCCCACAGGAACTCTCCGGAGGGATGAAGAAGCGTGCCGCGGTGGCGCGCGCTCTGGCGCTCGACCCCGAAGTACTGGTGTTTGACGAGCCATCTGCGGGCCTGGACCCGATCGTCGGGGCGGAGCTTGATGAATTGATCCTGGCACTCAAACGCGCGTTCGGCATGACGGTCATCGTGGTGACGCACGAGATGGCGAGCGCGTTCCGAATTGCGGACCGCATGGCGATGTTGTACAAGGGGTCGTTGATCGCGGTGGGCACCAAGGAGGAAATGCGGAACAATCCCCATCCGCGCATCCGGCAGTTTCTGGACCGGGTCCCGGACAAAATCGCCGACGCCGCGGCAATCGACCACTACTTTGAATGTTACCTGGAGGATTCGCGGTGAACACGGAATCGAAAGTGGGGATATTCGTAATCGTTTGTCTGCTCATGTTGGGCGTGGCGGTGTACTACGTAGGCAATGAGCAATGGGGACGCCATCTGACGGCATATAAGACCTACCTGCGCTACGCGGGCGGCGTGGCGCCTGGGACAGAGGTCCTGTTTGGCGGGATCGCGGTGGGACGAGTCACTTCGGTGCGGGCCTGGAATCAGGATCCGACGCGGATCGAAATTCTGCTCGACGTAAAAGAAGGAACCCCTGTGAATCAAAAATCCGTAGCGACTCTCGGTTCCGTGACCCTGATGAGCAGCCCGGCGATTTCGATTACCACCGGTGCGCAGGATGCCCGGCGCCTGAGTGCCGGCGAGGTGATTTCTTCCGTGGAAACGGTGAGCATCGATGAGATGGCGCGAAGGCTTTCCGGAATTGCAGACAGCGCGGCGGACCTGATTACGCAGGTACAAGGGGAACTGAAAAGCGTCAGCGGGGATGCCAAGACGTTGCTGGCAAATCTGAACGAAGCAACCGGACTGGCGAACCGCACGCAGATTGCGGGAATTCTCCGTCAGGCAAATACTCTTCTTGCCCAAGAGTCTCCCAAACTCGACAAGATCAGCGACCAGATCCTGCTGGTAACCCGGGACGCGGATTCCACAATCGGCAAAATCGGGCCTCTGTTGGATCATACGGACGCGACCGTAGCCAATGTAAATTCCACCATCGATCAATTGCGCGAGCCGATCAAGCAGGACCTTGCCCAATTACACTCCACGATGGACCAGGCAAAGAGCCTGATTGCCAGCATCCAGGCCGGCGTGCGCGTCAACGATGACAATGTCCGGCAGACGATCGAGAACATACGCGTTGCGACGGAAAATCTGGATCAGTTAACCGATCTGCTCAAGCGGAACCCTTGGAGCCTGGTACGGATCCGCCAGCAGCCGGACCGCAAAGTACCGCAGTAAGGCAAACGATGAACGCAGCGGAAATCGTGCCTCATCCCTTCCGATTCACCAGCGCCGACGGGATGGAGATCGCTTGCATGCGTTGGGAAAGCAGTGGACGCCCCGCCGGTATCGTGCAGATCGCTCACGGCCGCGGCGAGCACATGGGGCGGTATATCGGCACGGCCGAAAGCCTTGTCGCAGCCGGGCTGGTTGTATACGGCCACGATCACCGCGGACACGGACGGACTGCGCTTTCCCAAGAGCCCTTCGGCGATTTCGGACCAGGTGGCTTTGACCTGCTGGTAGAAGATGTGGTGCGGCTCAGCCGGATTGCCAGATGCGAGCAGCCTGGCATCCCGCTCATCCTGCTGGGGCACAGTATGGGCTCGTTCGCCGCCCAGAAGTATGTGCAGGATCGCAGCGATCTCATCGACCGGCTGGCGTTGTCGGGTCCGGGCATTCTCGATGGTCCGGAACGGCTCGCGCACTCCGGCAACCGTACGCCGGCGGAAGTCGTCAACGCCGATTTCGAGCCGGCCCGCACACCGGCCGATTGGCTTAGCCGGCGATCCGGCGGTGGTGGACAGGTATTTGAGCGATCCGTTGTGTTTCGGATGGCTGCAGCCCGCTGCGAACGAGTCGTTTTTCTCAGCTGCGCCCCGTCTACCCGATTCAGCCCGCCTAAACAAGATCCGCCACGATTTGCCGATTATGTCTTTTCGGGGAGTTCTATCCCGGCGGGCGGCACGAGATGCTCAACGAAATTAACCGGGATGAGGTCCGCTCGAATCTGCTGCGGTGGATTCGGTGCGTTCTCGCGGCAACTCCGGCCGCTAACAGCGCTTGCGGTTCGTCAGTTTGCCGACGTAGCAAAGGAAGTCGCGGTCATGGGAGAATTCGGTCGCCACTCTTTCCCACTCCCGCCTGAATAATGGACCGCTCAAAGTACGCTCGATCTCGCGTTCCCAAAGAAGCCAAAGATGGGTCGAGATGTATCCGCCCCTATGAAGATAATAAACATCTGCTATGAACTGAATGCAGTAGAGCGTGCAATCGGTCAGTTCCTGGCTGGATGGCGGCAGCGGCTGTCCGGGATTGCGGTTTGCGAGCCACGCCTCGGTCGGGAATAGGCGCAGAAGGTCCTCAAACCTCCGGGAATACTCGATGAACATCTGCGCGTTCAGTTGCCGGTGCTGATTCCGCAGGGCTACGCCGACCCCAAGAGAACCGATCAGCAAGGTTCCCAATTGGCCGAGTTGCACCAAGGTCGCGGCCGTCATTGTGGATACTCACTCGCCATCACTTAGATGACTTTCCGCATGAACAAAGTGTTTGCAGCAAATCGCCGCCAACAAAAGGCGAATGCCAACCCTCATCTTTATTGAAAGCAGTTTTGAACTTCATCTCAGAAAGGGGTCCACTCAAATGCGAGTTACACACGTCGCTCTTCTTTTAGCGGCAGCGGGAATATTTCCGGCTGCTGCCGCGGATAACGTCGCCGGCCGGCTGGCAAGGGCCGTCTCCGTCCTCAATGCGCTGACTGGCGAGAAGAATGGCATTCGTCCGGAGAAAATTCGCAGTGCCGATTGCGTAGCGGTTATTCCCGGATTCAAGAAAGGCGCCGCCGTGATCGGTGTTGGCTATGGGCGCGGATTCATTTTCTGCCGCACCGCGAATGGCTGGTCTGCCCCCGGCGCCGTGACCCTCGAGAGCAGCAGCCTGGGTGTCCAGATCGGCGGCGAGCAGATCGACATCGTGATTCTTTCCTTGGATAAGGAACGTCGCGAGAAACTGCTGTCCGAGCGCTTTACCGTCGGCTCCGATGCTTCGGCAGCCTGGGGCAACGGCAAATCGGCGCACGACGACCCCAATGCCCAGATCCTCTTTTTCGGCCGCACCAGCGGCATTTTCGCGGGCTTCGGTCTCGATGGGGCTTCTCTGTCGATCGACGAATCCAGCAACAAAGCTCTCTACGGAAAGAGCATCGCCAACCGTGAAGTCGTGGAGGGTGGGACGGATACGCCGGCGGCCGCAAGACCTCTGGTGGCCAAGCTTTCTTCGGTGACGAACCCTTGATGTTATGCCGATGCCGGCGCCATGCAGACAAGAAGGTCATTTATGCGACGAACTGTTCTCATCGCGATCTCTCTGCTGGTGCCGGCGCTGCACTCCTCGCCGCAGGAAGCCGCTGCCACAAACGGTTCCATACGCGGTGACGTCTTCACCAGGACTGAGGCCGGCCAGACCTCTGCCGTGGCCGGTGTTCGCATCGTGCTGCACGGGCCGGCAGACCGGGAAACGCAGTCGGACTCGGAAGGGCGGTACGTCTTCGATTCGGTGCCTCCAGGCCGCTACACCGTGGTAGCAAACCCACCAGGTTTGACCGGCAATGTTGGGGTGGACGTCAAGACTGGAGGGACTTCCGAGGCGCCGCTGCCATTGACATTCGCCACGGTGACGAGCGCCGTGACGGTAACGGCGGCCGATCCGGGCGTGACTGCGCAATCGGCGCAATCAACGACTCTCACACAATCGACAGTCGATAACGCCCCGAATGACACGGAGAAATTTGAGAGTCTGCTGCCTCTGGTACCCGGCGTCGTTCGTGGACCCGATGGACACATCAACATGAAAGGGTCCCGCTCGACGCAGAGCGGCTGGTTGGTGAATTCGGCGAACGTTTCAGACCCGGCCACCGGAAGCGAGGCGATCAACCTTCCGATCGACGTGGTGTCCACGGTGCAAGTGATCTCCAGTCCTTACGACCCTGAATACGGAAAATTCACAGGGGCCGTTTCCCGTGTTGAAACCCGAGCCGGCAACCTAAACAAGCTCCACCTCTCGGTACAGAATCTGCTTCCCAGGGCCCGCGATCGGGATGGCGCCATTGTTGGGCTCGAGTCCTTCACGCCCCGGCTCACTTTTACCGGACCCGTGGTGAAGGACCGGGTTGCCTTCACGCAGTCATTCGAATACCGCTACGAACGCACACCGGTGCAGAGTCTGCCGCCTTTGCAGCGCGATATCAAGCTCGAGACCTTCAACTCGTTCACCCAGATAGACGCAAAGATCAGCGACAGGCAGACCACTACGTTCTCCTTTAACGCGTTTCCGGAGAAGCTCGCTTATCTGGGACTGAATACGTTTGCTCCCCAATCCTCTACCCCAGACCTACACCAGCGCGGATATCAGGCTTCGATGCAGGACCGTTTTGTTGTCGGAGAAGATGGGTTGCTCCGCTCGCAGATCAACTTTGAGCGGTTCAACGCCGACGTGCTGCCGAACAGCACCGATCCGTACCGGTTGCTGGTGGAAACGACTGAAGGCGGGTTCTTCGACCAGCAACATCGTCGAAGCGACCGCATCGAATGGCAGGAGATCTTCCAGGCAGCCCCCAAGCACTTCTTCGGCACCCATGAGATCAAGGCCGGCTTGGACTTTTCACGGAGTTCCTACGATGGCCGTGAGAAGTTCCTGCCCGTCGATATTGTAGGCACGGCGGGATACGCACTCGAGCGCATCGAGTTCGGAGCCCCCGCGGCCTTTTCCGTGGACCAGAACGAATTCGCCTGGTTTGTTGGCGATCAATGGAGAACCGGAACTCGGCTGCAGTTCGATTTAGGTCTGAGGTTTGACCGCGACTCGGTCACCCATTCCACCCACGCAGCTCCGCGGGCCGGCCTCACGCTTGCATTGACCGGCGATCGCAAGACTCTGCTGAAAGCAGGCGCCGGCCTGTTTTACGACCGCGTACCATTGAACATCCCGGTATTCCCGCAGTTTCCCGACCGGACCTTACTGGCTTTGGATGCGGCAGGTCAAGTGATGAGTTCGACGCCCTACAGGAACCTGATCTCGGGCGGAATTCGAAATCCGCGAAGCAGCGCCTGGAATGTCGAAATTGACCGCGAGATCCGCAGTAATCTGTTGGTCCGCGTGGCGTATCAGGGGCGCGATACTCGCGATAACTTCGTTCTGGCGCAGGTGATAGGCGCAGGAGGCAGTTCGTTGCTAATGTCCAATAGCGGGCGGGATTCCTACCAGGAGTTCCAGGTCACGAGCGTCTATCGAGTGCGCCGGAACACCCTGAATACTTCGTTCGTCAGGTCCAAAGCGTACGGCGATCTCAACGATTTCAACCAATTCTTCGGGAACGATCCACAGGCGGTTATCCAGCCGGACACGCGAGCTCGCCTTCCGTTCGACGCTCCCAATCGCGTGCTGGCGTGGGGCGAATTGGCCGGTCCCTGGAAGATGACGGTGGTGCCGGTTTTCGACTGGCACACAGGGTTTCCATACTCGCGGGAAAATCAGCTTCGCGAATTTGTCGGTCCGCGAAATGACCTTAGGTTTCCGTCCTTCGCTTCTATCGATGTCCAGGTGGTGAAGGAGATACGGCTGCCGTTTTTTGGTAAGGAGCGGAAGGCAAAGGTAGGGGTCGGCATATTCAACGTCACAAATCACTTTAATCCCAGAGACGTGCAAGACGACATGGACAGTTTTCGATTCGGCGCATTGTTTAACAGTCCGCCGCGCACATTTAGAGGAAAGTTCGTCGTGGGATTTTGAATCTCACACATTAAGGTGGCACTTCGTGAAAGTCAATCAGTGTCTGATTCTCGCTGCAGGTAACGGGTCACGTTTGAGGCCAGTGTCATCCGGGCTTCCAAAGCCGCTTGTTCCGTTTCGCGGCAGGCCCATCCTCGAGCACGTGATTCTCAGGGCTCATCAAGCCCGCATCGACGAGTTCGTGATTGTGGTCGGATACCGGTCCGACTTGATTCGCCGATGGTTCGACAGCCGATGGCTCGGCGACGTCTCCGTTACCTTAGTGGAAAACCCGGAGTATCACAAACAGAATGGCCTGTCCGCTCTAAAGGCCAGAAACGAGCTCCACGATAATTTTCTGCTGGTGATGGCGGATCACCTTTTTGAGCCGGAGACGGCGAGAGCCCTGATGCGGCAGCCCCTGGCCCCAGGTGAAGTGATTCTCGGCGTGGATCCCAAAATTGACGATGTGTTCGACCTTAACGATGCGACCAAGGTCCGGCGGGAAGGCGAGCTGATTGTGGATATCGGCAAGGAGATCCGAAACTACGACGCGCTGGATACCGGAATGTTTCTCTGCAGCCCGGCACTGTTCGACAATCTCGAATCCGTCGCGAGGGACGGGGATTGCTCACTTTCGGATGGCATGCGGCAGCTTGCGCGAGCGCGCCGTCTGCGCGCCTTGGAGATCGGCGCGGCCCAATGGCAGGACGTGGACACGCCCGAAGCTCTGGAATACGCCGAGCACATCTTCGACCGGCCTCTCTCCCGCCCGGAAGTTGGGACTTTGGCGAGTGTTTAGCGCAGCATCCAGGACGCGACAGCCACTGCGGCTTGTGGCGGCAGTATTCGGCGCGTGGCTTTTGGTTCGCCTGATCGAGCGAGCCAGCCCGGGGAAGCTCTTGGAGAACATTGCCACTTTGGGATGGGGATTGGGCCTGGTGCTCGGTCTAGCCGGGCTCTCGCACGTAGTGAAGACGTGGGCGTGGCGTTTGGCGCTGCTGGACGAGAGGCACACAGTGTCTTTTGCACGCATGCTGGCGCTGCGGCTGGGATCCGAAGCGGTTGGACAATTCGGGGCGTTCGGCCAGTTGGTGGGCGAGACGCTGCGCGTTTCTCTTCTGAATTCGGTGCTCCCCGTTGCCAGCAGGATCGCCTCGGTGATGCTCGACCGCGCTCTTTTCGTGTTAAGCGCCGCCGTAGTTACCACGGTAGGGATGATATCCGTGCTGGTCGCATTGCCGCTGCCACGGAAAGTCTCGCTATATGCGGAAGTCGTTGTGTTCATCCTTCTATGCGTCCTTATTGCAGCCGCGGGAGCGGTCCGAAAGCGGTGGGCGGTCTTCTCCAAGACGGCGGATCGTTTGGGCCGAATCCGTCTCCTCAGCGGCTGGATCGAACGAAAGCGGCACCTCATCCACTCCGTGGAAACCAGGCTGCTCGATTTCTATCACCACGCACCAGGAGCATTTTGGGCCAGTTTCGCACTGAATCTCGCATGCCATGTGGCGGCAGTGGCAGAGGTCTATCTCATCCTGCGGCTGCTGGGCGTTCGTGTCACCGCCTTCGCCGCGCTCGCTATTGAGGCGCTGACCAAACTCGTCAATATCATCGGCGTCTTCAATCCGGGAAACCTCGGGACGTATGAGGGTGGGAACATGCTGGTCGCGAAGATGCTGGGCCTTAGCATGACAATCGGATTGACCCTGGCGCTCACGCGGCGGATACGCGCACTCTTCTGGGCAGCGGTCGGGGGCATTTGCCTGCTGGTGTTGTCCAAGTCGAAGCCTAACGGCGCCCTTCAGGAAGGTACTCGAAATAACAGTGGAGAGGCAATGACTTCTATAACCGAAATCCAGTCTCAGAAAAAGAGCGCGCTGACAGGCGCGTCACATGTTGCAGTCATTCTCGCTCACGAGCTGGAATCGCCACTCCCCCGAGTTGGCGCGCTCCCCGCTTTGCTCCGCGACATTCTGGGAGCTCAGAGGGCAGGCGCGGCACGAATTGTGGTTGTCCTGAGCGGCACGGCGCGAATTGTGGTTGCTCCGAACGGGGCAGTGGTGACATCGGCGAAGCGCGAGTTAATCGCGACGGGGCGCCTTCCTGCATCCGTCGAATGGCATCAGGTGGGAGAGAATCCATCGCTGCCGTCCATTTTGGAAAACGTGGCCGGCGCTGAGGAACGCGTGGTGCTGATCGCCGGCGATCGAATCTATCATCCTTCTTTGCATCGACGCGCCGCCGGCTGGAATGGCGAAGGCGGTGCCCTGGCGCTTACTACAGGCAGCCAGATAGCCGGCATCTATGTGCTATCCGCGGACCGAGCCCTCGATGTTGCATCGCGCTGCCCATCCAGTTGCGGCACGATCGAGCAACTGGATGCGTGGCTCGTCGGCAAATACCCGGTAGCGTGCGAGCCGGTGCGAGACGATGAATGGCAGCGAATTCTCACATCGCAAGATCGCTTGCTGGCCGAGCGAAAACTGGACCGCTGGCTCGTCAAACCTACGGATGGCATTTTTGCGCGGATGAATCGTAGGATTTCCATACCCATTAGCCGGATGGCGATCCACTTTCCGATCACACCCAATATGGTCAGCCTGTTCACTCTCGGCGTCAGCTTTCTTGCGGGTGTGTTCTTCGCGCTCGGCGGATACTGGAACATGGTTGCGGGCGCCGCTCTATCGGTGTTTGCC
>Ga0335078_10011140_pt1 | contig 13335 bp, 9 predicted proteins | sample Lox_Sample_32_FD_206711 | JGI IMG/M metagenome (GOLD analysis project Ga0335078, IMG submission 206711) | Soil microbial communities from Loxahatchee National Wildlife Refuge, Florida, United States - Lox_Sample_3.2 | ecosystem: Environmental > Terrestrial > Soil > Wetlands | place: USA: Florida...
TCGTCGCCGACCGCTTGCGTGTCGAGCCGTGGTGGTCGAACGGCGCCGCCACACGGCTGGTCGTATCGGAGTACTTCAAGTACCTCTTCGCCAAGGTGCGCATGCGCTTCGACACGGTAGCGGCCAACGGCTCCCGCCATTTGGCCGCCGGAGCGCGCCTTCCCTGATCATCTTGCGGTTTGCAGCCGTCCGATCCCTCCGAAGCGGGTCGATCTTGTCTCACTCGTTTAGCCTTCTCGCGCGCTCCGTTCTTTTCAACGTGCTGTTCTACGTGAACATCACCTTTCGCATGATCGTCGCCCTGCCAACGATCATGCTGCCCAACCGTTTCCTGCTCGGAGTCTTGCGCGCCTACTGCCGCAGCAGTCTCTGGCTGCTGCGCGTGGTCTGCGGCATCACCGTGGAGTGGCGCGGCCGCGAAAAGATTCCCAAGGGAGCCTGCATCGTCGCCTGCAAGCACCAGTCGGCGTGGGAGACATTCGCGCTGTTCGCTCTGTTTGATGACCCGACGTTCATCCTCAAACGCGAGTTGATGTGGCTGCCGTTGTTCGGGTGGCTTGCGCGCAAAGCGCGCATGATTCCGATCGATCGTGGCGCTCGGGTCGCGGCGCTTGCCCGCATGACCGCTTTTGCGCGCCAGGAGATCGCGCGGTCGCGCCAGATCGTCATCTTTCCGGAGGGAACGCGACGCCCGCCGGACGCCGAGCCGCGCTACATGTCGGGCGTCGCTTTCCTCTACAGCGAGACCAGCCTCCCCTGCGTGCCGGTAGCGCTCAATTCCGGGCTCTTCTGGCCGCGCCGATCGTTCCTTCGATTTCCCGGGACCGTTGTCGCCGAGGTCCTCGACCCGATCCCTCCGGGACTGGACAGGCAGACGTTCAATAGGCGGCTGCAAAGCGCGCTGGAAGAGGCGACGGCGCGCCTGGTCGCCGAAGGCCGTCGCCAGCTCGCTCAGACAGTCAATTAGTGGTCCGATTCCAACATTCGCATCCGGTTGCGGCACGTCGCTGTGCGAATGTCGGAATCAAAGGACCACCGGCAAATCAAGAGCTTGGCTTCTATTTGCTCGCTGGCTCCCTGGTGCTCCTTCCTGCGCCCTTGAGGCGCTCGGCGACGAGGTGAAGCTCAGTCTCGCAGTAGCCCAGCGCTTCCAGCGCCCGGACCGCGTCCACAACATAATCGCGATTGGGGCCGGAACGACCGCGCCCCTGGCGCACATGACGCACCTGCTCATCGAGCGAGAGCCGGCCCGCATATTGTGCGTGCCCCCGGTCGACGACGAAACACAGCGCCCGCACCTGCCGCCGGTCGGCGTCTTCAAGCTCGATCCGCCGCGTCGTTTCCAGATAAACGGACGTCACCTGCTCGCGCGCGCGCAAATACGCCACGGTCCCATCGCTCGCCGCGCCGGCAACGCGAAAGGCGATACCGCGGCACATGCCGCCGCGATCGAGGCCGAGAACCAGGCCGGGACGTTCAGGAGTCCCGCGGTGGACGAAGGAATAGACGCAAAGCGCGCGGTGCAGCCCGATAAGACGCGCCGGCACGCGCTGCACAAAATCGAAGCCGGGCCGCCACATCAGCGACCCGTAGCCGAACACCCAAAGGTCCTCGGGCGGCGGCGGCGCGCCTGCGCCGACCGCGCGCCGAGGGCCGTTTTCGGCTGAATTCACCATGCCGCGTTGACTCTTGTCCCGACTTCGGCTCGCTATCAGCACGGTCCGGGCGGCGCAATGGTGCGCGCGTAGTCTTGGAAACGCCGCACTCGGCAGGCGAAGAGGAACAATGCCGGGCGAATCCCCCCTCAGCATGATGTACCCGCCGGGCCAGCGGGTCCGACGGCCAGCCGCCCAGGCCGCGCGCCGGCCGCTCTTGCTTTTGCCGTTGCTGCTGGCGGCGGCCGTTGTTATCGCCCTGGCGCTGGCCTGGGTTTGGCTTTGGTACCACGCGGCCGGGCTGGTCAATAATTCCCTCTCCTTGTGGGTCGATCGCGAAGCGGCCGCCGGCCGCGTCTATTCGTGCGGCTCCCAGACTGTCGGCGGATTTCCCTTCCGCATCGAGGCGCGCTGCGCCGATGCCGCCGCCTCGCTCACGACAACCCAGCCGCCTTATGTGGTGCGGGCCAAGGATCTCGTCATCGCGGCCCAGGTCTATCATCCAAATGTGCTGATCGGCGATCTCACCGGTCCGCTTTCGCTCGCCGAAGGGGATCAACCGCCTGACTTCATCGCGAATTGGTCGCGCGCGCGAGTTATCGTGCAGGGCTTGCCGCCCGCTCCCGAAAGCGCCTCGGTTACGCTCGACCTGCCGCGCCTTGATCGGGCCGCCGGCGCCACAGTCTTTCAGGCCGATCACGCGGACCTGGAGAGCCGCATCATCGGCGGCTCGGCCCGTGATCGTCCGGTGATCGAGGCGGTGTTTCACCTCAAGGCAGCGGCGGCCCCGACGCTGCATCCGGCCTTGGCCAATAAGACCGAGGCGCAGGTCGATGCGGTCTTCACCGGTTTCAAGGATCTCTCCCCCAAACCTTGGGCCGAACGCTTCCGCGAGATGCAGGCGACGGGCGGCAAAATCGAAATCAAGTTCCTGCGATTGGCCCAATCTGACGCGATGATCATTGTCGGGACCGGGACGCTGACCGTAAACGCGCACGGAAAGCTTGACGGACTGATACGCGTCGGGATCGCCGGCATCGAAGGCATCGTTCCAATGCTCGGGGTCGACAAGGCGATCGGAAAGGGTATCAACCGATTGACCGGCGTTGAGGGGCCGGCCTTGCAAGGGCTCGGGGCGCTCGATCGCCTGGTGCCAGGACTGAGCGATGCCGTTCGCGAGAGCGCCAATGCGAGCATCATCGAAAGCCTCAAGAAAATGGGGCAGCCGACCGCGATCGACAAAAAGCCGGCGATCGCCCTGCCGCTGCGCATTTCCGACGGCGCGGTCTATCTGGGCATGATTCCGCTCGGGCAAGTGCCGCCGCTGTTCTAAAGGCGGCCAGGCGGCCGAGCGCCTCGCCCGAAGGCAAGACCCTTTCAGAGGCTGCCGCGTCAACGATTGCGGGTGGTGTGCCAGCCAACCGAGGCGTCGGGCACGGAGTCGGTCGAGGCGAAGTAGGGCTTGATGTCGAGGAGCGGCGTATTGTCCAGGCAATCCAGCCCGACGACGGAAAGAACGCTGCCGTCGATCCTCAACAGCCGCGCCACCGAGACGGCGATCGGATTCGGCCGCACGGGCGAGCGGAGCGCGAAAGTGCCGCGGCGTTCGCCGTAATGGTGAGGTGCCTGGAGGACGAGGTCCCGCCGCGCCTTGTGCATCCAATAGAGCACGACGATGTGACTGACCGTGTCGAGGCCCTGCAGGCCACCGACCCATCGCCGGTCGAGTTCGATCGTGCAGATTGCGTCGGTCTCGCGCGGGTTCTTCGGGCATTCCTCGCGACGCGTCCACGGGGTGCGAATTCGTCCTATGTAATAGAGTGACGCGTCGAACTGCGCCGGCAGCTCGACGGCTATTTCGCCTTCGCGCAAATCGCTCGGTTCATTGCTGGCTGGAGTGGTCATTCCTGGTACGTTCGCATCGCTTGTCGGCGCCGCCAATGCCGCTGCGTTCATTTTTTTCGTGGGATATTTCCCATAATTGGGAGGAAGCCCATTGACATGGGACTGTTTCGGCTCATAAAGATATCTTTATATTGTTCTCCAGAGAAGTCGAAATCGCATGAACGAGCGGCAGCTGGCTTTCCCAACGCTGACAGCGACGCTCAAAGCGGCCAGTGAGCCGACCCGGCTTCGCCTGCTCATGCTGATCGCCGAAGCCGAGCTGACCGTTTCCGATCTCACCGAGATTCTGCGCCAGTCGCAGCCTCGCCTGTCGCGGCATTTGCGGCTGCTCGCCGAGGCAGGTCTCGTTGAGCGCTCGCGCGAGGGGTCTTGGGCATTCTTCCGGTTGGGTGAACGCGGCAGCGTTGCCGACATCGCGCGCTCCCTGATCGCGCAGCTCGACGCCAACGATCCGATCATCGCCCGCGACCGCGAGCGGCTTGCCGCCGTGCGAGCGGCCCGCGCCGCCGCCGCACAGAGTTACTTTCGCCGTCACGCCGCCGAATGGGACCGTATCCGCAAGCTGCATGTCGCTGACGCCGCGGTCGAAGGAGCGATCCGCTCCGCCGTCGGCGACCAGCCTATTCGCTCGTTGCTCGATCTCGGCACTGGCACCGGCCGCATGCTGGAGCTGTTTGCGGACACGATGGAGCGCGGACTTGGCCTCGATCTGTCGCTGGACATGCTCGCCCTCGCCCGCGCGCGCCTCGACCGGGCGGGCCTCAAACATTGCAGCGTGCGCCACGGCAACATCTACGATCTCGCCCTCCCGCACGGGTCGTTCGACGTCGTTATCATCCACCAGGTCCTCCATTTTCTCGACGACAGCGCGCGCGCCATCCGCGAGGCGGCTCGCATGCTGCGGCCGGGCGGCCGGCTCCTTATCGTCGACTTTGCGCCGCACGATCTCGAGTTCCTCCGCGAAACGCATGCCCACCGCCGGCTCGGATTCGCCGCCGAAACCGTTACGCAATGGCTCGAAGCCGCAGGGCTCGACGTCATCCGCCAGCAGACGCTGCCGCCCGGGCCGGACGACAAGATTGCCGTTTCCCTCTGGCTCGCTCGGGATCCGCGCATCGTGCTCGCCGCGCCGGCGACGCGCGAGGTGGCCTGATGAAAAATCCCCAGCCAAGCCGGCTTGCCGATGCCGGCGCACGACAAGCCATTCGCGTCTCGTTCGAATTCTTTCCGCCCAGGACCGCTGAGATGGAGCAATCCCTGTGGGGCGCGATCGGACGGCTGGCGCCGCTGCAGCCACATTTTGTCTCGGTCACTTATGGCGCCGGCGGGTCCACGCGGGAGCGCACGCACGCCACCGTCAAACGCATTCTCGCGGAAACGATGCTCACGCCCGCGGCGCACCTGACGTGTGTCGCAGCGACCCGTGCCGAGGTGGACGCGGTGATCGCCGCCTACGCGCAGGCCGGCGTGCGTCACATCGTGGCCTTGCGCGGCGATGCCGCCGGCGGCAACGGCGAGCATTTCGCTCCCCATCCCGACGGCTACCGCAATGCGGCCGATCTCGTCGCCGGCATCAGGCGGATCGCAGCCATCGAGGTCTCGGTTTCCGCATATCCGGAAAAGCATCCTGACAGTCCCTCGGTTGAAGCGGACATCGACGTGCTCAAGGCGAAGGTCGACGCCGGCGCCACGCGGGCCATCACGCAATTCTTTTTCGAGAACGCGCTTTATTTCCGTTACGTCGATCGCGTGCGCGCGCGCGGGATCGACATCCCGGTCGTGCCGGGCATCCTGCCGGTGCAGAACTTCCAGCAGATGAGAAATTTTGCCGGGCGGTGCGGCACCTCCGTGCCCGACTGGCTCGCAGCACGCTTCGACGGGCTCGAAAACGATCCGGCAACCCGCAAGCTCATAGCAGCCGCCGTCGCCGCCGAGCAGGTGCTTGATCTCGCCGACCACGGCGTGACCGATTTTCACTTCTACACCATGAACCGCGCCGATCTCGTTTACGCAATCTGTCACCTCCTGGGACTGCGGCCCGAGGGGCAGCCGAGCATGCTCACGCCTTCGCCGCCGCAGTTGGAGCGCGCGTAAGGCGATGGCCGCGTCCGCAGCAAAAGGGGCGACGGAAGCACGGCTGCGGCGCCTTGCCGCCGAGCGCATTCTCGTGCTCGACGGCGCCATGGGGACAATGATCCAGGCGCTTGGGCTCGATGAGGCCGGTTATCGCGGTGCGCGTTTCGACGCCTGGAACCGCGAAGTGCGGGGCAACAACGATCTCCTCAATCTCAGCCGGCCAAACGCCGTGCGCGCCGTCCACCTCGCCTATTTCCGCGCCGGCGCCGATATCGTCTCGACCAACACCTTCTCCTCCACCCGCATCGCACAGGCCGACTACGGCATGGCGGAGATCGCCTACGAGCTCAACGTCGCGGGCGCGCGGCTTGCGCGCGAGGCTGCGCGCGCTGCGCAGGAGGAAGACAGGCGCGAGCGGTTCGTCGCCGGGGCGATCGGCCCGACCAACCGCACCGCTTCGATCTCGCCCGACGTGCTCAATCCGAGCTTTCGCTCCATCACCTTCGATGAATTGCGCGCCGCCTATACCGAGCAGGTAAACGGGCTGATCGACGGCGGCGTCGACGTGCTGCTGATCGAGACGATCTTCGACACGCTGAACGCCAAGGCTGCCGTCTATGCCATCGCCGAAGCGACCGCCGCCCGCGGCCTCAGCGTTCCAGTAATGGTCTCCGGCACCATCACCGACCGCTCCGGCCGACTCCTTTCCGGGCAGATGCCGGAAGCCTTCTGGAATTCGATCGCGCATGCGGCCCCGCTGTCAGTCGGGCTCAATTGTGCGCTCGGCGCGCGGCAGATGCGCCCGCATATCGCCGAGCTTGCCCGCGTCGCCGAAACGCTGATCTGCGCCTACCCCAATGCCGGCCTGCCCAACGAGTTCGGCCACTACGATGAAAGTCCGCAGATGATGGCGGACCTTGTCGGCGAATTCGCCGCGGCAGGTCTCGTCAACATCGTCGGCGGCTGCTGCGGCACCACGCCCGATCACATCCGCGCCATCGCGGCGGCTGTCGCCGACAAGAAGCCGCGCGCGATTCCCCGCGTCGCGCCGCTGCTGCGGCTGTCCGGCCTCGAAGCCTTCGCGCTGACTCCGGACATTCCCTTTGTGAATGTCGGCGAACGCACCAACGTTACCGGCTCCGCGCGCTTCCGCAAGCTCATCACCGCCGGCGATTATGCCGGCGCGCTCGCAATTGCGCGCGACCAGGTCGAGAACGGCGCGCAGATCATCGACGTCAACATGGATGAGGGCCTGCTCGACTCCGAGCGGGCCATGACGACCTTCCTCAATCTCATTGCCGCGGAACCCGACATCGCGCGCGTGCCGTTGATGATCGATTCCTCCAAATTCTCGGTGATCGAGGCCGGGCTCAAATGCGTGCAGGGCAAGGCGGTCGTTAATTCGATTTCGCTCAAGGAGGGTGAAGACGCCTTTATTCGTCAGGCCGAGATCGTGCGCCGCTACGGAGCCGCCGTCGTGGTTATGGCGTTCGACGAAGCCGGGCAGGCCGACACCACCGAGCGCAAGACGGCGATCGCGGCGCGCGCCTACGACATCCTCGTCAACCGCGTCGGCTTTCCACCGCAGGACATCATCTTCGACCCGAACATCTTCGCCGTCGCGACGGGCATCGAGGAGCACAACGGCTACGGTCTCGCGTTCATCGACGCCGCGCGCTGGATCAAGCAGCACCTCCCGCACGCGCACGTTTCCGGCGGGGTCTCGAACCTCTCCTTCTCGTTCCGCGGCAACGAGCCGATACGCGAGGCCATGCACGCGGTCTTCCTCTATCACGCCGTCGCCGCGGGCATGGACCTCGGCATCGTCAATGCGGGCCAAATTGCCGTGTATGACGACCTCGACCGCGAATTGCGCGAGGCCTGCGAGGACGTCGTGCTCAACCGGCGCGCGGACGCTGCCGAACGCCTGCTTGCGCTCGCCGAGCGCTACCGCGGCGAGAGCAGGGAAAGAAAAGAAGCGGACCTGTCCTGGCGCCGGTGGCCCGTGGACAAACGGCTGACGCACGCACTGGTGCACGGCATTACCGATTTCATCGCCGCCGACGTCGAAGAAGCGCGCGTCCGGGCAGCGCGGCCGCTCGAAGTGATCGAAGGCCCGCTCATGGACGGCATGAACGTCGTCGGCGATCTGTTCGGCTCGGGACGGATGTTCCTGCCGCAGGTGGTCAAGTCCGCGCGGGTCATGAAACAGGCTGTCGCCTATCTCCTGCCGTTCATGGAGCAGGACACGGACGGACGCGATCACTCATCCGCGAATGGCAAGATCGTGCTCGCGACCGTCAAAGGCGACGTGCACGACATCGGCAAGAACATCGTCGGCGTCGTGCTCCAATGCAACAATTACGACGTCGTCGATCTCGGCGTCATGGTGCCGGCCGAGAGGATATTGTCGGCGGCGACAGCCGAAAAGGCCGACATTGTCGGGCTGTCGGGCCTGATCACTCCCTCGCTCGACGAGATGTGCCACGTCGCGGCCGAGATGGAGCGCCAGGGCTTCGATATCCCCCTGCTTATCGGCGGCGCCACGACGAGCCGCGTCCACACGGCGGTCAAAATCCATCCCAACTACCGTCGCGGCCAGACGGTCTACGTCAATGATGCGAGCCGCGCCGTCGGCGTCGTCTCGGCGCTGCTCTCGCGCGAAACCCGCGCCGACGCGATCGCCGACATCCGCGCGGAATACGCGCGCATCACGGCGGCGCATTCGCGCGCCGAAGAGGCCAAGCATCGCCTCTCGCTTGCCGACGCCCGCGCCAACGCGCTCAAGCTTAATTGGTCCGGCAACTATGTTCCCCCGGCGCCACGTCATCTCGGCACGCACCGGCTACTCGACATTCCGATAGCCGAATTGTTCGATTTCATCGACTGGACGCCTTTCTTCGCGACCTGGGAACTCAACGGCAAATTCCCGGCGATCCTTGAGGATGACGCGACAGGGGAGACGGCGCGGGCGTTGCTTGCCGACGCCCGGGAGATGCTGGCGCGCCTCGCCGCGGAGCGCTCGCTGCGCGCACATGCCGTCATCGGCTTTTGGCCCGCAAACAGCGAGGGCGATGATATTCTGCTGTTTGCCGACGAGACGCGCTCGCAGCCGGTCGCGATTCTGCATACGCTGCGTCAACAGCTTGCGCGCCGCGAAGGCCGCGCCAATCTCGCGCTCGCCGATTTCGTCGCGCCTCGCGCAAGCGGTCTCTCCGATTATATCGGCGCCTTCGCTGTAACCGCCGGCATCGGCGAAGAGGCCGCGGCGGAGCGATTCAAGCGCGCCAACGATGACTATTCAGCGATCATGGCCAAGGCCCTGGCCGACCGCCTCGCCGAGGCGCTCGCCGAGCGCCTGCACCAGCGCGTGCGCAAGGAACTCTGGGGCTACGCGCCCGATGAGAACCTCGGCGGCTACGACCTCATCGCCGCGAGGTACCGCGGCATCCGCCCGGCGCCCGGCTATCCTGCTCAGCCCGACCACACCGAGAAGGCGACGCTGTTCAAGCTCCTCGATGGCGAGCGCGCGATCGGCGTGCGGCTTACCGAAAGCTTCGCCATGTGGCCGGGCGCCTCCGTGTGCGGCCTCTACTTCAGTCATCCGGAGAGCCATTATTTCGGCGTCGGCAAGATCGAGCGCGACCAGGTTGAAAGCTACGCCGCGCGAAAACGGTGGACGATTGCCGACGCCGAGAAATGGCTCGCGCCGATCCTCAATTACGATCCGCTGGCGAGCCTGCGCAACGCCGCCGAGTGACCGCGATCGGACAAACAAATACCGGAGCGTAGAGCGCTCCGGTATCCGCAACCCGGCCGCCTGTCGAGTGGCGGCGGCCCTCTGATGGTCCTGGCGTCGGACTTCTGAAACTCAAAACGCCCCCAGCAGAATCGCGCCGACGAAAGCAAAGGCCGCGCACGCCGCCAGAACATTGAGCTTCATGGTGAGGTCCACTCGTCGCACCTCCATCATCGTTATGCTGCGCAAGGCTAGCAGAGAGCCGTAACTCGCCAAAGCAAATTGCTTGCTGCATTGCCGCGGGAACTTTTTTCAAACGCGCCTTTATCGATGCGACTTTGCCAACTTCATGAACTTTGAAAGCAATTTATTTCGCTCAAACGGTTGCACTCGCGACGAATAGCTTTCACGCTTACCGCGGATAATGCGCGCTGTGCCGGGTGTGGAGGCGAGCGCGAAACGCCACCGCAACGAGCGTGACCCAGCGTGCTGGCCCGCGGCGTGGTCAATGCGCGGTTTCGCCGGGAACGCGAGAGCATTGAAGAGTCCTTAACGGAAATCTTCGCATTCTCGCCGAATGTCGCGTGGCGTTGAGTGGTCCCTTTTTGGCGCCGCAGTCGGCGTGGCGCTGATCGCACTGGCCGGCTGCAGTCATTATTGGCTGGCCGAGCGCGAACCTTGGCGCCACGAAGCGGAAGTCGCCTGCCTCAATTCCGGCGCCTTGCGCGAAGCGCCGGGGCGCGTGCGCATCAACGCGATCACTGGCCCCGGCATATGCGGGGCGGATTACCCCCTTCGGGTGTCGATGCTCGGCGACAGCGCGCCGCTCGGCTATGACGACGAGCCGTTGCGTCCCCCCAGCAATATTCCTGAGAGCGCCTTGCCGCGGCATTGGCCGCTGATTGAATCGCGCACGCTGCCGCCGCCGGCCGGCTCGCCGCGATACGGGATGCCCCAATACGAAACTCCGCCACAGCACGGCACACAGCAGGTCGCTCCCCTGCAAACACAACCACCGCCCCTGCAAGCCGCCGCGCCGTCCGGCCGCCCGCTGTCGATCAACCCGCCCGGCGTGCCGGGACCAGAGGACGATGCGCAGTTCACAGCTCGCTCTCAGGCTCCTTATTATGGCGCGCCCTCGCCTTCTCCACCGCCGGCCCCGCCACCGCGGGACTATTCCGCGCCGACTTACCAGTCGCCGGCCTATCCGCCGCGCGCCGAACCGGCGCCGCCGCCAGCGGACCAGCAGGTGCCGCTGCTCGGTCCGCCTCGCGCGCCGATGGTGAGCGCGCCCGTCGGACCGGTCGAGGTGAGACCAGCGGCGACCCTCGCCTGCCCCATCGTCTCCGCGCTCGATCAATGGATCGCCACGGCGGTACAGCCCGCCGCGTTGCGCTGGTTTCGCCAGCCGGTGGTCGAGATCAAACAGATCTCCGCGTATTCCTGCCGCGGAATGAACGGCAATCCGAGTGCGCGCATTTCGGAGCATGCCTTCGGCAACGCACTCGACATTGCTGAATTCGCGCTCGCCGACGGCCGGCGCATCAGCGTGCAGTATGGCTGGCGCGGTGCGCCGGAGGAGCAGGGTTTTCTGCGCGACGTGCAGGCGGCCGCCTGCGCGCAGTTCACGACGGTGCTGGCGCCGGGCGCCAACATCTACCATTACAATCACATCCACGTCGACCTGATGCGCCGCGTGAGCCGCCGCCACATCTGCGAACCGCCTGCGATTCCCGGCGAGGTCGTGGCCGAGCGGGCACGGGCGCGTTATGCCGCCCAGCGTGAGGCGAATGTCACCGGCACGATCAGATCGCCGCAGCGGTGGCGCGTGCTCGGCTATTCCGGCGAAGAGGGCGACAAACTTCCGCTCGCGGTTCCCGGAGAGGATTGAACGGCGCCCCGCTCAATGCGCGTCCATGTGCGCAAGAAGTGCCGCGGTAGGCCAGCAGTCCACCTTCAAGCCCCCGCGCTTCTGATAATCGCCGACAGCGGCGCGCGTCTTCATCCCCGCCTTGCCGTCGATCTTGTCGTGATAATAGCCGCGCGCCGCGAGTATTTGCTGCATGCGTTCGAGACTGCGGGTAGGAAGCTGGGCGATCCTCGCCCACGGTGTTTCGAACGGGCGCGGGTCGACGATGCGGTCGCTGAGGTGGCCGACGAACAGAACATAGAGGTCGGAGAAATTATACTCCTTGATGACGAAGTAGTTCTTGGTCGCAAGGAACGAGGGACCGTAGAGGCCGGCCGGCTGCAAGAGCGACGCGGGCTGAGCGCGTTCAGAGGGCGACAGCGTGCGACCATAGGCCGGCACGAATCCGCGCGCGAGCCACTCACCCAGCGGCAGTGTGTTCTCCGGGACGCCGATCGTGCAATCGACGTTTGCCGGTGGGCGCACCTCGTAGGCCCAGCGCAGGCCGGCCTGCCAGCCCTTGCCGGACAATTGCTTTGCCGCCGAGGCAAGCGCGTCAGGCACCGAATTCCAGATGTCGCGGCGGCCGTCGCCGTCGAAGTCGACGGCATATTTGTAGAAGTCGGACGGCAGGAATTGCGTCAATCCCATGGCCCCGGCCCAGGAGCTGCGCATGTCGGCGAGCTTGACGTGCCCTTCTTCGATGATTTTCAGCGCCAGCAGGAACTCTTCGCGGAACTTGTCCTTGCGCTTGCCGAGATAGGCCTGCGTGGCGAGCACGCGGATAGCACTGTGCGGAAGCTTATAGCGACCGTAATCGGTCTCGCGGCCGAAGATTGCGAGCACGACGGTCGGCGCGACACCGAACTGGTGCTCGATCGCGGCAAGCGGCGCACGGTATCGATCACCGAGCTTGCGCCCGGCGGCGGCGAGGCGGTCGAAGGAGGAGTTCTTGAGGTAGTCGGCCGGCGTTTCCACGAACTCCGGCTGCCCCGGCGGCGGCTTTTCCGGCCGACCGGGCAGAACAAGGTCGGGAAGCGACAGATCGGGCTCAAGTCCCCGCGTCGCCAGATCGAACGTCGCGCGCGAAACGCCGAGCTCGCGCGCCGCGGGCCATAGCGACACAAGCCACGCCTGAAACGCGGCATCCGGCGCCGCAAGGACGCCGCGGACGACGGCGGCGGCCGCGAGCGCGGCAACGAGGAGAACGCGTGTGCTGATCATCGTCAAACCCGCCTCTTGCCGCGCGAATGGCCGCCACTGCCCCGCCTTGATATTCGACGATTACGACGGTTGCCAGCGCCGCTGTCGCCGGTCGGATGCGGGTCACGGAAAAGCATGAGAGCAGGTCCGTTCCAGATAAGACGGGCACAGGTGGTCGTCGGGCTCGTCGCCGTGACCGCGCTATATGGGTCTTTGGCCTATATCGCGCTCCCGCTGAGCTGGCGACACTATGAGCACCAAAAAAAGCTCGCCGGCGTCACCATGCTCACGCGAACGCGGAACGGCATTCCGGGCGATCCCATCAATGTCGGCCTCGTCGGTTCGCAGGAGGATGTGCTCTGCGCCATGAATGCCGCAGCGTGGTATCCGGCCGACCCCGTTACCTGGCGCTCCAGCCTCAAGATCATCGGCAGCGTGCTGCTTGATCGGGCGTATCATGACGCGCCGGTGAGCCGCCTGTTTTATCAGGACCGCAAGCAGGACCTCGCCTTTGAGAAGCCGGTGGGCAAAAGCGCGAAACGCCGGCATCACGTCCGGTTCTGGAAAGTGCTGGAGCAGGGAGACGAAGGGCGGGCCGTCTGGCTCGGCGCGGCGACCTTCGATCGCGGAGTCGGCCTCAGCCATGATGACGGCCAGATCACGCATCACATCGCGCCCGATATTGATGCCGACCGCGATCTTCTCACCGACGACCTCAAAGCCGCAAAAGTCACCGAGAAAATCTACGAGGTCACCGGCATCGGGCCGACCATCGCCGGACGCAACGGCGAGGGTGACTCTTATTATACCGACGGCGAGGTCAAGATTTCGGTTCTGGCAGAAGGCTG
>Ga0335078_10011141_pt1 | contig 13335 bp, 14 predicted proteins | sample Lox_Sample_32_FD_206711 | JGI IMG/M metagenome (GOLD analysis project Ga0335078, IMG submission 206711) | Soil microbial communities from Loxahatchee National Wildlife Refuge, Florida, United States - Lox_Sample_3.2 | ecosystem: Environmental > Terrestrial > Soil > Wetlands | place: USA...
GATCACCAAGGGCATCGCGATCGCGACCGCGGTGCTGGCCGCGACCGCGCTGTTCGGCTCGTTCCGCACCTCGGTGGAGTCGGCCCTGACCGGCAAGGCAGCCGGCACGTTCGCCTTGGACGTGGCCAAGCCCAACGTCCTGGTCGGCGTCATCATCGGCGCCGCGGTCGTGTTCTTGTTCGCCAGCCTGCTGATCATGGCGGTGGGCCGGGCCGCGCAGCGGGTGGTGCTCGAGGTGCGGAACCAGTTCCGTAACCACCCGGGCATCATGGACTTCACCGAGAAGCCCGACTACAGCCGGGTGGTCGACATCGTCACCAGGGACTCCCTGCGCGAGCTGATCACTCCCGGCCTGCTCGCGGTGCTGGCCCCGATCGCGGTCGGCTTCGCGCTCGGCTACCGGCCGCTCGGCTCCTACCTGGCGGGCGCGATCTCGGTCGGCGTGCTGATGGCGGTGTTCCTGGCCAACTCCGGCGGTGCCTGGGACAACGCCAAGAAGCTGGTCGAGGACGGCAACCACGGCGGCAAGGGCTCCGAGGCGCACGCCGCCACCGTCGTCGGCGACACCGTGGGCGACCCGTTCAAGGACACCGCGGGCCCGGCCATCAACCCGCTGATCAAGGTGATGAACCTGGTCTCCCTGCTCATCGCCACCAGCGTGGTCAAGTACAGCGGCAACATCGGCCTGCGGGTCGGAGTCGCCGTCGGCGCCGTGATCGTCATCGTCGCCGCGATCGTGATCTCCAAGCGCCGCTCGCACGGCATGGGCGAGGAGACTCCGGCCGGCACCGAGGTCACCGGCGCGGTCTCACCCGCCGTGGAAGGTGCTACCATCCCGAACCCTGACGCCCCCGACGCCTCCGAGACCGTCGCCGCGGAGGGGACCGCGGACCGCGAACCCGCCGCCAAGCGTACCGAGTAAAAAGGGCATGAAACCCGGGTTCCACCGCCTCCGAGCGCCCTGGAACCCGGGTTTCATGTCATCCCGCAGCCCTCGCCCGGCCCCGCGCTACGCTCCGGCGGCTACGTCGTCGCTGGAGATGCCGAGCAGGTACAAGATCGCGTCCAGGTAGGGCACGCTGAGCGAGGTGTCAGCCGCGTCCCGCACCACGGGCTTGGCGTTGAACGCCACCCCGAGCCCGGCCGCGGCGATCATGTCCAGGTCGTTCGCGCCGTCGCCCACGGCGACCGTCTGGGACAGCGGGACCCCGGCCTCGGCGGCGAACCGGCGCAGCGCGTCCGCCTTCCCCGACCGGTCGACGACCGGGCCGGCCAGCCGCCCGGTCAGCTTGCCCGCGGCGATCTCGAGTTCGTTGGCGGCCACGTAGTCGATGCCGAGCTCGGCCGCCAGCGGCGCGATCACCTGGATGAAGCCGCCGCTGACGATGCCGGACTTGTAGCCCAGGCCGCTCAGCGTCCCGATCAGCGTGCGCGCGCCCGCGGTCAGCCGCAGCCCGGCCCGGATTTCGCCCAGGACCGACTCAGGCAGGCCGGCCAGCAGCGACACCCGCTCCCGCAGCGACGCGGTGAAGTCAAGCTCGCCCGCCATGGCGGCCGCGGTGACCTTGGCCACCTCCGCGGCGCAGCCGGCCCGCTCGGCCAGCAGGTCGATCACCTCGTCCTGGATGAGGGTGGAGTCCACGTCCATGACGATCAGCCGCAGCGCCCGCCGGTGCAGCCCGCCGCGCTGGACCGCCACGTCGATGCCCTGCTCCACCGCGGCGCGGGCCAGGTCTTCCCGGAGCAATCCAGGATCGCCCCCGGAAACCTCAAGCTCGATGCAGGTCACCGGCTGCCGCGCCAGCCTGCCGATGCGGTCGATGTTGGCCCCGCTGGCCGCGATCCGGCCGGCGATGGAGGTGATGGCGGCGGGCGCCAGCGGGCTGCCCAGCAGGGTGACGTGCAGCTGCCCGCTCCGCGGGGGCGGATCGCCCGAACCCATCGTGAACTCGGCCTCCAGGCCGAGGTCGGCGGCCAGCGCCTGGACCACCTCGAAGATGGCGTTCAGGTCGGGCTGCTGGTCGCAGCCGAGCAGCACGCCGAGCACCAGCCGGCCCCGGATCACCACCTGCTCGACGTCCAGCACGGACAGCGGGTGCCCGGCCAGCGCGCCGAACAGCCTGGAGGTCACGCCCGGCCGGTCCCGGCCGGTCAGCGTGATGAGAAGCGAGGTCCGCGGAGTTTTCATCGCGGGCGTCAGGCTACCCCAAAAGACCGCCAGGCTTAGGCAGCAACCTAGGGCAGCAGCAGGTGGACATCACCGAACTCGTGCCACAGGTACCCGGCGTCGACCGCGGCCTGGTAGCAGCGGCTCAGCAACGACGGCCCGGCGAACGCGGCCAGCATCCGCAGGTGCGAGGAGCGCGGCTCGTGCAGCCCGGTGAGCAGCCCGTCCACCGCCCTGACCCCGGTCTCCGGGGTGACCACGTGCGACGTCCAGCCCGCCCCGGCGGTCACATGCCCGTCAGGAACGGACACCGTCTCCAGCGCTCGGACCACGGTGGTACCCCCGGCGATGACCCGGTTGCCGCGCGCCCGTACGTGGTTGACCAGTTCGGCGGTTGCGGGCGGCACGTCGTACGGCTCCGGGTACGGGTCCTCGTCGCCCTCCAGCGAGGACACCCCGCAGTGCAGCGTGAGCGGGGCGATCAGCACCCCGGCGGATACCAGCCGGGTGACCACGGACGGCGAGAACGGGCGGCTGGCGCTGGGCATCTCGGCGCTGCCGGGCTCGCGCGCGAACACCGTCTGGTAGTGCGACAGCGGCCAGTCCCGCGGCACGTAGGAGTACCGGATCGGCCGGCCGTACTTCAGTAGGTACGGTATTACTGCAACTGACAACCGCGCCCGCCAGAGCCGGTTCGTGGCTCGTCCCTCCAGGAACAGGACCGCCCCGCCGGGCAGGATCAGTCGCTGACCGAGATAGCCACGACCGTTCGGCACCGTGGTCTTCCCCGTGACCTGCCTGAGTTCGGTCAGCCACGATCCGTCCGGCCGCGGCCCGGAGAAATGCACCGCCAGCTCGGCGGACACCCGGACCTGGGCCGGCAAGGTGGCCGTCGTGTTGATCACCAGCAGGTCACCCGGGAGCAGCAGGCCGGGCAGCTCGGCGAAGCCGTGGTGGCTGACCTCGCCGGACGCCCGCCGGCTGACCAGCATCCGCACCCCGTCCCTGGGCAGGCCGCGCGCCTCGGGCGGCTCGCGCGCCTCCAGCGAAGCCGGCAGCGTGAACTCGTCGAGCGCGAGCTCATCCAGGGCGGTCACGAGCTCACCGGCTCGCGGGGCATGAGGTGCGCCGCGCGGTACCGGCCGCTCGGCAGCCTCTCGCGGACCAGCCGGACGAACGCGGGCACGACCGAGGCCGGTTCGGGCCGGTCCGAGATGTCCTCGCCGGGGAAGGCCAGCTGGTGCATGTCGGTGCGCAGGTCGCCGGGATCGGCCCACCACACGCGGACCACGGGCTCCTCGGCGGCCAGCACGTTCGAGGCCTGCTCCAGGGCGGCCTTGGCCGCGCCGTAGCCGCCCCAGCCCGCGTAGGCCTCCACGGCCGCGTCCGAGGTGATGTTCAGCACCGCGCCGCCGCTGGCGCGCAGCAGCGGCAGCGCCAGCTGGGTCAGCGCGATCGGCGCGATCACGTTCGCCTCGAACGCGGCGCGCAGTTCGTCCGCCGGGTAGTCGGCCAGCGCGGGCAGCGGGCTGGCGCCCAGCGTGCCCGCGTTGTTCACCAGCAGGCCGAGCCGGCCCGCGCAGGCCGCGAGCAGCGCGGCCCGGTGCGCCGGGTCGGTGACGTCACCCGGCACCGCGGTGACAGTAGCGCCGGCCGCACGCAGCGCCCCCGCGGCTGCGTCCAGCGCTGCGGCGTCCCGCGCGTCGATGACGAGGTCGAAGCCGGCGCGCGCCAGGCCGGCCGCGAGGGCCCGGCCGAGCCCGCGGGAGGCTCCCGTTATCAAAGCTGTGCTCATACCAGCTGACGCTAGGCAGCGCCGCGCCAGGGCACATCGGCCACCAGCCCCGCCCGTCCTCCGCCGATAGTCCTAAGACCCCGGCCCGATGCGAGCCCGGCGAACACGAGCTAACGTCGGAGCAACCATGAGCGAAGGACTCGACGAGCTGTACCAGGTGAGCCAGGCGGTGCTGTCTGTCACCCGGCACATGTCCGTCCGCGACGTGCTGCAGGTGATCGTGCGCTCGGCCCGCTCCCTGGTCGGCGCGCGCTACGCCGCGCTCGGCGTGCCCGACGCGGGCGACTCGTTCGCCGAGTTCGTGGTGGACGGGATCAGCGACGCCGAGTGGGCGGCGATCGGCCCGCTGCCGCGGCGGCACGGGATGCTCGCCGTGCTGCTCAACCAGGGCAAGCCGGAACGGCTCCCGGATATCCGCAAGGACCCCAGGTTCGAGGGCTGGCCGGCCGCGCACCCCCAGATGTCGCACTTCCTCGGTGTCCCGGTCCGGGATGGGGACCGGGTCCTCGGCATCATCTTCGCGGCCAACAAGGTCTCCGCCGCGGCCGCCAATCGCGGGTTCACCGACCGCGACGAGGAGATCCTGTCCCTGTTCGCCGCGCACGCCGCGATCGCGCTGACCAACGCCCGGCTGTACGAGCGCAGCCGCGAGCTGTCCGTCGTGAAGGAACGGACCCGGCTGGCCCGTGACCTGCACGACGCGGTCACGCAGAAGCTGTTCAGCATCCGGGCGCACGCGCGGGCCGCCGCGGTGCTGGCGGCCCGCGAGCCGCCCGACGCCAAGCGGATCAGGGCCGAGATCGAGGTGGTCGGCGAGCTCGGCGCCGAAGCCCACGCCGAGCTCCGCGCGGTCATCGACGGCCTGAGCCCGCCGGACCTGGAAGCCGCCGGGCTGGCCGAATCGCTGCGCCGGTACGCGGTGCTGGCCGGCCGGGCGCACGGCGTCCCGGTCACGTTCACCGCCGCCTGCCTGCCGTCGCTGCGCCAGAACGCGGAAGCGGCGCTGTACCGGGTGGCGCAGGAGGCGCTGCACAACGCGCTGCGCCACGCCGGCGCGTCCCGCGTCACGGTGGCCCTGTCCACTACCCCGCGCCTGGTCGTGCTGGAGGTGTCCGACGACGGCCACGGGTTCGCCCCGGACGCGCCGTCCGGCGGCTCCGGGCTCGGGCTGGAGTCGATGCGCGAGCGTGCCGCGGCGGCGGGCGGTCGGCTGGCCATCAGGTCTGGCCCGAAGGGAACCACGGTGCGGATGACCGTCTCGGGGAAGGCGGCCCGGTGACAGTGCCAACTACGGGGCCAGACACCGGGCCAGACACCGGGCCAGACACGGGGCCGATAAAGGTGCTGATCGTGGACGACCACCCGGTGGTCCGGCGGGGCCTGCGGGTGCTGCTCGAGGTGCAGGACGGGATCGAGGTGGCCGGCGAGGCCGGCGGCGGCGCCACCGCGCTTGCCCTGGCCGCCGAACTCTCCCCGGACGTCGTCCTCCTCGACCTCAAGCTGCCCGGCATGGACGGCATCGCCGTGCTGACCGCGCTCAAGGCCGGCGACAGCACGGCCCGGGTGCTCGTGCTCACCAGCGCGACCGAACCCGCCTCGGCCAGCCTGGCGCTGCGCTCGGGCGCGGCCGGGGTGGTGTACAAGGACGTGGACCCGGACGCGCTGGTCCGGGCGATCCGCTCGGTGCACGACGGGCACCTGCTGCTCGCGCCGGAGGCGGCCGGCTCCCTGGTCCGCAACGGCGGCTGGCACCCGGTGGCCGGCCTGGACGCGCTCACCGGCCGGGAGCGCGAGGTGCTGGCCGAGATCGCCAAGGGCCGGTCCAACCGGGAGATCGCCCGGGCGCTGACCGTCTCGGAGAAGACGGTGAAGGCACACGTGAGTTCGGTGCTGGCCAAGCTCGGCGTGCAGGACCGCACCCAGGCCGCCCTGATCGCGGTCAGGCACGAGCGCGGCTAGCTCCCGACCAGGTGCGCGTAGACGATGATGTTGTCGGTGTAGTGCCCGGTGGCCTGGTCGAACGGGCCGCCGCAGGTGATCAGCCGCAGGCTCGGGTCACCGGATTTGCCGTACACGGACGCGGTCGGGAACGCGGCCTTGGCCACCTTCTGCAGCCCGTCCACGGCGAAGGCGGCCACCGTCCCGTCGGCCAGGGTCACGTCCACGGTGTCCCCGGCGTGCAGGTTCTTGAGGTAGTAGAACACCGAGATGCCGGCCGTCGAGTCCACGTGGCCGAGGATGACGGCCGGGCCCCGCTGCCCGGGCGACGGTCCGTACCGGTACCAGCCGGCCAGGTTGTGCGCCGCCAGCGGCGGAACCTGCACGGTCCCGTCCGTGTCCCGGCCCAGCTTCATGACCGGCGCGTTCACCCCGATCCGCGGGATCCGGATTTTCACCGGGGCCGAACGGGCCAGCGGTCTCGCCTTCGGATCGCTCGCCAGCCGTGGCGCGATGGTCGTGATCGAGGGCGGGATGTAGGTCGCGCCGGCGTGGGCCCCGTTTGCCTCGAACACAGTGCCGTCGAGCAGCCCGAACGCGGCCACGCTGGCACCGCCCGCGCACGCCACGGTGGCGGCGAGGGCGGTGCCAAGGGCCCAGCGGCCTGCGCGCTTGCGCCTATGCCGTGCCATGAACCTCGGACAACGTCTAGGCGGCCGTCTTGCGGTAACGACGGTAGGCGAACAGGCCCAGGCCGGCCGAGCCGAGCGCCAGGGCGGCGCCACCCGCGACCAGCGGCACGTCAGGACCGCCACCGCCGATGCTGCCGCCGCCACCGGTGTTGGCGCCACCGGTCGGGACCGCCGTCGCGGCTGCGCTCGACGACACCAGTGGCGCCGGTGCGGTCGGTGTCGCGGAGGTCGTGCTCGGCACCGGCACTGGCGGTGCGGTCGTCGGAGGCGCGGTCGTCGGAGGCGGGGGCGGCGTGGTCGGGGGCGGGGTCGACTTGCACGTGCAGGTCGGCGTCGGCGTCGGGGTGGTCGGCGTCGGGGTCGGGGTGGGCTTCGGCGTGTGGCACTGGCACGTCGGGCTCGGCGTCGGCGTCGGGCAGTGGTCGTGGCACCCACCGGACGGCGATGAGCTAAAGCCCCCGCCGGGCTGCCCTAGCGGTGTCGCGTGGGCCGCCGTCGTGCCCAGCAGCAACATTCCCACGCCCAAGGCAAAGGCAAAGCTGCACGCCAGGATCCGGATGCGTTGGGGCATCTCCCGCTCCTTCTCGCTAGATCACTCTGTGCGTTCGTATCGGGTTCGTTAGGCAAAGCAGGCAGCCTATCGCCCTTCTACCTGCTGTGTCACGCATCCCCGGTAATTTCTACCTAGCGAAGCGCTCATAAACCGTCATGTGTTACACAATCCAACAAACTGCCGTCTCGCCAGGCGAGATTTCTGATCGGTCCGGGCCCGCGGGCCGGCCTAACCGTCGATCCGGCTGGGCTGAGGGGGGTGCTGTGGCATAGGTTCGGTCTCGGCGGAGGGTGCGGAGAAAGGGAGCCTGATGTCCGACGAGGTGCTGCGGCTGCGAGGCGTCGAGGTCCGGCGGGACGCGGCGGTCCTGCTGCGCAACGTGGACTGGACGGCGCACGGGGACGAACGCTGGATCTTGATCGGGCCGAACGGAGCGGGCAAGACCACCTTGCTTCAGGTGGCCGCCACCCTGATGTTCCCCACCGAGGGCACCGTGGAGGTGCTCGGCGAGCGCCTCGGCGAGGTCGACATCTTCGACCTGCGGCCGCGGATCGGGCTGACCAGCGCCGCGATCGCCGAGCAGGTCCCGCCGGGGGAGAAGGTCATCGACCTGGTGCTGACCGCGTCCTACGCCATCCTCGGCCGGTGGAAGGAGGAATACGATTCCGCCGACGTCACCCGCGCGGTCGAGATCCTCGACGCGCTCGGCTGCGCCCACCTGATCCGGCGCCGGTTCGCCACCTTGTCCGAGGGCGAGCGCAAGCGGGTGCAGATCGCGCGGGCACTGATGCCCGACCCGGAGCTGCTGCTGCTCGACGAGCCGGCCGCCGGGCTCGACCTGGGCGGCCGCGAGGACCTGCTGCGGCGGCTTACCACCCTGGCCCGCGATCCCAAGGCGCCGATGATGGTGCTGGTCACCCACCACGTGGAAGAGGTACCGGACGGCTTCACCCACGCCATGCTGCTGCGCCGCGGCTCGGTGCTCGCGGCCGGGCCGGTCGAGAACGTCTTCACCGCGCGGAACCTGTCCCGCTGCTTCGGCGTCCAGCTGGAGATCGAGCACCGTCAGTCAAGATGGACAGCGCGTGCACGCTAAGTTGCCGTCCGGTAGCCGAACTCGGGCGCGGTCGGTAACGTAGCAGACAAGCCCGGAAACTCCGGCAAAGCACCGGAACCCCGCTCCGGGCGCGGGAGTGAGGCAGCCATGAGCCCTCTGGTCGGTACCATCCTGCTGCTCGTGTTCATCGCCCTCGTCGCCCTGGTGGTCAGCCGGTCCATCCGGATCGTGCCGCAGGCCACGGCGGGCATCGTGGAGAGGTTCGGCCGGTATCACCGCACGCTGAACGCGGGGCTGAACATGGTCACGCCGTTCGTGGACCGGCTCCGCCCGCTCATCGACCTGCGCGAGCAGGTGGTCAGCTTCCCGCCGCAGCCGGTCATCACCCGGGACAACCTCGTGGTCAGCATCGACACCGTCATCTACTTCCAGGTGACCGACGCCCGGGCCGCCACCTACGAGGTCGCCAACTACATCACCGCGGTGGAGCAACTGACCGTGACCACGCTGCGCAACGTGGTCGGCGGCATGGAGCTCGAGCACGCGCTCACGTCGCGTGACCAGATCAACAGCGAGCTGCGCAAGGAACTCGACGAGGCGACCGGCAAGTGGGGGATCCGGGTCGGCCGGGTCGAGCTCAAGGCGATCGAGCCGCCCGGCTCCATCCAGGACTCGATGGAGAAGCAGATGCGCGCCGACCGGGACAAGCGCGCCGCGATCTTGTCCGCCGAGGGGTCCAAGCAGTCGGCCATCCTGACCGCCGAGGGCGAGCGGCAGGCGGCGGTGCTCAAGGCCCGCGGCGAGTCGGAGGCGACCGTGCTCCGGGCCGAGGCCGAGGCCACGGCGCAGGCCGCCCGGGCACGCGGCCAGGCCGAGGCGATCAGCACCGTGTTCAAGGCCATCCACGAGGGAAACCCGGACCAGCGCCTGCTGGCCTACCAGTACATGCAGATGCTGCCGCAGATCGCCCAGGGCGACGCGAACAAGGTCTGGATCGTGCCCAGCGAGATCGGCAAGGCGCTGGAGGGCATCGGCGGCTTCTTCAGCAACGCCACCGCGGCCCGCGCCCCAGAAGCCGACGGCCAGCCCTCACCATCCATCCCTCTCGGCTCGTCAGCCCCTCCCGCCTCAGGGCCGGGGCCGCAGCTCGACGCGCCCGCCGGCCGTCACGCGGGTCTCGAAGGATGGCTGGCGGGCGGTAGCGGGCCCGTGCACGACGGTGCCGTCGCTGATCATGAAGGTGGATCCGTGCCAGGGACAGGTGACGCAGACGGCGCCCCGCTCCGTCACGACCCGGCCCTGATGGAGGGGTCCTCCGAGATGGGAGCATCGGTCTGACAGCACGCTGACCTCGCCCGCCTGCCGGTACACCAGCAGGGACAGGTAGCCAAGCTGGCGCCGCACCGGCCGCCGGTCCGGCAGCTCGGCCAGCTCGCACAGGTCATGCCAGCCCAGCCCGGACAGGTGGCTGACCTGCTCGGCGTGGCTCGTGCCCGCGCCCAGCCGCAAGGCCAGGTGCCCGCCGAGATAGGCACCGACGGTGCCCGCGAACAGCCCGGCGCCGGACAGCGCCCGACCATAACCGGGCCGCCCGCCGGCCCGGGCGGCCAGCGAGCCGAGGAACAGGGTCGCGGCGCCCGCCTGGCAGATGGCGTGCACCAGGCCGACCCGCTGCTGGTCCTGGTGCAGCGCCGACCAGTCGGCCAGGCCGGTGGCCGCCGCGGGCACGGTACCCGCGACCCCCACCGCGACTAGGACGGCCGCCGCGCGCTCGGTGCCGCGGAACAGGTCGAGGAGCACCGCCGAGGTCCAGCAGCCGAGCGGCAGCCGGACCAGCGCGGGATGCGCCGGCTGGCCGAACGGCACGCCGTGCAGCGCGTCCGCCCGCGGGCCGGCCGGCAGCGCGCGGACCACGGAATCGGACAGGCCGCGGACGGCGGGGTCGAGGGCGTGGGCGCGCTCGATTCGCTCGGCCAGCGCGGCCGGCCGGGATAGCAGGCCGCCCTTGCGGTGCTTGCCCGCGCGCCGGGTCGTGTGGATGAGGGATTGCCGCACATATAGATCCGTACCCGTCCCGGCGCCGCCTACCCGCCGCCGCTCACTTCTCCGCGCAGCCGCGCGAGCTGGTCACGCACGATTTGCTCCAGCTTCAGCTGGAAGTCGAGCAGCAGCCGCAAATCCTTGTCCGAGTAGCCGGCCGCTGCGCCGCGCCACGCCCGGACAAGCGGCCCGAACGTGGGCCCGATCTCCCGCAGCCCTGGCCCCGGGTTCAGCGTGACGATGACCCGGCGCCGGTCCTTCGGGTCGCGCTCCCGCCGGACGAAGCCGCCCTCCTCCAGCCGGTCCAGCACCCCGGTGATCGACGCCGTGGTCAGCCCGGTCGCCCGGGCCAGCTCGCCCGCCGTCATCGGCCCGGCCAGCGCCACGATATTGAGGCAGTTGAGGTCCGTCACGTTGATCCCGATCCGCTCCGCGGAAACCTGTCCCAGCAGCTGCATGATCGACCCGTTCCGCCGCATGGCCAGCAGGAACTCCCCCTCCATCCGCTGCCGCTCGGCCTCTGCCCCCCGCTCGGCCTCTGCCCCCCGCTCCGGCATGGCTGCCTCCGGCATGCCCCGCCCGCCGTCGTCCGGCATTGCCCGCCTCCTGCCTTGCCCCTAACGCGCCTCAGCTCCTGCCCGGCCGCGCTCCAGCATGGTACGCCCGCCGCCACCCGGCCCGTTAGGCATCCTGATATCTAGTTATCCTAGACAATAGGAACGCTAGATGATAGTTTTTCTAGATGTAATCCGGCTCGGCACGGTCACAGCATCGACGCGAATTCCGTCTCAGAGTGCGGTTAATAACGACGAGGGGATCATCATGACCATTACGGGGGAAGACACCCGTCCGCGGCCGCTGATCGGGCAGGCGGTGGGGCAGGCTCAGGCCTCGCTGACCAGGCTGCTGACCGGCATCCTGGCCGGGACGGGGACCAGCTACCCGGTCTGGCTCGGCCTGCAGCGGCTCAACGCGCTCGGCGGCCAGCCGTCCCGGGAGGCTTACGAGGCCGACCTGTCCTACTGGCTGCAACTCGACGGCCCGGCCGCCGCCCGGCTGGCCGGCGATGTGGTCGCGGCCGGCCTGGCCGCCAGCGGCGACGACGGTTCCATCGCACTCAGCGCCGGGGGCCGGGCGCTGCGCGAGGAGGTTCTCGCGACGTCCGCCAAGGTCACCGGGCCGATGCTGGCCACCATCGACGGCGCCGACCTGGACACCACCATCCGGACCCTGGAGAAGATCACCAGGCTGGCGAACACGACGGAGGGAAACCGATGACCACGCAGAACCTGCCCGGGACCGACGCCGCCCGGCACGGCACCGGCGACGCCGACCTGACCATCATGCTGGCCGCGCACGACGCGTTCCGCCGCGACCTGACCCGCCTGGTCCGCGCGGCGGCCGCGGCCGACCTGGCCGACCCGGCCAGGCACCGGTCGGTCGCGGCCGGCTGGGAGCTGTTCAAGCACGAGCTGCACCTGCACCACACCGCCGAGGACGAGGTCATCTGGCCGGCGCTGCGGCCGCGGCTGGCGCACAGCGAGCACGCCCTGTCGGTGCTGGACGCGATGGAGGAGGAGCACGAGCGGATCGACCCGCTGCTGGCCGCGGTCGACGCCGCGTTCGCGCCGCGCCGCGAGGACGCCCTGGCCGACGTCATCGATGCCCTGGTCACCACGCTGACCGGGCATCTAGCGCACGAGGAGCGGGAAGGCCTGCCGCTCATCGGCGTGGCCCTGACCGCCGCCGAATGGCGCAGCGCCGGCTTCAAGATCGCGCGTAGGAACGGCCTGTCCGAGGGAGGCAAGATGTTCGCCTGGATCCTGGACGGCGCCCCCGCCGCCCCGGGCGCCGCCTTGCGTACCCTGCCGCCCCCGCTGCGCCTCCTCTACCGCGCCGTCTGGAAGCCCCGCTACGACAAAACCCCGCGCTGGTAACCCCGCCAGCCTCATTGTTCGTGCCGGGCGGGCCGGTTCGGTGATGCCCGTGAGCATGACGGTGCTGGTGTGCGAGCCGTGGTGCACGAGCAAGCTGCCAGCCCGTTCGGTTCTTGCCGGGGCTGCGCTTCCTGGCCACTCCCGGACTGGGGAAGCTACGGCGTGAACCGGTAGCCCATGCCCGACTCTGTGAGCAGGTACCGCGGCCGTGACGGTTCGGGCTCCAGCTTGCGCCGTAGCTGGGCCAGGTACACCCGCAGGTAGTTGCTCTCCGTCTCGTACGTAGGCCCCCACACCTCGCGCAGCAGCTGCTTCTGGGTCACCAGGCGGCCGCTGTTGCGGACCAGGATCTCCAGCACCTGCCACTCGGTCGGCGTCAGCCGGACGGCGGACCTGTCCGGCCGCACCACCTGCTTCGCCGCCAGGTCCACGGTGAAGTCGGCCGTCGCCACTACCGGCTCGTCCGGCGCGGGCGCCGCCCGGCGGACCGCGGCCCGCAGCCGGGCCAGCAGCTCGTCCATGCCGAACGGCTTGGTCACGTAGTCGTCGGCGCCGGCGTCGAGCGCGGCCACCTTCTGGTTCTCCTGGCCCCACGCGGACAGCACGATGATCGGGATCGACGTCCAGCCGCGGACGCCGTGGATCACCTCGGTGCCGTCCATGTCGGGCAGTCCCAGGTCCAGGATGATCACGTCGGGGCGGTCGCGGGCCACGGCAGCCAGCCCGGTGGTGCCGTCGACCGCCGTGCTGACGTCGTACTGGCGCGCGCTGAGGTTGATCCGCAGCGCGCGCAGGATGGACGGCTCGTCGTCGACGACGAGGACGCGGGTCATGACCCCGGAGACCGCGAGGACCGCGAGGACGGCGAGGACCCCGGAGACCGCGAGGACTCAGAGGCCCGCGGGGCGTCGAGCGCGGACCGGTCCTCACCAGCTGCCGGGAGCGTGACCCGCACCGTCAGCCCGCCGCCCGGCGTGTCGAACGCGCCGATCCGCCCGCCCATGGCCTCGGCGAAGCCGCGCGCGACCGCGAGCCCGAGCCCCACGCCGGGGTGCCGGTCGCCGACCCGCTCGAACGGCTCGAAGATGCGCTCCTTCAGCTCGTCCGGCACGCCCGGCCCGTGGTCCGCCACCTCGAGCCGCACGGTGCTGCCCTC
>Ga0335078_10011142_pt1 | contig 13335 bp, 10 predicted proteins | sample Lox_Sample_32_FD_206711 | JGI IMG/M metagenome (GOLD analysis project Ga0335078, IMG submission 206711) | Soil microbial communities from Loxahatchee National Wildlife Refuge, Florida, United States - Lox_Sample_3.2 | ecosystem: Environmental > Terrestrial > Soil > Wetlands | place: USA...
GGCTCCATGGGCGCGGGAACCGAACGGGACACGCCATCGTCGATTTGTTCCAGCAGCACCGCATCCTCCAGACCGGTATCGGATTTCGGAGGGCGCTGGTGGTGACGGTAGACGGGGATTACCGCCGACAGAACGAGAACGGCGGCGATCAGCGCCCAGCGAAGCGGCGGAACGGCATGCGGCCGGCGAAGCTGGTCCGGCAACAACGGCGCGGGGCCGCGACCCCACTCGCGCACAGCGGCGCGAAAATCCGACAGGGCCTCCTGAAATCGCGCTATTGCCCGGCGGCATTCGGCGCATTCATGCATGTGCGCTTCGGCGGCGGGGCTACGCATTCCGGCAGCCCATTCTGAAATCTCGACAGACGAGAGATGCCCCCTCATTCGCTTTCTCCCAGCCTTTCGCGCACCGACTGCAATGCGCGAAACAGATGCATCTTCACAGTGCCCTCCCGCAGTCCGGTTGCGGCGGCGATTTCAAGCAAATCCATATCCTCGACAAACCGAAGCAGGAACACGGTTCGCTGGCGCTCGGGGAGGCGGCCGCTGGCGTCCCAGACGGCGCGGATCCGTTCGTCGGTAAGCAAGCGCTGCTCGGCCGTCAAGCGCCCGTCATGGAGGCGCTCACCCGCGGCGGCGAATTCCCCTGCGTTGTGAGTGGTCCGCGTCCAGAAACGCAGGCGGCGGTTGCGGGCACGATCGCGAATCAGGTTAACGGCGATTCGCATGATCCAGGTTTTCACGGCGGACGCTCCCCGGAAACTCTCGCGCGCTTTCCATGCGCGCATGAAACAATCCTGGGCCAGGGTCTGAGCGGCATCCCGGTCGCGCACGGAAGCGAGAGCGAAGCGGAACACCGCAGGCCAGTGCAGGCGAACCACGGAGTCGAAGTCGTCGAGTTCCATCACCGTGGCGGCTAAGCTTCCGGTGAGAAACCCGGAGGCGGTTACTGGCTCCATCGCCGGTATAGACGAAAAAAGGGGCTGGAGGGTTTACCGATGGACGACCGGCGCGCGGTCCGCAATGGGAGGAGCCGGGATACGAGCGGTGTCAAGTTTGCTCTCGTCAAAGAGAAGGCGACTGTTCGACAGGGTAAAGACGAAGCCAGCGGGATCGAGTCCTCCAGACCGGTCAGACCCGGGCGACGCTGACGGAATCGCGGACGATGAACTCGGGTTCGATCACGATGCTCTGGCCCTCCGGACGCGGCTGGTCCCGATCGGAGCGCAGGTATTCGAAAGCGGTGGCGCCGATCCGGCCACGCGGGATATCCACCGTGGTGAGCGGCGGGGAACAGAACTGCGAGAGGCGGATATTGTCGAAGCCAGTGACGGACACATCCTGGGGTACACGAAGTCCTCTGTCCCGCAGTTCGCGCAACACACCGATGGCCATGAAATCGTTAACGCACGCAATGGCGGTGGGCCGGAATCCGGAATCGAGAATTTCCCGGGCGGCCTGCTGCCCACCCTCCATGCTGTCGCTGCCGGGCACGATCAGGAACTGCACCGGAGGGTCGTAACGGCTAACAATGTCCTCAAACGTCTTCTGGCGTTCGCCGGTGGGCTTAAGCCCTCCATGATGGCCCACGAAGGCCATGCGCTGATGCCCGAGCATGTGGAGGTAGTCCATCACCTTTTCCATGCCTCGCCGATAGTTCACGCCGATGGTGGTAATGTTGGCGCCCGACTGGCCGACGTCGTAGAACACGGTAGGCACGTCCGCATCCTTGAGCAACTGGATCAGCCTCGGGTCCATTTCCGAAACGATAGCCGCCAGACCGGCGACGCGACGGCCGATCATGAGGCGAATGCTGGTGACCAGGCGCTCCGGTTCGTAGCCGGTATTGGCCAACATTACGTCATAACCGGCGGCAAGCGCGGTCGATTCCAGGCTTTCGAACACGTCGAAGAAGAACGGGTTGGCCAGATTGGAGACAATGACGCCGAGCGTCCGGCTTCTTCCTCCGGCCAGGGTGCGCGCGTGGAGGTTGGGATGGTACTTCAGTTCGGCTACTGCCTTAAGGACGCGGGCCCGCGTGGAGTTTTTCACCGGTTCCACGTTGTTGAGCACTCGTGAAACAGTTGAGGTGGAGACTTTGGCGAGCCTGGCGACCTCTTCGAGACTCATGGCGCTCCTATGACAAAGCCCCCCGTATCTGGGTGAACGAGTGAGCGGGGAAGCGCCAGGTCAGTTTGTTGCCGCCGGCATTCGCCGTGCCGGGTTCGGTCCTTATCCGCTCGGCGCCGAAGTCGTTTCCGGTTTTCAGATCCGGACCGTTCACCACGGATGTTTCCAGAACGGCAGGTAGCTGCGCGTCCTGAATTTCGATAACGCATTCCACTTCCTGGTCGGGATGGCGGTTCACCACGTTGAGCGCAAGCTTTCGGCCATCGATGGAGGCGGAGACATCGAGGTAGGGGACTTTCTCGTAGTGTTTCTCGGAGTATGTTGGCGAATCGACGAAGACTTCCAGAGCGGAGCCGCGCGTGTTGGCGGCGAACAATTGCAGGGGGAAGTAGATGGTTTGGCGGAACAGACCTTTTTCGTTGGTAAAGATGGGAGCGATTACATTCACCAACTGGGCCATGTTGGCCATTTTGACAATCTGCGCGTTGTTGACAAAGGTATTCAGAAGGGTGCCAATCACCAGCGCATCCGCGAGATCATAGCGCTCTTCCAGGATGTTCCGTCCGGCGTCGGTGTCGCGGCCAAAGGCGCGATACCAGACGTTGTATTCGTCGAAGGCGATGTAGATGGGCTTCCCGCCGGGTTCCACGACGCTGCGGATGACACCCTCGGTGGTGCGTATGCGGTCTTCGAGATCGCGCGCGCAGGCCGCGAAGGCAAGGTAGTCCCCATCACGGTTACCAACGTAGCTGTGCAGGGAGATGTATTCGATGTGGTTTTTGAGTTGCTGGAGGACGGTACGGTTCCAGTCGTTCCAGGCTTCGCGCGCGGGATAGAAGGAGGAACCGGAGGCCACGAGGCGGATGTCCGGGTCGGTCCACTTCATCATCTTCGCGCCTTCGAGGGCGAACCTGGCGTAATCGTCGGCGGTGCGATGTCCCATTTGCCAGGGACCATCCATCTCGTTGCCAAGGCCCCACAGGGTGACTTTCCACGGCTTCTGGCGGCCGTTCTTCCTGCGAAGCTCGGTCATGGCCGTGTCTTCAGACCGATTGCAATATTCCACCCATTGCTGCGCCTCCACCCACGTGCCCGTGCCGAAGTTGACACAGACGTACGGCTGGGTTCCCAGAAGCTCGCAGTAATTCAGGAATTCGTGAGTGCCGAAACGGTTGTCCTCGATGGTATGCCAGGCCATTTCCAGCCGCTTCGGACGCTGATCGCGGGGGCCAATACCATCCATCCAGTGATAGTTGGAAGAGAAGTTCCCGCCGGGCCAGCGCAACTGCGTGACGTGCAGATTGCGCGCGGCTTCGAGGACATCCCTGCGATAGCCGCTCGAGTCGGACAGCGGCGAGCCTTCATCGAAGATCCCGCCCTCGATGCATCGCCCGAGGTGCTCGGTGAAGTTGCCGTAGAGCATCGGGTCGATGGACCCGATGACGCGCTCCGGGTCGATGTGAATTCGGGCGCTCAGCGAGCGAGACTGCCCGCGAAGCAGCAGCGGCGCCGCAGCGACGGCGGCTGAGAACCGGCGGCGGGTCATCATGGCTGATCCTCCTATTTCGCGGTGAGGAACCTGAACACCGTCGTGCTCTCGAACGTCTGGCCGGCCTTCAGCTCGGTGGTCGGGAAGGACGGCTGATTGGGCGAATCCGGGAAATGCTGCGTCTCCAGGCATAGCGCGCCGCGATACGCGTACACCTTGCCGCCCTTGCCCACGGTCTTGCCATCGAGGAAGTTGCCCGTGTAAAACTGCACGCCGGGCTGTGTGGTGAGAACCTCCATCACGCGTCCGCTTTTCGGATCGTGCACGCGCGCGGCAAGCGAAAGATCTTCGTCCTTCTTGTTCAGCACCCAATTGTGATCGTAGCCGGCGTGCGAGCCGACGCGAAGCTGCTGGTAATCGGAGTCGATGCCGGCCCCGATCCGGGTCGGTTTGCGCAAATCCATCGGCGTGCCTTCGACGCTGCGAAGCTCTCCCGTGGGAATGAAGCCGGGGCCGACGACCGTGAACTTGTCGCCGTTGATCTGAATGTCCTGGTCCAGGACATTGCCGTTCCCCGCACCGGCCAGATTGAAGTAGGAGTGATTGGTGATGTTCTGCACGGTATCTTTGTCCGTGGTGACGGTGTAGTGGAGGCGCAGTTCGTTGTATGGCGTGACCGTGTAGCGCACCGTGACGGTGAGATTGCCGGGATATCCTTCTTCCCCATCCTTGCTCAGGTAGCGCAGTTCGAGCGTGTGATCGTCAGCGTGTACGACGGTCCAGAGGCGCTTATCGAATCCGCGCTTTCCACCGTGCAGGGAGTTGGGGCCTTCGTTGGGCGTGACGCGATACTCGTGTCCGTCGAGCGTGAAATGCGATCCACCGATACGGTTGCCATAGCGGCCCACCACGGCCCCGAAGAACGCTGTGTCTTTGATGTAGCCTTCTGCGTTGTCATGGCCGAGGACGACGTCGTCGATTTTCCCGCTCTTATCGGGAACCTTCAGCGACACCACGGTGGCGCCCCAGGTCATGACGCTGACTTCCATTCCCTTCTCATTCTTCAGGGTGAAGAGTTCGATCGCTTTGCCCTCGGGGGTCTTTCCGAACGGTTTGCCGGTCATTGCTGCCTCCAGGACGCCGGCCGAGAGTAGCAGGGTGGCGGCGGCCATTATCGGTCGAATTTGCATGAGTTCTCCTCAGGGCTGGCCATAGTAGCGGCCGGGCCCGTGCTTGCGCAAAAAATGCTTGTCGTGGAGCGCCTGGCCAATCGGCTGCGCGTTTGTGTTCAGAGTCAGGGTGTAATACGCTATCCGCGCGATTTCCTCCAGTACGACAGCGTTGTGCGCGGCTTTCTCCGGCGCCGGTCCCCAGCAGAAGGGTGCATGTCCATGCACCAGAACCGCGGGGAAGCAATCCGCATCCACACCGGCGAAGCGTTTCACAATGGCGTCACCGGTGCGGGTTTCATAGTCTCCCTCGATGTCGCCGGCTTCGAGCGGCGGGGTTATGGGGACGGGCCCGTGGAAGTAATCGGCGTGCGTGGTGCCGAGGCAGGGAATTTCGAGCCCGGCCTGGGCCCAGGATGTAGCAAACGGAGAGTGCGTGTGGACGACCGCGCCGATGCCCGGGAACGCGCGATACAGAACCAGATGCGTGGGCAGATCGGATGAGGGCCGCATGGTCCCTTCCAGGGGCGTACCATCCAGCCGGACTACGACGAGATCTTCGGGCCGCAGCACCTCATAAGGCACGCCGCTCGGTTTGATGACCACCAGATCGTCGCCGCGCAGGATGCCGCTGGCGTTGCCGAAGGTGTAGAGAACCAGGCCCCGGCGAACGATTTCCATGTTCGCTTCATAGACCTGTTCGCGAAGCTGCTTCAGATCGCTCATGATTTGCGCGCCGACGCTGCGATTCGTCGCAGCGCGGGCAGAACGCCACCAATGGCGGCCGGCGCCGAGTCCGGCATTCCCAGCGCGAAGTACAATTGGCTGAAAAGACCGGAAAGTTCATCGTATACCGCCCGGCTGTGGGGCTGCGGGTGCACGGTGAGATAGGCGGGGCACAGGGCGTCCTGTGCTTCCTCGATGGTGCGGAACGCGCCCGAGGCGAGGAACGCGAAAATGGCCGAACCGAGGCTGGTGACGTCACCTTCGGGCACCAGAACAGGTTTGTTCAGGACGTTGGCGTACACCTGATTGAGCACCGCGTTCTTGCGCGGGATGCCGCCACCGTTGATCACGCGGCGCACGGGGACGCCGTGCTCTTCCATGCGATGGAGAATGATGCGGGTGTGGAAGGCGGTGCCTTCGATGGCCGCGAATAACTCATCCTGCGCGGTGTGCGTCAGATTCCAGCCGAGCGTTACGCCGCCGAGTTCGGGATTGACCAGCACGGTGCGGTCGCCGTTGTCCCAGGTCAGCCTGAGGAGTCCGGTTTGGCCGGGTTTGTATCTGTCGAGATCTTTCGACAGGTCTGGGACGGTGGCGCCCGCGCGGCGGGCGATCGCCTCGAAGATATCACCGGTGGCCGAAAGACCTGCTTCAATTCCGGTGTACGCCGGATGGACAGAGCCGCGCACCACTCCGCAGACTCCGGGGACGAGGGTGGTCTCCGTGCCGATTGCCACGATGCAGGTGGAAGTGCCGACCACGTTGACCACATCACCCAGGCGGCAGCCTGCGCCGATGGCGTCCCAGTGCGCGTCGAAAGCGCCCACGGGAATCGGAATGCCGGGGCGCATTCCCATGGCGGCGGCCCATTTTTCGGCGAGGGTACCGGCGATGGCGTCCGAGGTATGGTATCGGCCCAGCGCGATCTTGTCGCGAACCCCGGCAAGAACGGGATCGATACGAGCAAGAAAATCCTCGGGAGGGAGGCCGCCGAGCTCGCGGTTCCACATCCACTTGTGTCCCATGGCGCAGACGCTGCGCGGGACGTCGGCCGGGCGGTCGATGCCGCAGAGAACGGCTGCAGCCATATCGCAGTGTTCAAGCGCCGTGGCCATCCGCGCGCGCTTGTCCGGATTATTGCGCAGCCAGTGGAGCAGCTTCGAAAAGCCCCACTCGGAGGAGTAGGTTCCGCCGCACCACTGGATGGCTTCGAGTCCGTCTTCGCGCGCCGCGCGCGTGATGAGCGCGGCTTCACGCCAGGCACGATGGTCGCACCAGAGATAGTAATCGTCGAGAGGATCGAGATGGGCGTCCACGGGGATCACACTCGAACCGGTGGTGTCGATGGCGAGGGCTTCGATATCGCGTCCATCGATTTTCGCGCCGTCGATAGCGGCGCGGGCGGCCGCGACCAGCGCGTTCATGTGATCGGCATGGCTTTGCGTCGCGTGATCGGGATCGTCGCGCCGGCGGTGCAGGGGATACTGCGCGGCGCCCGCTCCCAGGCGGCCCCGGCTGCTGTCGAAGATGGAGACGCGCACGCTCAGCGTCCCGAAATCAACTCCGGCTACGATGCTCACGTCGGTTCTCCCGCGGCCCGGATTCTCATTTATTCGTGCCGATACACCTTCCAACCAAGATACCGGGACGCAGCTTCTTCCAGCGCCGCGGCAGTGCTGGAGAGGTTCGCGGCCACATGGTGCTCGAATCCGTTGGCGCAGATATACCGCAGCAGCGCCTGCAGCCGCGGGATGCGCACGACGCCCACCCCGCCAAAGGTGTCGAGGGGATCGCTGGTGAATTCTCCCTCGCCCACGTAACCGGCGATCCTGCCTTCCTCGTCTATGGTGGAGAATCGCGCGTAGCTCATCGGGCCGGCCTTCACGCGTCCGACACAGGTGCCATAGGTGTTTTCGCGGCCCACCGTGCCGGAGATGATTAGCTGAAAGTCCATTTTCACCTCGGCAAAGAAGTGCTTCGGGAGATTGCTGCAGTGGAAGCAGACCGCTTTGTCGGGGTCGTTGCCGTAGTTGTTGTTCCAATCCAGCAGGGCGCTGGGCGTTTCGGAGGCGAGGCGCAGGGCGTGCATGCCCAGCACGCCGCAGATGTCTACTTCGCACGCGCTGGACATGAGATTGTTGCTCATCATGCTCATCAGCGTGCAGGGCACGATGCCGAAGTACTCCTCCATGGAGGTCCAGCACTGCACGGCGCTGATAGAAACCGCGGTCTGCTTCATCCACTCGTCCACCACAGCGCCGAACTTCGCCATCTTCAGGAGCGCGGATTTCGGTGTGTCGCCCGGCGGGACGTAGCCCTCAATGGCCGCCAGTTTCGCCAGCGCCGCTGGATCGTCGTCCTTCATCTTCGCAATGCGGCCGAAGATTTCCGACAGGTCGATGGGCTCCACGGAGATGCCCGCCCGCTCCAGCAGCTTTTCGCTGTAGCGGACCGTGTTGAAAGCGGCCGGACGCGCGCCGATTGCGCCCACGCGCAGGTTCTTCATGCCGCGCGCGACACGGCAGACGGCTTTGAACCACTCCAGATCCCCGGCAAACTCAGGTGAATCCGGGGTTTCGGTGTGCAGAGTGGTGAGCGAATACGGGATGCCGTACTGCTTGAGGTTGTTGCAGCAGGACATTTTGCCGCAGAAGCTGTCACGGCGATCCGTGATGGTCATCCGGCCCGGCGTGTCGGGCGTGGCCTGAACGAGGACCGGCACGTTAAGGCCGGAGAGCCGCAGAGCATCGGCGATACCCCGCTCATCGCCGAAGTTCGGCAAGGTCACGACGATGCCTCCGATCTCGTGGCGATGACGGTCGAACAGGTCGGCACATTTGCGCGCTTCGGCGTATGTCTCCACCGCGCCGTATTTGGTCTCGTCCGGAGCAAGTGCGACGACGCGCACGCCGGCTCTTTCCAGAACCGCGATCATCTCCTCGCGGCCCGATTTGGCCAGATGATCCGGAAAGAAACCGCGATTGCCGACAACCAGACCTAACGTTAGATAAGAGCCCTGATTCATGATCTTCTTTCTTCCTTAAAGGCTTCGCGAGTGCGGAGACACGGCCGCCATAGCTGCAAGCGCTTTCATCGGAATCCTACATGCAACGCACGCAGCTTGTCAATATCGGCGTGGCTCCCTTCCGCGAGGGCGGCTCGTCCGAATCCGCGCGATGTAATCTGAATACGGCAGTGCGAGTACAGCGATGAATCTCCAGGATGTAGCACGGCGAGCGGGAGTGGGCACGGCCACCGTGTCGCGGGTGCTGAACGGCAGCCCAGGCGTGAAGAGCTCGACGCGGGCACGAGTGTTGCGCGCTGTCGAGGAGCTGAAATACCGCCCCAACCTTCATGCGCGGACGCTGGCCGGCGGACGCAGCCGGGTGCTCGGGGTGGTGATGAGCAATCTCTACAATCCGTTCTTCGCCGACATTTATCACGCCATCGAGACCAACGCCCGGCAGCGCGGCTACGAGACCTTGCTCGCCAACAGTTCCCACGATGTGAAACTGCTGAAGGCGAGCGTGAACCGTTTGCTCGGGCAGCAGGTCGCCGGTCTGAGTGTGTTCCCTGAAATGGAACCGGCCATACTCGAAGAGTTGCGTGAGGCCCGCATACCGGTGGTTCTCTTCGACGCCGGCGAGACGGTGGATGGGTTCACCACCATTCACTTCGATCATCGGCGGGGAATGCGGATGCTCCTCGATCTGCTGGTGGCCCTCGGACATCGCCGCATGGCCTACGTATCCGCGCCGCTTTTCCTCCGTCCCACCGAGGAACGCCGCCAGGAATTCGTCGAAATGACAGCGCACCGTGGCGTAGAAGGTTCAGTGGTAGCGCCGGTGGACGATGGATTTTCCGGCGGCCGCGAAGCAGCGCGCGCGGTTCTTCGCTCCGGCTTTGCTCCGACGGCGATCCTCTGCGTGAACGATTGGGTGGCGGTGGGGGTGATTCGCGAACTTCGAAACCAGGGGCTGACGGTGCCTGACGACATCTCCGTGACCGGCTTCGACAACATCACGATCGCCGAATTCTGTTGCCCTTCGCTCACCACTATTCACATCCCACGCAGCGAGATCGGACGCTTGGTTGTGGCAGGGCTGGTTCCCGATGCCGCCGGAGCCGCGCCGCCCGCCCGACACGTTTACCTGGATCCGGAGTTGGTAGTCCGGGAGTCCACCAGCCTTGCGTCGTCAGCGCGCGTTCAGCAGGCAGGCGCCCGCCACTAGACCGACTGCGCCGAGCACCAAGCCAGTCCTGGTAGCATAGGGCATTCCGCGCATTTCGCCGCTCGCGAATCCCAGCAGATTCGCGCCCAGAACCAGGAAACTGATGAATACGCCAAAGGACACATTCGGCGATGGGTGACCCGTGGAGCTGCCCGCGAATCCGTAAAGCAAAGCTGCGCCCGCGGCGCAGAGTCCCATCACCAGTGCCATTGACCAGTTCCATGCTGCATGCGGCCGGACGAACAGACGCAGGCTCTCCGATCGCGCGGCAACCACGATGCCCGCCGGAATGGCCACGCTGGCTGCACCCAAGTAGGCCGGAAGGACGACCACCAGGGTTGCCGTGACTCCACTTTGACCGGCGGAAATCAGATTGCGAATCATGGGAAACGCGAATGCGAAGGCTAGTCCGTATCCGGCCGAGGCGAAGCCGGCGAATACCGCTGTCGCGATCAGCGCGGGGTAGGAGTGAAATCGGCTGGGCATCGGCAGCATCGGCTCCTGGATGCCTGCGCGCTTAAGAAGCCCGATAACTGCGGTAGCCAATACCGAAAGCGCCAGACCTGCGCCAAACAGGATGGGGCGCGGCGGGCGTTCCACCGCGCCAGCCGCGAGGGGAAGCAGCGCGCCCGCTATCGCCGTGACGCCGTATACGAATGAATTGGCGAATGCCAGTCCGAGCCGCGTGAGGGTCAGCCCCCATGCAAGACCGCCCAGACCCCATACCAGTCCCCAGGCGTAGACGAACAGCCAGTGCGTCCAGGGAATCAATATGGCGTGACGCCAGAAAGCCGGCGATGCAGCAGCGGCCCAGATCAGCGGGAAAACGAGATTCGCGGTCACCGACTGCCCGACCCACATCTGTTCCCATCGCCACCCGCGCAGATAGCGAACTGGCAGGGCGAATGCCGCCTGGAAAAAACCAGAGGCCGCGAACAGGAGCAGCGTACCGGCATGGGTGCGCATAACGAACCCACTAGTGTAGTTGAGCGGTCCCGGCGCGCGCCGCCCCTTCCACCAGCTTGTAGCGGCCCTCCTCTCCTTCCTTCTGATCGAGTTTCTGGCGGACCTCGTTGAAGCGCGCGAGAAGTGCGGGTATCTGCTCCGCATCGCCCGGCTTATTCGACTTCCGCAGGGCGCGCATGAGGCGATAGATCGCGGTTGCGTCTTCGGGGTCGTCGCGGAGGGCGAGACGGCACTGCTCGATGGCAGCGTCGATCTGATCCGCCTCCAGGTACAGGCGGCTGAGCACATCGCGAGCAAGCACGAAGCTGGGATTCATCTGGACGGCATGCAAAGCAGCTCCGGTGGCCTCCTGAAACTCGGGGCTGCCCGGCGCCGCGCCCCGCGAGGTCAGGATGTCGGCGAGCAGATAGTACAGAAATGCGTCTCCGTGCTGGGTTCTGAGTTCCGCGCGCACGGTGGTGAGCGCGTGATCGAGATCGTTCTGCTGGATCTGGGAGAGCCCGCGGGCAAGCGAGCCAAAGCCTTGGTGTGGGTCCAGACGCTCGGCTTTCGCAAAGTCCGCATCGGCATCGTCGTAGCGGCCGAGCTGTACGTAGAGGACGCCGCGCGCAACGTACAACTCTGCGGCGGACGGTGAACGCCGCAAACCCACCCCGATCATGTCGATTCCCACCTGGTACGATTTGTGAACCACGCACAGGGATGCGAAATCCAGATAGAGCTGAGTGTCCGAGGGATCGATGACGATGGCCTGGCGAAGTGCGGCCACGGCGCGCGGTGTGTCTCCGTCTGCCTCCCAAGCCTGTGACGCGAGGTCAAGGGCATCGGGATCCCTGGCTTCGATCAGTGGGCCCAGGGAGGCCAGCACATCGGCATAGGCTTTGGCCATGAATTGGGCAGATGCGAGACGATAGCGTGCGTTGCGGTCGGCCGGTTCCAGATCGACAAGCCTTCGGAGCACTGGAATCGCATCGGCAGGGCGCTGCAGATGAGCAAGGGCCGAAGCATACTCGTGCAGCGCGTCGGGCTGGGACGAAATGGCATCGCCGGCCAGATCGAAATGACCGGCGGCCGCTTCCCAGTCCTGCTGTTTCCAGGCGATGACGGCACGCATCGCGTGCGCGGTCCGGTTGGCCGGCTGGAGACTCAGCAGGCGATCCAGCAAGGGTGCGGCACGATCGCTACCAGCTTTGTACTCGAGCTCGGCCGCTCCCTCAAGGGCGGCCGGATAGTCTGGGGACAGGGTCAGGGCCCGATCGAAGGCAGCAAGAGAGTCGCTAAGCCGGCCGAGACCCTCGAATGCAATCGCTTCCAGTGTGAGCAGTCGCACGTCATCGGGATTACGCGCGACGGCGGCGCGGGCCTGCTCGGCAGCCTGGGCATATCGATGGGCACGCAGGGCCTCACCGATCTCCAGCCCCGGATTTTGCTGGGCCTGCGCGAATGCCAGCATGGTGCCAACGGCGGCGGAACGCCAGTTTCTCACAACCCCTCCGATGCTTAACTTACCTCGCTTGGGATCGTGATGGGAGAAGATTATGGGCATGAGGTATCACCTGAGGGCTCGGCAGCAAATGAAAGCGATTCCAGTTTCCTGTTGACTTCGTAACTTTCCAGTAGTATAAACTCACTAGGCTTAAGGTTAGTACAGTTAGATAACAGCTAAGTTTTTGGTGGTTATTCGCCCCCGCGACGGCGGTGCTGGAATTTCCAACCTCGCGATGAAAGGGCTTCCGTAAGTGGTTGGACAACGTTCTGGAGGCATTTGCCAGACCGTGTCGTTTTGGTGAAACTGTCCCCGGCCCGATTCCCGGGGAAGGAGGGTCCATGTCGAACATGCGGTGTTTTGCCGCTTTCTGTTTTGCTGCGCTCCTGATTGCGGGCGCGAGCTGCTATGCCCAAACGGTTTTCAGTGGGAACATTCAGGGAGTCGTTTCGGATCCGAGCGGCGCGGCGGTGCCCGCGGCGACGGTTGGATTGCTCAACGTCGACACGGGCGTGTCAACAACAGCGACGACCAGCACTTCGGGGAACTACCGGTTCAGCAGTCTGCCTCCGGGCAATTACGTTGTTTCGGCCGAGGCCTCGGGCTTTCGCAGACTGGAAGTCAAAGTACTACTCCAGACCAACGAGATTCAGGGCGTCAACATCACGCTCTCTCTTTCCTCCTCGACGACCACTGTGAGCGTCGTCGGCGAGGCTCCCCCGCTGGACACCGACGACAGTCGTATCCAGGCGACGCTGAACTCGCAGACAGTCCGGGATCTGCCATCCCTCAACCGCAACCTGTGGGACGTTCTTACGGTCGCTCCCGGGGTGGTGGGGACCGGTACGCACGGGACCGGGGAGTCGCCCGGCGGAGGCGCGGACAACTTCGGCACGCAAACGCCGGACATGAGCGCCAACGGACGCAGTTACACCGGCAACCGCGTGATCGTCGATGGCATGGACGCGACCAGTAACGTTCAGAACGGCAACATCGTCTACGCCCCGCCGCCGGAGGCTGTGCAGGAAGTCTCGATGCAGTCGAACTCCTGGGACGCTGAGAACAACCTCGGAAGTTCGATTCTGGTTCAGGTGACCACCAAATCCGGGACGAATCAGTTCCACGGCGCCGGCAGCTA
>Ga0335078_10011143_pt1 | contig 13334 bp, 11 predicted proteins | sample Lox_Sample_32_FD_206711 | JGI IMG/M metagenome (GOLD analysis project Ga0335078, IMG submission 206711) | Soil microbial communities from Loxahatchee National Wildlife Refuge, Florida, United States - Lox_Sample_3.2 | ecosystem: Environmental > Terrestrial > Soil > Wetlands | place: USA...
CGCCCGTTCGGCGAGCTCCAGACTCGCATCTTCGGTAAGCGCACTGTCGATATCGATGGCAATTCCGGCCTTATCCTGGGGCTTAAAGCCGGAGGCCTCGAAATGAAGATCGTAGCGGCCTACCGGAAGACTGGGGAACGTGTAGACTCCGTTACTGTCGGTCTGAGCCTTGGTTTGAACGCCCTGAGTCTCGTTTTTTACGGTGACCGCAGCGCCCGCGATCACAGAGCCAGTGGGATCCTTGACGGTTCCTGTGATGCTGCCGGTTACTGCGCTCCAAGCGACAACCGAAGTCCACACGAGAATGCCGGCGCTAGCCGCCCAACCAAGAGTCTTCGTACCCATCAAAACTTGTCCTTTCGAAGGCACCTTCGTATCGTTCCACCAGTTGACCGTAACCATCCCGCTATCCTTCGGGATACCGCTCCGGTAAGCGGCCATCGGCGCATAAAAATCCTTCGTTTTCATAGGATTAATCCGGGGCGTTGCGATTCGGCAGCGCTCCATAGGGCGGTGCGGCGACTAGGCAGAGCCTACCACGCATACTGCCCTTTCGCGGCGCTCAGACGGTCAGATGCGGGTAAGTGACCGGTCACTGTTGGGCACGATCCGCTATTTGGGAGTTCTTTGGCCTACTCGGGTGTGATTCCATGCTAGTCTTCACTGAGTTTGCCTCGCGTGGTTCCGGGAGTGGCTGTTCTAAGGAGTGCCAGTCCTCACCCTCCTGGCCCAAACGAACCCGGCGTCAATTGCAACGTCCGGCTTCACGAAAGGAAGAAGATGATGGCCAAAGGTCGAATCGTAGCAGTACTCATTTTCTGTGCGGGGATGTCCGCTTATGTGGGCGAACGTTCGAGCGCGCAAACTCCGGCGGCGGGAAAGCGCGGCAACGCACCGGCCCAACGTCCCGCCAATCTTGCGCAACTGATGCGCGGTACTTTATTTCCGGCTTCGAACGTTTATTTCGCGGCACAGAACCTGGATCCCGCCAAGGTGCCGCCGGCCAAGGATCCGTCCTTGGCGACCGATCCGCTGGAGAATTCCTATGGGCAGTGGCAAGCAGTTGAGAATAGTGCCCTGGCGATTGCCGAGACGGCGGACTTACTCACCCTCCCCGGGCGCAAGTGCTCGAATGGCCTGGATGCTCCGATCCGCAACGCGGATTGGGCGAAATTCGTGCAGGGGCTGCGGGATGCCGGGATGACGGCCTACAAGGCCGCGCAATCCAAGAACCAGGACACCGTAACCGACGCCGCGGGCACCTTGTCCGTGGCGTGCTCCAATTGCCACGACAAATATCGGGAAAAGCCCACGCTCGCGGACCGGTGCAAGTAAGGAGGACTTCGCGCCAGCGGGGTCCGGTGGTGGAGCGAGGGGCATCTCGGGCCGGCCGGCGCTACGGCTTCGGCCCGCCATCGAAGGGGGAACCGGCAAGTAGCGTGTGGCCGTCGGCCAGCCCGACGGATCTCGCGGATGCCACTCTGGCGCCGCCTCGTGCGGGACAGGCAACGACGACCACTCGATCCCCGGTTTTCAGCGTGTTTCGATTCCACCCCAGTCTCGCGAGCTGGTTCGGCCCGGCGGCCTCAAATGCCCAATTGGCTGCTTGTCCGTCCCGATCTCGAATATCTGCGTAAAAATAGATATGCGGGTTCTCCCACTCCACCTTGGTGACTACGCCTTGGAAGGTCACCCGCCGATTGGGATCGAACTCCACGGAAACGGCGTGGTGGGCCATGGCCGTGAACGTGAGAAAGAACAGGCAGGCCCACGGGCTGGATATCCTTGGCTGGAATGGCATAGCGTCCAAACGAAGCGCCCACTCCCAGTTAACCTATCACCAAAGCAAAAGCAGGACAGTCGAAGACGGTCAACTTGCGGTCAGTGACTGAAAGTAGCGAGCCATAACTTTCCACCCGGCCCATCCCGGCATGCGCCACTTATGGCGCGTGTTATCATTGGTTGACACTACACCCAGGAGAATTCGATGGGCACGCTAGGCTGGCAGGAGACATTGGTAATCTTCATCCTGGCGTTGCTTCTCTTCGGACCGAAAAAATTGCCGGAGTTGGGGCGGACGCTGGGCAAAGCCATCACCGAATTTCGTCGTGCTTCGACCGAACTGAAGTCCACGTTCGATCGGGAAATGAAAAACCTGGAGCTGGAGACCGCGGACATCAAGAAAGCCGCGGACGAGTATCATTACGATACGTACAATTATGGCGAGACCTCGGCCAATCCCTACGAACACCCGTCGGGAACTCCCTACGATCATTCGTATGGGGCCGGGGAATCCGATTTTGCAGCTTCTCACCCATCCATTGCAGGCGCATCCGCACCATTGGGCGCTGAGTCAACTTCGTCCGTTTCGCCGGAAGGCACAGTAGCCCACGGTGTGAATCTGGAGGCTGCCGACGGAAAGTCCGGCGAGACGGGGGTTCCGGCTCCCGAGAACGCCCCTTCCGCGGAGCATGCCGTGCCTGCTTCTCCTACGACGGGACACCTGACGACGGAACACCAAGCGTAAAGCATGGCTTCAACCGAAGAACCAGGCGGGAGCCCGGCTCCTCCGGCTGGGGGAGGGTCTGCGGTCTCCAATTCCGCCGGCGACCTGCTCCCGGCCCGCGCGGGCGGCGGTGGCAGACGGCCGCCGCCGCCTCCGCCCAGCGGGGGTGCGGGAGATGAAGAAGAAGGCATGCTGCGCATGTCCTTCCTGGAGCACCTGGAAGAACTGCGCTCGCGCATTCTTCGCGCTTTGATCGGCGTGGGTGTGGCGTTTGCCCTGAGCCTGACCTTTACGTATCAGTTGTGGAATTTTGTAAAACAGCCCGCCGTAGAAGCGCTAAAGACCCTCAAAATCAACCCACCGGAACTAGTGGCGATCGAGCCCATGGAACAGTTCAACACCATTTGGGTGAAGTTGCCGATCCTCTGTTCGATTTTCATTGCCTCACCCTGGATTCTCTACCAGGTGTGGGCCTTTATTTCGCCTGGCTTATATCGCCGGGAACGCCGCTGGGCCGCGCCATTTATCATTTGCTCGGCCGGTCTGTTTATTCTGGGCGGCATGTTCGCATATTTCATCGCGTTCCGTTACGGGTTGACGTTCTTGTTGGGGATTGGCCAGGGCTACAGCGTCCGGCCAATGGTTTCCATCTCCACCTATGTCGACCTGTTTATCAACGTGATTCTAGGAGTTGGGTTAGTATTTGAGCTACCGGTACTGATATTTTTTCTTACATTACTTAGAATTGTGAGCCCGCAATTCTTGTTGAACCACAGCCGCTATGCCATCCTGATCATCTTTATCATCGCTGCCATCGTCACTCCCACTCCGGACGTATTTAACCTGATGTTGTTCGCGACGCCCATGTGCCTGCTCTTTTTCGTGGGGATCTTCGCCAGCTATCTTCTGGTGCTGCAACGGGAAGGCCGTAGATTCCCATGGCGAAAGGCGCTGACCATCGTCGCGGTTGTACTATTCTGCCTGGGGGCGGGGTTATATGTGGCGGTTACTAGATTTGGCGTCAAAATAGTACCACATTGGCCGTTTTTAATTCGCTGACGGAATTTCCCCTAGTCAGGTGGATCACATCCGATGTAACATCAGATATCCGCGCCAATAGGTGCCGTGATGTTGACTTGCGATGGATCTTTACAAAGCGATTCAGGAATTATACGCCGAGAAAGAGAAGCTCGAGCGAGTAATTGCCTCACTAGAGGAACTACAGCGAGCAGCCGGTAGCGTCCCGGCACCACCACGAGGGGGACGGCGTCGTGGGCGAAAATCCATGGGTGCCAAGGAACGCCAGGAAGTGTCCGAGCGCATGAAGCGCTATTGGGCTAACCGGCGCAAACGGCAGAGCGACTAAGGAAGTTTTCCGGAGAGACCATCTTCCGGACCGCCGCCATTCCCGCACAGATCGAAGGGAAGTCCGCTTCGGAGTCCGGCCGTGTCGAGCCGGCGTCCTTCTGTTATAGTGTGGTTGTCGGCATCCGTGGGCGGCTAGCTCAGCTGGGAGAGCACGGCGTTCGCAACGCCGGGGTCGTGGGTTCGAATCCCATGCCGTCCACCAAATCCCTCTCGATTCCAGAAACATGAAGCTCACGTTTTGGGGAGCGGCCGGTAGCGTCACCGGATCCATGCACCTCGTGGAAGCTGGCGCAAAACGTCTGCTCCTCGATTGCGGTCTGCGCCAGGGCCGCCGTCAGGAAGCCGACCAGTGGAACCGGAATCTGCCCGTTTCCGGCTCCGCGATTGACGCCGTGATTCTGTCGCACGCCCACATCGATCACAGCGGCAACCTCCCAACCCTGGTGAAGAGCGGTTTTAGCGGCCCGATTTATACGACGCCCGCCACCGCCGACCTCTGCCAATGGATGCTGCGCGACACCGCTCATATCCAGGAAAAGGACGCCGAATTTCTGAATAAGCGGCAGGAAAAGAGAAAGGCTAAGGGGCTGGATAACGGCGTAGTGCAACCCTTGTACACCCTGGCCGATGCGGAAAAAACCCTGCCGTTATTCCGGCCGGTGGACTATTACGCCACCCGCGAGCTGGCGCCGCAGCTTCACTACCAATGCCACGATGCCGGCCATATTTTGGGGTCCAGCTATATCGTGCTGGAGGAAAGGACCTCGGCGGGAAAGCCGGTACGCTTGTTGTTCTCAGGCGACATCGGGCGGCCACATATTCCCATCATTCGCGATCCGGATCCGCCTCCGCCCGCCGACTATCTCATTTTGGAAAGCACCTATGGGGGCCGGCTACATAAAGACAACACTCACGTAATTACTAAATTATTGAGCGTTGTCCAGCGTACAGCGGGGCGCGGGGGCCGCATCATCGTGCCGTCCTTCGCGGTGGGACGCACGCAGCAACTGGTGGTCTTGCTCCACCGCTTGACCGATGAAGGGCGCATTCCGCATATTCCGATTTTCGTAGACAGCCCGCTGGCGGTGAACGTGACCGCGGTCCACCGGGCCCATCCCGAATGTTTCGACGAAGAGGTGCGGCAATACCTCGACCGGGGCGAGGACCCCTTCGGCTTTAGCCGCCTCCAGTACGTCCGCGAAGCTGCCGATTCCATCAAGCTGAACAGCTTGCACGGCCCGTTCGTCGTCATCTCGGCTTCCGGCATGTGCGAATCCGGCCGCATTCTGCACCATTTGCGTAACAATATCGAAGACCCCCGCAACACCATCTTAATTACCGGTTTTCAGGCGCAGGACACCTTGGGCCGAAAACTTATCGAAAAATGGCCCGAGGTGCGAATTTTCGGGGAACCAATGCGCGTGCGGGCGGAGATCTCCAGCCTCGACGAGCTGAGCGCGCACGCCGATCAGGGCGAGTTGCTGCGGTGGATGGAGCCGCTGGCGCCGTCGCTCCGGCGCGTTTTCTTGGTCCATGGCGAACCGCAACAGTCCGAGGCCTTGGCGAAACTGATTAAAGCCGAATATGCGCTGGAAGTTACATTACCGGCCCCGGGGCAATCCTTCGATATACAATGAAAGGAACCGAAACCCCCATGTGGTCCATCTATACTGAGGAAAGAAAAAGGAGGCTCACGTGAGTCCCACATCGAGTTATCTGGAGCAGCCGCCTGACCGGTCCGGCTTGAAGACCGCGCTGGTAGCCGGAGCCCTGATCGCCCTGGTGGCGGCGAACATTTACCTCTACCTGCAGCTAGACCATGTCCGTACCGATATGGCCAAAACTCGAGAGACGGTGATGACCGAGTTGACCAATCTGCGCGATGCGTCCTCGGTGACCACCGCGTCGCAAATGCGGCACCTGGAGACGCTGAAGGAAGAGCTGGAGAATACGCGCAACCAGGCGCGCACTTTGTCGAGCGAAGCCAAGGCGGAAGCGTCGGCGCACGCCGAGCAATTGGCCAAGCAGATCCAAGCCGAGCAGGCCAAAGTGCAGGCGCAGATCAGCAACGAAATTACCGGCGTAAAGCAGTCGAGCGAGCAAAGCGCCGCCAATCTGAATGCCAAGCTCACGGATGTCTCGACGGACGTGGGCGGGGTGAAGACGCAGCTCAACTCGACGCAAGCCGATTTGCAGAAAACCATTGCGACGCTGAAATCCGTACAGGGCGATCTGGGCGTGCAGAGCGGCCTGGTGGCGACCAACGCCGGCGAACTCGCCGCGCTGAAACGGCTGGGCGAGCGCAATTATTTCGAATTCAAGCTGGGTAAGACCAAACATCCGCAGCGCGTGGGTGACATTACGCTGCTGCTGAAGAAGACCGACCCCAAGAAAAACAAATTTACCGTCGATGTGATGGCCGACGACAAGTTGACCACCAAGCAGGACCGGAATATCAACGAGCCGGTGCAGTTTTACACCAGCAAGGCGAAACAGCCATATGAGCTGGTGGTGAACCAGGTCCAGAAGGATCAGATCGTCGGCTACCTGGCGACCCCCAAAGAACAGACCGCCCGATAAGCCTGGCTTCGGGTGTCCGCGTGGAGCGGGCACCCGCCCCTTGGCGCCACCCCGGTCCCCCCAACGGAACCCGTAAACTCTTGAGATCCCACCGCGTGTGGGTGGACTCTAATACTTCAGAGCAAGCGGCCGATAAAGACTGTAGGCCACAACGTGGCCGGGCAGAGTGAACCTTGAAGACCCTGGTGGTTTGTGAAACCGAGCCGATTGTCGTGGAAGGCCTGCGGAACCTTCTGGAGCCTAAGGGGGAGTTCGCCATTGTGGCGGTGGTCACTTCCATGGAGCAGGCGCTGGATGCCGTGCACCAGCAGGCCCCGTCAGTTTTATTGCTCGACAAGGCGCTCGGGATGCAGAGCGTGCTGGATTGTCTCCAACAACTGCGGTGCGCGGGAAGAGCAACCGCCACCGTGGTGTGGGGTGTTTCGCTGGCGGAAGTGGAGTCGCTGCGCTTTCTGCAGGCCGGCGCTGCGGCAGCGGTGCGCAAGACCGCTCCGTTGGCGGTGCTGGTGGAGTGTCTTCGCGCGGCCGCCGCTGGCGGCACGTGGGTCGAGGCGGACATCCAGCGGGAAGTGGGTAATACCGCGCGTTCCGCGCGAGTCGCGCTGACTGCCCGCGAATTGCAGGTCATGGACCTGGTCGAGCAGGGCCTCAAAAATCGCGACATCGGCCTGCGGTTGGGTATTCGCACCGGCACTGTAAAGATCCACCTCAAGCATATTTTCGAGAAAACCGGCATCCGCGGCCGCTATGGCCTCGCGCTGACCGGTCTCAAAGAGAAGGGCTTGCTCGCCACGCCCATGCCGGAATTGATGTAAGCCGGCCCGGCAAGCGGCAATGATATCCTGGTTGCTTGGCTTCCGCTCGATTGGCTCACCTCGCGGTGTTCGTTGCGGCGGCATCGCCCGCCTGGGCACAGAGTGTCTTCCTGGATATCCTCTCCCAGGAACTCACGCGCAACTTTTCGGTCCTGAAGCAGAAGGCCGAGCCGGCCGCCTATTTCCTCGGGTACGAGGTTACCGAGCGGGATTTCCGCACCATCACCGGAACGCTGGGGACGATCGCCGGCGCCGATAACGGCAAGAGTCGCGCGTTCGACGTTACCGTCCGCGTGGGCAGCCCCAAGCTGGACAATTACCGCAGGGTGATCGGGGAGCGAACCCAGTTCACGCGCGGCGCCATCCTTTCCTACGAAGATAATCCCAACGCCATTAAGCGTCGCGTGTGGATGGAAACCGATCGCGCCTACCGCGCCGCGGCCGAGCGCCTGATCCGCATCAAAACGAATGCGCAGGTGCAGGTGGCGGCTTCGGACGATTCCGACGATTTTGCGCCCCAGGAGCCCGCGACGTACCAGAAGGCGCCGCCCAAGCTTGTGTTCGATGAGGCATCCTGGACCGCCCGCATTCGCAACCTGTCGGCGCGTTTTGCCAATTACCCTGAGATCCTCACCTCGCACGTTCAGGTGACTGCGCAAACCGATACGCGTTACATCGTCAACACGGAAGGAACACGCGTTCTGCATGGACGGGGCTATGCCCGCGTGGTCATTACCGCGGAAGCCAAAGCCATGGATGGCGCCGATCTGGAGACCAGCGCAACCTTCGAAGCCGTCGACCCCTCGGGGTTGCCCAAAGACGAGCCGATTCTGGCCGGAATCGACCGCGTGGCGAAAGACCTTACGGGTTTGCTGCGGGCGCCTGAAGCGGAGCCGTTCGTGGGACCCGCGATTTTCTCGGGCCGCGCCTCGGGGGTCTTCTTTCACGAGATCTTCGGACACCGCGTCGAAGGCCACCGCCAGAAGGACGAGAGCGAAGGGCAGACGTTTACCAAGAGCGTGGGAACCAAAGTCCTGCCCGATTTCCTGTCCGTGGTGTTCGACCCGACCCGCCGCAAGACCGGTGATGTCGATCTGTTCGGCTGGTACGATTACGACGATGAGGGTGTGAAGGCGCGCCCCGTTTTGGCCGTGGAGAATGGGGTTTTGAAAACGTTCCTCATGTCGCGATCGCCCATTCGCGACTTCGACCGGTCTAACGGGCACGGGCGCCGCCAGCCCGGTTACGAGATTGTTTCGCGCCAGTCCAATTTGATCGTCCAATCCACCAAGAGCGTGTCCGATGCTCAGTTGCGGCGCATGCTGATCGACGAAATCAAGCGGCAGGGGAAGCCGTACGGGCTCTACTTCGCCGACATCACCGGAGGCTTCACCACTACCCAGCGCTCCGGCTTACAGGCCTTCAAAGTGATCCCGCTGGTGGTGTATCGCGTTTATGCGGATGGGCGCCCCGATGAGCTGGTGCGCGGCGCGGACATCGTAGGCACGCCGCTCGCGAGTTTTGCCAAGATCCTCGCCACTTCCGACAAAGCCGAAGTCTTTAACGGCTATTGTGGCGCCGAGTCGGGCAGTGTGCCGGTCTCGGCGGTTTCTCCCGCGATCCTGGTATCGGAGATCGAGATCGAAAAGAAAGCAAAGTCGCAGGACCGGCCTCCCTTGTTGCCGATTCCCTTCGACGCGGAGACTTCCGGGAGCGCGCGGTGAGGCTCGGCCGCCACGCATTCTTCTCAGCCGCCTTCGGCTTCGTCATGCTCAGCATCGGTTTCCTGGTCCGCGCGCAGGCGCCACCCGCGGCCGATCCCATCATCCGCGCCATGCATGACGAGATCGACCGGTCGCTCAAACTGACCGTGCCGAATCTGGAGAAGCCGTACTTCATCGAGTACCTGCTGGATACGGCCGACGAATTCCAGGTGGCGGCGACGCTGGGCGGACTCACCGAGCGTGGGCGCCAGAAATTTCGTGCCCTTGACGTCAAAGTCCGGGTCGGCGACTACAAATTCGATAACACCAACTACTCCGGCAGCGACTTCAATTTTGGCACGCGTTACGATCTGGAGCGGTTTCCGCTCGACAACTCGTACTCGGTGCTGCGGCGCTATTTTTGGCTGGCGACCGATTCCGCCTATAAGTCGGCCGTCGAGGCCATCGCGCGCAAGCGGGCGCTGTTGCGGAACGTAAACGTCAACGATCAGATCAACGATTTCGCGCATGCGGAACCCGTACACGTCCTCCACGATTTGCAAAGCGCGGCCCTTGACGAAAACGCCTGGACCGATCGTATACGCAAGCTTTCGGCCATCTTCGATCAGTACCCGGAGGTGGAGGTTTCCAATGTGGAATTTCGCGCGGGCGATGGCGGGTACTACCTGGTGAATTCCGAAGGCACGGAGGTTCGGGTTCCCGACCGCACGGCTTCCCTGCGTGTCCGGGCGGAGGCGCGCGCCGGCGATGGGATGCGCGTGCGCGATGCCGTCGCGATTCAGACTACCGAAGCCGGCCAAATGCCGGCCGATGCCGAGTTGACCCGCAGCGTACAGACGCTGGCGCAGACCGTGACGGCTTTGGCCCACGCCCGGAAAGGCGACGATTATACGGGACCGGTGTTGTTCGAAGGAACGGCGGGTGCGCAGATCTTCGCCGAGGTCTTGGGGCGGAGCCTGGTGATTCCGCGCCGCCCGGTCACCGACCCGCGCCGCAATACGGCCTTTGCCGCCAGTGAACTCGAGGGGCGGTTAGGCGCGCGCATTCTGCCCGAGACTTTCGACGTGTGGGATGAACCGTTGCTGAAGGAGTGGCGCGGCAAGCCATTGTTCGGCACGTTCGAGGTGGACCGCGAAGGGGTCCTCGCGAAAAAGCTGCACCTGATCGAAAACGGCACGCTCAAAGGCTACCTGCTCACGCGCCAGCCGATTCGCGGCATGGAGGGCTCCAACGGACACGCGCGGATGCCGGGCCAGTATGGCGCTTCCACCGCCAGCATCAGCAATCTTTTTGTTAATTCCACCTCCACAGTCCCGCTGGCAGACATGCGCCGCCGCCTGATGGAGTTGGTGGCCATGCGCGGCAAGCCGTATGGCATCGTAGTGCGCAAAATGGACTTTCCATCGTCGATGTCGATCGAAGACGCGCGCCGCATGCTTGCTGGAACGGCTTCCGGCAGTTCATTCCCGATCAGTCTGCCGATCCTGGTTTACCGGATTTACCCGGATGGCCAGGAAGAACTGGTGCGTGGCGTGCAGTTTCGCGGCTTTACGGCCCGTTCGTTGAAAGACATTCTGGCCGCGGGAGACGATCTGAACCGCTTCGACTATCTGGAGAGTCCCGTTCCCTTCGCGCTCATGGGCGCCGGCAACTATGTCACGAACGCCACGGTGGTAGCGCCCTCGATTCTCATCGACGACTTGGAACTGCACCCCTTGGAAGAGGAATTGCCGCGCTTGCCGGTAGTGCCGGCTCCGGAGCTGGTGCGGTAGAGTCAGAATATCACCGCCGAGACGCAGAGACGCAGGGTTTTTAAGAATGCCGGGCGGATACGTGTTTGGTGGTGCATCCTGCTTTATCGCGTGGGCGCGCAGTGCGAGGCTGCAAACGTTACGGGCCCCGCGCAGCCCAGTTTTTTCTCCGCGCCTCAGCGTCTCGGCGGTGAATCAACATGCTACGCCTGATCGGCCGCTACATCTTCCGCGAGATCCTCTCCAGCGCGTTCCTGGGAACGTTCCTGGCCACGTTCGTTCTCTTTTTACAGGGGATCGATCCGATTTTCGAAGTTCTAGTGCGTAGCAACGCATCGGCTAAAACCGTAGTCGCGCTGTTCGCGCTGGCCATGCCGCCGGTGCTTCCGCAAACCATCCCGTTCGGCATGCTGGTCGGCATTCTCATCGGATTGGGCCGTATGGCCAGCGACGGCGAGATCACCGCGCTGCGGGCCGCCGGCGTTCCCAGCCGCAAGGTGATCGCGCCGGTGATGCTCTTCGCCACGATTGCGGCGGCCTTGGCCGCGTATTCCTCGCTGCGTCTTACGCCGTACGCCATTCGCGAAAGCAACCGGATTCGCGACGAACTCATCGCCACGCAACTTTCCGCGGACATCCAGCCGCGAGTCTTTCAAGAGGACTTTCCCAATCGCATCGTGTACGTGAATGACGTACGCTCCGGCGATCCGGTGCTTTGGCGTAACCTGTTCGTGGCCGATGTAACCGACCCGTCGGAACGTGCCACCGGAATGCGGGGAAACGCCCAAGGGCCGCTGATCACCGTGGCGCGCGAAGCCGTGGCCATCCCCGATCCGAAGAACAACCGCATCCAGCTTTCACTGCGCGATGCCTCCACCTACGAGATGGGAAAAGACAATGTCGCCGGCGACATCAACTTCCCACGAGGCGAGCAAGCGCTTGACGCGGCGCCGCCCAAGACGGGAACCAACCAGCCGTTTCGCGAGATGAATACGGGCCGGCTGTGGAGATACGGCGGGCCGGAGTGGGTGGAAGCGCGCGTGGAATTGCAGCGGCGATTCGCGCTGCCGTTCGCCTGCCTGATGTTGTCGTTGGTGGGCATCCCGCTGGGCGTGGCCACGCGCAAAGGCGGCAAATCGGCGGGCTATGTCACGGCCGTCTTCCTGGCGTTCTTCTGTTACCATCTTTCGTCGATCAGCCTGATCGGCCTGGCGCGCCAAAGAACGCTGCCCATCCCCTTGGCGATCTGGCTGCCCAACATCGTGTTCGGCATCGCCGGTGTAATTTTCCTGGCCCGCATGGACCGTCCGGGCGATCGCGATCTGCTCGGCGCGCTGAAGGGCCTGTTCGCGCGGTTTAAAACCGATCGTCCGCTGCAGCCCGCCCGGCGGCTGCCGCTGCTGCCGCAACTGGTGGACACCTACATCCTGTCGACCTTCCTCTTTTATTTCGCGCTGTGGCTGGCCAGCCTGGTATTCATGACGCTGATCTACAACTTCTTCGAGCTGATGGGTGACATGATTCGCAACCATATCCCGCTGCTCAAGATGTTCACGTACCTGTTCTTTCTCAGCCCCACCTTGATTTACCAGAGCCTGCCGATCTGTGTGCTCTTGGCCGTGCTGGGAGCCTTCGGGGTGATGACCAAGAACAATGAGGTGACAGCGTTTAAGGCCTGCGGGGTGAGTCTCTACCGTCTAGCCATGCCGGTTGTGCTGGCCAGCATTCTGTTCAGCGGAGCGCTGTTCGCGTTCGATTACTATTACGTTCCGGGCGCCAACCGCAAGCAGGACGCCCTGCGCGACGAGATCAAAGGCAGGGCCACGCAGACCTACCTGAACCCGAACCGCAAGTGGATCTGGGGCGCCGAGTCGCGCATTTTCTACTACAAATACTTCGATCCCAACCAGAGCATGATGGCGGGCGTATACGTGTTCGAGTTGGACCCGGCAACGTTCCGCCTGACGCGCGAGATCTCCGCCGAGCGCGCCCACTGGAATCCCTCCCTCAAAACGTGGGTCTTCGAAAATGGTTGGAGCAGCGATTTCCACGGCCCCGTCCGGCTCTCGACAAAAGCCTTCGGCGGCATGACCTTTCCCGAATTGACCGAGGCTCCGGATTACTTCCTGAAGGAAGCCCTGCAGGATAAGCAGATGAACTTTCTGCAACTGGATCGCTATATCCGCGATCTGCAGCAGAGCGGGTTCGACACCGTGCGCCTGCAGGTCCAGTTTTATCGGAAATTCTCAGTTCCGATTTTCGCGCTCATCATGGCCATGATCGCCGTGCCATTTGCATTCTTAGTAGGCAGCCGGGGAGCCATGACCGGCATCGGCGTCAGCATCGCGATCGCCATTTTCTATTGGGGAATCGGCATTCTATTCCAGAAGATCGGCGAGGTGAACCAGTTGCCTCCCGCCATGGCGGCATGGTCGCCGGATGCGGTGTTTGCGCTGGGTGGACTATACCTGATGACGCGCATGCGCAGTTAGCGGTCCCGGTTCAAGCGTGGCGGACGGCGTCCATCGGGCTGATCGTCACCCAACGCCGGGCCGAGAGGAAGGCCACCAGCAACGCGATCGCCAGCATC
>Ga0335078_10011144_pt1 | contig 13334 bp, 10 predicted proteins | sample Lox_Sample_32_FD_206711 | JGI IMG/M metagenome (GOLD analysis project Ga0335078, IMG submission 206711) | Soil microbial communities from Loxahatchee National Wildlife Refuge, Florida, United States - Lox_Sample_3.2 | ecosystem: Environmental > Terrestrial > Soil > Wetlands | place: USA...
TTTTCTGCGCTGATTTCCAAGCCCATCTCAGACCGTTCTCTAAAACAAGCGCTGCTGGCGCTGAAACCGAAGCAAAAAGGCGAGTCCGCCTCCCTCGCGGATGGCATCGCGGAGTCCCCAGGCGCGGCATCTGCGATTCGCAACGCGCGAATCCTGCTGGCCGAGGATAACCCTGTCAACCAAGCCGTCGCCATCGCCATGCTCAGCAGGCTCGGGTATCGCGCCGATTTAGTGAGCAACGGAGTGGAGGCCATCCAAGCCCTTGCCGGCGCCGACTATGACGTGGTCCTGATGGACTGCCTGATGCCTGAAATGGACGGCTACGAGGCCACGCGCTCAATCCGGGCGGGGCGGACGGATGCGCGCAACTCGAAGATTCCCATCATCGCTGTCACGGCGGACGCGATGGCGGGAGACCGGGATCGCTGTCTTCAGGCGGGTATGAGCGATTACATCTCAAAGCCGGTGGACCTGAAAAAGCTGGCGGAAGCCTTGGAAAAATGGCTGCCCGCGGCCCCAAACCCCGGCGATCCGAAACCTGCGGGCGGTTCGCCACCCGCAAGAACGGAATCTGTTTTTATTCAGCAGGAAATGCTCACGCGTCTGATGGGCGACAAGAACCTTGCCCGCAAGGTCATCGTCGGCTTCTTGAAAGATACGCCGAATCAGCTGCTGGCTCTGAAAAGCAGGCTCGTAGCGGGCGACGCGCAAGGCGCCCGGTTGCTGGCCCATTCCCTGAAGGGAGCGGCGGCCACGTTGTCCGCCGAGGCCATGCAGGCGGTTTGCCTCGAATTGCAGGACGCGGCGGCATCGCGGAAATTAGAACACGCCTTGGCGCTCCTCCCAAAGATCGAAGAACAGTTCGAATTGCTGAAAACCGCCCTGAAAGATTGGGGTTGGGTGTGATCGAAGCTTAGGAGGGACTCGCATCATGCATACTCTTATCGTCGAGGATGATTTCACCAGCCGGCTGCTGCTGCAATCGTTTCTCTCGAAATACGGCGAATGCCACATCGCCGTCAACGGCAAGGAAGCCGTCGCGGCGTTTTGCGCGGCCCAGAAAGACGGGCAAGCATATGACCTGATTTGCATGGACATCATGATGCCGGAGATGGACGGCCATGACGCGGTCAAGGAAATCCGCGCCATCGAAGAAGAGGGAGGAACGTTATCCACCAACGGAGTAAAAATCATCATGACCACGGCGCTAGGCGACCCCAAGAACGTCGTCCAATCCTTCAAGTCCTTGTGCGACGCCTACCTGTTCAAGCCGATCGACACCGGAAAATTGCTCGGCCACATGCGCGAGATGCGCCTCATCTAGCCAAGCGGCCAATGCCGCGACGATCGAAGAGCGCATCGGGGCGCGTGTTTCCGCAATTTGTGTGTTAGGATTATGAACCGTGAGAGCGCCGGGAATTTGCAGCATTTTGCATGGACCACGGAAGAGCGGATTTTAAACAGTTCCGTTGAAACGACAGAAACCGTTCTTCCCTGCAACCGGCGGCGCAAGCGGCGCGGTACAAGCGAAACCTGTGAAAGCCGCATAGACACAAGGTTTTTGCCAGGCCGCTCATTCCACAAACGGGGCCGTAGTTCAGTCGGTTAGAACGCCTGCCTGTCACGCAGGAGGTCGCGAGTTCGAGTCTCGTCGGCCCCGCCAATTAAATCAATCACACATGAGGCGGCTCTGCTTCCGCGTTCTTCGACTCTGCCCAATTCTTCGCCCCCTCCCCGAAAAAACCGGCCTCCGCTTCGACCATGGCGACTTCCTTCCACCCGGTTGATCACCAACTTTTGACCTCGACTTGATTATGCTGTTCATCAGTGAGAGATCCGCTGGCTTCGCCGATAGGATGGGAGTAGGCCCCCCAAGGAATTATAGCCTTGACATCGACAGAAGCGCGTGATACTCCACCGTCAAGAACGGAGCTGTCTGCTTACGAGAAGGCAATTACCGGAAAAAGAAGCGTGACCAAGGGGAGATGTGGCGTTACCTGGACGGGGGGGTGAGTCCGAGTCACGGTTCGTGCAAGAAAAAGTGTTCATTCAATCATTCAACAGGCGGGGGCGTAAAATGAGACGCAGCGTTCTTCCGATACAGGTGGCCTTAGCGGCCGTGTTTCTATTTTCAACAGGGGTTACGGCGGACGATAAACTCCCAGGCGACAACGGGCGACCGAACAACGGCGTGATGCCCACCACCGCCCCCAATCCCAACCCGGCTCCGGCGCGCCCCATACCCCGTGCCCACGTGCCTGCGCCAGCAATCGATCTGGCAGTTGAAGCAGCCCGGGCGATTGCGGATGCGTGTAAGCAGTACCCCTTGGGTGTGGCCGTCGTCAACGCGGAAGGTGAGCCGACGCTCATCTATATTCCCGACGGCACGGATCCACACCATGCCTATATGGCCCTGCGCAAGGCTTACACCGCCGTAACATTCAAAGTTCCCACGTCCCAATTGGTCAGCAAGGCGCAGCAGGACGCTGACTTTGCCGCCAAGATCAAGGCGGATACCAATCTCATTGCTTATTCCGGGGGGTTGGTTCTCAAAGCTGGAAACGACATCATCGGTGGAATTGGGGTCAGCGGAGCCGAGCCAGGGCATCACGACGAGGAGTGCGGTCTGGCCGGATTGGAGAAGATCAAGGATCGCCTGAAATAGATCGAATTACCAAAAAGTTGCAGAGCTGTCGGAGCAGGCACGGCTTTGCAAATATCATCGAGAGCGGAGCCTCTGCAAAAATCCCAGCCGAGGCCCAAGCCGATACATCCGACCGGACGTCAAGGGGTGATGTCCTTTATTCATTCGAACCGGGTCGGCCTGACGAATTTACGAGCAAGCGGCAGAACAGCCGTAGGGTCCAGGGTGGTTCCTTTACAAGACAAGATGTGGATTTAGCGGGAAAGGGTCCTGAGTAGGGAGGTCCTATGAGGAACTTTTGCGTGGCGGTCGTGTTTCTACTCGCTTTTGCTAGCGCAGCTTATGCTCAATCCACGGGAACCATTAATGGTCGGGTGACCGATCCGTCGGGCGGAGTGGTACCGGGGGCCACCGTCACAGCGACCAACGCCGGGACGGGGATTGCTCGCAGCACCGTCACAGACAGTGACGGCCTCTATACCATCCCGGAGTTGACACCGGGGACGTACAATGTCAAGGCGGCGGTGGGCGGTTTCGCGACTTTGGAGAAGCAAGGCGAGACTCTGTTGACCGCAACGACGTTGACGGTCAACCTCGAATTGGGATTGGCCAGTACGGCATCGAAGGTGGAAGTAACGTCGGAAGCGCCATTGGTCGAGCTGACGCAGTCCGTTGTCTCCGATACGTTGCAGGCGACCGAAGTGCAAAACCTGCCCATCCTCAACCGTAACTTCTCGGGCTTGATCACGCTCCTACCCAGCGCGCGTCCTACCGCGACGCCTGCTAACAACAAAATATCGCTCGGAGGGGGGATCGGGTTTGGCGGTGGCGCCGGTCGAAATGGGGCAGCCGAAGTGGACGGGATGGCCTTACGAGACGACGTGAACGGCGGACCTTTGTTTAACGTCACGCTGGAGGGCGTTCAAGAGTTTAACGTGGTTGCGCATGATTATCCGGCACAGTACGGACTGACCGCCGGCGGAATCGTGCTGATCACCACCAAATCGGGCAGCAACCAATTCCACGGCTCCGCATTCGGCTTCGGCCGGGACCAGGATTTGACCGCGATTGACTACCTCTCCGAGACGGCCCATGGTGGACCCGGCGCTAAGCCCCCATACAGCCGCGAGGAATTCGGCGGGTCCATTGGCGGGCCGATCATAAAGGACAAACTGTTCTTTTTTGGAGCTGTCGAAGACGTCCGACTCGACCAGTCGATTACGGTGCCCAACGGTCCGACGAACGATTGGGTTACTCAAGCCCAGCAAGTTAAAACTTATCTGATGTCTTCGAGCGTGGATGCCCAGTGTTCGATTTGCAGCCAAATTGGCAGTTTGATCGGTCCAACAGCCTACGCTCCCGAAACGATTCGCGATTTGATGGCCAGCGCGAGAGTGGACTATCAAATAAGCTCTCATCATTCGTTATTCGCCCGCTATTTGGGGGAGTATACTTCCACTTACAACGATATCCTTCAGACACTCGGCGGGGCTCCCCATCCGGACTATAACGCCACCAGTTCGAATGTCTACGACCCTATCCGTACGGAGAACGGTGTTCTCTCGGAAACCTGGGTGCTCGGAAATGGCACCGTGAACACCCTCGCGGTCGCTGGGACCCACTTTTACGAGTTCCAGTCCTGTAATTGCACTTTAACCGGCGCCACTGAAATTTATAGGAACATCGTATTTCCGGATTTCTCGTTAGGTGCGCCCGTGCCCTCCGTCAACAGCGAGAATCTTCAGACAGACGTGCAGATCAAGGATATTGTTGCGCATCAGGCCGGCAGCCACGCCCTGAAGTTCGGCGGCGATTTTATTAATTACCCGTACTTGGGTTACTTGCGCAACATTAGCGGCAATGTAACTTTCTTCGCCGATCCGTCTACGATTCTTAACCCAGCGAATGCTGCCACCTATCCGGACGGATTGCTGACGCCGGGAGCCATGAAATCGATCGTCGTGGGCACGCAAAACTTCGGTGGCGCTCCGGCCTTGAGCGGCATACCGGATGGGAAGGAATTCAGTCTGTTTCTCCAGGACGACTGGAAGGTAAGGCCCACTTTCACATTGAACCTGGGGGTACACTACGATCAGTTCGTCAACTTTTACGACGAGTCCAATCAGCAGTACAACCTCTCGCGCTATTTTCTCGAAGCCATCGGCAACTCGTGGGGCGCTCCCGTCCATCCGGACAAATCAGCCTACTCGCCAAGAGTCGGATTCGCATGGGACCTGACAGGCAACGGCAAGAGTGTCGTCCGTGCTAGCTTTGGGCTATTCTACGATGAGTCGCTCTCGCCCAATATGACTGCGATCGATCCGTTGGCCCAACCTCTCCTCGAAAACGTTCAGTCTACTTTTACAAATACTTCAGTCGGCGTTGGACCGGCAGCCACTACTGTCTACGGAGGCTCCCTACCGGCCGTTCTTCAGCCCGGTCTTCCAAACTTTCTCTATACCGGCGGCAACATTACCTCTAGCCTGGTCCCCGGTGGTAATAGCACTTTGACTTGGCTTGAACCGGGGATGAGCGATCCCTACAACGAGCAGATTCACGGTGGTTTCACGCGTCAATTAACCTCCAACACCGTGATTTCGATCGATTTCACCCACATCCTCGGAGTGCACGAGCTTCACGCTCAGTTGATCAATCCCACGGAAAGTACAGCCTGGGATCCGGATGCGGCCGCCTACGAGACTTGCGCGTCGCAGAATATCTCTCCGATCACCAACAAACCGGTCGCAGTCCGCCGCTTGTCTTGCGCCTTCAATGCTCTCGGATTGGCGCCGGGCACCGTTGGGGTCGTGCAAATCAACAGCACGACGAACCGGTCGCAGTATAACGAGATGATTGTCCACTTCGAGAAGCGGAGCCGTGTGGTCGATTTCCAGGCAAACTACATTCTGTCGTCCGCTTATGCCTTTGGAGGGGCCATCGGATCGACGGCGACCGGGGGTGGACCTGTCGGCGCGATGATCCCGTTCCAGTGGTTCACGAAGACCGAATGGGGACCAACATTGACGGATGAGCGCAACCGCGTGGTCCTTTCCGGTGTATTCAAATTGCCGTGGGGCATCCAAGTCTCGCCGGTCTTTCAGTATGGCGGAGCCCGTCCCTATAATTGCCTGAGCGGAACGGACTGGACGGGGTCCGGTGGCGGAGATACGCGCTGCTTAATGTATCAGGGCCAATTTGTTCCCGTTCCTCAACCCTTGAGTCCAGGTGTCGCGGTTGGCGGCGTCCTCCCTGCCGGGAACACGGTGGTGCCCGTAAATTACCTGCGCGGCACTGCCACGTATGACCTCGATGCCCGGATCCAAAGGAGCTTCAAATTGGCGGAGACAAAGCAAATCGATGGCTTCGTCGAGTTATATAACATAACGAACAGGGCCAATTTCGGCAACAATTACAGTGGTACTTGCACCGCGAACACCGCCAAGACTGCCTGCACTTCATCGTTCGAGTCGGTCCTGGGGTACTTCAATAACGGTTACTCCTTGCCGATCTCCTTCCAGGTTCAATTAGGCGCCCGGTTCACGTTCTAGGCGCAAGCACGACTCGAGACTGAACGAGGGGAGGCGGCCAACAGCTGAAGCTGCTATTGGCCGCCTCCCCTTTAGTGTTCTAGGTCATGCCCATAAGATGGAACGCCGCAGTCACCTAACCGATGGAAAACGCCGTGGCCATTTCTGGCCATTTTCAATTCGAGCTCGATGAGGTGGCGGTGCGTTTAAATCAGCCCCCGCGAAAGACTTCGGGTTTTGAAACTCCGCAGTCCTTATGCGTTATGCAAGTTTGGTTCACGAATAGCGCTAGGCCCACACGCCGGACTCTAGGCTTTGTCTGTCTGTCCGTAAAAGGCGAGAACATTTGTCACGCATTCGTCGGCATTCGCTACGGCTACATGATAGGCGTCGCTGGTTAATACCAACAATCTCGAATTCGGAATTTTCGATTGGTAGCGAAGAACTGTTTCCACTGACTGTAATGCGCTTCGATCGGAGGTAATAATCAGCGTGCGCGCGGAAATATCCGGTAGAAGATTCTCCACCCTGAGCGAGGTGAGCATGGCCGTCATGTAGTGTTTTGTTTCCGGACGCGTCTCGTCCCTCAACTTATCAAAATATGTAATTTCCTCCTTGGAAGCTGCTGAGCCAAGCCTTATTTGCTGAGGATTCAATTCGGTTTTCGGGTCGACTGCATTAAACGGCCCGCTCGCCACGACTAATGAACGTGTGCGCTGCGGATAGGTCGCTGCAAATTGCATCCCAATCGCGCCTCCCGTTTTGGCGCCCACAATGTGCGCGGATTGGATTCCCAGCTTGTCCAGAAAATCCGCCACAAACTTCGCGAAATTCGACAGGGACCATTCAAAATTGGGAGGCGCCGTTGAACCTCCGAATCCCGGGAGGTCGGGCCGAAACAGACGATAGCGTTGAGCCATTCGCGGCACCCAGCCGTACCAGATTTCGCTGATTTCCGAATTCCCGTGAAGGAGCACAACAGGTTCGGAGTCCAGCCACGGCGCACCCAACCAGTCTTCTTTGTAATAAGCGGAAACTCCGGAGCTAAGCAAGACGGTGAACCCTCCGCGTTCGCTCGTGCTTTCGGTTTTCGCCTTTCCCTCCGCCTCTGCCTCAACTGCTTGCGAAATTACCGGGAGCGCAGCGGCGGCAACGCCCCACTTCACCAGGCTTCTCCTGCTCGGTTTCGACAATGGATTCATGGTTGCAGCTCCTCTCGTTACTCTGAATTCCAGGCAGCCTAAGATGGAATTTCCAGATTCCAGCTTTATGTTTGTGCAAAACCATATTGCAGCCGGCTTATCGGATCAAGCCCCTCGCGGCCCTCTGGCCACCGTTGGGCGCCAAACGCGCCTCTATCAGTCGTTCGCTGACAGGTTTCCCTTTTCTTCGCGTCCAAACAATCTTCTCGCCGATTCTTTCCTGGAGGATGATTTCCAAGAGTTTGTTTGCTTTCTGTCCTGGTTTTCTCCAGGGTTCATACTCGCGAATCTCGCGCCGGATATCTGAACACGGATTTTGCCGGCATTGCAAAGAATTCCTTGTGGCGCTTCGGTTCCTCTCGCGCGACTGGCTCGTGACGGTCCTTCCGCCGCTGCCGCATCCGCTCCAACTTGTGGTCCCGGTCGGCCTTCCTTCCCAGATGTTTCCTGCGCGCGAACAGGAAATCGGCCCACCCCGCGCTCGGAAACCGCAAGCACCGGCGTGCAGTTCGCTCGTGCGTTTGTTATTATTCAGTCCGCTCTGTCGATCCGAAGAGAAAGTTCTCGCGAAGGCCAGCCCTCTCAGGGTTTATAGGTTTCTTAATTTATGGCCAAGAAGCGGTCTGCCAGGGTCACTAATACGCACAGAATCCCGGCATCCCAAGGCCGCAAAGATGCCCCGCCGAAGCTTCCGCACTCCGGTGCCATCCGATTCAATGATGCTACCGGTTGGGCGGTGATCTTCCTCGCGACATTCGCCGCCTATTTCCCGGCCCTGAACGGGAGTCTGCTTTGGGACGATAGCCATCACATCACCGCGCCCGAACTTACGTCCTTCCATGGTCTATGGCGAATCTGGTCCGACTTGCACTCGACCTGGCAGTACTACCCTCTGCTGCACAGCGCGTTCTGGCTCGAACACCAGATGTGGGGGGAAGACGTTTTTGGTTATCACTTGACTAACATCGCGCTCCACGCCTTATCGGCCTGCCTGGTCGTAATGATCGTGAAGCGGCTTTCGCTTCCGGGCGCATGGTTAGCCGGTTTTGTGTTTGCGTTGCACCCGGTGAATGTAGAGGCGGTTGCTTGGATCTCGGAACAGAAGAGCACATTGTCCGGAGTCTTTTGCCTGGCGTCCGTGCTCGCATATTTGCAGTTTGATCAGGACCGCCGAAAGTCGCAATACCTGTTGGCAACGCTCCTTTTTGTGCTGGCCTTGCTGAGCAAAACTGTGACCGCGACGCTTCCGGCGGTATTGCTTGTCGTGCTTTGGTGGAAGCGCGGCCGGCTCGAATCGAAGCGCGACGTGCTGCCCCTCGTTCCGTGGTTCGCGCTGGGCATACCAGCGGGAATCTTCACCGCGTGGATTGAGAGGACGGTGATTGGGGCGCAGGGCTCGGATTACCTGCTCACTCCAACGCAGCGAGTTCTAATTGCGGGACGCGCGATCTGTTTTTACGCGGGTAAACTCTTCTGGCCGGCAAACCTGACTTTTTCCTACCCTCACTGGGATATAGATCCGGCCATCTCGTGGCAATGGATATTCCCGGCCGGGGTGCTTGTTTTCGGCGCCGGTCTCGTGCTACTGGCTCGCCGCTCCCGTGGGCCGTTGGCCGGATTTCTCATTTTCGCGGGGACGCTTTTCCCCGTACTCGGTTTTCTCAATGTTTATCCTTTCCGATACTCCTACGTGGCCGACCACTTCGAGTACTTGGCAAGCTTGGGAATTATTGTTCCGGTATGTTCGATATTGGGAAGAGAAATCGAGCGGACTTCATCGCGAAAAACCGTTATCCTCGCCTGCTCCGCCTTGCTGCTCCTGATTTCTGGCGTCCTGACCTGGCGGCAAAGCCGCGCGTACACCGATAGCGAAACCCTTTACCGCGAAACGTTGGCGCGCAATCCGAGTAGTTGGATGGCGCACAACAACTTGGGAGCACTGCTGGCCGACACACCGCAACGGCTTCCCGAGGCGATCGCGGAGTACCGCACGGCGCTACGGATCAAACCGGATTATCCAGAAGCGCACAATAATCTGGGAAGCGCGCTAGCACAAAATCCAGACCAACTGCCGGAAGCCGCCACAGAATTCCGGGCGGCGTTACGAATCAGGCCGGACTATGAAGAAGCGCACTATAACCTGGCAAATGCGCTGGCCCAAACACCTGGACAACTCCCGAATGCGATCGCAGAATTCCAGGCGGCCCTAAGGATCAAACCGGATTCTCTGGAAGCGCACTATAACTTGGGAGCGCTGCTGGCCCGAACCCCTGGACGCGTTCCGGAGGCGATCGCAGAGTATCGCGCGGCGCTACGGATCAAACCGGATTCTGCGGAAGCGCACAATAACCTGGGAAGCATTTTGGCGCAGATTCCAGGGCAAATGCCTCAAGCGATCGCGGAGTTTCAGGCGGCGCTACAGATCAGACCGGATTCTCTAGAAGGGCACTATAACCTCGGAAATGCGCTGGCCCAAACGCCTGGACAACTTCCGAACGCCATCGCAGAATTCCAGGCGGCGCTGCAGATCCGACCGGATTTTGCAGAAGCGCACAATAAATTGGGAATCCTGCTGTCCCAAACGCCTGGACAACTTCCACGAGCGGTCGCAGAGTTCCGGGCGGCGCTACGGATCAAACCGGATTATGCGGAAGCGCGCGATAACCTGCAAAATGCAATGGCGCAGATGGAAACGGCCGAATCGAGATAAGCAAGTTGCGCGTCCCTCTTGCCCTGGACACGAATCCGCACTCGCTTGCGCCTGTTCGTCTTCCGGGGACTCGTTCCCATGACTATGGTTTATTCGCAGTCGCACTGCTATTCGACGAGGGCGAATCCACGGTGAATTGCACCGAACGCGAAATGCTTGTGTTGTTCAGAAGGTCGGTGGCTTGAATGTCCAATTTGTATTTGCCTGGCGGCAGGGTATGAGGAGTCAGCAAACTTTTGAAGGTAACTTGTTCACCCGTTTGTCTAAGCTGCTCACCCGTCATGACTGCTTGGGTGAACGTCTCTTGTCCTTGGCTGATCTTAAAGTCTAACGACAACTTATTTTTGTGGGTCGTCGGGTCCACACCCAAATTGTAGAGTTGCAGGTAAAAGCCGACCGCTTGGTCCGCCGTGAATTCGGTGTTCAATTTGGGACGAACCTTGGTCGACCCGATCACGAACATCCCGAGTCCCACGTCCTTGGAACTGACAGTTTCGACCTCGTCGGCCAGAATCAAGGAACTGCCCTCCAGTTTATCTTCCGGAATAGACGGAACCGCCAAGCGGTCATCCAAGACGCCTAGGTTGCCGCTATTCAGATCTTTCATGACCAGATCTATCTTGTACAAACCCGGACGGAGCACCACGGCCTTCTGGTAAATCGAATCGCCCTGGAGCGCCGCCTGGAGCAGGGAATCCGGAAAATCCCGCTGGATCGTATCCTCGAAGGTTTGGACGACGCGTCCGGTGAGCGTGCTGATTCGCGCGAAGATTTCGACCGTGGCCGAACGCACACCCCCGCGATCCCGGAAGGACATCTGTTTATTCTGAATCTGGATCGTCACCGGAACGAGCATGCTATCGCCGGCAACACGCAAGAAATCGTAGCGGTAATTGAACGTAATCTCATTGCGCAGAATACGCGAACTCACCACTGCTTCCAGGTCTTTGAACTTCACCGGCGGCGGCGCCAGCGCCTTGGCATAAAGGTCGAGCTTGTTGAATTGGTTCTGGCCTTGGCCTATGACACCGCAGCCCGCCACATCGCACGGTGCGGTGTTGATACCGACGATGTCGTTCCGCATGGCTTTGGTGTACGTGCCATTCATTTCAGCGATCGTATTGCCCATGCTACCCGGGTCCTTTGCCATGGCATCCTTTTCCCCCGGGTCCATCGTCAAGTGATATTCGCCCGTGCTGCTGGGATCCACGAATTCGAGCGTGATGTCATCTCCGATCCCATCCAAGTGCCGATAGTGCCAATCCTGAAAACCGTAAGCCGTGGTACTCCCGCCGCCCTCAGAAGAGGGGCGAAGATAAGCGCTGCCCGGCGTCGTTTCCTCGATAGCATCGGGCGGTCCCCATTGAATGTAGATGCGCCCTCGGTCGGTCCTCCAGCCGGCAACCCCGGAAGTGAAATTTTCGTTGGCGTAGGCAATGCGGCGGTAGTACTCCTCCTTAAATTCGTTTTCGATCGAGTCGGGATCGGGATTGCGGCGCTGCCAGAACATTTCGATAAAATTCTCGCGCTCTTCATTGGTCTGCAATTGCAGAAACGCGGACCGCTCTTCGCCTGTGATGATGTAGGGAACTTCCTCTTCTAGCCATTTTTTGTAGGGAGTAGCAAGCTCTGCCTCAAGTTTCCTGAAGTTCTTGGATTTGGCGTCCACCGGTTTGCTGGGATTGTCGCCCTTTTTTTTGCCGGAATCCTGCTGCTTGTCGGCGGGGATATCTTGCTGGCTTTTGTCTTGGGCGTGCACGCCGTTAGTAAGAAGCAAGGATCCGCCAAGCATAACGCGGAGCAGGGTGCGCCCCAAACGAGTCGTAAACATGGTCCACCCCTTTTACGTTTGCCTGATTCTATCTCCAGGTGGCATGGCCGTCAATTCATCGAGTCTTTCGGAACTGGGTCAGTTTGAATCCAGAAGGCCGATTAGTTCTTCGATGGACCAGGCATGATCCGCAATTCCGGCTTCCATTGCGGGGGTCACTCTAAGAGTTTCGTGAATCCGGCAAAAGTTGTAATGTGCGTAGTGAATGGCGATAGAGGCAATATGATTCTCAATCTTTTTCGAGTGCGCGTTGGTCAGGCGAGTGAAGCGCCGCATGTGCATTCGCATGGTCAAATTTTGCCGTTCGATGTAGCTTGTCGAGATATGCTTCGGATCAGGACGGCCAGTCACCACGACTTCACGGCATCCGATGCACTCCGCTGGGCTGTACCTGGTTTCGTTGCTGGCGTCATTCCCGTAAAGTTTGACCAGCATCGCGTAATCAATGTCGCTTCCGAAGTTATCTTCCACTGCGGTCAGGTAGGCGCGGTGGCCGTCCGTGGTCAGTTGAACGCGATTCGCAAGGCGCTTCGCCAAGTCTTGAACGAAGGTATATGCGCTCCCTGCATCGCGTCCAGCAACAAGCCAAGAGACGATCAGTTTCGTATCGGCATCCATGCCGACCCAGGTCCACACGTCACCGTACTCGAACTGGCCGCGAAATTCTTCCGGCACGTTTTTTTCTTTCGCGTAGCAAAACGACCAAATTTCATCGCACTGGATGCGCTTGCAGGTCAGATTCACCAGAGCCTTGTTGAGGTAATCAGAGCATGCCGCCCCAAGCTCCACGAGCAATTTTGCAATCGTGTTCTTGGAAACGCCCGTCATGCGCACGGTCGCACGGATGCCATTTCCCTCGACAAGAGCCGCAACCACTTGACGCCGCTTTTCTGTGCTCAGTTTGTTCATAATGAACACATTATATAGCGTTCAAGCATAAAGTCAAGTAGAAAGATTGGCAATCACAGTGGCATATAAAGCCTTTAATGAGTTTATGTTACAAGAAGGTTTGAGGCAGGATGCGCTATTGCATGCCATAGCTGGTCAACTGAGCACAAAAACAGGTCTGTTTATGGTTTTTGCCGCTTTTGTGTTCACGGCGGAGTCATCTATCGCAAGCGTTGGGTCAGTTTTTGGGGTGAGATTGACTCGGGTCGGCTGGGTGGGCGCACTCTTGTTATCACTTTGCAGCATACTCGCGTTGTTGCGTTGTGCGTTCTTAGAAAAATATAGCACGCCACCGATCTTGTCCCGATTGCGTGAACAGACAGATAAATTTTTAGAACTTTCCGACATCAAGAGACTGCCAGAGGATCAACAATTGGAAAGGTTTAAAGAGAAGTTCTTAAACTCTTTGGAGCGAAGCATTGTCGATAATTTTGAATCAAACGCCAGAATTTCAAGGAACTTAGATTTTGCA
>Ga0335078_10011145_pt1 | contig 13333 bp, 14 predicted proteins | sample Lox_Sample_32_FD_206711 | JGI IMG/M metagenome (GOLD analysis project Ga0335078, IMG submission 206711) | Soil microbial communities from Loxahatchee National Wildlife Refuge, Florida, United States - Lox_Sample_3.2 | ecosystem: Environmental > Terrestrial > Soil > Wetlands | place: USA...
TGCTACAACGACCTACGCAAAGCTGATGCCAAACAACAATCCGTCTCAGCGCAGCGGATCACGGCAGAGGAGCAGGCCGCGGCAGACACGTGGAACGAGAAGGTGACGGAATCCCGCTGGATTTGGGCTGAGCACCAGCGGAAGTGGCCGCCCGAGGAGCGCAGGCCGGTCGACAGGTCCAGCGATCCGCCAGGTTCGTGGCGCGGCGACGGCGATAGGTTCCTGAAGGTTGCGGACAACAGCCGCGTTGAAGCAGCATGTGACCTGATAGCCGACCGCGAGCGAGAGAAGATCACGCCCGCGCTACGCGCCATAGAAAGCCAAGACCCAGACCGCCACCTGATCGGCTTGGACGACCGCAGGAAAGGCCGTGACCGCATCAAAGAGAAAGTCTTCGATAAAGTGGAAGAGTTCGGCTTTTCCTTGGAGGAGGCTGTCTCGAATGTATCGGACGCGATCCGTTACACCTTTCAGTATCGTGAGGCGTATTACACTCAGGGTGTCTGGAGAGACATCGAACGCCTGAAAGGCCAAGGCTTTGACCTGCATAAGCTCAAGAACTCCTGGTCTGAAGAGGAATATCAAGGCATCAACAGCCAGTGGATCGAGCCGGATACCGGCCAGCGGTTCGAGGTGCAGTTTCATACCCGCATCAGCTTCGAGGCGAAGCAACTCACCCACGACGCCTACAAACGCCTACGCGCTCACCAAGTCGATGAGTTTGAGAAGATGATCTTGAAGGCTTTCCAGCGAAAGGTATCCGCAGACGTTCCAACCCCACTTGGAGCAGCTGATATTCCTGCCTACCCGGAGAGGGGCTCAGATGGCCGATAAAGTCATTTACTATGCTGTGGTGAACGACCTTAGCTCGCGTGATCGCCCGGCTGGTCTGTTCCGCCGTACTTATACGGAGGCGGGTGGCTTGCGTGATGAAGCGTTCACTCGGAACCTGATCTGGAAGAACAGTTCAACATTGGTATCGGCGGAGCACGGCGACCTAGAAAACGATTTCATCGAAATCACCGAGGACGAGGCCGACCTGCTCATGGAGCAACTCCGGGCCCGGTGGACCGGCACGAGCAGCGCCTAGCGCCTTTCAGGCGAGCTTCACTCGCTCGGGGCTCGTCCCAGTTCGCGCTCGATGTACCGTTAGCTCGCTGGCGTGAACCGCCGTGCAACCCCAAGGACCCGAGCGGAATGGGGGGACGTGCCCGCAAGTTTTCCGCCGGCAGGTGAGCCTCCGGAACCTATGCCCTCGCCCGACCTGAGGGCCTCAGATGCCGACCGGGACCGGGTCATAGACGTACTGCGCGCCGCTACAGCGGACGGCCGCCTGACCGCCGGCGAGTTCAGCGAGCGCATGGAAGCCGCCCTAGCCTCCCGAACGTTCCGGGAGCTAGCCCCGCTAACCGCCGACCTGGCCGCCGCCCCGGCCCGGCAAGAACCGGAGACCGCGCAAGCCGGGGACGTTATCCGGATCGACCAGCGCGGAGGTTCTGTCCAGCGCACCGGCCGCTGGGTGGTGCCTCGGCGGCTGGAGCTGCATCCGTCCTGGTGCGACGTGAACCTGAATTTCACCGACGCGGTAGTCATGCACGAAACGTTGCACGTCGACATGAAGATGCGTGGTGGGTCCCTGATCCTGGTGACCGGCCCGGGCGTGGTCGTGGACGCTGATTCCCTGACGACGCGCTACGCCGACATCAGCATCCACCCGCCCACCGAGCCCGACACGCCGGTTCGCCTCCGTATCCACCTGGTCGGCCGCATGCGCTACGGCTACATCGAGGCACGCTGATTCGTCGACGGGGCACACACCTCGCCAGGCCTCGGCTGGCCGGACGCCGCGGAAGAGCGTGCCGCTGAACCACCGTCTCGTCCCGCGCCGTAACCAGAGCAGCCGGCGGCACCCCTCACCTAGCTGCCGGGTGGCGGCGGGACAAGCCCGCGCATAAACTGCCGCCGTGACCTGGGTCGCACCCGACACCGAGCGCTCGGAGCACTATCCGGCGCGCCGCAACGAACCCGAGCGGGAGATGCTCCGCGACTGGCTCGACTGGCACCGGGCCACCCTGCTGCGCAAATGCGCGGGGCTGGACGCCGCCCAGCTGGCCACCCGCGCCGTGCCGCCGTCGAACCTCTCGCTGCTCGGCCTGGTCCGGCACATGAGCGACAACGAGCGCGGGTGGGTCAGGCAGACCTACCGGGGTGAGCAGGTGCCCGATCTGTACTACCGCTCCGATGCCCCCGACGCGGACTTCGAAGAGGCCGGCCCGGCCGGCGCCGAGGAGGACTTCGCGCGCTACCGGGCCGAGTGCCGGGCCGTCGATGCGGCGCTGGAGGGCGCGAAGCTGGACGACACCTTCACCTTCCGCGAGAAGACCATGTCGGTGCGCTGGATGTGGCAGCACCTCGTGGAGGAGTACGCACGGCACAACGGGCACGCCGACCTGCTCCGCGAGGTCATCGACGGCTCGGCCGGCCTCTGAGCCGGGCCGCGGTGAGTGGCGATGCCCGTCCGCGCAGCAGGGTACGGGCGGGCGCCACAGGCAGAACTAGGCTGGCGGAGTGACTCGCGTGCCGCCCGCCGTCGGCGCACTCGCAGATCGCCTTGCCGATCTTGGCTGGGTGACCGGCCTGCTGGTAGCTGGTTCCCTGGCCACCGGGGACTACGTGCCTGGTGTCAGCGACCTCGACCTTGTGGCCCTGACTGAGGGCCCGGTCGGCCGGGCGCGGCAAGAGGTCCTGACCGGCCTGCACCGCGACCTGGATCACGGGGTCGCCGAAGGACTGGACCTGGGGTGCGTGTATGTCGATGCTGCCCGCCTGGCCGACGTGGCGGCGCTGCATCCGACGTGGACCCACGGCGCGCTGGTCCACCGCAGCTTGTCCGGCGTGACGCGCGCCGAGCTGGTGCGGCACGGCTTCGCTGTCCTGGGGCGCCCCCCGGCCGCCGTGCTGCCGGACATGACCGACGATGACGTCCGGCACGCCGCGTACGCAGAGTTGTGCGGGTATTGGGCATGGGCCACGCGGCGGCCGCTGATGTGGCTCAACCCGGTGATCGCTGACCTGGGGCTGACGTCGATGGCCCGGGGCCGCCACGCTCTTGCGACGGGCCAGCTTCTCACCAAAACGCAGGCGATAGAGCAGGCGAGCGCGCCAGCATGGCTGCGCGCGCAACTGCGCGCCCGGCGCCGGGGCGAGCAGGTTGTCTCACCCCGCGCCCGAACAGCGCTGATCGCCTGGCGGGACGCACGGCGAACCGTGGTCAGGGCCGTCGGCCGACCCCGAGACTGAGCACGCGCTCCGGCCGGGACACCACGGGCAGTGCCTAGTTCACCGCGACGACCATCTTTCCGGCGGCCAGGCCCTGCTCCATCGCCCGGTGTGCCTCCACGATCTCCTCGAAGCCGAACACCTTCACCGGCTTGGCCCGGTACCGCCCGCTCTCCTCCTTGGTGATCATCTCCAGCCTCGCCAGGTGCCCTCGCACCACCGCGGCCACCTCGGGATCGGCGGCGGCGTTCTCGATCGCGCTGTTGACCAGCAGGCAGCCCTGCCGTCCCTCCGGGCTGAGCAGGTCCCGAACCAGCCCGTCGAAGTACGCCCGGACCTCCGCGACCGAAGCCCCGGGATGCTCCAGCTCGCCGAGCTTCACCGGCACCACGAGCTTGGAGTAGCGGTCCAGGGACCCCATGAGCAGCGCGTGCTTGCCGCCCGGGAACGCCGCATACAGGCTGCCCGGCTTCACCCCGGTCGCCCGGACCAGGTCGTCCACTGACGTCGCCCGGTATCCCCGCTCCCAGAACTGCCGCATGGCCGAATCGAGGACCCAGCTCGCCGATCGGTAGTGCTGCGGATCAGGCTCCGTAGCCGGTGGCCTTCTCCACCTCCATCCGAACCACCACGCGGACCGCGCCCGGCCGGTCCTCGCCGGGATCGCGGCCGTCGTACTTCCAGGAAAGCTCCGTGTCGACCCGTCGGCCCATGTCCGGCGTCATCGACACCCGGCCGCGCAGCTCGACGTAGTTCTCCGGGTCGGCCGAATCGATGATGCTGACGCTGACCCGCGGGTCCCGCATCATGTTCCGGTGCTTGACGCGCCCTTCTACCGTGGAGAACAGCAGGTCGCCGCCGTCGCGGCCGACCCATACCACCGAGGTCTGCGGGCTGCCGTCGGAGTTCACCGTGGCCAGCACCGCGTAGTTCTTGCCGTCGACCAGGCGCAGCGCCGATTCGCTTAGCTGGATTCCCATGCCGGCACGGTAACAGCCCTGAGTATGGTGGCCTGATGCGGCTCACCAAGCTCGGGCATTCCTGCGTCAGGCTGGATAAGGACGGCGCCACCCTGGTCATCGACCCGGGCGGCTGGAGCGATCCGGTCGCGGCCCTGGACGGGGCCGCCGCGGTCCTGGTCACGCACGAGCACCCAGACCACCTGGACGCGGACGCGGTCCGCGCCGCGCTGTCGAGCGATCCCGGCGTGACCCTGTGGGCCAACCAGTCGGTCTGCGCGCAGTTCGCCGAGTTCGGCGACCGGGTGCACGAGGTCAGGCACGGCGACGCATTGGAGGTGGCCGGCTTCGACGTGCACGTCTACGGCGTGGACCACGCGCTCATTCACCCGGACATCCCGCTGGTGGTGAACACCGGATTCCTGGTCGACGGCGAGCTGTTCCACCCCGGCGACTCGTTCACCGTCCCCGAAGACCCGGCCAGTACCCTGCTGGTCCCGATCAGCGCCCCGTGGCTGAAGGCCGGCGACATGATCGACTACTTCCGCGCCGTCGCGCCGGCCCGCGGCTACGCCATCCACGACGCGATCCTGAACGACAATGGCCTCGGCCTGATGACCCGGATGCTGTCCGTCGCCGCCGCCCCCAGCGGCGCCCAGGTCACCCGGCTCGAACCCGGCACCAGCGTTGACCTGTGACGGTGCTGACCCCTGAGGGGCGGCTTCCCCTCGATGAGCAGCTGCCTCGGTTCGAGCAGACGCTGCACCGCAACCGCACGCTGACCGAGGTACTGGCCCGGGCGGCCGCGCTGGACCTGCCCGGCTGGTACCTGGTCGCGGGGTGCCTGTGCCAGACGGTGTGGAACGTGGCCAGCGGCCAGCCGCCGGAGGCGGGCATCCTCGACTACGACCTCGCCTACTTCGACGCCTCGGACCTGTCCTGGGCCGCCGAGGACGCGGTCATCCAGGCCGGGCACCGGGTGTTCGGCGGCTTGCCCGCCCCGGTGCAGATCCGCAACCAGGCCCGCGTCCACCTGTGGTACGAGGAGAAGTTCGGCACTCCGTGCCCGCCGCACCAGTCCACCGAGGGGGCCATCGATACCTATGAGGCCACCACCGCCTGCCTCGGCGTCCGTGCCGAACCCGGCGGCCGGTGGCGCGTCTACGCCCCGCACGGCCTGTCCGACGTATTCAACCTGGTGGTGCGCCCCAACCCGGTGCTCGCCCCGCCCCGGGTCTACCAGGCCAAGACCGAACGCTGGCGCCGCCAGTGGCCCGCCCTCACTGTCCTGCCCTGGCCCGCGACCGCGTAAGCCCGCGACGGCGTGAGCCGCAGCCGCTAGTCGCGCTCCCAGGGAGCCTCCTCGCCCATCTTGGCGTAGTACTTGGCCAGATGGCTCTTCACCCGGTCGATGTCGTTGTCCGGCAGGTTGGCGCCGCCCCGCGCGCCCTGCATGATCTGGCCGGCGGCCATCACTCCGCGCGGCACGGCCTTGATCTTCCCGTCGATAACATCGGCGATGAGCAGCTTGTAGCCGGTGAAGTTGTCCTTGCTGCCGCTGTCGTACCAGACATGGGCGTCGCGGTACTTCTCGTTCGGCTCATCTTCGGCCCCGGCCCACCGGCGGACCCGCTTCTCGGCCTGGGCTCCGTCCCACTCGCGGTCGCGGTCGGCGAGCGGGTAATCCTGGAACGCGGTGACGGCCATATCGGGCGCCTCCTTCGAGTTGCTGGCAAGGCCGCGCCCCCTACCCGCCGGAGCACCGGTTAACCTGAGCAGTTGCGTGACCAGCGTGTCCCCGACCTACTGCTCGTAGACGTCCGCGCTCCAGCCGCACCTCCGGATCAGCCGGAACCACGTGTCCGGGTGGTTGAGGGTCCACCGAACGGGCCCGGCGCGTGTGATCCCAAGGCGACTTCGTCCGGGCCGGGGCCGAACAAGTCACCGTCGGCGAGCTCCTCCCCCCGCCCATCGACATCCACCCCGGCCAGCGCGCCTGACTACATGATCGTGAAGGGTTTTTAGTCCGGGCAGACTAAAGATCTTTCGGGATCATGGAAAACCTGCGTGCGTTTATGAATTCCGGCGCCTCGCCTTGGCCTTCGTGACTCCAGGCTGTGCTTACTGAGAAGGGTGTGCTTACTGAGACGGGCCGGACCGGACGCCCGACTCGACGGGCAGTTCCTCCGGCACCGCCCTGGCAGCCGGAGCCACCGCGCCCGGTGCCACCGCGACCGGCCGGCCGCCGAGCAGCACCGCGGATACCACGCCCGCGGCCGCGAAGAACGCGATGACCAGCACCAGCCCGCCGCGGAACGCCGCGAGCGGGTCCGCGGGCGACACCTTGGCCAAGATCGCCACCAGCCCGGCCACGCCGAGCACGGTGCCCACCTGCCGCCCGGTGTTGAGGATCCCGCTGCCGGTGCCGAACCGGGCCGGTGTCAGCGACGCGCTCCCCGCCCCGAGCAGCGACGGGATCGTCAGCCCCACCCCCGCCCCGCCCAGCAGCTGGGCGGGCAGCAGGTGGCTGGCATACGACGGAGCGACCTGGATCCGCCACAGCCACAGCGCCTGCGCCAGCGCGTTGACGAAGCACCCGATCACCGCGACCCGGCCGGGCCCGCCGAGCAGGGCGGTCAGCCGCGGCGCGACCAGCCGGGCGAACGGCAGCACCATCAGCGGCCCCGGCGCGATGGCCAGCCCGGCCTCCACCGCGGAGTAATGCCACACGCCGGTGAGGAACTCCACCGAGCTGAGCACGAACGCGCCGAACCCAGCGTAGTACAGGATCGACGCGGCGAACGAGCCGCTGAACGTGCGCGAGCGGAGCAGTTCCAGCTCGATGACTGGCGAATGATGCCGCCGCGAGCGCAGAACCATCAACGCCCCGCACAAAACCGACGCAGCCAGCAGGCCCAGGAACGACGCCGAGCCCCAGCCCCACCCGGGCGCCTTGACCAGCGCCAGCGCGACCAGCCCGACCGCCGCCGCCAGCAGCCCCGCGCCGAGGATGTCCGGCCGGCCCGAGACGTTCGGGTCCTTGCTCTCCGGCACCACGCGCGCCGCCAGGAACACGGCAGCCACCCCCACCGGCACGTTGATCCAGAACACCCAGCGCCAGTCGACCTGCACCAGGGCGCCGCCGATCACCGGTCCGAGCGCCGCCCCCAGGGCGCCAAGCGCGGACCAGGTGCCCAGGGCTTTGGGCCGAACGGGCGGCGGTACCGCGGCCAGCAGCAGCGACAGCGACGCGGGCACCATCGCCCCGGCGCCCGCGGCCTGGATGACCCGGGCCGCGATCAGCGCGGCCACCCCGGGCGCCAGCCCGCACAGCACCGAGCCGACGCTGAACAGGATCAGCCCGCCCGAGAACAGCCGCCGCCGCCCGATCCGGTCGGCCCACCGGCCCGCGGGCACCAGCACCGCGGCGAACACGATCGTGTAGGCGTTGAGCACCCAGGACAGCGAGCTCAGGCTGGTGCCCGGGTAATCCCGGCTGATGTAAGGGAACGCCAGGTTGACTATGAATAGGTCCAGGCTGGACATGAACACGGCCAGCGACAGGACGCCGACCACGGCGGTGACCCTGCGGTTTTCCACCAGCCCTCCAAGGGGTGAGTCTGAAATCTGGACTCACCATAACCCATCGCCCGCCAGTACGTCCAGAAATCCAACTTAGGAGGTATTATCGCGTTCATGGCCAGTGCCGAACCCCGTACTTGCTCGATCGCCCGCACCTTGGACATCGTCGGGGAGAAGTGGGCGCTGCTGGCGATCCGCGAGGTCTTCCTCGGCGACCGCAGGTTCGACGAGATGGTGCGCCGCACCGGCGCGCCGCGCGACACGCTCGCGGCCCGACTCCGCACCCTGGTCGCCGCCGGGATCCTCGAGCGGCGGCAGTACAGCGATCACCCGGCCCGTTCCGAATATCACCTGACCGAAGCCGGCCGGGACCTGTACCCGGTCATCGCCTCGCTCATGCGCTGGGGTGACAAGTACCTGGCCGGCGGCGACGGCCCGCCGCTGGTCCTGGAGCACACCTGCGGGCACCGGCTGGTCGCGCAGCTGACCTGCCAGGCCTGCGGCGAGCCGCTGGAGGCAGGCCAGGCCAGGATCGTCAGTCAGACGAGCCCGTAGCGGTGTGCCGGGCGCCGAGGAACAGCTCGATCAGCTCGCGGGTGGTGGTGGCGTCCTCGGGGGACTTGTCGTCGCGCCAGCGCCCGGTGAACCGGGGGAAGCGCATGGCCAGCCCGTTATCGGGCTCGATCTGGCCCCAGGCGGCGGTGTTGTTCGGCGACAGGGTGAGCTCGGCGCTCAGGATCTCCAGCACCAGCCCGGGCTCACACCACACGTCGGGTGACTGCCGCGCGTCGACCCGGGCGGGCTTGTCCGGGCGGACCAGCGGGGCCAGCCGGGCGTGCAGCGTGACCAGGCCGGCGTCGGTGAACCCGGCCCCGCACTTGCCCACGGTGCGGAAGAGGTCGGCGTCCGCGTCGTACGCGGCCAGCAGCACCGCGCCGTACACGCCGGTGCGGCGGCCGCGCCCGGCGAACGCGCCGATGACGACCAGGTCGATTGTGTCGGACAGTTCGGTGCGGTAGTCGCGCTTGAGCTTGATCCACTGCCAGCCGCGGGCGCCGGCCTGGTACGCCGACTCCGGCCCGGTCGACTTGCACACCAGCCCCTCGCAGCCGTCGGTGACCGCCTGGGAGAACGCCGCGTCCAGCGCGGTCGGCTCGCCGACCTCGGTGGCGGTGGTCAGCCGCAGCCGGGGACCGGGGGTTATCGCCGCGGCCAGCCTGGCCCGCCGCTCGGGGTACGGCAGCATGGTCAGGTCCTCGCCGTCGGCGTACAGCAGCTCGAAGCAGAACAGGCCCACCGGCACGTCCTGCACGGCCTGCTCGATGCCATGCTTACGGCGCCGTAGCATGACTTCGCCGAACGGCCTGAGCTCATCGGTGGCCGCGTCGTACGCCACGACCTCCCCTTCGAGGATGGCCTCGCGGGGTCCCAGCCCTTCCTTCAGCACCTCGACCACATCCGGGAACTGGGTGCTGATCTCTTCCAGTCGCCGGGTCCACAGCTCGATCTGCCCATCCGCCAGGCGGTGCGCCTGCACCCGGACCCCGTCGTACTTGTACTCGGCCGAGCACCGGCCGCCCAGCTTGGCCAGGATCTCGGCGGCGTCGGACAGCCGCTGGGCCAGCATGGCCCGCACCGGGTTTCCCGGCTGGACGTGCAGCTTCTCCACCGCAGCCAGCCCTCCGCTGACCAGCGTGGACGCGACCAGGCCGATGTCGCAGCAGATGTTGTAGCCGCGTTCGAGCACCTTGCGCTGGGCCCGCCCGCCCGCGTAGACCTGAGCCAGCGCGTCCAGGATGGTGGGCGTGCCGATGCCAAGCCGCAGGTTCCCGGTGACCAGGCGGAGCAGGTACCTGGCTTCCAGCGGGGTGGCCTGGCCGAGCAGCCCGGCCAGCAGCTCCAGCTTGCGGCCCTGCGAGCCCTGCCCCTCCGCCGCCGCGATCTGGCGCAGGGTGCGCACCACGGTGACGACCTCCAGGCTGGCCGCCCGGCCGGCCCCCGTTTCGGCCAGCCCCGTTTCGGCCGGCACCGTTCCGGCCAGCAGCTGCTCGGCCGCCTGCCCCAGGTCGCCGACCTCCCGGACGTGCGCCGCGACCTGCGCGGGCTCGGCACCGGTGGCGGCGGCCAGCGCCCGGATGGCCATCTTCTCGGCCAGCCCCAGGTCGATCCCGGCGAACTCGGGGGCGATCTGCCCCTGGCACAGGTAACACACGGTCGGCAGCAGTTCGGCCGGAGTCTGCGTCACCAGCTCGGCCATCCGCTCGATCAGCACCAGCCGCCCGCTGGCCTGCTCCAGGTCACGATAGGCCTCGGCCACGATCAGGTATTTCACGCTGCCCCCTTCCAGGCCCCCTTTCCTCACCTGATCATGACACGCCACCATCCATCCACCCCGCCCCCGCCCCGCGCCCGGCCCCCGCCCCGCGCCCACACGGTCAGGTCCTAGTCACACCAGTCGCACCCAACCCGCGGCCAACTCCAGCCCTAGCGTTCGGCGGGCTCATCCCTCCGCAGCGGCCGGTCAGCTGTCGTGGGCCGGACGGGGACGCGGCCGACTCTGCGCGGAGCCGGCCGGCGCCCGGCGCGCGGGGTCGCGAGCCGGAGCCGCGGGCCGCGCGACGGTCGGCTTGTCGGCGTGCCTGCGCAGCGTGATCATGATCAGGCCGCCCACCAGCAGCGCGATCGCGAGCACCACGGCGGCCGACATGAAGCTGCCGCCGCTGGCGTCCTGCAGCCACCCGCCCACGTAGGGACCGGCGAACCCGCCCAGGTTGCCCAGGGCGTTGATCAGGCCCATCGCCCCGCCGGCCAGCGCCACCGGCACGGCCCGCGAGGAACTGGCCCAGAACGGCCCGTCGTAGGCCAGTGCGCCCATCATCGCGATGCTGATCAGGAAGACGGACAGCGCGATGTAGCTGCCGAACGCCACCGACAGCACCAGCGCCACCGCCCCCAGCGCCAGCGAGCCCAGCACGTGGACCGAGTACCGGCCGGTGCGGTCGGCCGAACGGGCGTTGAGCCACAGCCCGGCGATCGCGAACACGTACGGGATTGCGGTAATCGCGCCGACGACCAGGTACGAGCCTCCGATCGTGTCCTTGACCAGGTGCGGCAGCCACAGGTTGAGGCCGTAGAAACCGACCTGGATGAAGAAGTACACCAGCACCAGGCGCCACACCACGCTGCTGCGGAAGACCTCGCGGAACCCGGCGAACGGCGGCGCGTCGGCCTTCTCGCGTTCCAGCGAGGTCTCGATGTACGCGCGCTCGTCCGCGCCGGCCCAGGCGGCCTCGGCCGGGCGGTCGGCGACCAGCCACCACCACAGCGGGGCGGCGATCAGGAACGGGAAGGCGCCCTCGATGAAGAACAGGTCGCGCCAGTCGCCCCAGGTCAGGATCCAGCCGGACAACGGCGCGGTGATGATCGAGGCGAGGGCGATGTTCATCATCCAGAACCCGTAGGCCCGGGCCCGCTCCCGCGCCGGGAACCAGTGGCTGATCAGCACCAGGATGGCGGGCCAGATGCCGCCCTCGGCCACGCCGAGGAGGAAGCGGACGATGAGGAGTTGGGTGTAGTTCTGCACCAGGCCCGAGGCGACCGCGAAGACACCCCAGATCAGCACCATGATCCCGACGAACTTCTTCGCGCTCCACCGCTCCGCGAGGTGCCCGCCAGGTATCTGCAGGACCATGTAGCCAATGAAGAAGATCCCGCCGGCCAGGCCCTGGGCCGTCGAGTCCAGGTGCAGGTCCTTGCTTATCCCGTCGAAGGCGAAGCCGATGTTCGTCCGGTCCATGAACGAGATGATGTAGACGATGATCGCCACCGGAATCAGCCGGGTCCAGCGTGACCGTCCCGCAGGCGCGGGAACAGAGGGAACGGATGCGGTGGCTGCCATGTTCCGCCTTCTTCCTATCGTATGGCGATGCATCCGCCTACCCCGCCGTCAGCCGGTAAACGTGCCGGCCAGAATGCTGCCATGCCGCATATCACGTTGAACTCCGACGAGCCGGGTATCCGCGGGCTGCTGCGTTACCGGCCGGAGACAGGGCGCCCGATCAGCGAGCTGGCGGAGGTGCTGCTGCGCGGCCCGAGCACCCTGACCCGCGGAGAGCGGGAACTGATCGCGGCGCACGTGTCCGCGCTGAACGAGTGCCGGTACTGCACGGCCTCGCATTCGGCCACCGCCGCGGCCCAGATGCCCGGCGGGATGGCGCTGGTCGAGCAGGTCCGCGCCGACGCGGACCATGCCCCCGTGTCGGCCAAGCTGAAGGCCCTGCTCGCGATCGCGGCTGCGGTGCAGCGCGGCGGGAGAGACGTCACCGCCGACCTAGTGGCCCAGGCTCGCGTGACCGGCGCGACCGATCTGGAGATTCACGATACCGTCCTGATCGCGGCGGCCTTCTGCATGATGAACCGGTACGTGGACGGGCTGGCCACTACCGCCCCCGAAGACCCCGCGCTCTACGCCGCCGGCGCGCAGCGCCTCATCAGCCAGGGCTACCTGCCGCCGTCCGCGGCGCCCAGCCCTCAGGGCTGATGAGGAGGGCCGCCGCTCACGGCTCCACTACCCGTCCCTTGCCGACCACGGTGATCCCGGCCTGGGACACCGTGAACCCGCGTTCGCGGTCCCGGTCCTTGTCTACCCCGACCGCGGCACCCTCGGTCACCACCACGTTCTTGTCCAGGATGGCGTCGCGCACCACGGCCCGCCGCCCGATCCGCGCGTTGTGCAGCACCACCGCGCGTTCCACGCATGCCCAGTCGTCCACCCGGACCCCGGGCGACAGCACCGACTCCCGCACCAGCCCGCCGGACACGATCACCCCGTTGCTGACCACGCTGCTGACCGCCCGCCCCACCCGGCCGGATTCGTTCTCGTCGAAGACGAACTTGGCCGGCGGCTGCGGCGGCACGTGGGTCAGGATCGGCCAGTGCTCGTTGTACAGGCTGAACGCCGGGTCCGGCGCGCACAGGTCCATGTGCGCCGCGAAGTAGGAGTCGAGCGTCCCCACCTCGCGCCAGTATCCGTGGTCCTGCCCGCCGGTCCCGGGCACCTCGTTCTGCAGGAAGTCGTAGACGTGCGCCGCGCCCTGCCGCACCAGCATCGGCATGATGTCGGCGCCGATGCTGTGCTGGCTGCTCTCGTCGGCGGCATCTGCCCGCAGGGAATCCACCAGCACCTCGCGGTCGAACACGTAGTTGCCCATGGACGCGAACGATTCATCGGGCCGGCCCGGCAAGGCGGGCGGCGAGGCGGGCTTCTCCAGGAACGCCTCGACCAGGTGCCCGTCCGCCTGCACCACGCCGAACGACGCGGCCGACGCCCGGGGCACCGGGATCGCCGCCACCGTGACCCCCGCGCCCCGGGCCACGTGCGCCTCGATCATCTGCGCCGGGTCCATCCGGTACACGTCGTCGGCCCCGAACACGACGACCAGGTCGGGCCGCTCGCTGCGGATGAGGTTCAGCGACTGGTAGATCGCGTCGGCCGAGCCGGTCTGCCAGTGCGG
>Ga0335078_10011147_pt1 | contig 13332 bp, 11 predicted proteins | sample Lox_Sample_32_FD_206711 | JGI IMG/M metagenome (GOLD analysis project Ga0335078, IMG submission 206711) | Soil microbial communities from Loxahatchee National Wildlife Refuge, Florida, United States - Lox_Sample_3.2 | ecosystem: Environmental > Terrestrial > Soil > Wetlands | place: USA...
ATTTTCGTATGCGCTGCTGATCCTTATTCGCGCTTACGTGATTTTTCTTTCGCCATTTTTTGGCGGAGCTTGCAAGTTTGAGCCTTCCTGTTCGAATTACGCCAATGAAGCAATCGCGCGGCACGGAGCGAAACGCGGCGCGGTGCTCGCGCTGAAGCGCTTATTGCGTTGCCGGCCATTTACCACGGGCGGATTCGATCCGGTCCCCAACCTGGAGCCGCCAGAATTGGCGAATTCTGCGCAGCACAGCCGGGAGCCCGTCTAGTGGCAGAGCGAAAAGAGCTGTCAGACCAGGCTCGCGCCGTCATTTTCGTCGTCCTGGTTGTGCTGATCACGTTTGCATGGCTGCGCGTTTACAAGCCGCCTGCTCCCGCGCCGCAAAAGCCCACTCAGCCGACTGCGCTGAGCTCGGGAAGCGCACAGCCCGGTCCGGCAAGCCTGAGCGCTACGCCCAAGCCCGTCGCAGTTCACGCTGCGCAGGCGAGCGCTGAAAGAATTGTTGCGATTGAGAGTCCGCTGTATCACATCGAGCTCTGGAACCGCGGCGGCGTGGTGCGCAGCTGGACGTTAAAAAAATATTTCGACGACCAGAAACCGCCGCGACCGCTCGATTTAGTCAACGCAAACGCGTCGCCGGAATTGGGCTGGCCCTTTTCGATTCAGCTTTCCGATTCGCAACTCGAATCCGACGCGAACTCCGGCTTGTATGAAGTTGCGGCGAGCGGCTCTCAACCGGGCGCGGGCCAGAGTGCGACAGCCGCAGGCGCCGATACGTTCACCGCGCCTGTTACCGTCACTTTTCATTGGAGCAACGGGCGCCTCGAGGTAACAAAAAAACTCAGTTTCACTCCCGATTACCAACTTACTGCGGAAGTCTCGGCGACGCTCGATGGCAAGCCGCTTGAATGCGGAATTGCCTGGCGCGGCGGGTTTGGAGACGTTGCGGCGTACAGAGAATCGCAGCTTGTTAACGTCTTCTATCAGCAGGGCGGAAGCCTTAGCACCATCAAGTACAACAAGCTGGGCGTTTCGGGGAATCAGACGCAGCCGTTTCAACAGCCCGGCGCGATGGAGTTCGCCGGGATTGAAGACCAATTCTTCACCGCGGCATTCATTCCCAATGGAACCGACCTCTATCTCTCTCACTGGACCCAGTGGCATCACTTCACGGAGGACAATCAGCCCAAGAGCGAGCAATTCGCGGAGATGGCGGTGGGCTCAGCTGCGCCGGGGCCGGTAAAGTTACGCGCGCTGATTGGGCCGAAGGATCTCGCGCTGCTCAGCAGAATGCAGCCGTCGCTCGAAGGTCTGGTGCAATTCGGATGGACAGGCGTGATCGCCAAGCCGATGCTGTTCGTTTTGCAGTGGCTGCACCGTTACGTCGCAAACTACGGCTGGGACATCGTCGTCTTCACTCTGCTGCTCACCATGGCGCTGGCGCCGATTCGCATCTGGACGTTTCGTTCGATGCGCAAGATGCAGGTCGTTGCGCCGGAAATGAAGGCGATTCAAGAACGCTACAAGAAGTATTCGATGACGGATCCGCGCCGCAGCAAGATGCAGGAAGAAATGATGGCGCTGTACGCGAAGCACGGCCTCAGTCCGTTTTCGCAATTGACAGGCTGCCTGCCGATGCTCCTGCAGATTCCCTTTCTCTGGGCGTTTTACCGCATGCTGGCGGGCGCGATCGAATTGCGGCACGCTCCCTGGATTTTCTGGATTCACGACCTCTCGGCGAAGGACCCTTATTACATTTTGCCGATCGCCATGGCCATCACCATGTACTTCACGACCAAGATGATGCCGACTTCGGCGGCGGTCGATCCCGCGCAGCAGAAGATGATGACGTTCACCTCGCTGGCGTTCGCGTTTATCTTTTTCCAGCTATCGAGCGGCCTGAACCTTTACTATTTCACGAGCAACCTTGTCAGCGTCGGTCAGCAGTACTATTTGAACAGGTCGCAACCGCCGCCGACGCGCAGCAAGTTCAAAAACAAGAATAAACAGCAATGAGCAACGAAAGACGACCAGGCGCAAAGAGCCCCGGGGGGCGAGGCAGGCCGCCGCAGAACCGCGGTCAGGGCGAGCCGCACTTCGACCGCGAGAGCGCGCTTGCCAAGCTGAAGGAGTTTCTCGAACTCGCCGTTCGCGAGATGGATCTGGCGATCGAGTGGGAGATTTCCGCGCCAGCTGCGCCCGAATCGAACAGCGCGGATATCCTCGTCACTTTCCGCGGAGCCGACGAAGAACTGCTGCTGGAACGCAACGCGGAGCTGCTGCTTGCGCTCGAACACATTGCGCACCGCTTTCTACGACTCGATCCGCGCCTGCACGACCGAGTGCGGCTCGATTGCGGCGAATATCGCGCGAACCATTTGGCCGAGTTAAAGCTTTCCGCACGCGTTGCCGCGCAGCGCGTTCGCGAGACGGGCCAGCCGCATCGTTTCAATCCGATGTCGTCTCGCGAGCGGCGCATCATTCATCTGGAGCTTACGGGCGCGCCCGGCGTTCGCACGATGAGCGAGGGCTCCGGCGACCGCCGCCAGCTGGTGATTTATCCCGCGACAGGCAGAGACGATTCCGGTCCGAAAAACCGCCGCTAAACGTCGAGTAGGTACCCCTGTTTCCCCACGTTGAAGCATTCGGTGGAACCGATGCGTTCGCTCAGGCCTGCGCCTTCGTGGATGTGCCCGCAGAAGACGTAAACAGGCTTCGCGCCGTCCATCCATGCGCGCAGCGCTGAACTCCCCGCGTGTTTGCCTGGCGAAAACTCATCGAGAAGGGTATTGCGGGGCGGGCAGTGCGCGACCAGATGGAGTTGCGGAATGCCGTCGAACGCTTTCAGAGCGGCGGCGATTTCTTCTTCTGAGTATTCGCCGGGCGTGTTGAACGGTGTGATGTTGCTGTAGCCGAGGCCGGCCCAGGTCGTACGGGCATTCGCCGATTCCATCGTGCGAACTTGCCGGTGAAAATCGACGAAGCCGTAGCGGGCGCAGATTCCGCGCGTAGAGTCGTGCGTCTCGTGGTTGCCCGGCAAGACCCAAAGTCTTTCGCGCAGCGGAGACAACACCTCGCCGCAGCGATCGAGCCCTTTGCCGAAAGTCGCTAAATCGCCGGCGCAGATGTAAACGTCGGCGGGCTGCGCGACGATGCGATCGAGCGCTCGAAGATCGCCGTGAATATCGCTGAAGATCAGTACGTTCATGAGCCGGGTTTCGCGCGTCCGTCCGGCACCGGCTGCTGAGGAATCATGCGCCTCATGCGCTGCTGCAGCATGCCATTCACGAGCCAACCCTCCGCGAGGACGTCGCCTGAATTATCCAGAACGATGCGATATGTAAACGGCTGCGGGCTGCGGCGGCGCCCGTCCGAAAACCGATTCTCGCCCAGATCGACCGTGTGCTCGCCATTGCGCACAGCGCTGCGAATTGTCGGAAAGCGGATGAAATTCCAGCACAGCTGAACGCTCGGGAGGTCAAAGGCGTGCGCGATGTAAATATCGGGCGGAGAATCGGGAATCCACCAGAACGTTGGCGGATTTTGCGCGCGCAGGTCGAATTGAGTTTCGTAGATTCCATCCGGCGTGCGAATGGCGTCGCCCCAGTCGAACGGCGAGGGTGGTATCGGCAGGGCGCCCATGCGATCTACCGTGATGTGGTTTGTATCCGCGAAGGCCCTTACCTCGAGCATGGCTGCATGATGCGCAAGGGCGCAGCCGAGAAGATAGGCGACGGTGACGACCAGTCCCGCCTGGCACCAAGCCGGGCGCGTGACGCGAAATCCCCATCCGGCAACCGCCGGCGCGAAAAATACAATCGCCAAAACTCCGCAAAGAAGAGCGGCGACCCATAGCCGGAACGGATAGCCCGCTGCTCGCGTTAAGAGCCAAATCAAGAATGTGCTTGCGGAGAAAATCAGCCACATTCGCACAGCACGCTTGCGGCTCCTCGGCATGTCGCGCGAGGATTCCGGGCCCGCCGGGTAAACCCAGGCGAGCAATTGCGGAATCAGCAGAATCGCGGCAAACGAAAAATCGATGATGAAGAGCAAGTCCCAAGCAACCCGTTCGCTGGAAATCGGAAACCACATGCGCGTACCGAACGAGGTCATGCCGTCGAGAATGATGTGACTCGTGATTCCAAGGCCGTAGATCAGCGTGAGAACCCAGAGCGGCGGCGATTGCACGTCACTCCAGCGCGCGAAACGCCGCTTTACCCACGGGAGCAGCGCCTTCGTGAGAATCGCCAGCAGGAACGCAAAAAACGGCATGGCAACGAACGAGTGCGTAATCGCGCGGTGATATTTGACGATGGCGAGCGGATCCCGCGAGACGAGGTCCGCCGTTACGTCAACATCCGGGAAGAGCGCGCCGAGCACAGCGGCGAATGTCGCCACCTTGCCGTAACGTTCGGAGAAATAGGCTTTGCCGAAAAGTGCGCCTGTGAGTCCGTGAGTTACCGGTTCCATGAATAACGGAAGAAGGGACGAGTGTACACGATTCAGGAGACTTCGAGCAGCGGGGTGCGTTTCGAAACCACTTCGCCGATTTGACGCACGGCGATTCCGTAGCGTTGGAACGCGGCGAGAGCGCGATCAGCGGCTTCTGGGGCGATAGCGACGAGCAAACCGCCCGACGTCTGGGGATCGAACATGAGCGAGCGAAATTCCTCTGTCACCGAGGGCAAAAACACCGCGCAGCCTTCGAGGAACGCGCGGTTATTCGCAAGCCCGCCGGAAAGGAAGCCGCCGCGCGCCGCTTCAATCGCTCCGGGAAGATAATCGACGCGCGTGTGATCGATGCGCATCGAAACGCCACTGCCAATGGCCATTTCGCGCGCATGGCCGAGCAACGAGAAACCGGTCACGTCCGTGACTGCGTGAACCGGAGTGCTGCCATTCGCCGCGACTTTATCGATTTCGTGCAGTGCTTCAGCCGCATCGCGATTGAGGCGCGCCATCGATGCAGTCGACGCTTCAATCCATTCTTCGGCAGCTTTGCCCTGCTTGAGCGCGGTTGAAATTACGCCCGTACCAATCGCCTTCGTGAAAAGCAGCGCATCGCCAGGGCGCGCGCCCACGTTGCGCCAGATTTTTCGCGGATCGATCAGGCCAGTGACGGCGTAACCAAACTTCAATTCGTCATCGCGAATCGAATGGCCGCCGGCGACGGTGCAATTCGCCTCGTTCATCTTTTCGAGGCCGCCCTTCAGGATTGCCTCGAGAAGCTCGGGAGGCTGCGAAGCTGGGAAGGCGACGATCGTGAGCGCCGTGATCGGCCGGCCGCCCATCGCGTAGACGTCGCTCAGCGCGTTCGCAGCGGTGACCTGACCGAACAGACGGGGATCATCGACGATGGGAGTGAAGAAATCGACAGTCTGCACAATCGCCAGATCGTCGGCGATACGGTAAATAGCGGCGTCGTCGCTCGTCTCAAATCCGACAATCAGATTTGGGTCGTTCGCCGGCGGCATCCGCTTCAGGACATTTTCCAAAATGCTGGGGCTGAGTTTGGCGGCGCATCCCGCCGATTTCGCCGTAGCTGTGAGACGGACAGATTCAGTCACCGGCATGAGTTCTCCAACCGCATTATACCGTCGGTGCTCAGGCAACTTCGACGAGAACGAGCGACACGTCATCCGCCGGCGGGCCTTCGCGCCATTTCGCGACGCCATCGAGGATTTTGCGTTTCATCTCAGCGAACGGAACGAGCGCGGCTTCGCCGATAATCTTCTGCAGGCCCGGCACTCCCAACATTTCGCCGTGCGAGTCAAAGACGTCCGTGATTCCGTCCGTGTAGAGCGCCACCCGATCGCCCGGATTCAAGTCGATATCGAGAACGGCCTCGCCGTCGACGGCCTCGGGCAGCGCGCCGAGCACCATGCTGCGCGATTCAAGCAGCCTCGGCTCCTGCCCGGGCGTAACAACCATCGCGGGCGGATGTCCGGCACCGGCGAATACCATACGCCGGCCGCCGCGGTCGATCCGGGCCACCGCCGCCGTGAAGAAGAATATCGAGCTTCCGATGCTTTGTATCGAGAAACGGTTGAGGTGGCGGAGCATTTCGCCCAGCGGCGTTCCGTTGCGCAATTCCCCAAGAATTTCCGTATAGAGACGGTTGGCTACGAGAGCAGATCCGATGCCGTGACCGGAAACATCGCACACGAGCAGATTCAAATGGTCTTCATCCAGCGGGCTAACGACGCCGAAATCGCCCCCGATGGTGCGCACCGCATGGTAGTAGGAGTCGACATGGAGGCCTCCCCACACCATCGAATGCGGCGCAAGACTCTGCTGCACGCGTGCCGCAAGAACGAGGTCTTCCTCGATTTCCCGCTGGCGTTCTTCCAGTCTGATGTTGGCATCGCGAAGCAGCGCTTCCGCGCGCTTCTGATCCGAAATATCCGTGAACGTGACGATGGCAAACATCCGGCCTTCGGGATCTTCAAACCGCTGGGTCGAGATGACGACGGGCAAGCGGCTGCCGTCCTGGCGCGGCACGACAAACTCAAACCGGTGCTGCCCGGATTTCTCGCTTTCCTCGATTTGCCCGAGGATTAAATCGCGTTCCTCCGGCGAGTAATACTGAAGCGCAACCTGGCCGATCATTTCTGTGGCCGGTATGCCGAAGATAGCTTCGAGATGACCGTTAATAAAATGAACACGGTGGCAATCGTCAACCACCATCACGCCCTGGTTGAGCGTTTCCAAAATGCCTTCCGTTTGAAGCAGCCATTCCGGCTTTTCGAGAGCCATAGAAATCTCTTTCGCCCCGCTCGGGAGAGCCGCTATCTTATCGAATCTGAGTGAAAGCGCCAAAACCTCACCACCGCTGTAGAATGAGATGACCGTGGAGCGAGTTGAGACGCAGGTAAATTTGCCGGCGCGGGCGAGCCGCGTCCCGCCCGGGCCGAAGGGCCTGCCGTTCGTCGGCATGGCGCTGGCCCTCCGCGAGGATCCGCTCGAAGGTCTTCGGCGGATGGCGCGCGAGTACGGCGACATTGTCCGCTTCCACGTGATGATGCAGGAGCGCGTCCTGCTGAATCACCCGGACTGGATCCATCAGGTCCTAGTCATCCAGCACAACAAATTTCACAAGAGCGAGCTCACGCGGCGCATCACCACTCGCCTGCTCGGCCAGGGTTTGCTGATCAGCGAAGGCGACTTCTGGCGAAGGCAGCGCCGTCTGGCGCAGCCTGCTTTTCATCGCGCCCGCATAAATGATTACGCAGCTACGATGATCGGCATCACCCAATCGGCGGTTCGCGATTGGCGCGACGGCGAGGAACGCAACGTGGGCGCGGAAATGGCGGCGCTGACCCTGCAAATTGCCGTGCGCACGCTTTTCGGAGCCACACTGCCGGAAGAGGCACGCGGCGTCGGACGAGCCATGACGTACCTCATGCGCTATTCACTGAGCCGGAATCGGCTGCCTTTTCGCATTCCGGAAACGTGGCCGACGCCGAAAAATCTCCGTGCGAATCGCGAACTCGCATTCATCGATTCGCTCGTCTACGGAATTATTTCCAAGCGCCGGGCTGAGGGCGATTCGAATCGCCACAATGATCTCCTCGCGCTGCTGATGGGCGCGATGGATGAAGACGGCACGCAGATGTCCCCGCAGCAGCTCCATGACGAGACGATGACGCTCTTCCTCGCCGGCCACGAAACGACAGCGCAGATGCTTTCATGGACATGGTACGCGCTGAGTCAAAATCCAGCGGCGGAAGCACGGCTGCAGGAAGAGTTGGATGGGGTGCTCGGCACGCGGGCTATGGAAACTGCGGATTTGCCGCAGCTGCCATATTTGCGAGCTGTGATGAACGAAGTTTTGCGGCTCTATCCGCCCGCCTACATCATGGCGCGCGAAGTGATCGAACCGTGCGAGATCGCCGGATACACGATGCCGCTCAAGGCGACCATCCTTTTTTCGCAGTGGGTGACGCAACGCGACCCGCGGTTCTATGAGGATGCCGAGGCATTTCGTCCTGATCGCTGGCTGAACGGGCTAATGGACCGTCTACCACCGGGCGCGTACTTTCCTTTCGGCGGCGGTCCGCGGCGCTGTATCGGCGAAAGCTTCGCGCTGCTCGAAGCTGCGATTGTGATCGCGACGCTGACACGCCGCTTTCGTTTTCAGCTTGCTCCCAAAGCGCACGTCGTCCCGGAACCGCTGGTGACCCTCCGGCCGCGCCACGGCATTCAGATGATCCTCCACGCGCGCGCTTAGTGCACGAATTCGCCGGTGCCGCCGTGCGCCCAGGGATCGTAGGTAAGCGCGAAGCGCACGCGGTCGCGAATGGCGGGGTGGTCGTAGGTGAGCCACACATCGAGGCGGCTTGGATTGGGGAACTCGAGGTCGATTTCGCCGAGGTTTTGAAACATCTGCGCTGCCACCTGGCTCGAGTCGGGGGTGAGTCCGTGAGTGACTTCCAGAGCGTATTGATCGGCTTGATGCTCGAAGTACCGGCTAATCGCGTTCGTCACCGGCGTGAGCACCAGAGTGAACACGCTAAGCAATAAGAGCAAAGCTCCGACGGACGCGAAGTCGTCGGTTTGACGAATGCCCCACACGGCCCCGCGCCAGGCAAGCAGCCATCCAATACAGCGATAACCCAAATAAAAAATGATCAGGCTTCCGATGCCGTAAATCGTGAGGCCTTTGGGGATGTGATTCAAAACGTAGTGGCCCATTTCATGCCCGACGACGGCAACGATCTGCGGCGTGGTCATCTTCTCGACGGTCGTATCCCACACGACGATGCGTTTCGACGCGCCGATGCCGGTCACATAGGCATTCACCGCATTTAATTTTTCCGATGCGTTCATCCAGTACATGCGCTCGGGCGGAATACTCTGACCCGCGCGCTGGACCATTTGTTCGAGCGCAGCGGTAAGTGCGGGATCTTTCTGTTGCAGCGGATCGAATTTGTGGAAGAGCGGATCAATCACCAGGGGCTGAATGAAAATCAGCAAGATTCCCAAGGGCAGCGCGGCGAGCCAGAACCAAAACCACCAGCGTCGCGGGCTCTTGCGTAACACGGCGTATAGAATCGCGATCACGATGATTCCCATGATCACGTTCACGAACTCGCCTTTCGTCCAGTCCCACGCCCAAGAGGGCCAGCCTTGCACAGAGATCCCATAGTTGCGCTCTTCCCATTGCTCGAAAATACTCGTCGGGAGGCTCAGGACGTCGAGAGTGACCACAAAAAGCGGCGCGAAAACGAGCACCTGCAAAAGGAATTTCGAGGACGTGCTCTCGGAGCAATCGCGGTATTTGGGTCCGAGTTTCCAGCGCAGGAAAAACCACAACACGACCAATCCGTAGATCGGCGAAATAACGAAAAACAAGAATCGCACGTGCTCGAGCCGTTTCGTCTTCTCGTAGAGATCGGGAGGAAGCGTGTACGCGGTGACTTCCGCGGCGGTTGGCTGCGCTGCGGCGTTTTCAGGCGCGGGATTCTGCGCTTGAGTAGCCGGCTGAGACTGCGTTCTCGTCGGCGCCGATGGCTGCTGCGCGCGCGCTGACGGCGCCCAGGCAACAATTCCAGCGACGAACGCCGCTGTTAGGACGAGGATCAACGCAAGTCGAGATTTGGTCATGCTTCCCCCTTTTGCCCGGTGAGACGTGGCGGGGAGTATCTCGTTAGCGGCGCACCCAATGCAATCTGAAATTGCTCAGTGGAACTTGGCTCCCGGCTGGCTTCAGCGTCCCTATCGCTGGCTCACGCCACTCTGGCATAATCCCGGCATTATGACAGCGACGACAGCCAGTACCCTTCCCAGCATCAACCGCCAATTTGTGCTTGCGGCGAGGCCCATTGGAATGCCCAAAGAATCCGATTTCAATCTCGTGACTGCGCCGGTCACGGCGCTTGCGGACGGACAGATTTTGTTGCGCAGCATGTTTCTTTCGGTGGATCCGTATATGCGCGGGCGCATAACCGGCATTCGCACCTACGCCGATCCCGTGAATATCGGGCAGGTGATGGTTGGCGGAGCAGTAGGCAAGGTGATCCAGTCGAAGAATCCGCAGTTTCGCGAAGGGGACGTCTGCGCAGGCTATTGGGGCTGGCAGGAGTTTGCCATTTCCGACGGCAGAGGGCTGCAGAAACTCGACACGAGCGTCGCCCCGGCTTCAACCGCGCTCGGCGTCCTTGGCATGCCCGGTATGACGGCTTACTTCGGCTTTCTCGATATTTGCAAACCGAAGGCTGGCGAGACAGTCGTGATCTCGGGAGCCGCCGGAGCAGTGGGCTCGCTCGTCGGGCAAATCGCGAGAATCAAGGGGTGTCGCGCGGTCGGCGTCGCGGGCACGGATGAGAAAGTCGCCTGGATCGCGAATGATCTCGGCTTCGATGCCGCATTCAATTACAAAACGACGCAGGATTATGGAGCCAGGCTAAAAGAGCTTTGCCCGCACGGAATCGACTGCTACTTCGATAACGTCGGCGGCGCAGTTACGGACGCGGTTCTCCCGCTGCTCAACGTGAGCGCTCGCATCTCTATTTGCGGCCAGATTTCTCAGTACAACTCGGCGAAGCCCGAGCCGGGCGTCCGGCCTTACGCCTATCTTCTGACGAAGCAGGCGCGCGCGGAAGGCTTCATCGTCACGCAGTTCGCCCACCGGTTTCCGGAAGGCATCGCGCAGATGGCGCAGTGGCTCAACGAAGGCAAGCTGAAGCATCGCGAGACCGTCATCGAAGGATTTGAGAACATGCCCCGCGCCCTCATCGGCGTGCTAAGGGGCGAGAACACCGGCAAAATGATTGTGGCGATCCGATAAGGACCGCCCAATCTCCGAGGTTATCCGTCCGCGCCGAAGCTTTGCTATCCCATAGATTCGCGAAGAGCCGCAGTCCGATCGCCCAGATCCTTGGCGTCCATCACTTGCCTGCCAGCGCTGCGACCAATGAGGGAGCTTGGGGCGTGCCCAAGCCGGTAACGTAGTCGTAGCCCGCCGAGGCATCGCATACTGTGCCGCAGGAACCGTTCGTGCCTGAAGTGACCGAGTGGAAATCCGTGGCCATTGAGCTTTTTGCGATCGAGTACAGGTTGGTATTCGCGCTGGGCAAATTCGCCTTTCTCGCAGCCGCTCGGGTGGAGTTGACGATCACAACCAGCGCAGCCCATTGAGGGGCGCCCGCGCTCGTGCCGCCCACCTGGAACCATCCGGCAGCGCCGTTGATCCCGATGGAATCGTAGACGGCAACCCCCGTGCTGGGATCGGCGTCGTAGGAGACGTCCGGGACGCCGCGATAGCCTTTGGAGTCGTTCGGAATCGGAAACTGAGCCTGGAACAAAGGCTCGCGTTCGAATTTGCTGATGCCGCCGCCACTGCCGCTCCACGCAGTTTCGCTCTGGTAACTTCCGTTCGAATTGAGGTGCAGCGAAGTGCCGCCGACGCCGACCACATCGGGAGAAACGGCCGGATACGCGACGCCTGTGCCGCTATCTCCAGCAGCCGCGAGAAAAGTGACTCCGCTCGCGACGAAATCGTTGTCGTAACTGCTCTCGCCGTTGAATTCGCCGACGGTCCAGCTCATCGATACGGCGGAAGCGCCGTCGCGCACAGCGGTCTGAACGCCCGCCAGAAGGCTGCTCAAGCTATTGCCGGACACCTCGACGAGCAGGATCGTGGCCTTGGGGGCCATGGCGTGCGCCCACTCGATATCCAGCGAAATTTCCACGTCCCAATTGGCGTTTTCGACGGGTTTACCCGCTGAATAAACCTTACGGAAGCAGCCGTTCGCGGTCGTGCAGGCGGGAAGACCGAATTGTGAATCGAAGACGCCCAGATCCGCCTCGGCGTTCGGGTCGTCGAATGCGTCGACAATTCCGATGATTTGGCCGGCGCCCTGGTTCGAGATTTGATCGAAGCCATAGGCGTGGCGTACCTGAGCGGGCGTGAAAGCGCTCGATGGCGGCACGGACGCCTTGCTGCCTGCGGCCGTGTGAATCGCGTAGAAAGGCCGCATAAATGTGACTGGATTTTCGTCCCCGGCGATGGGATGGGGCAGCACGGTGAAAACGTGCTGCGCGAAAACCGGCTGAGAAAGAATCAGCGCTGTGAGAAAAATCCCCAAAAAGCGTGCGAACTTGCGAAGCCCCTCAGTGGCCATGCCGGTTCCCCTCGTTTGCTTCGGTTGAATGCGTTTTCGTGCTGAAGAGAGCGTAATGGGCGCAGGGGTTTAGCGGCGATGGACCAAGCTTCTCAATCGACTGGTACCAAAGTTCAGAGGCGGACCTGGACATTGGTACAGGCGGGGACCCACAACTTGGTGCGAAGAGGGCTAGCGAGATGGGACGAGATTATCGAGGGCGCAAGCCTGTGCGCTTGCCTGCGAGTTTTCCGGTGTAGATTGCCATGCCAACAGCCGCGTCCATGCCAATTTTTTCCAATGCTCGGACTTCGCGCACGCTGCGGATCCCGCCCGCGGCCGTGATGGGCAACGATGTGGAGCGGCGAAGGGCGCGAAACCAGGAGAGGTCGGTGCCCTTCAGGGTGCCCTCGTTATCCACGAAGGTAGCCAAAAAGCCGGAGCAGAAAGGCTCGAGCGCGGGAATTACGTCGGCGGGGCGAAGATGCAGCCGTTCGCGCCAGCCGCGTACGACGATTCGGCCTCGGTTGGTATCGAGCGCGACGATCACACGTTTTCGCCCAACCGCTTTTGCAAGAACGGCGAGAAACTCGCGATCGACTCGGCCATTTCGAAATGCCGCGCTGCCGATGATGATTTTTTTCGCTCCCCAGGAAACGATGCGGCGAGCCCGCGCGACCGTGCGAATGCCGCCGCCAACGCGAACTTTCATCTTGGCGCGACGGCAAAGGGCTTTGATCAGGCGGGAATTGCTGCCTTTGCGCAGGGCGGCGTCGAGATCGATGACGTGAAGGATCGGGTAATCGCGAAAACGATCCAGCAAACCCAGAACATCATCGACGGCGAGCGCTGGTTTGCGACCGCGCACGAGCTGGACGGCCTTACCGCCTTGAAGATCGATGCAGGGAATGATCATGGGCGCGTCAGCGGCTCTGGCGGACGGGCACGCCGCCTTCAGCGAGAAATTTCTTGAGAGCGGCGATTGACTGCGCCGCGGTATGAAAAATTGAGGCAGCCAGCGCGGCATCGGCACGCCCGGAGGTGAAAACCGCGAGAAAATCCTCGAACGTATTGGCGCCGCCGGAGGCGATGACAGGAACGGGGACAGTAGCCGCGATTTTGGCGGTGAGCTCGCAATCGAAGCCGCTGCAAGTGCCGTCGCGATCGATCGAAGTGAGCAGAATTTCGCCCGCGCCGAGCGAGACGGCGCGCCCCGCCCATTCGGCAGCGT
>Ga0335078_10011148_pt1 | contig 13332 bp, 11 predicted proteins | sample Lox_Sample_32_FD_206711 | JGI IMG/M metagenome (GOLD analysis project Ga0335078, IMG submission 206711) | Soil microbial communities from Loxahatchee National Wildlife Refuge, Florida, United States - Lox_Sample_3.2 | ecosystem: Environmental > Terrestrial > Soil > Wetlands | place: USA...
TAAGGCGTCCGGAATCCCGCAACTCTTGGCGCCCAGGAAGAGACGCTCGGGGGGACATCTTCGCGCCCTCGCCCCCGCCGTTCTCGGCATATTGGTCGGGGTCTTCGTGGTCGCCGCCTCCTTATGGGCCCATGGCCCGGCGGCCCCAGGCCACGATCTCAGCTCACCAGCTCCCCCGACCGCGCAAGCGGTCGACCCCCAGCTCGTGCCGATGATCCTGCACAGTCCGACCCCGCAGCAGTCGGGGGCGTTCGGGCAGGCGGTCGCGATCTCCGGGAACTATGTGGTCGTCGGGGCTCCCTTCCAGACCGTCTCCGGCCTGACGCAGTCCGGGGATGCTTACGTCTACAATCTGGCGAGCACGACGGTCACGACGCTGGTTGACCCGGCGCTCGGGAACCTCAGTCGCTTCGGCTACGCAGTCGCGACGAACGGGAACCTCGTCGCCGTGAGCGCCCCGTTCGAGACCTCGGACGGATCCGTCGCTGCGGGGAACGTCTATCTTTACACCGCTTCCGGGAGCTACGTCGCGACGTTCACGAGCCCGAACGCCTCGTCGCACCTCGAGTTCGGCTTCTCGCTCGCGATGGACTCGAACTGGCTCGTCATCGGCGCGCCGAACCAATGGACCGCCTGGACGCTCGAGAGCGGCGCGGCGTACATCGTGAACCTCCAGACGTTCGAAATGCGCATGGTCTTCAGTCCGGTCCCTCAGGGGCTGGGCCAGTTCGGTGCCTCGGTCAGCCTGAGCGGAAACTCGTTCGTTGTCGGAGCGCCCACGGAGTCCGTGGGGGCCCTGGGGAACGCCGGCAACGCCTACGTCTTCTCGGCCGTCTCTGGGGACGTGATCGCGAACTTCTCGAGCCCGGTTCCCCTTGCCGGCTCGCAGTTCGGCACCTCGGTCGCGATCTCCGGCCCGTTTGTCGTTGTCGGTGAGCCGGAGGCGCCGGTCTCGGGGCCGACGAGCGGCCACGCGTACGAGTTCAACCTCGTGACCGACACGGTGCGCGAACTCAACACGAGCGCTTCGACCAACAACGGGCAGTTCGGGATCTCGGTTGCAGCCGACGCCAACACGGTCCTGGTCGGGGCCTGGGCCGAGAACTCGGGCGGCCACGCGGAGGTCGGGAACGCCTACCTCTATAGCGCTCGATCCGGCGGCGTCGTGACGTCGGTGTTCAGCCCGCCGACCTGGCCCGCCTTCGGCGGCTTCGGTGAATCGCTCGCTGAGGCGGGCGGTCCGGTGGTGATTGGCGCCCCCGCCGAGTACTCCGCTGGGGTCGAGTACGCAGGACTTGTGTACGTGTACGACCAGATCCCCCTCACCTTCACCTCGCCGCACCAGGTTTCCTACGGGCACAGCGGCGAGGCGGTCGCGGTGGCAGGCGGTATCATGGTCGTCGGTGCCCCCGGAGAGATCGTGGATGTCCATCCGGTCGCGGGCCACGCCTACGTCGTTCCGATCGACCCGTCCCCGAGCCTGTCGGTCCTCACGTTAACGAGCCCGAACCCTGAGGACGGGAGCAGCTTCGGTCAGGCCGTGGCGACGACGGGAACGATCGTCGCGATCGGCGCGAGCGGGGAGTCCCCCGGTGGCCTTTCGGGCGCTGGCCGGGTCTACCTATTCAATGCGTTCTCGGGTGCGCTCTTGCTGACCCTCGTCAGCCCGTCTCCTGCGGCCGGCGGCGGGTTCGGCTATGCTCTCTCGTTCAGTGGAGGTCTGCTCGCCGTGGGTGCCCCCGGGGAGCCCGACCCGACGGTGGCAGGCGGCAACGTCTACGTCTTCAACGCGACGACGGGCACGCTCGTCCGTACGGTCACGAGCCCCTCACCCGTGGCCAACGGCGAGTTCGGCTACTCGGTGTCGATGTCCGGGAGCTCCTTGCTCGTCGGCGCCCCATTCGAGAATGCCAGCGGGGTCTCCGGGTCCGGCCGAGCGTACCTCTTTGACGAACCGTCCGGGGTACTCCGAGCGACCCTCTCCAGCCCCGCGCCGGCGCTAGAGGGGAATTACGGACTCTCGGTCTCGGTCTATGGGAGCCTGGCCGTCGTCGGAGAGCCCGGGGCGAGCCCGCTCGGAGTTCCGGAGGCAGGCGAGGCCTATTCCTACAGCTCCGTGACGGGTGTGTCCTTGCATACGTTCCTCAGCCCCGACCCCGGACCGAGCGCGCAGTTTGGCGGGTCGGTCGGCACGAACGGGGTAGTGATCGTCGTTTCCGCTCCCGACGCAACGGCGGTGGGACTGACTGGGGCGGGCCTGGTGTACATCTTCTCCGTCAGCACCTACCTGCCGATCGACCGGTTGAACAGCCCCGCCGCTAAGGCCGGAGGGCTGTTTGGCTGGCCCGTCGCGGTCGGTAGCAGTCGTCTGGCGGTGGGCGCCCCGTACGAGGCGGCTGCAGGACTTGGGCCGACCGGTGGGCAGATCGACCAGGCGGGCTTCGCCTACCTGTTCTGCCTCAGCAACTGGTCTCAGGTGTAGGCCCCTTCGCTTGCCCCAACGAGACCCTAGGTATCGGCAATCGACCCTCGTCTCGACCTCCCAGCAGGTCACCTCAGACCACTGTTGTTGCGCGATTCCGATAGGCTGAGGGGCGCGCCGGTGGTTTCCCACCCCAAGACGTGCAACCCCGCTCACGATTGAGCCGTGAGTCTGCGCGACAGATTCGAAGTGCGCCCTACGGAGAGGATGAGGGGCCAGTCCGCTGGGAAGTCTGCATGATGGCCTCGCGCAGCGCAAGGTACTCGGGGTGTGTGACCCATCCTTCCCGTTGAAGTTTCGCGAGTCCTGCGAGCTCAACGGCCAACCCCGAAGGAGGAAGTCGTAGGTCTGTCGACACTCTGGACAAATTGGCCAAGAGTCGAGCCTTCTTCGATTCAAACTGCTCCCGGGTGATCGTCCCCAAGGAGACGGCACCGGTCCACTCGACGAGTTGGGAAGCCGGACCAAGAAGTCCGCGAGCGTTCGAAGGCGTTGGAGCTGAGCGGGCCGCGGGTCGGGGTGCCGTAGCCAGCGAGGGCCGGACGAGATCGCCTCCCCCCGGTCGGAGCGCGGGGAACTGTGAGTTCACCTGCTGGGTTGCAGCGTCCAGCTTCGAGGGCGGATGAACATCCCCGACCGAGAGACGACCGGGAGTGGCCGGAGGCCACCCGGGGGATTGCAGCGTGGGAGGGATAGGCGACCCCGCGACCGCTGATTGCGATCCGGCGATGGGGGTAGAGAGGAGACCACGGCCGAATGGGTCCTCGTCCCGACTCCAGGGGTGGTACAGCGCCCAGCGCCAGAGAACCCCGCCCACGAGAGAAAGAACCATGGAGACGACCGCCAGGTACCACCCGACTCCGGCCCCCCAAGAGACGGAGACCCCCTGACCAGACTGTGATCCCCAGAATGAGTTGCACGGAGTCGGCGCGAGGTTGGCGTAGAACCCCTGGGGACAGATTCCGAACGGATCGGAATAAGTGAAGATCCCGGGCTGGGTCACTGGCACCGCGATGACCATGACCAACGGGAGTAGGACGAGCACGAGACCGAGGGCGGCGGGTAGGTAGCCCCGGGCGAACCCCTTGATCAGCCGAAACTCCGCCAACAGGGCTAACGCACCACCAACAAGGATCCCACCTCCGGCCACCAGGAGGACCGCCCACACCGCGAAGTAGAGTGCCGCGAACGCGCCAAGTCCGACCGAATGGTACGAGCCGGAGGCGGACGCCGACTGCGAATTGTTAGTGGCGTGGGCGGTGGCGTCACTCCCGGGAAAGAAGGAGAGATTCTCCGTGTACGGCGGCGCATTGAGCGAAAACGTCCACCACGGGGTGAATGCCGAGCTTACGGCACAGGCACCCGCAACGACGAGGAGAGTACTGGCCGTGAGTCGCAGTCGACTGTGCACCCAGGGTGGGGAAGATCGGCCGGTTCCGGATCGAGCCGCACCCCACCGACGCGGCAGGTCACCCTCCGATGACATTGTCCGCGTTTCGACGGGAACGCCCCGCGTCTCTTAACGGCCGCAGCGGGCGTCCGGTTCCGCACTTTCGGCCAGACCGGGATGGAAGGCAACGGCCTTTCGGTAACCCGGGCTGGGACTCTCGAGTTGCGGAGTACCGACCTCCCTTGCGGAGTTCGGGGCCAGGGTCTGATCGAGGTAAACGACGAGACCTCAAGGTCATCGGGAGAACCGAACTCAACGCGCAGTCGATACCGAACGGCTAGATTCGAGTGAAACGAATTGCTCAGCCGGTCCGGAGTTTAGGGACGTTCCCGGGACCGTGGGTAGCTGACCACTGGGTGTACGTCCTTTGAGGTGGCGAAATCGAGACCCGGGGAGCCGTCCAAGGAAGCGTGCGTCCCCGCTTTGTACTAGGACAGCTGAGCTGGGGAGAGCTGAGGATTCTGCTCGCGATTCCCGGTAGCATCCCCCTGAGCGCATTCGTCCTGATCCTCCTCGGGGACCTCCTCGTCTTCCTGCTGATCGGACTGGCCTTTCGACTGCTCAAGCCGCGAAAGATCTCGGGACTCCTCTGGGTGAGCCCCCTCATACACCTCTACACGCTTCTCGCGGTCTTCCTCGCTCTCTACGAAGCGCTCCGGTCGGAATCCCCTCTCACGCTTGGAGTCGAGTTCGGCTCGTTCATCGTGGGCGCGGTGGTCGGTGCGCTCCTGGGGGTGGCACTGGGCCGGAGAATCCCGGTCCAGAGGTCGTCGGATGGGACCTTCGTGTTTACGGGAGGAAGACTGCTCGTGGGACTGGTGGTATTGCTCTTGGTACCGCTGGCCCTCGAGCAGGCCGTCGTGTTGCTCGGTTCCCTGTCTAAAGCTCGGGCGCTCGTCGAAGCCCTGACGGGGCAGTTCCCTTTCAACTACATCCTGACGGGGGTAGGGTTCCTGTTCGTGCTCGGCACGTTCATGTCCCTAAGCTGGCGGGGACAGGTCTGGATGAAGCGTGGCGCTTCTCAAGCCCGTTGACGTCGGCCGATCTCTTAGAGTTCAGTTCGGAGCGAACCTCCCTCGAGCGTCGGGTCTACGCCTCAGCGGCTAAAGGAGACCAAGTGCTGCGGCCCTCCGGAGTCGTATGAGTGCGTCCCGTTCGGATTCGCCCCCTCCGAGCGGCATTCCTCCCGGGATGATCGACCTCGTCCTGGAAATCGTCCGGACAGCCCCCGGGCCGATCCGTCGTCGAAAGATTCTGCAGATCCTCGCGCAGCATGGGCGAACGATCTCTCTCGCCGGCCTCAATCGGGTCCTAGATTACACCCGGCGAGCGGGGACGACCGAAGAAACTGACACCGGGGTCCGGCTCCAAAGCACCAGTCCGGGCCTGCTGGACCGCAAGTAGTGGGGAGGGCAGGTTCTCCGGAGTCTTTCACCTCCTCCGGAGCGGGTCGTCCGAGGAGCACGACCGCATCAGCGGCAGCTGGCGCAGGAGCCGAAGGACCGATGATCGAGCCACAAGCAGGCTTCACCTAATAATTAGGTAGTAGCTTAAGTATGCCACCTCGCATCGTACCTGCATGGAGCTGCTCGAACAGCTAAGCCGGCGGCAGGTCGACACCTTGATCGCCGTGAGGAGAGGAGAGGCTGGGACGAAGGGGGCCGCCCTGAACTTTGTTGCCCAGGAGCTCGGGGTCCGTCCCCCCTCCGCCCTTGACCACCTTACTTCCCTCGAGGAGCTGGGGTTGGTGAGCCGATACCGCGGCAAGAGTCGATTGACCGGCCGCGGGGAGGCATGTCTGCAGGAGTACCAACGGCACCACCGAGTGGCGGAGAACCTGTTCCAGAGTCTCGGCCTCTCGGTCGCTCACACACACGCGGCCGCGCTGGAGGTCGATCTCGCGCTTTCGCACCGGACCGTGAATCGGCTGTGCGAGGCAGAAGGGCATCCCAAGGAGTGCCCCCACGGCGCGCCGATCTCCCCCTGCCAGCCAACTCACTCCGGGTCATCGGTATCGGCTTCGGTTTAGGAGTCTCTCATGAAGCGATTTACAAAGATCATCGTGACCGTCGTGGCCGTCCTGGCGATCGCGGGAGTGGGCACCTACGAAGTGCTGGCTTCCTCGAGTCCGAATCCGTGCAACGGAACGACCATCCCCGCGGGGGAGGGTACTCCGACGAACCCGAGCGGCCTTCCTCCACTGACCGCGGGGACTTCGGGAAGCGCCACGGTCGCCAGCGGGAGCATCATCCACGTTGTCGCCGGCGAGAACTTCTGGGGGAGCCTGGTTACCCAACTGGGCGGGAACCGGACCGTGGTGTTGAGCATCGTGAACGACCCGAACGCGGACCCCCACGAGTACGAAGCCAACGTCTCGGACGCAGAGGCGATCGCGAACGCCCAATTCGTCATCGTCAACGGCGTCGGGTACGACGACTGGGCCCTCCAGCTCATCGCCTCCGCGGACACTTCGAACCAGGTCGTTCTCAATGTGGGGACCCTGAACGGGGTCAGTGTCACAGGAGGAATCGTCACCGGGAATCCCCACATGTGGTACAATCCGCTCTATGTCAACCGTAGCGTCGCCGCAATGTACTCAATCTTGGTCTCGATACAGCCCTCGTCCCGGAGCTACTTCCAGGCCAACTACGCGGCCCTTAACGTCAGCCTCGGTGAGCTCTACGCGCGCGCCGACGGCATCCGGAGCGCTTTCGCGGGAACCCCGGTCGAGTCCACGGAGAGCATCCTCGTCTACCTCGCGAACTACACCAAGCTGGACCTCGTCTCTCCCCCCGAGTTCATGAAAGCAATCGCCGAGGGCAACGATCCACCGACGCAGAGCGTCGTCACCTTCCAGTGTCAACTGCAGACCGGCAAGGTCGCGGTCCTGGTCTACAACGACCAGACCGTGACCCCGATCACCTCCAGCATGAAGTCGATCGCTGCCGCGAACAACGTGACCGTTGTCGCAATCTCCGAAACGATCCAGCCGCCCGAAGTCGATAAGGTGAACGTCACGTTCCAGGATTGGATGGGGTCCCAGTACCTGGCGCTCTACGACGCGCTGAACGCGAAGACGCTCGGGCAGTAGGTTTGGGATTCCGTCGATGACCTACGGGGCGCCCGGTACGGACGGGACCGATCTCGCGATCCGTGCCCGGCGCCTCGAGGTAGCTTACCAGCAGCACACCGTCTGGCGCGACGCGTCGTTCGAGGTGAAACGAGGCGAGTTCGTCGCAGTGATCGGCCCGAACGGCGCCGGGAAGACCACCCTCTTCCGTCTGCTGCTCGGGCTCCAGCGCCCGGTCGCCGGGTCCCTCACCGTGTTCGGCCAGGCTCCACGGAGAGGGAACGCCCGCATCGGCTATGTGCCGCAGCGTCACGCCGTCGACAACGACACCTTCGTGGCCGCGGAAGCGCTCGTCCACCTAGGGGTCTGTGGAAACCGGTGGGGCCCGGGCCTGATGGGCCGTTCCCATCGGGAAGCGGCGCGCCGCGCCCTCGGGGCGGTTAACGCGATCGATCTGGGTCCGAAGTCGCTGGGGGCCCTGTCCGGAGGCGAACTCCAGCGGGTGTTCCTGGCCGAGGCGCTCGTGGGGGACCCGGAGATGCTGCTCCTGGACGAGCCGTTGTCGAACCTGGACCTCCGACGCACGCGCGAGCTCGTGGAAGTGATCCACGGCCTGGTCCGGGCCCGTGGCGTGACCATCCTGCTCGTCGCCCACGACATCAACCCCCTGATCGACTGTCTCGACAAGGTGATCTACGTGGCCAACGGACACGTCGCTTCCGGCACTCCGGAAGCGGTCCTCACCTCGACGTCCCTCTCGGACCTGTACGGTGTGCCGGTCGAGGTGCTCCACGACTCGCGCGGCAACATCGTGATCGTGGGCGGCGAGGACCCGCACGAGGCGGCCGTAGCATGACGTTCAGCTGGAACGTCGTAACCGACCTCCGGCTGCTGTGGCAGATCGGGTTCATGCGGAACGCCTTCGAGGCCGGGACGATCACCGCCGTAGTCGCCGGCATCATGGGCTATCTCGTGGTGCTGAGGCGGTCCGCCTTCGCAACCCACGCCCTGGGGCACGGAGGTTTCTCGGGAGCCGCGGGGGCCGTCCTCTTCGGCGTGACTCCCGTCTACGGGCTCCTCGTCGCGACGATGGGCGGAGGCGTAGGCATGGCGTTGCTCGGGCGTCGCGCGTCCAACCGGGACATCGAGATCGGCACGATCCTCGCGTTCATGCTCGGTCTCGGCCTCGTCTTCCTCAGCCTCTACAACGGCTACGCCACCGAGGCCTACTCGATCCTCTTCGGAGAGATCCTCGGAATCAGCCAGGCCGGGGTCGTGCTCACCCTGGAGGCGGCCGCGGTGGTCCTGGCGGTCCTGGCCCTCATCCATCGTCCCCTCCTGTTCTCGTCGCTCGACCCCGACGTCGCGGAGGCGAAGGGGCTTCCGATGATGGCCCTGGGTCTGATCTTCATGCTGCTGCTCGCCGTCGCGATCTCGTTCGCGGTGCAGATCATCGGGGTGCTGCTCATCTTTGCGCTGATGGTCACTCCCGCTGCGTCGGCGGTGCGACTGTCCAAGCGACCGCTGTTCGCCGTCGCGATCTCCGTGGTCATCGCGCTGCTCGCGACCTGGGTCGGGCTCTTCATGTCCTGGGCTTGCTCGGTGCCCGGCTCGGGTTGCAACGCCCCGTATCCGGCGAGTTTCTTCATCGTGTCGATCGCGTTCGGAACGTATGTGGTCGTCCGCCTCCTGGACTGGGCGTTCGGTCGATGGACTCACCCCTCAAGCGCGGAGGTTCCCAACCCCCCCGGCCCCGTCCGCGAGGTCCCCGACTCGACCGCGGACCCTCGGTAGTCGGGTCCGCGGGACCGGCACGGGACGCCCTCGAGGGAAGGGGATAGACCGCCGCGACCGATCTACCGATTAGCACCTTTCGGATTCCAGAGTTGGTCCTGCGAGAAAAACCATGGAAGCGCCTGGCATTCCGAGTTGGAGACTGCGGGCTTTGAAACGATTGGTCGAAGTCCTCACGATCTTCGACCTGGTTTTGAGTCTGACCTTCTTTTCGCTCTCCGTCCTTGAAGGCAGCGTCTACTTCCGGGGCGTCGGGGTGGGACTACTAATCGCCGGAGTGACGGCCGCCGTCGCCGTCCTGTACCGAAGGAGTAGGGGCCGATCGAGCGAGTAGTCGACGAAGCGGTCATTCTTGAATGAGGCCGTCCCCGAAGGATAGGACCCTTCGGGTAACCTCTCATTCCCCGAAGGGTTGCAAGCTGAAGGTAAACCCAAGGCGGCCGCAACCGTTGGAAGCAGCCATGGACCAGCCTCAATCTCCCACGAAGCTCCGCCGGAATGTACTTCCGATTGTCAGTACTATTGTGGGGCTGACGCTGATTGTGTCATCCATTATCTCCTGGTCTCATTCATCGCCCCCAGCCTGCGCTACAGGGTCTCCCTGCCCACCGTCATACTTTCCTCATCATTGGACATTTGCTTCTGCACTCCTCTTGGCAGTTGGTACGGGCTTCTTACTGAGCGCCATCATCATCGCGATGCGATCCAAGAGACGGGAATAGTCCAACCTTCAGCTAGCTAACTCGCGCCTCTCCTCTCCTATGGTGCCCACCCGGCGTGTATCCCCGCTTGGAGGCCTGGAGAGTTCGTGGATCTTGTGAAATGTCCTGCCGTCGAGTCATTGCCAACGGGTCCGCTCGTCAACTCGGGCCACGTTTCGCATCCGCAGGTCTCGGGTTCGACTCGAAAGAAGGTCCGAGTTCGGAAGGAGAATCGGGACCCTCTTCCCGAATCCAGAGGGGTGGATCTCACGAGAGTTTTCAATGTTCAATAGCAATTGCACCCGACCCGCACCCACGCGATCGCGGCCGAACGGTGGCTGGGTTAGTGCCGTCCGTCCTAGCCGACGGCCTTCCTTACGAGGGCAACGACCCTAGCCTCCGTGGTTGCATTCAACTCCTTCACTGCGAAGGCGGTCGGCCAGATGGAACCCTCGTCGAGCATTGCCTTGTCGTTGAAGCCGAGCGTTCCGTACCGGGCTCCGAACTTGTGCGCGGGCTGGAAGAAACAGAGGACCTCCCCCTCTTTGGTGTAGGCGGGCATCCCGTACCAGAGCCGGGGAGAGAGCGACGGCGCCGTGGCTTGGATGATCTCGTGGAGCCGCTTCGAGATCGAGCGGTCGGGTTCGGGCATTTGCGAGACCTTCGCGACAACGGCCCGTTCGTCGTCCGCCCGGTTCTTCCCCCAGACGATCTTTCGTTCCTGAAGCGCCTCCTTCGCCGCGGCCCGCTCCTCGGCCGTGAATCCGCGTTCGCGCCCTTTCGCCCCGTCGGGTGCAGACTTCTTCGCAGGCATTGGAGGGGGAGATGCTCAAGACGCAAAGCGTACCTGACCTCCGGTCCGACCTCCGAGTTCCAAACCGGGAATCCGCGTCCGCCCTTGGCTGGGAACGCATCGGGGGAGCCGCCCCCGCCGCCACTTCGTGCGTCCCGCGGCCCAATCTCGCACGAACCCCGCTGCATCACGGAGGAGGGGGCGACATCGTGAACGAACCGCTCAGGCGGGACGACTGCTGGGTGTATCCAGTCAAGGACGCCCCCCCGTCGGTCGAGTCGGGCAACGGATTGAATCGCCACAAGCCCGAATCAAAGATCGACGGTCTAGCTGCTGCAGCACGGAGCTCCGGACCGCCGGCCGCCAGCTGTTCGACGTAGTCATTGCTCGGGTCGGCCGGGTCCCGTTGATCCCCCGCAAGCTTGCACGAGCAGCTGCAGATGCGCACGGCATCTTCTGAGGCAACGGGCCTCTTCCTAGACCCTCACCTGGATCCAGTCAAGGTCCGACGAAATCTGCGGAGAACACTCGCCACTCTCCGGGCACGCCCTTCAGCCGGCGCGGACCCCGGTCGGTGAAATGGACCTCCGAACCTACGGAGAGATCGCGAACGGTGGAAGAGACCAGGATCTCGCCGTCCGCGGCCTCCCGGCTGATTCGCGCTGCGACGTGGACCGCGATGCCCTGAACGTCCGCATCTTTGAGAATGCACTCCCCGGTGTGAAGACCCGCACGCAGCTCCAAGCCGGCGGCGCGCGCCTGCTCCCGCAGGGCGGAGGCGCAGCGAACGGCGCGAGTCGGACCGTCGAATATCGCGAGGATGCCGTCCCCTGTCGTCTTGATGGTCGTCCCGCGAAACCGGGTCGTCTCCGCTTGCGCACCCTCCAGGAACCGAGAGAGCAGCGCGCCCCACGCTCGGTCGCCCATCTCGGAGGCCTGCCGCGTCGACCCCACGATGTCCGTGAAGAGGACCGTGGTCAAGACGCGCTCGGGTTCGAGCGAGTCCGGGAGTCCGTGGATGAACCGCCGTATCTCGTCGAACACCACCGTTGTCTGCTCGTCGGAGACCCAGAACAGATGGTCCCGGCCAGGGGTCTCCAGGAGCCGTGCGCCCGGGATGTGAGTCGCGAGGTACCTCCCGTGCTCCACGCTCACCGACCGATCCCCTGCCGGGTGCACGACGAGCGTGGGTACGTGCACGGCGTGTAGCGTCGGGCGGAGGTCGATCGCCATGTTCATACGGGCGAGGGCCGCGCCGGCGGCTGGGGAGGCTCCGTTCCGGACCAATCGGCCCAACCAACGCTTGAAGTCGCCGTCATCGGTCCGACTCGGCGCCACCTCGGCGGTCAGCCGATCGATGTGGGCCGGGGACCCCCAGTCCTTGCGGTCCCGCTCGATCAGGGTCTCCCACTGTTCGGGCGTGGGGGCCCAGGGGAAATCCGGGGACCAGGACCCGGCCGCAAGGCCACTCATAAGGACAAGACCTCGAGTTCGCGCGGGGTACGTCGCGGCAAAGAGCACCGCCATCGAGGCGGCGTCCCGGGCAGCGACAAGAATCGCCCGTTGGGAGCCGACGGCGTCGAGGACGGCCCGACAGTCGTCGATCCGATCCTCCAGCGTGGCCACGCCCACGTCCCGGTCCGAAAGCCCCGTTCCCCGTTTGTCGAAGGCAATCAGCCGCCCCAAGGAGCTGAGTTCCTGAAGGAATCGTGCGTTCAAGGGGTGATCCCAAGCAATCTCCAAATGGTAGACGCCGCTCCGCGCGAGGAGGATGTCCGTCGAGCCTCCGCCCAGAACCTGGTAGGCGATGTGAACCGCCCCGCTGGCCGCGTACCGAACTTCGGGGAGATCCATGGGGTTAGGGGCCGGCATGCCCTTGAGACCGCTTTAAACGTGGTACATTGACGCCGATGTGCGACCGGCGCGTCCGAGCCTACCGAGGTCGTTCGAGCTACGGTGGGGGCGGTGGAAGGGAGATTCCGGCTCCCGGCTTCCCGGGGCCGAGACGCCCTGGCCCCGTTCGGGCAATCGGTCCTCTGCCAGGCTCGTCGGCGACACGCGCGTGCCGGGGTGACTCGCTCCCGTTGCGCGACTGCAGCGCGGCAACGGCCGTCCTGCGCTCCGGGACCGGGGCATCCTCGGGGGTCGGCCCACCCCGGGATCGGACAAGGACGTGACTTGGGGGGCCCGAGACCGGTCCACAAAGTCCTGGACGGTTTCCCTGCTTGACTCTCGACAGACTAATCCGAGGACCACCTCTACCCCGTGGTCGAATGACTCGCCGACTCGCCGCCATCATGTTCACGGATCTGGTCGGGTCGACCCAGCTGGCGCAGCGCGACGAGAAAGCGGCCCTGCAGCTTCTCCGGGCGCAGGAGAATGTGGTCCGACCGACCGTCGATCAGCACCGGGGCCGACTCGTCAAGTCCACGGGGGACGGCTACCTCGTGGAATTCGGGAATGCCCTCGATGCCGTCGAGTGTGCCGTGGACCTTCAACGCCGTGCGTTCGAGCGGTCGAGCGAGGATCGGCAGCCCCTCAAGGTACGGATCGGCATCCACGTCGGGGACGTCGAAAGCGAGGGGACGGACATTCTCGGAGACTCCGTGAACATCGCGGCCCGGATCGAGCCGATCGCGGAAGCCGGAGGGATCTGCCTCTCGGGACCGGCGTACGACCAGGTCTCGAACAAAGTTCCGTACACGATTGAAAAGCTCGGCCCGAAGACGCTCAAGGGGGTGGCCCGCCCGATCGATGTCTACCGGGTCCTGTTACCGTGGGACGTCTCCCCCGTGGTCGAGACGCCAAGCGAGGGGGGCACCCAATGTCTGGCCGTCTTGCCCCTCGCCAACATGAGCTCAGATCCGGAGAACGAGTACTTCGCCGACGGGATGACGGAGGAGCTGATCTCGACGATCTCCCGAGTGCCGACGCTCAGCGTCATCTCACGGACGTCCGTCATGCCGTTCAAGAAGGCCGGGACCCCGCTCAAGGAGATCGGACGCCAACTGAACGCGGGATGGCTCCTCGAGGGAAGCGTCC
>Ga0335078_10011149_pt1 | contig 13332 bp, 14 predicted proteins | sample Lox_Sample_32_FD_206711 | JGI IMG/M metagenome (GOLD analysis project Ga0335078, IMG submission 206711) | Soil microbial communities from Loxahatchee National Wildlife Refuge, Florida, United States - Lox_Sample_3.2 | ecosystem: Environmental > Terrestrial > Soil > Wetlands | place: USA...
GCGCCGCCTCGAGAAAGCGATTGTCACGATTCGCCAGAACCCGATCGCGGCGCGAACGAGCCAATGCGCGCTCCTCCATGCGCTCGAGGCCGAGCGCGATGAGCTGTTGCGGCTCCTCGGGCGCGGGCGCCGCGCGACTGCAATCGCGGCCTGAGCCCCTCTCGACGCGTACCATGGCCGAGCGGACCGACATCAAACCCACCGTCCCGCGCGCAATCGTGCCGCCCGTCGCCATTTCCGGCCGCTGGCGTTCGCGCGCGGCCTGGCTGATCGCGGCCGCCGCCGCCGCGGCCGTCGTCGCGACGCTGGCATGGCGGCACATGTCGCAGCCGACGCCGCCGCATTACGTGACCGCGCCCGCGTCGCGCGGGGCCGTGACGCAGACGGTGACCGCGACCGGCACCGTCAATCCCGAGCTGACCATCATCGTCGGCAGCTATGTGTCCGGCGTGATCCAGCAGCTTTTTTGCGACTACAACACGCAAGTGAAGGCCGGGCAGATCTGCGCGAAGATCGATCCGGGTCCCTATCAGGCGACGCTCGACCAGTATAACGGCCAGCTCCTGCGCGACCAGGCCACGCTCGAGAAGGACCGGACCGATCTCGCACGCTATCAGATGCTCGCGGCGCAGAACTCGATCGCGCGCCAGCAGGCCGAGGATCAGGCGTTCGTGGTTCATCAGGACGAGGGAACGGTCAAGCTCGATCAGGGCCTCGTCGAAGGGGCGAAGCTCAATCTCGGCTACACCGACATCATCTCGCCGGTCGATGGCACCGTCGTGTCGCGCAACGTGACGCAGGGTCAAACCGTCGCCGCGAGCTTCCAGACGCCGACTCTGTTCCTCATCGCCACCGACCTCAAGCGGATGGAAGTCGACACCAACGTCAGCGAAAGCGACGTCGGCGGCGTGAAAGAAGGCGACAAGGCGACGTTCACCGTCGATGCCTATCCGAATCGCGTATTCCAAGGCGCCGTCACCCAGGTCCGGCAGTCGCCGCAAACGGTGCAGAACGTCGTGACCTACGACATCGTCGTCGGCGTGGCGAATCCTGACCTGTCGCTCATGCCCGGCATGACCGCCTCGACGCAAATCATCATCGCGCAAAAGAATGATGTGCTGCGCGTGCCGGATCAGGCGCTGCGCTATGCGCCGGGCGGTTTCGCCGGCGCGCCGGCGCGCGGCCAGCAGCGTGTGTGGGTGCTGCGCGACGGAGAGCCCGCCGCGGTCGCCGTCACGACCGGGCTCGACGACGGCACTTTCAGCGAGATTGTTTCGGGCGACATTCATCCGGGCGATCAGGTCATCACCGCGGAACAAGCGGGCGCCGCCGCAGCCGCGCCGCATTCCTGAAAGCGCTGCGCGCGATGATGCGAGCCGCCGAAACCGCGCCGCCCGTGATCCGGGTCGAGCATCTGGCCCGCACGTTCACCGTCGGCGATATCAAGGTCGAGGCGCTCCGCGGCATCGACCTCACGGTCAACGAGGGCGAGTTCGTCGCCATCATGGGCTCGTCGGGCTCGGGCAAATCGACGCTCATGAATATCCTCGGCTGCCTCGACCGGCCGACGAGCGGTCACTATTTCCTCGCCGGCGTCGATGTCGCGGGCCTGCGCGAGCCGGACCTCGCGCGCATCCGCAGCGAGCGGCTGGGCTTCGTCTTTCAAAGCTTCAACCTGCTCGCCCGCACCAGCGCGATCGAGAATGTCGGGCTGCCGCTTTATTATTCCTCATCGGGGCCGGCGCATCGCGCCGTGCGGATGGAGCGCGCGGAAGCCGCCTTGCGCTTTCTCGGCCTCGGCGAGCGCGAGCACAATACGCCGGGCCAGCTCTCCGGCGGCCAACAGCAGCGCGTCGCCATCGCCCGCGCACTGATCAATTCGCCGAGCCTTCTTTTGGCCGACGAGCCGACCGGCAACCTCGACAGTCGCACATCGCACGAGATCATGGAGACGCTCGTCACGCTCAATCGCGAACAGGGCCTGACCATCGTCCTCGTCACGCACGAAGCCGACATCGCCGCCTTTGCCGACCGCGTCGTGACGATGCGCGACGGCACGATCGTCTCCGACGAGCGGGTGACGAAGCCGGCGCTGCCGGCACCCGCGCCTCAGGATGGGCAAGCCGCGTTTCTCGGCCTCGCGGCACGTCGCGCCGGGCCGGCGAAATTGACCGGCGGCGTCCTCGCCTTCGGCCTCATGGTCCTGGCCGCCGCGGCGCAGGCGATCGGCCGCAATAAGATGCGCTCGGCGCTGACCATGCTCGGCGTGTTCATCGGCGTCGCGGCGCTCATCGTCATGGTCGCGGTCGGCGACGGCGCGAGCGAAGCGGTGCGCAAGCAGATCGAAAGCCTTGGCACGAACGTCGTCGTCATCCTGCCGGGCGCGCTGACGACGGGCGGCGCCCGCGGCGGCTTCGGCAGCGCCAGCACGCTCACGGTCGCGGACGCGGTGGCGCTCCGCCGCGAAGACCCCGCCGTGGCGCAGGTGGGCTATCTCATCCGCCAGCAGGGACAGGTGCAATACGGGAACCAGAACTGGACCACGAACATCCAGGGGGTGAGCGCTAATTACGCGCCGATCACCAACTGGCGCATCGCCGCCGGCCGGGCCATCGCCAGGGACGACGAAAGCAAGGCCGCGCTCGTCGCCGTCATCGGCCATACCGTCTACCGCCAGCTTTTCGGTCCGGGCGAGAATCCGCTGGGCGCCCCCATCGACGTCAAGGGCGTGCCGCTCAGAGTGGTGGGCGTGCTCGCGGCCAAGGGCCAGTCGGCCTTCGGCACCGACCAGGACGATCTCGTCATGATTCCGTTCACCACGGCCGAGCGCAAAGTTCTGGGCGTCGCCGCCCCGAGCCAGCAGCAGGCGCCGCTCAACTGGCCCTATCTGCCGCCGCCCAATCCCTACAATCTCGTGCCGCGGCTCACCGGCTATGCCAACATGATCTTCGTGCAGGCGGTAAGCCAGCCGCGGGTGCAGACCGCGATCGCGCAGGTTAGCGACACGCTGATCCGCCGCCATCGCATCAAGCCCGGCGACATCAAGGATTTCGACGTGCGCAACCTCAGCCAGTTCGTCGAGACCGCGGAAGGCAGCAGCCGCATCATGGCGCTGCTTCTCGCCGCGGTGGCGTCGATCTCGCTGCTGGTCGGCGGCATCGGCATCATGAACATATTGCTCGTCTCGGTCACCGAGCGGACGCGCGAGATCGGCTTGCGCATGGCGATCGGGGCGCGGCGCCTGCATGTGCTCCTGCAATTTCTCGCCGAGGCGGTGTTTTTGAGCGTAAGCGGCGGCCTCGCCGGCATCGTGATGGGCATCGCCGTGTCCGCGGCGATTCCACTCGTGTCCGGCTGGGCGGCGCCGGTGTCGCTCGCGGCCGTTGCCGGCGGGTTTGCGTTCTCGGCCGCGGTCGGGGTCTTTTTCGGCTATTACCCGGCGCGCAAGGCCGCGGGCCTCAATCCGATCGACGCGCTGCGCTACGAGTGAGCGTCGAGCGCGCGCATACGACCTTGCAACGCGTCTGACGGCGCTGTTCTATGCTTCAGCCGAGATTTCCGGGCGGGCGTGAGGGAAGCGGCGTGGGGGTTGTGGTTGCCGTCCATGGTTCCGTGCTCGACCTCCAATTCCCCGCGGGCGAATTGCCGGCGATCGGGGATGCGGTCGAGATCGTCCGCGAGAGCGGCCCGCCGCTTCTTGCCGAGGTCGAACAGCATCTGGATTCGCGCACGCTCCGCGCCGTGGCGCTCGACGTCACGTCGGGTCTTCATCGCGGCGTTGCGGCCCGCGCCGTGGGCTCACCCATCCGCGTCCCGGTCGGGCCGCCGATTCTCGGTCGGCTCCTCAACGCCGTCGGCAAGCCGGCCGATCACGGGCCGCCGCTGCCGGCCGACATCGCGCGCATGCCCATTCACCGGCCCGCGCCCGGCATCGACCAGCAGCGCGGCACGCGCGAGATCTTTCATACCGGGATCAAGGTCGTGGATCTGCTGGCGCCGCTCGTGAAAGGCGGCAAGGCGGCGATGTTCGGCGGCGCGGGCGTCGGCAAGACCGTTCTCATCATGGAGCTGATTCGCACCACGGTCGAGCGCCACGCCGGGATCTCGGTCTTTGCCGGCGTCGGCGAACGTTCGCGCGAGGGACACGAGCTTTTGCTCGAGTTGCGTCAATCCGGCGTGCTCGATCATACCGCCCTGGTGTTCGGACAGATGAACGAGCCGCCGGGCGCGCGCTGGCGCGCGGGCCTTACGGCGCTCACCATCGCCGAGTATTTCCGCGACCAGGCGCACGAAGACGTGCTGTTCCTGATCGACAACGTCTATCGCTACGTGCAGGCCGGGGGCGAGGTTTCGGGATTGCTTGGCCGGCTGCCGTCGCGCGTCGGATATCAGCCGACGCTTGCCAGCGAGATCGCCGAGCTCGAGGAACGCATCGCCTCGGTCGCCGGCGCCGCCATCACTTCGATTCAGGCCGTCTATGTCCCGGCCGATGACTTCACCGATCCGGCGGTCGCGGAGATTTTCAGCCATCTCGATTCCTCGATCGTGCTGTCGCGCGACATGGCGAGCGAGGGTATGTATCCGGCGGTCGATCCGCTTGGCTCGACCTCGAGCCTGCTCGACCCGCGGCTCGTCGGCGAGGCACATTACCGCACCGCGCAGGACGTGCGAAAGACCATCGCGCATTACCGCGAGCTGCAGGAAATCATCGCCTTGCTCGGCATCGAAGAGCTGAGCGCCGCGGACCGCACCTCGGTACAGCGCGCCCGCCGCCTAATGCGCTTCCTGACGCAGCCCTTCATGGTGACGGTCGCCTTCACCGGCATCGCGGGGCGCACCGTCGAGCTCGAGGCCACCTTGCGCGGATGCCGCGCCATTCTCGATGGCGAAGGCGACAGTTGGGCCGAGAACTCGTTCTACATGATCGGCGATCTCGACGAAGCCCGCGCCAAGGAACAGCGCGCGAAGGCGGGCGCGGCATGAGGCTCACCGTCACGACGCCGCTCGCCATCGTCATCGACACCGAAGACGTGGCGCACCTGCGCGCCGAGGACGATACCGGCCTGTTCGGCATCCTGCCCGGGCACGCCGATTTCCTGACCTCGCTCGCCCTGTCGATCGCGAGCTGGCGGGATGAGCGAGGCGTCGAGCATTACCTCGCTGTGCGCGGCGGCATGCTCGAGGTGCGCGGCGGCGGCCATATCACCATCGCCGCTCCGGAGGCCGTGCCGGGCGCCGATTTGCGCCGGCTCGAGCGCGACGTGCTGGCCGATTTCCGCCGCCGGCTCGACGAGGAAAAGGCCGCGCGCACCGACGCTCAGCGTCTTTATCTTGCGGCGATTCGCCAGATCTGCCGCTTCCTGCGGCCCGAGCGCGAGCCCATCCTGCCCGCCGGTTTCGGCGCCGGTACGGGCGACGGGATCGAAGCATCATGACCGGGTGCGAACCGCACGAGCCGCTGGCGAAGGCCGTGAAGGCGCGGCGCGAGCGCCGCGCGCGCTGGGAACGCGAGGGCGAGCGCTCGATCGGGCAGAACCTCGCCATGATCGGGTCGCTCGGCTGGACCATCGTGACGCCGGCGCTGATTGGCATCTTCATCGGGCGCTGGCTCGATCATGAATTCCAGTCGCGGGTGTTCTGGACCCTGGGATTGCTCGTGGCCGGCATCTCGATCGGCTGCGCACTCGCGTGGAAAAGGATGCATCGCGAATGAGCGAAGCGACGCTTGCCCTCGCCGCGGCGGCGGCCGCCGCCGGCATTCTCCTCGGGCTGGCCTATTTCGCGTGCCTGCGCCGGACCATTCTTCTGTTCGCCGCCGGGCGCGGCTGGGCGCGGCCCGCCGCGCTGACGCTCGCGCGCATCGGCATCGCCGTGCTGGTCCTCGTCATTGCGGCGCGCGCCGGCGCCATCCCGCTTCTTGCGGCGTTCGCGGGCTTTCTCGTCGCGCGGGCGATCGCCCTGCGGCCGGCGCGGAGCGCGCCCTGATGGAACGATCGCCGCTGGCCAGCGTGGTCCTCTTTTACTTCGGCCCGGTGCCGATCACCCGGCCGGTGGTGACCACGTGGGGCATCATGCTCGTCCTTGCGCTCGCCTCATGGGCGCTGACGCGGCGGCTCGGCGCGCGGCCCAACCGGCGCCAAGCCGTCATCGAGGCGATCGTGATGGGGGTCGTCGGTCAGATCACCGACGTCACGCGCACCGACGCGCGCCCGTTGCTGCCGCTCATCGGCACGCTCTTCATCTTTCTCGTCGTCGCCAATCTTTCCGGTCTTCTGCCCGGCGTCGAAGCGCCCACGAGCAAGCTCGAGACGCCCGCCGCCCTGGCGCTCATCGTCTTTTTCTCGGTGCATTATTTCGGCATCCGCGCGCACGGCGCGCTGGGCTACCTCGCGAGCTTCGCGCAGCCGAAAGCCATCATGCTGCCGCTCAACGTCATATCCGAGATCACGCGCACCTTCTCGCTCATGGTGCGCCTTTTCGGCAACGTGATGAGCGGCGAGTTCGTGATCGCGATCGTGATCGGGCTTGCCGGCCTGTTCGTGCCGATCCCGCTCATGGCGCTCGAGATTCTCGTCGGCATCGTGCAAGCATACATCTTCACGGTCCTCGCGACCGTTTTCATCGGCGCCGCGGTCGGCGACGCCGCAAAGGCCTGACGGAGGCTTCATGGACGCAAAGCTCATCAGCATCATCTTCGCCGCGGTCGCGGTTTCCGTCGGCTCGATCGGCCCGGCGCTCGCCGAAGGCCGATCGGTCGCCGCGGCGATGGACGCGATCGCGCGCCAGCCCGAGGCGGCCGGAACCATTTCCCGCACCCTCTTCGTCGGCCTCGCCATGATCGAGACGATGGCGATCTACTGTCTCGTCATCGCGCTGCTGCTCCTCTTCGCCAATCCGTATGTCGGCTGACGATGCGGATCGACTGGTGGACCCTCGTACTCCAGGCGGTGAATTTCGCGATTCTCGTCTGGCTGCTGCAGCGCTTTCTCTATAAGCCCGTCCTGCGCCTCATCGATCGCCGCCGCGCCGAGATCGACAAGCAGTATCAGGACGCGCGCGAGGCCGAGGCGAGGGAAAAGGCGGCCGAGGCGAAGGCCGAGGCGAGCCGCGCCGCCATCGACGCCGAGCGCAGCGCGATCCTCGAGTTGGCGCGGAAGGAAGCCGAGAGTGCGGCGAAAGCGCGCCTCGCGCGCGCCGAGCAGGAGGCGGCGGCCGCGCGCGAAGCCGCGCAGAAGACGCTCGCGAAGGAGCGGGACGAGGCGCTCGCCGAGGCGCAGCGCGTGGCGCTCGATCTCGGCGCCGAGATGGCGCGCCGGCTGATCGACGAAGTGCCTATCGCCCTGCGCGCCGAGGCCTGGCTCGAGCGGATCGATCGGTACCTCGCGCAGATGGCGAAGCCCGACCTCGACGCGCTCGTGCGCCAGGCGGCGAACGGCAGCGCTCTCACGGTCGTGACCGCATCGCCGCTTCCCGCCGATACGGCCGCGGCGTGGGAAGCGCGCCTTCGTCAGAAACTCGGCGGCGCGCTGCCGATCGTGTTCGCGGTCGATCCCAAGCTCATCGCCGGCGCAGAGCTGCATTTTCCGAACGCGATCCTGCGCCTCTCGTGGCAGGACGCACTCGCCTCGCTCCGCGCCGAGATCGTGCCCCATGCCAACGCTCGCTGACGACCTTCACGCGTGGCTCGCCCGGAGCCGGGATCGCATCGGCGGCGCTGCGCTCGAGCCGCGGCTCGAACCGGTCGGCCGCGTCCTCCAGGTTGGCGACGGCGTAGCCAAAGTCGACGGGCTGCCGCAGACGCGGCTCGACGAGCTGCTCGTCTTTGAAAATGGCGTGCGCGGGATCGCGGTCGATCTCGGCGAAGAGGAGATCGGCTGCATCCTGCTCGGCGAGACCGCGGCGGTGCAGGCCGGCGGCATCGTCCGCGGCACCGGCGAGGTCGTGCGCGTTCCGGTCGGCGACAAATTGCTCGGCCGCGTCGTGGATGCGCTCGGCCTGCCGCTCGATGGCGGCGAGCCGCTCGACATCGACACCTTCGCGCCGATCGACCAGCCCGCGCCCGCGATCATCGACCGGGCGCTGGTCGAGCATCCGCTCGCGACCGGGCTCCTCGCCATCGACGCGATGATTCCGCTGGGGCGCGGTCAGCGCGAGCTCATCATCGGCGACCGCGCCATCGGCAAGACCGCGGTCGCGCTCGACACCATCATCAATCAGCGCACGAGCGACGTGATCTGCGTCTATGCCGCGATCGGGCAGAAGACCGCGTCGATCGCCCAGGTGATCGAAGCGGTGCGCCAGTATGGCGCGCCCGAACGGTGCCTGTTCGTCATCGGCGAGGCGAGCGTGGCGCCGGGGCTGCAATGGCTGACGCCTTACGCCGCCTGCTCCATGGCCGAGCATTTCATGGCGCAAGGCCGCGACGTGCTGCTCGTCATCGACGATTTGACGAAGCATGCCGCCATCTATCGCCAGCTCTCCCTGCTGCTGCGGCGCCCGCCTGGGCGCGAGGCCTATCCGGGCGACATTTTCTACATCCATTCGAGCCTGCTCGAGCGCGCGGCGAAACTCGCGCCGGAGCGCGGCGGCGGATCGCTCACGGCGCTGCCCATCGCCGAGACCCAGGCCGGCAACATCAGCGCCTACATTCCGACCAACCTGATCTCGATCACGGATGGCCAGATCTACCTCGATCCGCGTCTCTTCAACGAGGACCAGAAGCCGGCGGTCGATGTCGGCCGCAGCGTCTCGCGCGTCGGCGGCAAGACCCAGGCGCCGGTTCTGAAGAAACTGTCCGAGAGCCTGCGCCTCGAATATGCGCAATTTCTCGAGCTCGAAATCTTCACCCGCTTCGGCACCATGGTGGACGAGCGGACGCGGCGCACGATCGAGCACGGCCGCCGCATCCGCGCGGTCCTGGGCCAGCGCCAATTCGCGCCCCTGTCGCTCGGCGAGGAGGTGGCGCTGCTGACGGCAGTCGCGGCGCGTGTGCTCGACGACATGCCGCTCGACCGGGTCGATGCGTTCCGGAGCGCGCTCCACGCCTGGCTCGAGGCGCATTGCCCGGCCGCGCTGGCGCTCGACGACCGCAGCGAAGCGCTGTCCGACACGATGCGCGCCGAGCTCGAAACGGCGCTGCGCGCGCTCGCGCAATCGGTCATGGCCGCGGCGGCGAAGCCCGCGTCACCGGTGCCGACATGACCCATCTCTCGGAGCTCCAGCGACACATCGCGAGCATGGACGAGCTGCGCGACGTGGTGGGGGCGATGCGGTCGCTCGCGGGCATGCGGATCCAGGAGGGGCAGCACGCCCTTCCCGGCGTTCGCCGCTATGCCGAGGCGATGGCGGATGCCATCGGCGCGGCGCTGCTGCTTCTTCCGCGTCCCGATCTGACCGCGCCGGCGCGCGGTCGGCGGGCGCTTTTGCTGTTCGCGCCCGAGCACGGGTTCGTCGGCGGATTAAACGAGGCCTTGATCGAGAAGGCGGCCGCCGCAGCGACGCCGCAGCCTGTTCTCTTCGTTCTCGGCAGCCGGGGCGCGGTGCGCGCGCGCGAGCAGGGATTGAGCGTGGCCTGGACATGGCCCATGGCGACGCGCGTGGCGAGCGCGCCGCAGTCGGTCGGGGACCTGACCACCGAGCTTTTTCGCCGCATCGCCGCGGGCGAGATTGCGCGCGTCGAGATCATCTTCGCCCGCTCCCGCCAAGGCGAGGCGACGACGATCGAGCAGCGGCAGCTTTTCCCGCTGGACTTGGCTTCGCTGTCCAAGCGGCGGCCGCGCGACGCGCCGCTCGTCAATCTTGCGCCGCAAATCCTGCTCGAAAAGCTGATGCTCGAATACGTATTCGCGCTTCTCACCGAGGCCGCCATCGAATCGGTCGCAAGCGAGAACGCGGCGCGGTTTGCCGCGATGGAGGCGGCGTTCGACAACGTCACGCAAAAGCTCGAGCAACTCCGCCAATCGGCCCGCCAGGAGCGGCAGTCCGAGATCACGACCGAACTGCTCGAACTCGTGACCGGCGCCGAGGCGATCGAGCGCCCGCCGGATCGGCGCCGCCGGCGCTGAAAACGATCGCTAAAGGTGATCCGAGGCGTAGTCGGTCGGCGAATATCCCAACGACGCAAGACCCTCCTCGAGATAGTCGCCGAGCGCCGGCATGCCGAGGAGATATTCGGCCGAATGCGGGCGATGCCGCTCGTCGGCGAGCGCGCGGGCCTCGCGCCATTCCTCCTTGCTGAAATCGCCGCGTCCAACCCAGGCGAGCGCGATCAGGTCGATGACCTCATCCTCGTTGAGCGCGTCGATCGCGGCGCTCAACTCTTCGAGTGTCGCATCGTCGCCGGAATCCTCCAACACGTCGGTCTCGAGATCGTCGGCGGGATTGGAGCCCGAATCCTCGTCGTCGGGCTCGACCTTGGCGTCGTATTCGCGTGCTTTGACGATGATGAACCCGATCTTCTCCGGGCTGATGGCGAGCTCGACCGGCGCTTCGGACTTTTTCGGCATGGCGTTGGTCCTCGATCTCACGGCCGCGCGATGAAGATATGATCTTCGACGGTATGGACGCCCGGTACGGACCAGGCGGCGCGCAGCGCTTCGTCGCGTTCTAGCCAATTCTGGACCTTGCCGCCAAGGATAACGGTGCCGCCGCGCACATCGACGGTGACGGTGCGCGCGTCGTGCTCGGCCGTCCGCTCGAATGCGGCGGCGATCTTGGCGTGAATGTCGTCGGGCTGCGCCTGCGGGCGGATGCGGATCTGGTTCAGGACCAGTTGCACGCCGCCGAGGCGATGGACGTCGGATTCGGCCTCGGCGCGCTGATAAGCCCAATCGACCTCGCCGGTCAACGTGACGGTGCCGTTCTCGACCTTGACCGCGACGGAATTGGGCGGGATCAGCACGTCCCACTCGAGGATCTTGACGGCGCGCGCCGCAATCTCGTCGTCGGCCGTCTTCTTGTCCGACGGCAGGCGAACGTCGATCTCCTGGGCTACGGCCTTCACGCCGCGCACGCGCCGGGCGGCGCGTTCCGCCGCGAATTTCTCCGCATAGCTCTTGGCGTGGCCGGTGAGCGTGACCGTGCCGTCATGGGCCGAGACGCCGATATGGCCCGCCTCCACCATCGGATCGAAGGCGAGTTCGTCCATCACGCGCTGCTGCAGCATCCTGTCGTCGGTCATCTCAAGCTCCCACGGTTCCCATCACCATCGACGAGCCGCGGCGATGGCGCCTTGAGATAGATCAAGCGGTGCGGCCGTCCGCGGATTGCCGGCGGCGGCGACGGGCGCGCATGACATGGATCAGCACGAACAGGGCCTCGCCGAAGAGCAGGATGCTCGCGGGCTCCGGCACCGGCGCGGCCGCTGGCTCCTGCGCGGGGGCGCTCGAGAACATTCCGCCGTGGCGCGCGAACGCATGAACGATCGGCGCGGCGTGCGTGGCGAGCGCGACCAGAAGCGCGATCACGATCACCGCCGCCACCCGGCGCGCGAACTGCCGGCGCCGCCGGCGCGGGAGCGCGCGCCGGACCCGGGCCGCGGCTTCGGCCACCGTCCAGCGCAGGACGGCGGAGACGGCACAAAGATAGAACCGGATAGTCGGGTGCATCGGGCGGCCCTCATTCGGAAACCCCGCTATCTCGTTGAGACCGGAGGCTTTGCGTCCCCGGGTCGCCCCGGGTTTGCCGTTTCGTGATGCCGCCTCAGCATGAGGACGTCATCGCACAGGTGACGTGCAATGCTGTTTACGGATCATTAAGGATAACGGATCACGAGCCGCGCGCGGAATTTGATTGTAATTAAATTACGCACCGGCGCGGCGAGGGACGGCTGGGGCGCGGGTGTCCTTATTTCGAGTCCATGGTCCAGACGCCGTCCCAGTGCGCGGGCGGCGCGTGCTCGCGGTAATAGAGGCACCGGTCGGTATAGACCCAGGACGGCCCGTCATTGGGCAGGATCTTGATGACCGCGGCGAAGCGGTCGAGCGCACGGCTCCATTGCCGGGCGCGGTAGAACGCAATGCCCTCCTCGAACGGCTTCAAGAGCTCGTCGAATTTGGCCGCAGCCTCGGGCGCGTGATGATCGAGCAGCTCGAAGATGTCGGTCGGCGTTTCCTTGCCCTTGACCCGGATGAGATCGATGCGGCGGAGCCGCACCGGTGTCTTGAGCCGCTCGACCGTCGGCGCGGCGAGGAGCACGGCGGTGCTGTAATGTTTGTTCGCGCCTTCAAGCCGCGAGGCGAGGTTCACGCTGTCGCCGATCACCGTATAGTCGACGCGGTTCGGCGAGCCCACGGGACCGGCAACCATCTCGCCGCTGGCGATGCCGACGCCGATCTCGAGCGGATGCACGCCGCGGCTCTTGCGCCGGTCGTTGAGATGGCGCAGGCGCCGGATCATCTCGCACGCGGCCGCGACCGCGTTGTCGGCATCGACCGAGCTCGTCACGACCGCGCCGAACACCGCCATGATCGCGTCACCGATGAACTTGTCCACGACGCCGCTATGCTGCTGCACGATCTCGGCCATTTCGCCGAAATATTCGTTCAGCATATCGACGGTGCCTTGCGGCGTCAGGGCCTCGGCGATGGTGGTGAAACGGCGGATGTCCGAGAACAGGATCGTCGCCGAAACGGTGCGCGAATGCGCGGATTCGTCCTTTAGCGCCTGGTCGGCGAACTCCTTGGCCATGTAGCGGCTGATCGTCGCCTGCACCTTCTTCTGCCGCTCGATGTCCTGGAGGATGACGGTGAGCCCAGTTATCAGGCCGCCGGTGTCGCGCAACGGCGACACCGTGACGTTGACGTTGGCGGGCGGGCCGTTCGCCACGACGAATTCGACATCCGGCCGATGGTCGGCGCCGCCGGTCTTCATCGCGTAGGCAAGCGCTTCGATGAGCCACGGGTTGCGCTCGCCCCACATTTGCTGCGCCGACCGCGGCACGGCGTCGTCCTCGCCGATACGCAGGATCTTGCGTGCCGCGTCGTTGAGGCTCACGACGGCGCCGCTCGCGTCGAGCTTGATGACGCCGTCGGGGAGCGAGCGCAGCAGGTTGTCGGTATAGGCCTTGAGCGAGAGCACGTCGGCGAAAAGCTGCGCGTTCTGGAGCGCGATGCCGGCCTGCAAGGCGAAGCTCTGCAGGCGCCGCTCGTCCGAGCCGGTGAAGAACCCCGACGCGCTGTTCAGCACCTGGATGACGGCGGTCGTGGCGCCGCCCGGGCCTTGGACCGGGGCGGAGATCAGGCTGCGCGTGCGGAATCCGGTCAGCGAGTCGATTTCCGGATTGAAGCGCGGATCGGCGCGGGCCTCGCGCACGTTGATGATGCGGCCGGTGGC
>Ga0335078_10011150_pt1 | contig 13332 bp, 10 predicted proteins | sample Lox_Sample_32_FD_206711 | JGI IMG/M metagenome (GOLD analysis project Ga0335078, IMG submission 206711) | Soil microbial communities from Loxahatchee National Wildlife Refuge, Florida, United States - Lox_Sample_3.2 | ecosystem: Environmental > Terrestrial > Soil > Wetlands | place: USA...
AAAAGCGAGCTGTCGAAGCGGCGCTGCTGGGTGGTGCCATGAAGGTGTTCGGTGAGCGGTCTGACGTCCACCACCGCCTGGTCTTTGTCGATGGAAGCGACTGCCGCGCGCACCGCGCCATCGAGCGCCAGCGGATCGCCCTTGGTGCGCAGCATCAGGGCCATCTCCTGGATGTTGTGCGCGGGAATGAACAGTTCCGGACGCGGTGTCTCGTCGAGTCCCATCTCGTGCGTGTCGGCCACAATTCCCACTACCGTCGCCCGCATGCCGCTCGTGCCCCCGCCGACGATCAGGCTCCGTCCCAGTGCATCGCCGTGAGGTGCAATCTGGCGCGCCAGCGACACCGTCACCGCCACCGCGTGAGGCTCTTTCGAAGCGACGTCCGCGAGAGTGAATCCGCGGCCGCGCAGGATGGGCGCGCCGATGGTGCGGAAGTAGTCCTCGCTGACGATTTTCGTGTCGGTCTCGGGCGTCTGCGACGGATCGGCAGGCGGCGGTTCGCCCTCTACCCGGTACGTGGTCACCGAGAGGCTATCCATCAGCGGCAGACCGCTCGCCACCGCGGCCCATTCCACTCCCGGCAAGTGCCCGGCGCGCTCCAGCAGCTTATCGGTGAAGGCGATCAACTGGTTGTCATTGGCATACCGCGTAAGGGGCAGGCGGATATGCATGGTGAGCACGTGATCGGCGCGGAATCCCGGGTTCACGCCCAGCACGTTGCCGAGACTGCGCAGCATCAGCCCCGCACCGGCAAGCAAAATCAGGGCCAGGGCGACCTCCGCGACCACCAGCGAATTGCTCAATCGCCGCGTTTTGCGTCCGATTCCGGCGCGCCCATCCTGCGCCAGCGTCTCTTGCAGGTTGGCGGGGGAAGCGCCAAGAGCGGGCGCCAATCCAAAGATCAGTCCGCTCAGCGCCGCGACCCCAATGCCGAATGCCAGCACCATCCAGTTCAATCCGACTTCATGGAAATGATAGTTATCCTCGGGAGCAAGCGCCCGGATCCCCGCCATGGCGCCGACCGCCAGCAGGATTCCAAGCAAACCGCCGGCGGCGCCCAGCAAGACGCTTTCCCCCAGCGCTTGGCGCATCAATCGTCCGCGCGTGGCGCCCATCGCCGCGCGGATGGCCATTTCCCGCCCGCGCCCGGCCGACCGCGCCAGCAGCAGGTTGGCGACATTGGCGCAGGCAATCAGCAGAACGAACCCAACCGCCACCTGGAGCGCCAGCACCGTGCGGCTGGTGGACGGGCTGACATCCTCCACGGAAAGCGGAAACACGCTGGTGGAGAATCCGGGATCGAGCTCGGGATATTGCTTTTCAAGCCGGCGCGCGATCACCGCCATTTCCGCGCGTGCTTGTTGGATGGACACTCCGTCGCGCAGGCGCGCGATCACATAATTGATACGGCTGGTTTCCTGCGCGGCGGGGAAATCGGTGCTCAGTGGCAGCCAGATATCGGGGCGGCGCACATCGAACCCCTGAAACAGCGCCGGAAGGTGAAAATCGCGTGGCAGCACCCCGATTACGGTATACGGTTTTCCCCCGAGTTCGACCGTGCTGCCGAGGCGGTGCGCATCTCCGGCGAAACGGCGTTGGAAAAAGGTGTAGCCGACCAGCGCCACCTGATCTCTTCCGTCGGAAGTCTCGTCGGGCGTGAAATTCCTTCCCAGCAGCGGACTCCGGCCGAGAACTGGCAGGAAGTCGGGGGTGATGCGCGCGGCTTCTAAGTCTTCCGGCCGGTCAGTCCCGGTGATTTGCACGCGGAACGACTGCATGTCGGCCATCCCGCTGAACGATTTCGCCTGCCGCTTCCATTCGACATAATTGCGGCCGGCGACGGGCAGCCTTTCGGCTAGAAATCCTTTAAAAATGGGGTTCTTTTCCCAGATCATCACCAGGCGCGCGGAATCGCGATAGGGCAGCGGGCGCAACAGCACCGCCTGGATCACGCTGAAAATCGCGGTATTGGCGCCGACTCCCAGGGCAGTCGCCAGAACGGCGGCGGCAATCAATCCGGGGCTGCGCCGAAAGGTGCGGAAGGCAAAGCGAAAATTGGAAAACATGGGCGTTCATGCCCATTGTGGCACGCCGGCTTCCAGGCGCAGATGAGGAGGGAAGTCGCCCGGGTGCGTTCGACGCCGGAACAGCAGTTTGCGGAATCAGGCGATTCCGCACCCCGGGCCGTTTGACTACGACTTTTTAAGCGACGGATCCACCTTGCATTTATCGAGCGTGTGATTGTTCTTCTGATAGCAGGTGCCGAGATCGTTGAGGTTCGGATTGTCCTTGGTCGCCGCCTTCGCATGACAGGCGTTGCACGACTTCAGATTTTCCTTCTTCTGATACTCCGGCTTGCCGTACGTCGCCGTCGTGCAGAGAATGAACCCGGACATCAGAATAGCTGCGGGAATCGCCAACTTTAGGGTGCGCATTACGTTCTCCTACGGGTGGAAAGCATACCCGGTTGTCTCAATATGCTGCATTATAACTCCCGTGCGGAAAAACGCCACAATCGGCAAAATGAAATTGGCGTAATTTGGCGCACTCTGCACCTGCGACTCTGACTCTGACACCGCACGTGTTTTCTATGACTGGATCCGCGCCCACACCGTGCTTTTTGGCTGAAGTCCACTACAAATTGGCGTCCGTCTCCAAACTTCGCCATAAGTACCAACTGGCCACCGAGCAATAGGGCCGCCAGCGCTTCGCCAGCGTCTCCATTTCGGTGGGTGTGGGAAGTTCAGTCATGCCGTACGCTTTGCGCATGGCGTTGCGGATTCCGAGATCGCCGGTGGGCAGCACGTCCGCGCGCCGCAGGGCGAAGATCAGGAACATGTGAACGGTCCAGACGCCGATCCCTTTCACCTGCGTGAGGCGTTCAATCACCGCGGCATCGTCGAGCGCGGCCAATTCCTCGAAAACCACGCGGCCATCGCGCGTGAGGCGGGCGAGGTCGCGGATGTAAACGGTTTTCTGCTTGGAAAGCCCGATCGCGCGCATCCGTGCCGGCCGCATTTTCAGGATATTCTCGTGTGTCAGAGGGCCGCCCGCCGCTTTCACCAGCCGGGCGAAAATCACCGACGCCACACGCCCGCTCAACTGCTGGTATACAATCGATTTCACCAGGGTTTCGAACCCCGGATCGCGGAACTGAATACCGTAATCTCCCACACGGTGAATGATTTCCGAAAGAACGGGGTCGTTTTGGTGGAGGTGCTGAATGGCTTCTTTCATGGTGAAACAGCTTGCGCACGCAATACGTCCATATTCTACCGGCATGCGAATCTTCGTTGTATTAGCCCTCAGTACCGCGCTCCTGGCGCAGAGCCCCCAAAGCCAGCAGGATCAGAAAGTTCCCGACGATCTGCCCACCATCAAGGTGGAGGTCAACCTGGTCAACATACTGGCTTCGGTGCGCGATAAACATAACACCCTGGTGCCCAACCTCGAAGAGAAAGATTTCACCGTCCTCGAGGATGGCAAGCCCCAGCCGATCAAATACTTCAACCGCGAGACCGACCTCCCGCTCACCATCGGCCTGCTGATCGACGTCAGCGCCAGCCAGGGAAACCTGATCCAGATCGAGCGCGATGCCGCGGCGCAGTTCTTCACCCAGGTACTGCGCAAGAAGGACGAAGCGTTCCTGATGTCGTTCGGCGAGGAAGCCGAACTGCTCCAGGACTACACCAATTCGCCCAAGCTGCTGATCTCAGCCATGCGCGATTTGCGTGTGAGCTCGGGCGTGGGCGGCTTCGGACCGGGTCCGGTGCCGACCATCGGACAGCCGCGGGGCACGGTATTGTACGACGCGGTGTACCTGGCGGCCAACGAAAAGCTGAAGGGCGAAGTGGGCCGCAAGGTGATTGTGGTGATCACCGATGGCGTGGATGAGGGCAGCCGGCTGTCGATCAAAGAAGCTTTGGCGGAGGCGCAGAAAGCCGATGCGGTGATTTACAGTATCGAGTACGAAGACCCCTCCGCGTATGGCAGGGGCTGGGGTATCAGCATCGGCGGCGGAGCGGGCGCGAGCGCATTGCATCAACTCTCCGACGATACCGGCGGGCACGTGTATCGCGTGGACCGCAAGAACACGCTCGACGTGGTGTTCAAGGAATTGCAGGACGAAATGCGCAGCCAGTATTCCATCAGCTACACGCCGCTCAACGACAAGCGGGACGGCTCGTACCGCAAGTTGGAAGTCAAGCTCGCGAACAAAGATCTGAAAGCGCAGGCGCGCAAGGGATATTACGCCGTCCAGACGGACACGAAGTAGCGTAGGCACAACGCGCGATGCGAGGGGACGGGCTACGTAGATGATGCCTGGCGTTGCCGACGTCTCCGCAAGCCAGGCGAGGATTACTGCGAAGGTCGAGGCCGCATCTCGCCAGTCGAAGCATTGCGAGCCGAATAGCGTGCGGATATACTGAGTCGCGTGATCTCTCGCGCTCTCCTCGCCGCGTTTCTCGTCCACGCCTGCTTCGCCGCCCGCCCGGTGATCTTCGATACCGATATGGGCAACGATATCGACGACGCCCTCGCACTCGCCATGCTCCACGCGCTCACCAGCCGCGGCGAGTGCCAGCTCATCGGCGTCACGCTCACCAACGGCAATCCGGCGGCCGTTCCGTATATCCGCATGGTGAATCGTTTCTACGGCCGCGATCTGCCGGTGGGCGCGGCCATCCAAACATTGCCGGATGGCGCGCAGGATGGCTACATGTCGGCGGCGCTGCGCATCATGCACGCGGAAAACACCGGCACGGCCGAGCCGGCGCCTACCGTTCTGCGCCGCCTGCTCACCAATGCGCGCGAGAAAGTCATTATCGTGCAGACCGGTTTCAGCACCAATCTCGCCGCCCTGCTCGATTCGCCCGATGGCGCCGCGCTCGTCAGGGAAAAAGTCGCGCTGCTGGTCGCCATGGCGGGCAATTTCGCCGACGGCGCGCCGGAATACAACGTCAAGACCGACGCGGCATCCGCGAAGACGGTTTTCGAGCGTTGGCCCACGCCGATTGTCTTCAGCGGGTTCGAAATCGGCCGCGATCTCCTCTACCCCGCCGCCAGCACCGAGCACGATTTTGCCTGGGCGAGCCCCCACCCCATCGCCGAATCCTACCGCGCCTATCAAAAAATGCCCTACGATCGCCCCACCTGGGATCTGACCGCCGCGCTCCAGGCGGTCCGGCCCGAACACGCCTATTTCGCGCTCTCCGAACCCGGATCGGTGAATGTGGATTCGAACGGCGTCACGCATTTCAAGCCGGGCGCCGGCGACCGGCGCTACCTCCGCCTCGACCCCGCTAAGCGCTCTGAGATCCTCGAAGCCCTTACGCTGCTCGCCAGCGAACCACCCGGCCTGAAGCCATCGTGGGACCCGAAAGCCGCCGCCGCATATCTCGATTCGCGCATGAGTTGGTGGGAATCGTGGGCGAGCGCGAAGCGCGATCGCGACACGTTCTGCGTCTCCTGCCACACCTCGCTTCCCTACGCGCTGACACGGCCGGCACTGCGTTCCCAAGATCCTCCATCGTCGATCGAAACAACTTTCCTCGACAACATTTCGAAGCGCGTCTCGCTTTGGAACGAAGTTGAGCCGTTCTACAGCGACGCCCGCAACGGCGCGCCCAAATCGGCGGAATCGCGCGGCACCGAAGCCGTTTTGAACGCACTTGTGCTCGCCCGCTACCGCGCGCCCGCCGCCATCGGCGCGCTCGACAACATGTGGGCCGCGCAGTTGAAGACCGGCGGCAAGCGCGGATCGTGGACCTGGCTGAATTTCCATAATGAGCCCTGGGAGGCTGACGATTCCGCCTTCTGGGGCGCGACGCTCGCCGGCCTGGCGGCCGGATTTGCGCCCGAAAGCTACCGCGAAAGCCCCCAAATCCGGGAAAATCTCGCCCTGCTCGCCGGTTATCTCGATCGCGAGCAGGCGAGCCAATCCACCCTCAATCGCGCCATGGCGCTCTGGGCGGCGGGAGCGCTGCCGCAATTGCTCACCGCTGCTCAACGTACCGCGATCGTCTCCGAGATCGCCGGCAAACAGCGCGACGACGGTGGCTGGAGTGAATCTTCCCTGGTAATCAAGGACTGGAAGCGCCGCGACGGCACACCCATGGACAGCGCGAGCGATGGCTACGGTACGGGGCTCATGGTCGCCGCGCTCGAACAATCGGGCGAACCCTCGGCGAAAGGCGCGATCGCCCGCGGGCTGGCCTGGCTCGAATCGCACCAGGACGCTTCCGGCGCCTGGTTGAGCACGTCGCTGAACAAGCAGCGCGACCCCGCATCCGATGCCGGACGGTTCATGAGCGACGCCGCCACTGCCTATGCCGTGCTGGCCCTCACCCATTCGCGCGTTATCGCACAGTAACCGCGCGCGGTCCACCCGTATACTGCGAGCATGGGACTAAAGACCGCCGCCTTTCTCGCGCTCATCGGCATGCTCCTCCTGACCGTCGTCTACCTGGCCACGTTCGTGAACGATCTCACGGCTTTTTTCCAGAACGCGGTCGCCGCCATGACCCTTCTCTCCGCCGCCATTCACCTGTTTGCCGGCTTTACCGTGACCTTGTTCTTTTTCATTTTCTATCGCGCGCAAGCTTAAGCCGAATTAATGATCGCAGGCGCAACTTCCGGAACTTCTTGCGGTCTATAATTCTCAAGATGAGTTACTCGCGCCAAGCCACCAGCGTCGCGGCCATCGCGCTCGCGATTCTGCCCTTCACCCTCGCAGCGCAGGGGCGCCACCCTCGCTACATCCACGCCCGTGCCGATTTGCGCCGGGCGATTATCCTCATGCGGCTCCCCGAGGAGCCCAACGTCATGCGCGACATGCAGGAGGCATCCGGCATGGTGGAGCGCGCCATCCGCGAGCTCGACACGGCCGCCATGTTCGACCGCAGGGACATCGAAGAGAATCCTCCCGTGGATACCCACCTCGGCCGCGGCAGCCGCTTCCGCGAAATCCTTCGCCTGCTGGGAAGCGCGCGCGCCGATATCGAACGGGAAGAAGACAACCCCCGCGCCCGCGAATGGCGGAATCGCGCCTTCGGGCTCATCGACGGCGCCATCGCCAAGGTCCGGCAGGGTGGCTACGACCGCTTCGAGGATAACGTGCTGCCGGTATCGGCGGCGGCGCTTCCGCGTTCGGGAATCCACCCGCGATACCTGAGCGCTCTTTCGGATCTGCGCTATGCCCGCGCGCTGCTCTGGCGGCCGGATTTCCGCGAAGTCATGCGCGACCAGCGTGCGGCCGTAGAGGAGATCGACCGCGCTATCGGCGAAGCCCGGCGCGCCGCCATTGACGACGGCAAGAATATCGACGACCATCCTCCCATCGATGCCCGCATGGGCTGGGAGGGCCGCTTCCGCAAGGCCATGGAACTCCTCGATCACGCCCGCGGCGATCTCTCTTTCGTCGAGACCAATATGGCCGCCGCGCCCTGGCGCGATGCCGCACGGGCCAATGTCGAGCACGCCCGCGCATTGGTGGAGAAGACCATGCGCGATTCCTGGTGGCGCTGACGTAACGCAATCGGGTTCCGGCGCATCTTCTTACCCGACGTGTTTATTTCCGATAAGATCAGCCGGAGAGGGTTACTCTCCGCCTTGGCAGTGGCGCCCGCCGCGCGCCTGTTCGCGTTTCAGGATCAACAGCTTCCCACGCTGAAACGGCGGCCGGAATCATCCTCAGAAGACGAAGAAAAGCCGAAACTGGCGGAACCGCGGATGATCAACGTGTTCGTCACCGTCAAGGACAAATCCTCGGGCAAGCTCGTAAAGGATCTGACCCAGGACGATTTCACCATCGACGAAGAAGGCAAACCGCAGACCATCAAGTTCTTCGAAGCCCAAACCGGTGTGCCGCTCAGCCTGGGACTCCTGGTAGACACCAGTTACCAGCAGTCGCGGTCGCTCGCCGACGAACGCACCAACGGCATCAAGTTCATCGATCAGATCCTGCGCGACACCGATCAGGGCTTCGTCATCCACTACGATAAGGACATCGAACTCCTCCAGGATTTCACCAATTCGCGCGACAAGCTGGGCCGGGCCATCGATCTGCTCCAGGCGGCGCAGCCGCAGCAGCAGCAGACGCAGCAACAAGGCGGGGGCTATCCGGGAGGTGGATATCCCGGCGGCGGCCGGCGCTATCCCCAAGGCGGAGGCTATCCCCAAGGCGGAGGCTATCGCCGCGGCGTCGCCAAGCCCTACGACGCTATCCTGCTCGCTTCCGATGAGCTCATGAGCAAGCAGCAGGGCCATAAGGCTATCGTCCTGCTCGGCGATGGCGTAGATAGCGGCAGCAAGACCACGCTGTTCGAGGCCATCACTTCGGCGCAGAAGGCCGATACCGCGGTCCACACCGTGCTGGTGGCGGATGAGGCCGTGGGCTACGGAAATTCCGGATACGGCGGCATGGGCCGGCGCGGCGGAGGCCGCATGCCTCCCTCGGGCGGATCGCAAGGGCCGGACGGCAAGAAAATCCTCCAGCAGATCGCCGACGAGACCGGCGGAAGCTTCAGCTCCGTGGGTTCGTTCCATCATCTCGACAAGGTCTTCGCCGATCTCCAGGACGAACTCCGCAGCCAGTACAACATCGGCTACATGCCCGACCCGCTCAGCGAAGTCGGCCTTTTCCGGCACATCCATCTCACCGCCAAGCTCAAGAAGAAGGATCTGGTGGTGCAGGCGCGCTCGGGCTATTACGTACGGTAATTCCTACTTCTTCACGTACTTTTTGACGTCCTTCGGACCCACTTCGGCGCCGTATATATCGCCCTCGGCATCCGCCGCGACACCTTCGGCCGCGCTGGTGACCGCCGTGCCGGGCGAGGGGTCGGGAATGAACGCCGTCACCGTCCCGTCTTTCGCGCTGCCCACGCGAATTCCGCGCTTCCAGCCGGGATTGTTGCCGTAACCCTCCTTATCGGTCGATTCCGAATCCGCCACGTAGATCGTGTCGTTCTGGTCGATGTAGATCCCGCTCGGACGGCTGAATTGCTTCCACTCGGCGAGGAAGTTGCCGTCCTGATCGAAAATCTGAATGCGATTGTTGCCGCGGTCGGCCACGAACAGGCGGCCCTTCGAATCGAACGCCAGCGCGTGCGGCATCTCGAACTGCCCGGGCGCCGATCCATGCCCGCCCCATTGCTTGATGAACTTGCCGTCCCTGGTGAATTTGATCACCCGCGCGTTTCCGCGCCCCACATTGTGGCCGTCCGAAATGAAGATGTCGCCGTTGGGCGCGATCGCCACCGCGTTCGGCTGATTGAACGTGTCCGGACCGTCCCCGGCCACGCCCGCCTTGCCGAGCGTCATCAGAATCTTGCCTTCGGGAGTGAATTTGAATACCTGGTTGCCCTTGCCACTGCCGGGCCGCGCCTGGTCGGTGATCCAGAAATTGCCGTCTCTATCGAAGGTGATGCTGTGCGGGAAGGCGAACAGGCCCGCGCCGAAATTGCGCATCAGCTTTCCGCTGGGCGCGAATTCGAAGATCGGCGCCAGGCCGGATGCCGCACAGTTATTGGCGCCGCAACGATCCACCACCCAGATGTGCCCGTCGGGCGTCACGGCTACCGAACTGGTCGAACCCATCGTCCGCCCTTCGGGAAGCTGATACCAGCGCTCCACGGTGCGATAAGGATTCGGCAGCGAATTGGCAGCGGGGGCGGATTGCGCCAGCGCGCGCGCGGCAAACAGGGCTGCGACGAGGAGCCTCGACAGATTCATGACAACATCTCCTGTGGAAGACGGCGTGGGGTCGATTATACTAGCAACACGCGCGGCTTGCCACGTTCGCGGCCGAGTGCGCCAAGGAGGGGTTCATGACGAAGCGTCCGGGAGCCTGGTTTGCTCTCATCGCCATCGCCGGTATCGCCACCGCATCCGCTCAGACCAAGGACACGGAGTGGCCGACCTACGGGGCCGACTTGGCCAACTCGCGCTATCGCCCGCTCGACCAGATCAATGCGTCGAATTTCAGCTCGCTCGAACTTGCCTGGAGCTTCAAGACGGATAGCCTCGGCTCGCGGCCCGAGTTCAAGCTCGAAGGTACGCCGCTCATGGTCAAGGGAGTGCTCTACGCCACCGGCGGAACTCGCCGGGCGGTGGCGGCGCTCGACGCCGGCACGGGCGAGTTGCTCTGGGTTCACGGCGAGCACGAAGGCGAGCGCGGGATGGCCGCGCCGCGCCAACTTTCCGGACGCGGCCTCGCCTACTGGACCGATGGCAAGGAAGAACGCATCCTCTACGTCACTCCCGGATACCGGCTGGTGGCCCTCGACGCCAAGACCGGCGCGCTCGTACACAGTTTCGGCGAAAACGGCCTGGTCGATTTGAAGCTCAACGACGATCAGAACATCTTCCCCGATCTCACCAGCGGTGAAATCGGTCTGCAATCGGCGCCGGTGATTGCCGGAAACACCGTCATCCTCGGCGCGTCCTTCCGCGAGGGCATGACGCCCAAGAGCATGCGCAACAATAAGGGCTATGTGCGCGGTTTCGATGTGCGCACCGGCAAACGGCTCTGGATTTTTCACACCATCCCGCAGAAAAACGAGCCCGGCTATGACACATGGCTCAACGGATCGGCCGAGTATACCGGCAACACCGGCGTCTGGACGCAGATCTCGGTGGACGAGAAGCGCGGCCTGGTCTATCTGCCCGTGGAATCGCCCACCGGCGACTATTACGGCGGCCATCGGCCCGGCAACGATCTCTATGGCGAAAGCCTGGTGTGCGTCGATCTGAAGACCGGCGAGCGCAAATGGTATTTCCAGCTTGTCCACCATCCTCTTTGGGACATGGACATTTCCTCCGCCCCCATCCTCGCCGATATCAACGTGGATGGCCATGCCGTCGCGGCCGTGGCGCAGCCCACCAAGCAGGGAATCCTCTACGTGTTCGACCGCGTGACCGGCAAGCCGGTGTGGCCCATCGAAGAGAAGCCGGCGCCGAAGGGCGATGTGCCGGGCGAGTGGTATTCGCCCACGCAACCCATCCCCACCAAGCCCGCCGCTTACGCGCGCAACGGCGTGGCGGTGGACGATCTCATCGATTTCACTCCCGCGCTGCGCGATCAGGCGCTCACTCTGATTTCGAGGTACAAGATCGGTCCCGTTTTCACGCCGCCGGTGGAGAGCAAGGAAGGCGGACCTCTGGCGACCCTCACGCTCGGCACCGCCAGCGGCGGCACGAACTGGCCCGGCGGCTCGTACGACCCCGAAACCCACACAGTGTTCGCTTATGCCTGTAATGCCTGCGTCACGCCGATCGGGCTGGTGCGCCCGCCGAGGGAGCTTTCGGACATGGATTTCGTCGCCGGGACCGCCGGCCAGGAAGTCCGCATGCGTACCGGTCCCGGAGAGAATGCCGGCGCCGATTCTGTCGCGGCTCGCGGCGGCGGCGCCGGACGTGGAGGCCGCGGCGGCGGTGGACGAGGACGCGGCGCCGCTCCCACCGATGGCGCTCCTGCCCGCGCGGGCGGAGGCGGAGGAGGCGGAATGACGGTGCAGGGATTGCCGTTGATCAAGCCGCCGTACGCGACCATTTCGGCCATCAATCTCGATCGCGGCGACATCGTCTGGCAGATCGCGCACGGCGAAACGCCCGACCAGATCAAGAATAACCCGGCGTTGAAGGGTCTGAGTATTCCCCGCACCGGGCAATCCGGCTACAACATCGGCACGCTGGTCACGAAGAGCCTGGTGATTGCCGGCGACAGCCTGATCACTACGACGCCATCGGGCGCGCGCGGCGCCATGCTGCGCGCCTACGACAAGACCAACGGCAGGGAAGTGGGGACGGTCCTCATGCCCGCGCCGCAGAGCGGTTCGCCCATGACCTATATGTGGAACGGCAAACAGTACATCGTGGTCGCGGTCAGCGGAGGCGCGTACTCCGGCGAGTATCGCGCCTACCGCCTCCCCGACGAGCAATAACGATGCGCCTCGCGCTTCCGCTTCTCTTCGCCAGCGCGGTGCTGGCGCAAACCACGCGCTCAGTCTGGGACGGCGTCTATACCGCCGAACAGGCCAAGCGCGGGCAGGGCGTCTACGCCAGGCAGTGCTCCTCCTGCCACGGGAGCGATCTCACCGGCGGCGAATCGGCGCCCGCACTGGCGGGGCCGGGCTTTCTTTCGAATTGGACCGGCCTCACCGTCGGCGATCTCTTCGAGCGCACGCGCGTGTCGATGCCGGAAAACGACCCCGGCAAGGTTCCCCGCGCGCAGCTCGCGGACGTGATCGCCTACCTGCTGTCCGCCAATCGTTTCCCCGACGGCAAAACGGAGATGGATAAGCAGACCGAAGCGCTCAAGCAGATCCGCATCGACGCCGAAGCGCCGAAGAAGTAGAATGCCGTTTCACCCCAGCGCTTTAATCTGCGCCAGCTTGGGCCCGATCTGCGCCCTCTGGTCCGCCGTCAAATCGAGCTGCGGCGCGCGCACGTAGCTTTCGCGGAATCCGTACGCGGTGAAGGCGAACTTGATCGCCGCCGCGCCTCCGCCGCCTTGCACGCGCGACAGCGCGTTCACTTCGCGCAGCTTGGCATATGCCGACGCCACGTCGCCGCCCTTGCGCTGCGCTTCGAAGCAAGCCGATGCCTGCCGCGGGAACAGGTTGGCGCTCACCAGTATCGCGCCTTTGCCGGCCGCCAGCGCCGCCACCAGATTGCCTTCCGTCCCGGTCATGATATTCAGCTTCGGGAACTCCTGCACCAGCCCGGCATACTCCTTGGGGTCGCCCGTGGAATCCTTGATGCCCGCAAGATTCGGATAATGTTCCAGGCTGTGCAGCAGCGCCGGCGTGATCGGGACCGCGCTCATGGCGGGATAGTGATACAGATTCACGGGAATCTTCGACGCTTCCAGCACCTGCGAATAATACTTCGTCAATCCGGCCGTGCTGGGATTCTTGAAATAGAACGGAGGAATGCACAGCACCTGGTCGGCGCCGTTGGCTTGCGCGTGGGTGAGCAATTCCAGCGTCTCGGGCAGATTCGGTGTGCCCACCTGCACGATCATTTCGAGGCCCGGGCGATGCTTCAGCGCGGTCTCCGCGATCTTCTTCCGCTCGGCCACCGAGAACGAAGCGAACTCGCCCGTGGTGCCAAGCACCAGCACGCCATCCACGCCGCGCTCCTTGAAGAACGGCATCATGTCGCGGTACAGGCCTTCGTCGAATTTCCCGTGGCTGTCGCACGGAGTAACGGCTGCCACGTAGAGTTGCGGGCCGGACGACGGAGTCGCGGTCTTCGCGTCGTGCGCCGCGGCCATTGCCGTAGCTGCCACGCCCACGGTTCCAAGAAAGTTACGTCGCGTAGTGTTCA